>OUNM011254277.1_pt1 | contig 21293 bp, 13 predicted proteins | sample 1769961 | NCBI WGS metagenome assembly OUNM01 (sample SAMEA3914820, study PRJEB12502) | metagenome | biome: forest; material: soil | place: USA | collected 2012-03-12 | depth 0.3 m
ACTTTGGCGAGGGTGTGAAAGTCTCGATCCGCGGTGTTGAGCCGGACCTCAATCGCGTGGAGATCAACGGCGTCAGCCAGGTCAGCGCGCTGGGCGAGCGTTCGGGCGATTTCCGTGAATTGGCGACCGAACTCGTCAAATCGATCGACGTCTACAAGGGATATGCGGTCGATCTGACGGAGGGCGGAATCGGCGGCACCGTGCGCGTAGAAACGCGCAAGCCGCTGGACCTTTTGAAGCCGATCCTTTCCGCCACGGTCTCAGGCCAGCACCTTGATACTACGGAAACCTGGCGGCCGCGCGTGTCGTTTTTTGCCGGCACGCCTCGGTTCCTGATCGATGGCTTGGGCGTGCTCTTTAACGGCACCTACAGTGACGTGAACACGCGCCAGGACTACATCAGCAACACCAACTGGAAGCGTATTGCCGACTTCGATCATTCGACTGAGAAGACCGTCGCCGATCCGCTCTATGACGCCTACGACACCTACGAAAGCTGCGCCGGGGTGGGCGGGGCGACGGCGGCGAAGGCGACTGCGAACCGCTTGGCCTGCGAAACCCAATTTTTCGACTGGGCGCCGACGGTGCCGCGCTACCGCCACCTGGTGCGTAACGACAAGCGCATCTCTGGCGATCTTACCCTGCAATACCAGGTTGCGCCGAACTTCCGTGCCTATGGCAACGTGCAGATCAACAAGCGCACGCAGACGCTTCAAGACGTCAACTATTCCATCGACCTGACCACGATCCAGCGTTTCAACCTCGATCCGCAGTTGGCTGCCGGCGCGGGCGGGGGCACGTCGCGCCAGCAGGTGGCGTTGGGTACATCGACGGTCAACGCGAACCATGTCGTCACCGGCGTGACAACCGCGCTCAATGCCGTGAATATCGGTACGGCGGCGGCCCCGAATTACAGCGGCGCCGCCAACATCATCGGCGTGCAGCGTCGCGATTTCAGCTATGATCAGGATTCCAAGTATTTCTCCGGCGGGTTCCGCTGGGATCTCAACCGCCTGCACATAGACTTCATGGGATCGCATGCCACGGCGCATACCGATTCCCAGAGCAACCTGATCTCTCTGGGCACCAGCGTTTCCGGCGTCGTCATCGATCGCAATAACGCTCAGGGCATCCCGGTCTTTCAGTTCCCGTCGAACTTCGATCCGTCCGATCCCAGCGTTTATAGCGATTTTACGCGGACCGGCGCCAATGGACAGGTTCTTCCGGTCTATGGCCCCACGCTGCAGTACCGCCCGGCCGAGTTCAACAATACCGAAGATCAGCTGAAGTTCGATGCGGACTGGGAAATCGATCATCCGATCGTCAGCAAGATCGAATTCGGCGCCCAAGCGCGTCGTCAGAAGTTCCTGAACTATGCCGGTGGCGGCTCGATCCTGATCGACCCGTCGACGATGACGTACCAGTCGAGCGCGAACGTTTCCTACACCACGACCATCCAGAACAATCCGGCTGTCGCGCGCAACGGCAACACTTATTACATCACCCCGGCGCAATATAGCTCGCTCATATCCTCGCTGGGCGGGGTGACGGGTGGCGCGCCGCTTTACACCGGGCTGAAGAACGCGCCGTCCGGCATTCCCAGCCGCCTAGCCTTCCCGAATTTCGATTCCAGCGTTTTGTCGCAAATCTACGACCTGTCCGGTTTCGATCATGACCTTGTGCGCAATGCCGATGGTTATGCGCAAATCCCGAGCGCCAAGATCACCGAAACGGTGCTGGCGGGCTATGCCATGCTGGACATCGATACAGAACTGTTCGGCATGCCGCTTACCGGTAACGGCGGCATCCGCTGGACGCATACCGAAGACAAGGGGCTGGGCACCAACGTCAGCCGGGTAACGCGTTTCAATGCGACGGGCGGCACGGAAACGGTGGTTCTGGCAGCGCAGCAGCTGTCGCTATCCAACAGCTACACCGATATTCTTCCGGCCTTCAACGCGAACCTGGAGCTTCAGCGCAATCTCTATCTGCGCGCCAACTATGCGAAGAACCTTGCCCGGCCACTGCCGGTAGATCTGGTGCCCAATATCAACTGTCTGGATGATCAGACCATTACCGGCACCGACGATACCTGTACGGCGGGCAATCCCGATCTGAAGCCTTATCGTGCGGACCAATGGGAAGTGAACCTGGCCTGGTATCCCAACCCGGATACGATGCTGAGCCTTGGCTACTACAAGAAATACGAATCCAGTTATGTGATCCGCAACACCGTCCGCAGCGGGGTCGATCTGTTCCACGACGGCATCACGTATACCGTCCGTCAGCCGGTAAACGGCAGCGGTGCCCTGCTCGACGGTATCGAGGCCAGCGCGCAGACGGTGTTCACTTTCCTGCCCAAGCCGCTCGACGGTTTCGGTGCTTCCGCCAATTTCACTTACGCCCGGGCCATTCGCACGAACCTGACCAATGCCGCGACGAACCAGCCGCTGAAGGAATATCCCGGCCTTTCCGCCTACACATACAATGCCAGCGTCTTCTACGACAAGAATTGGCTGAACTTCCGCCTCAGCTACAATTACCGCTCAAAGTGGCTTGATAACGCATCCGACGCGAACAACGGCAACAATCCGATCTATCGCAAGGGCGAAGGCTATCTGGACGGCAAGATCACGTTGCGCTTCCCGCAGTACCACTTCGATGTCTTTTTCGAAATGCTGAACATCAACAAGGAATATTCGAAGACCTACATCAACAAGGATATGCCAGTGGAGCTCTATTATCCCGGCCAGCGTATCTTCGTGGGCGTGCAGGCCAAGCTCTGAGAGATCGTTTGAAAATGTGCTGAAAGCGCATTTTGCGACGCGGTTCCGCTCTCCCTCCCCGGTTCCTTGGAGGTGAGAGCGGACCGCAGCAAAGCGGGCAAAACAGGGAATTCGTAAAAATACGGTGCATTTTCGCCATCTGTCACAAGACGGCAGTGAAACGGCTTCAGACTTCGGGGGATCATATCGTCGAGCCGCCCTGACTCGCCTTTTTCATGCGAAACCGTCGTTTGTTGAAGGTCGGGATCCGGGCCCCGGCCGGAGGCACGAATGCACAATACGATCGGCGCCCAACCCGACATGCGGGCCCAGACCGAAACGCGGCACGAAGGGCAGGGCGTTTCCAGCACCCGTCCGGACCTTAACCGGGGGCTGGGCAAGGCTGGAATGATCGGGTTCGGCGCGGCTATCATTGCGGCGATCCTGTTCGTGGTTTCCAGCGTCTTCAGGGATGCGCAGGCCGCCCACGTCCATCCCACGACGTGGCTGCCGTTCGTCCTCCTGTTCGTCGCGCTGCTGATCGCGCTGGGCTTCGAATTCGTGAACGGTTTTCACGATACCGCCAATGCCGTTGCCACGGTGATCTATACCAACGCGATGGATGCGACGACTGCGGTGGTATGGTCCGGCTTTTTCAATTTCCTGGGCGTGCTGATGTCCAGCGGTGCAGTGGCGTTCGGCATCGTTTCGTTGCTGCCGGTGGAATTGATCCTGCAAGTAGGCTCTCACTCAGGGTTCGCCATGGTCTTCGCGCTGCTGATCGCGGCGATCATCTGGAACCTGGCGACTTGGTGGCTGGGCATTCCGTCTTCCAGTTCGCACACGCTGATCGGCTCCATCATCGGCGTGGGCGTGGCGAATGCGTTCCTTGAAGGCAAGTCGGGTACGGCCGGCGTCGATTGGTCTAAGGCCACCGAAATCGGCCAGGCCCTGCTGTTTTCGCCGCTCATCGGCTTTGCGCTGGCCGCCCTGCTGTTCCTGGCCATGAAAGTGCTGGTGCGCCATCCCGCGCTCTATCAGGAGCCGGAACCGGGCGTGCGGCCGCCGCTGTGGATCCGCGCGCTGCTGATCTTCACCTGCACCGGCGTCAGCTTTGCGCATGGATCGAACGACGGGCAGAAGGGCATGGGCCTGATCATGCTGATCCTAATCGGCACCGTGCCCACGGCCTATGCGCTGAACCGTGCGGTCCCTGAGCAGTACACCGCGCAGTTCCACGCCAACACCATGGCCGCCGTTTCGGTGCTGCATGCCCCGGAAACGCCGATGACCCCTCAAGAGGCGCGTCAGGCGGTGACGCGCTTCATCGCCGATAAGCAGTTTGGGCCCGATACCCGCTATGCGGTGGGCGAACTGCTGGTCGATATCGATCAGCAGGTGCGCCACTACGGATCGCTGGCCAAGGTCCCAGCGCAGGCCGTGGCGAACGTGCGCAACGACATGTATCTGGCGTCCGAAGCGATCAAGCGGCTGGAAAAGGAGAAGGCCGCGGGGCCTTCCGATCAGGACAATGCGGTGCTTTCGCGGGTCAAGGACTCGCTGGATCGGGGCACGCGCTTCATTCCCACCTGGGTCAAGGTCGCGGTGGCCTTCGCGCTGGGCCTTGGCACGATGATCGGATGGCGGCGGATCGTGATCACCGTGGGTGAGAAGATCGGCAAGTCGCACCTTACTTATGCGCAGGGGGCTGCGGCCGAACTGGTGGCTATGGGAACGATCATGGGCGCGGATTCCCTAGGCCTTCCGGTTTCAACGACGCACGTGCTCTCGTCCGGCGTGGCAGGGACGATGGCGGCCAACCGTTCGGGGCTGCAAATGGCCACGATCCGCAATCTGGCGATTGCATGGGTTCTGACGCTGCCCGCGTCGATCGCGCTGGCCGCGCTGCTCTACTGGCTGTTCCGGATGGCGATCTGATCGGGCGCGAAAGGGCCGTATCGCCTGAAATGGGGGCGGACCTTGCCCCCATTTTGCCGGTAAATGCGCTGGCGTGCCTGTCACTGCATCAAATTCCGCGATCAATTAGTGGTTCGGGGCAGGCTCGGACTGCATCCTATTCTCGCAAACCGCGGAAATGCAGCCGGAGGCGGCGACAAGCGGGGATGTCACGGGTGGCCGGTACAATAGGCCACAAGAACAATGAGGGGAATGGGCGCGCGTCATGCCTACAAGATTACTGGACGCATTGTGAAATTCCTCGGGCATTATTATTTTCCATACTTTGCTGGCCGGTGGCTGAGCAGGTAGGGGAGTGGCAGGTTCCGTGGCATCGCTTTCGTGCTTGGTGCTGGATTGTCGGGAACCTCGATCCTTTTGCCTAGTTGAGTGCGGCAGGATCGCTGCCCTGCATGCACGCGCAGGTTGTCGGAGGCGCTCATGAAATGGCTGTCTGACCAGCCCGATGCCGATCAGTTTCCTCAGACGCCGCTTGCGGACGTCCACGAACGGTTTTGCAAGACCCGCGCGCTGTCAGTCGCGCTTGTGCAAGCGCTGGGGGAGGCGGACGCAGCGGCGCAATCGATGCCCGATGCCTCGCCCGCCAAATGGCACTTGGCGCATACCACCTGGTTTTTCGAGACCTTCCTGCTGCGCGATCACGTTCCCGGTTATCGCTTGTTCGATCCCGATTGGCCGTTTCTCTTCAACAGTTATTACGAGGCTGAGGGCGCCCGCCTTGCCCGTGCGCAACGCGGTCTTCTCACCCGGCCGACGCTGGATCAGGTGATCGATTATCGCCGGCAGGTGGATGCCGCGCTGATCGCGTCGATGCCGGAACTGGCGGAACGCTATGGTGACTTGCTGGAACTGGGAATCCAACACGAGCAGCAACATCAGGAATTGCTGCTGACGGACATCCTGAACTTGTTCGCCGCCAATCCGCTTGGGCCGGCCTATTGCACCGAGCCTCTCCCGGGAATGGCCGATGAACGGACGGCGACCTCTGCCATGCGATGGATCGAGGGGGCGCAAGGGCTGGTTCAAGTTGGCTACGGCGAGGCAGGGTTTTCCTTCGACAACGAACAGCCCGCCCACCCGACGTTTCTGTCGCCCCACGCGCTGGCCAGCCGTCCGGTGACGAATGCGGAGTGGATCGCCTTCATGCGCGATGGCGGTTATGCCACGGCCGGGCTCTGGCTTTCGGACGGATGGGACTGGCTGCGCAGGGAGGCCGTCTCCGCGCCGCTCTATTGGCGGGGCCAGGGGGAGGACTGGCAGCAATTCACGCTTGCCGGATGGCGGTACGTCGATCCAGAAGCGCCGGTCTGCCATATCTCGTTCTATGAAGCGGATGCCTTCGCGACCTGGGCTGGAGCGCGTCTGCCTACCGAACAGGAATGGGAAGCGGCGGCACGCGGCCATGATGCGCGGCAGGGCATCCAGTTGGACCGCGCGGGTGCGGTAATGCCCCGCGCCGAGGCCGAAAATGACGGTTTTGCATCGCTGTTCGGCAATGTCTGGGAATGGACCGGCTCAGCCTACCGTCCCTATCCGGGTTTCCGGACCGCGCCGGGCGCCGTCGGCGAATACAACGGCAAGTTCATGTCCGGCCAGTTCGTTCTGAAGGGCGGAAGCTGCGCCACGCCGCGCGGCCACGCGCGGGCATCGTACCGGAATTTCTTCCAACCCCACCAGCGCTGGCAGTTCACCGGACTGCGCCTTGCCAGGAGCCTCTAGTGCAAATCAGCGAACTCGAACTCGACATCGAGAAGAGTGACTTCAGCTTCGATCCGGCCTTTCGGGCCGATGTGCTGAACGGGCTATCACAGGCGCAGAAGGCGATCCCCGCCCGATGGTTCTACGATCTGGAAGGATCGCGCCTGTTCGAGGCGATCACCCGGCTGGCGGAGTATTATCCGACGCGGGTGGAGCGCGGGCTGCTGGACCGCCATGCCGCGCAAGTGGCGGATCGCCTTGGTCTTGCCCCCACCATCGTCGAGTTCGGCTCAGGAAGTTCGATCAAGACACGCATCCTGCTGGATGCGATGCCGGGCGCGACGTATGTGCCGGTGGAGATCTGCGGCGAGTTTCTGGCAGAGGCCTGCGCCGGACTGTCGGCGGACTTTCCCCATGTGGAGATTCTGCCGGTAGAGGCCAACTTCATGAATCCCGTCTCGCTGCCGTCGCCGCGCGGATCAGGGCCTATGCTGGGCTTCTTCCCGGGGTCGACGATCGGCAATCTCCAGCCAAGGGCAGCGGTCGATCTGCTGCGATCGATGCGCGCCACTTTGGGTGAGGGCAGCAGCCTGCTGATCGGCATCGATCGGCTGAAGGATCGCCAGCGCCTGCTGCGCGCTTACGATGACGCCGATGGTATTACCGCGCGCTTCAATCTCAATCTTCTGCAGCGGCTCAATCGGGAACTGGACGGAACCGTCCCGGTCGGGGCCTTTCAGCACCGCGCGCGCTGGAACGACGATTGGGGGCGCGTGGAGATGCATCTGGAAGCGACCCGCCCGGTAGAATTCGAAATTGCGGGGGAGACTTTCGCGCTCGACCATGGCGAGACGATCCACACCGAGAATTGCCACAAGTATACGCCCGCGCAGATGCGCACCCTGCTGCAAGCTGGCGGCTGGTGCGAGGAATGCCATTGGGTGGACGGGGACGGCGACTTTTCGCTCATCCTCGCCTCCAGCGTGCCGGATCTAGCTGGCCCCTGACCCTTACTCGTCTGCCGAAAGGGCATGAATGGGCAGAAGCGCTGCCCCCAGCGTGATCGGTGATCCGCGCAGGCCCGAGACCCGAACCGGCGGGCGTCGTTCGCCGAAGGTCATGACCAGACTGGCCCGATCCAGCCTCTCGCCCAGCCCGTGCAGGATCGCCGGGGGAAGCGGGCCGGCCAGAACGATCGCGCCGGGATCCAGCCAGGCGAATGCGGTGTTGCAGATCAATTCAAGCTGGCGCGCGGCGCGGTCCATCCAAGCCTCGATCGTGTCGCGCTGGCCGGCTGCTTCCGGATCGATTTCCGCCACGGACGTGACCGCGCAGCCCGCCGCGCGCAAGTTGGTGAGCAGGTCCAGCGGGCTGGGGCGTGGCTGATCGATGGGGAATAGGCAGCCCACTTCGCCCGCCACGCCGAACTGCCCGCGCACCAGCCGGCCATCGACGATGACCCCGGCGCCAATCCCATAGCCCAGCAGGACGACCACCACGGTCGAGAAATCGCGTAGCAGGCCGTCCACGTAGTATTCGGCCAGCGCGGCGGCATTGGCGTCGTTTTCCAGCCAGAGCGGCCAGCCCAGTTCGCGCGCCATGATCTCTCGCAGCGGCGCGTCCCGCCACTCGGGCAGGGCGTCCACCACACTCCAGCGCTCGCCGTCGATCGACATGGCCGGGCCGGGCACTGCAATGCCAAGGCCCAGCATCCGCTGCCCCAGCAGGTTGTGCCGGTCCACCAGTCCATGGGTGATGCCGCGCAGCTTGCGGGCGAACTCGCCCGGCGTGATCGGCGGTATCGTCTCGCGATGGGTGGCGATTATGTCGCCTGCCAGATCGAGCAGGGCGATGTCGAGCAGGCCTTTGTGCGCGGTGGCCCCCACCGCATAACCGCCGCTTGGCGCGATCCGCAGCGGCACTGCTGGGCGCCCGCGCGCCTGCGCTTCGTTGCCGGTCAGTTCTTCCAGGATGCCCAGCGTCATCAGCGATCGCGACAGTTTGGTGAGCGCCGCGCCGCTCATTTCCAGCCGAAGACCGAGGGCGGAGCGTGAGAGCGGCCCAGCCTTGCGCAATTCGCGGATGATCCGCCGCTGGTCCTTGTCGATCTGGGGGAGCTGCATGCGTGCTGTCCTGAGCGGCCGGGAATTCGGCTGGTCGCAGATATTAATTATTTTCTGTAAAATATTTAAAAATGTCACCTTGAGCCGTCAAGTGCCCCCACGTCGCCGCTTCGGGCGGCTTTCGAATTTTTCGAATCGAGGGGCTTCATGTTCAAGACCGTTCTTGCCGCCAGCACGGCGCTAACCGCCATCTGCACCCTTGCGGTGCCCGCCTATGCAGCGGACGACGCGGCTGCGGCCGATGCCCAAGCCGGTGCGCCTGCCGATACCACCTCCGACGACATCATCGTCACCGGTTCCACGCGCGCGCAGCGTCGTTTCGATGTTTCCTACGCGATCAACACGATCTCTCAGGACGACATGGCGAAGATCGCGCCGGTCAACTTCGCGGACCTGATCGGCCAGCTTCCCGGTTTCCAGACCGAGATCACCGGCGGCGAAGTGCAGAACATCTACCGCATTCGCGGTCTGCCCAGCGACGGCGGCTTCGTCAGCTTCCAGCAGGATGGCTTGCCACTGTTCCATGAGAACGACGGCGTGTTCTTCCGCGGTGACGCGCTGATCAAGCCGGATCTGATGACCGACCGTCTGGAAGTGGTGCGCGGCGGCCCGGCGCCGGTCTATGCCAGCTATTCAGGCGCGATCATCAACGCGATCACCGTCACCGGCAACGACGTAGCGCGCGGCAAGGCGCAAGTGACCTTGGGCGATACCGGCCTCTACCGCTTCGATGCCTATCAGGCGGGGCCGCTTGGCAAGAACACGTATTACGCCGTGGGCGGCTTCATGCGATACCACGACGGCTATCGCGACAACGGCTTCCCCAACGACAAGGGCGGCCAGATCCGCGCGAACATCAAGCATGATCTTGAGAACGGCTCGATCAAGCTGAGCCTGAACTACGTCAACGATCACAACGTCTTCTACCTGCCGATCCCGACCGCCGATCCGCGCGATCCCAGCGTCAGCCTGGACAAGTACATCGACTACTTCACCGGCACGATGAACTCGCCGGCGTTCCGCAACGTCAACCTGAAGTACCGCGACGGCGCGGGCGTGATCCAGAGCCGCAACAGCGACCTTTCCGATGGCCGCCACATGCGGATGGTGAACTTCGGCGCGCAGTATGATGCCGATTTCGATGGCTGGTTGGTTTCCGCCAAGGCCGGCTACACGCAGGGCAAGCTGGACTTCACGGCGTTCTACTCCACCACCAACCCGGCCGATGCCGATACGTTCGCCAGCAGCTATCTGACCAAGGCGCAGACCGCGTTCGGCGCCGTCGATCATCTGGGTTACGTGCTGGCGGGCACCAACACGGCTTATGATCCCAACGCGGCCTCGGGCCTGGTCATGCAGGGCCAGTACCGCGACATCCATTCGAAGTTCTATTCGGCGCAGGGCAACCTTTCCGTCGCGAAGAAGTTCGATACCGCCATCGGCAGCCACGACATCAAGCTGGGCCTCTATGCCAGTGCTTATGGCGAAGACAGCAAGACGCTCTATCAGAACTACCTGATCGAAGTGGCGGGCAAGCCGCGCACGCTCGACCTCGTGGCCTACAACGCTGCCGGCGCGGAGCTTGGCCGCGTGACCGACAATGGCGTGCTGAACTACGCCGCCACGCTGAACCAGGGCGATAGCGACGCAAAGATGTTCGCGATCTATGCGAACGACACCTGGGAAATCGTGCCCGGCCTGCGTATCGATGCCGGTATCCGTCACGAACGCTACAGCTACAAGGGCTGGGCGGCGCTGACCGAGCAGGTGAACCTGGGCGACGCCACCACGCTGGCGGACGACACAACGCGCGGCTTCACCGGCGCGATCATCAACCAGACGCTGAAGCCCAACGTCACCAACTGGACGGTTGGCGCCAACTACGACTTCAACAGGCACATCGGCATCTATGGCCGCGCTTCGCACCTCGAAACGCCGCCCAGCGTGCAGACGGTGATGAGCATCAACCCGACGATCCTCACCACGATCGCCGACCAGTACGAAGCGGGCCTGAAGCTCGCGTCCGGCCGCTCGTACCTCTACGTCACCGGGTTCTACACCAACTTCGACCCGCTCAATGCCTCGTTCCTTGCCTATGACCCGACCACGGGCCGCAACGACGTGAACGTGCCGTTCGTGGGCGAAGCGCAAGTGAAGGGCGTGGAATTCGACGGTGCCTGGTCGGTCACCCCGTGGTTCACGCTGAACGGCGCGCTGACCATCAGCGATCCGAAGTACAAGAGCTTCCAGAGCACCACGGGCGCCGATCCGGAGCAGGTGGAAGGCAACCAGATCGTTCGCGAACCGAAGATCTACGGCAATATCCGCCCCAGCTTCAACTTCACCACCAGCGGCACGGACGTGTCGATCTACGGGCGCTACACCTACATGGGCAAGCGCTACGTCGATCTCTACAACGACACCGCGCTGCCCGCTTACGGCACCATCGGCGCCGGCTTCACGCTGACGCGCGGCACCTGGCAGATGCAGGTGGTGGGCGACAACCTGTTCAACGCCCACGGCCTGACTGAAGGCAATACCCGCACCGACTCGCTGAGCGGGCAGGGCAGTGCTGAGGCGATCTACGGCCGTCCGATCTTCGGCCGGAACTTCCGCCTTGTCGTAAGCAAGTCCTGGTAATGGTCCGCCGTGCCCAGGGGCTGGCCGCCGCCCTCCTCATGGCGGCCATGCTTCCGGTCTCGACCGTCCCGGCTTCGGCCGGGGCGGTTCGCGATCGCAAGACCGAACTGCTGTCCGATCACCTGTTCCCGATGCTGGGCGAAGTGGGCAGCAACGCGCGCTCTGTGGCGGCGCTGAAGGCCCGCTACGACGTGGCGACCCTGCTGGAAGCCCGCCGCGCGCGCGAAGCGGCTTGCGGAGAGGATGCGCTCTGCGCGGCAAAGGCGCTGGTGTGGAGCGATGCAGAGAAGGCGACGCTGGGCACGGCGGCCGCCGGCCTTGTCACCGAACGCAAGTCCGACGACGGCAACCTTGCAGGGCTGGACCGGGAGATCGACGGCATCAATACCGTGATCCGCACCTATGCGCTGGGTCTTGCCCCGCGCTATCCGCAGATCGACGGTTCGGGCATTGCACCGGATAGCGAAGAAGCGAAGGCCCGCACGATGGCGGCGCTCGCACTCGCCCGCACGCCGCGTGCCGGATCGGCGCAGGCGCTGGATACCAGCATAGAATTCGCGCTGGCGCTGCTCGACACCAACGATCGCACTGATGCCATCGGCTACGAACCGATCACCGGCGGCATGAATGCCCCGGCCATGGGGAACGCGAAGACGATCGACTGGAAGCGCTATCGCTATTCGGCGATGATCGTCACTGGCGTCGGTCCCGAAGTGCCGGAAATGTCGCTCAGCCCGCTTAGCAAGCTGCATATCCGGCTGGCGGCCAACCGCTTCGCTGCGGGCGACATCCCGTTCATCATCGTAACCGGCGGCCGCGCCCACCCGCGCGCCACCCGCTTTGCGGAGGCGGAGGAACTGCGTCGCGGCCTGATCGAACGCTATGGCATCCCGGCAGAGGCGATCGTGATCGAGCCCTATGCCCGGCACACGACCACCAACTTGCGCAACGCCACTCGCCGCCTGATGGCGATGGGCGCGCCGTTGGACAAGGACACGCTGGTCGTCTGCAATCCGGGGCAGAGCAGTTATATCGAGAGCCCGCTGTTTATGCAGCGCAATCTGGACGAATTGGGCTATCAGCCGGGGCAAGTGGGCAAACGCCTCTCGCCCACCGAACTGGAATTCCGTCCCTCGCCCAAATCGGCGCGGATCGATCCGCGCGATCCGCTCGATCCCTGATACGAAAGGCCTGAAAGACATGCGCTTTCCCCTGTTGGCCGCGCTGGGCGCGCTCGCACTCCAGCCTGCCGCCGCCCATGCCTGGGGCGGCACCGCCCATGCCGTGATCGACCGTGCCGCGATCGAGGCGATCCCCGCCGATGGCCCGGTCTTCCTGCGCAAGTATGAGGATTATATCGGTGCCTCCGCCTCGCTGCCTGACAGCTGGCGCGGCGACGACATGAACTTCTCGAAGATCGAGGAAGACCCGAACCACGGCTGGTTTCGCGAGCAGTTCACGTTCCTGAATCCGATCCCGCGCTCTCGCTATGAGTTCGTGCTGTCGCTCTACAAGCATTACGAGACGATCAAGGACAGCGATCCCACCACCGCCGCGCGCACCAATGTGCGTTGGACCGGCACGCTGCCCTATGCGGCAATAGAGGCCTATCAGCGGCTGATCACTTGCATGCGCTATATCCGTAAGGCGAATGCGGAGGGCGGTGACGCCTCGGTGCCCGAACAGCATTGCGCGTTCCAAGTTATCCGCCTGGGCCACTACATCGGCGATGGCGCGCAGCCGCTGCACGATTCGGTCAACAGCGACGGCTGGCGGGGCGACAATCCGCATGACTATACGCGCGACCGCACGATCCATGGCCGGTTCGAAAGCGGTTTCGTGGACGGTATGAAGCTGACCGTTGCCGACATCGCGCCCCGCATCGGCGCGCCGGGCCACCGCGAAGGCGACATGTTCGACGCGGTCTTGGCCTACCTCGACCGCGCGGGGGACAAGATGGAGACGGTCTACAAGCTGGAAAAGCGCGACCACTTCACCAATTTCGCCGACCGCGACACGCGCGAACTGGTCTATACCCAAACCAGCGGCGGCGCGGCGATGCTGCGCGATATGATCTGCCGCGCCTGGGCCGAAAGCGCGGTGCCGCCTGCCAAGGTGGTCCCCGCACCGCTCGACTCCACCAATCCGAAGTTCAATCCCGAGACCGGCTCCGCGCCGGGCTGAACCATCGGGTCGCACGATGGGCTGCGAGCGCCGCGAGCACACGCTCGTGTCGTTCGTGGCCCATCCCCATGCGGGCCAGCAGGACCACGGCGGCCAGGCTGCCCAGCACCGGCACGCCCAGGCCCAGAGCCAGCATCCCCGCCTTGACGTCTGCCGCTTGCTCCGCGTCCGGCACATAGCCCAACCATCCCAGTGCCAGGCCGATCACCACCGACGATGCTGCGCCGCTGGCTTTCACCACCACCAGATAGAATGCGAAAAGCCCTGTCTCGAACCGGCGGCCGTGGCGCAGGGCCACGAAATCCACCGAATTGGCCAGAAGCCCCCAGGGCAGCATAAAGACGCAGCTTAGCCCAAAGCCCATCAGCAGCGCGCAGGCGGGCAGCAGCTGTGGCTTGTCGATCACCAGCCCGAACAGGACGAAACCCACGATTGAGATGGCGTGGCCGGCCGCCAGCACGCGATGTTTGTCGATCCGGCCAGCCAGCGGCGTCCAGACTGCAACCCCCAGGAATTGCCCCAGGGTCTTCGCCAACAGCAGCGTGGTGACCAATTCCGGCCGCTCTATCACGTAAGTGCCAAGGTAGAGCAGCATCCGCTCGAAAGCCGGCATTGCAAAGCCGGTGATGACCCCAATCGCCGCCATCGCCAGCACGAGCGGATCGCGCAGAGGCACGTCGATCCCGTCGCCGTCATGGGCCATCACCGCGTCGGGTACGCTGCTACGTCGGTCGCTCGCAAGGCCGCAGGCGATCATGGTCAGAGTGAACAGACAGCCGGCCACGGCCCCGGTCAGCGCCAAACTTGGCAAATCGTGCGCGTGAACGGCGGCCTGCACCGCAGGGGTAAGAATGGAGGCGACTGTCAGCGCGCTGGCGGAACTGAAGAAGAAGCGATAGCCGGAGACCCGTCCTCGCGCGCGGCTGTCGGCGGAAATCCGCGTCATCAGCGCATTGTGCGGAACATCGATCAGAGCATAGGCGCCCCGGAAGACGAGCAGCGCGAAAGCCAGAATCCATGCTCGTTCGATGCCCATGGCCGGCATCGCGAATAGAAGCGAGAAAGCAAGGCCGCCCGGCAGCGACCCTGCGACGATCATCCAGCGATACCCCCGGCCGGAGCGGCGCAAGCGGATCACAAGAATGGCAGCGAGCAGATCGAACACCAGATCGCCCGCCAGCGCGACCAGCATCAGCATGCCCAACTTAGTGCCTGAAAAGCCGAACAGGTCAGTAAGCAGATAGAGGAACGTCAGGTCCGCGCCGGAGAAGACCAGGTTCTTGCCGAAATTGCCCGAAGAATAGGCGATCAGGCGGGTTTCGGGGCCAAGCCAGTGGGGTAATCTGTAGCGCGGCGTCGCCGTCTGGCCTCTATTCGACATTATTGTGTCCCTGCGCCGATATCGTTTGCATCGGCCATGGCGCCCCTAGGGCATGACTATGTCATTTCACCGACACTTTCGGTGATCGGCCATGCCTGCGGTCGCTGAGCCGGTCGCATCGCCGCCAATGTGGCTTCACGGACGCACGGCGCAGCGTTCAGACGCGCTCCGTTTCGCTCGACCGCCGATCAACCGTCCTTGCAGAGGGATTCGCAGACTCGTGGGGGGGGGCGTCGGTGGAATCGGCGGAGAGATGCGCTCCGAATTATATGTGCGATCCGCCATCCGACATATGTGACGGCTTTGTTCCGCTTGGCGAAATTTGCTGTCCGAAAGTTTCCCTGCGTTGGAATCGAGCGCGCGGACCGGGCTGAGTTGACGCACTTTGCAGAGCATTCCGACTGTGTGTCTCGCGGATTCCTGCGGTTTCCCGGTCCCATTTTCAGGTCGTCGAATCTCGGCACGGATAGCGTTGAAATTCAAGATTCCCGGCAGGTGACGGAACGAAGACAAGTAAGCATTTCGCCGCGAAATGTCCCAAAATGGACAATGTTGCTGTTAACTAACAATTTGCATTTGCCTGTTCCCCGATCCCTTTCTAAGCCCCGTTTCGCAGCGAGTTACTCGCAGATTCGAACGGCAGGGGGCCGGTCGCATCGTTAGGCATTAAGTGGGGGCTTAATGATTACCGTTCCATTTCGGCGGCTAACACGTGCGTCCATTTTCGGTGGCGGCGTACTGGCAGGGGTGCTCGCAGCATCGTCGGCACAGGCGCATACCGACTCGGTCGCGATCGATGTCACCGCCCGTATCAAGGAACGTTGCGGCTTCGCTTCCAGCGGGCCTGACAACCTTACCGCACCCCGCGATCTTGAGAACGCCGCCAACTTCACCGTGGCGGTCGGCCTGGATTGCAACACGCCCTATGCGCTTGGCGTCACCTCGCAAAGCGGCGGGTTGTTGAACGTCGACGCGGCGGATGACGGTTCCGGATATTCTTTCAGCAAGCGCTATCGCGTTTCCGTGGCGCTCGAAACCGACAAGGGCATCGTGCGCAGCCAGCGCTGCACTTCCAACGATATGGAAGATGGCGGCAGCTGCGATTTCGCCAGCCTCGTACCGGGGCGTGGGCTGAAGTCGGGCGCCGGCATCAGCGTTGGCCGCAATGCCGTGATCAGCATCGATTGGCCGGCGCAAGCCGCCAACGAACCCCGCCTTGCCGCGGGGCACTACAAAGACACCCTAATTCTGGTGGTTGGGCCACGCGCATAAACGCACCTCGACACCTAGAAGAACGGAGCGTGGGTCGACGCGCCGTTCAGCCATCGGCTGCCTGACCGGGCATCCGGTTTAACTCGCAGGGCCAGCACCAGCAGCCCTTCATTCTCCGGCGCCATTCCGCGCCAAAATGCTCAAGGGAGTTAATTTTATGAAGCGTTCGATCCTCGCCGCCAGCGCGGTTGCCATGTTCGCTGTTGCCGGTTCGGCCCAGGCTGCCACCACCGCCAACATCGCCATCAACGCCCAGGTTGACAGCAAGTGCGGTATCTCGTCGACGGCTTCGTCGATCACCCTCGGTGATCTGACCGATTCCAATGCCCTGGTTCGTGACGGCGTGACCGAAGAAATCGCTCAGAAGCTGAACGCTGCGAACGTCATCGCGTTCTGCAACAACGGCGGCAGCAAGGTTGAAGTGAAGCGCGCGGTTCTCGCCCCGGCGAACACCACCGGTAACGGCCTTGCTGGCGATTTCGCTCAGTACATCCGTTACAACCTCGACACCTCGATCAACGGCCTGGCCCTTGACTCGACCTCGGTCTCCGGTCCGTCGACCGTCGCTCAGCGCTTCGGCGGCCACTACAGCGCCAGCGAAGCTGCTACGCACGTAGTGTTCACCAAGGCTGCCAGCGCCGGCGCCGCTGTTGCCGCCACCGGCGACGGCGACCGCACCAGCACCAACTGGAACGGCACCACCGATCGTCGGATGGTAGCTGGTAACTACTCGGGCTACGTTTCGATCGAACTGACCCCGGGCGCCTGATCGCGTCAGGAGGCGGGCTTTGGCCCGCCTCCACCCTTTTTCGGTTCAGGCTATTTCAGATGAGCAAGATGACTTCACGCTTTACGCGCCGCGCCGTGCGTCCGTGGCTGACCGCAATCGCACTGCTGGCAAGCACCAGCCCCGTACTGGCGCTCAATGTGCAGCCAGTCGTGGTCGATCTGCAGACGGTCGGCCGTCAGGCATCGGCTGTCGTCACCTTGCAGAATACGTTTCCGGATCCCGTCCCGGTTGAAGTCACGGTGCACCCTGTCCGCATCGTGGACGGACAACTGCGCGAGGCGGAGGATGAGGAAAACGACGATATTCTCGTCTTTCCCAGCCAGGCTACACTGGCAGGCAATCAGACGCAGGCCTTCCGCATTCAGTGGGTGGGCGATCCCAAGCCGGGCGAAAGCGAACACTTTTACGTGACCATCGCCCAGTTGCCGGTCGCCATGGCAGCGGCCCAGAACACCATTCAGGTTCTCCATCGCTTCAAGGTGCTCGTCAGCGTCGGTGCCGGCGATGCCAAGCCGTCCTTCAGCGTTGTTGAGGCCAAGATCGGGCAGGATTCCAACGGAAAACCGCAGCCCGTGGTAACGATCGCCAACGAAGGTACGACGTATGGCTACGTCGCCAATAACCGGATGACCGTGATCGAGCGCCGTAGCGATGGCACGGAGGCGTATCGCAAGACGTTCGAGCCCGAAGAAATTCGCGACAGCATGGGCCTGGGCCTGGTGCCGGCGAAGGAAAGCCGGGTGTTGCCGATGAATGTCGTGCTTCCTGACAGCACGGGCACCTTGTCGGTCGAGTTGAACTCGTCCGGAAGCAAATGACGCTGTGCCACAACGGGCTTCTCTCTACCTGCTGGGTCTGGCGGGACTGGCGCCGCTCAGCGCGCTTGCGGCACCTGTCGACACCGGCGTGGCTCCGGACGCTTCCGGCAAGTCCGCACCTTCGGCAAGCGAGGGCGTGCAACCGCTGGATTCGGGCTTTGGCCGCAAGTCCGAGGCCGACAGCGCCAAGGCGCCCGCGCCGACTTTCGGCGGCCAGCGCCTCAATTCGACCGGCCGCGATATCCCCATGGGCGGTCCTCTGTCCGACAATGGCTTCGTGCTGGGGGAGGTTTCCTACACGCTGACGGCGGACGACCGAATTCTGGTGGATTCGCAGGAACTTCTGGACCTGCTGCGCAGCGTGCTTTCAGCCAACGACTGGAACCGCATCTCTACCAGCCTGGAAGGCAAGAAGCGCGTCGCGACGGGCGATCTGGCCACATTGGGCCTGACGCTGACTTACGATACGGCCAGCCTTGGCCTGCAGCTCAGCCTTGATCCCGCGATGCGCCAGCGTCAGTCGATCCATGTGATGAGCGGCTATGAATCGGTCACGGGGCCGACACAGCCGGCGGAAGACGTTTCGGGCTACATCACCGCCTTCATCAATAGCGATTACGTACATAAGGGAAGCGATACCGGCTTTCAGACGCCGAACATCGTTTATGACAGCGCGGTGCGGGTGAAGGGCTTCGTTCTTGAAAACGAAGGCAGCATCCAGGACAATTTCCGCCGTGAAGGCACGCGCCTCGTCTATGACGACGAACAGCATCTGGCGCGCTACACTGCAGGCGATCTGGAGCCGGTTTCACGTGGTTTTTCGGGCTCCAGCCCGATGGCCGGCCTGTCGATGTCGCGTGTCTATGCGGACCTTGATCCCCAGCGCAACATCCAGCCGCGCGGGCAGCGCTCTTTCACGCTGACGCGTGCATCGACCGTTGAAACGATCGTCAACGGCCAGTCGGTTCAGGTCACCCGCCTTAATCCCGGTACGTACGACATCGGCGATTTCCCGTTCGCGCAAGGCTCGAACAACGTGCAATTGCTGGTGCGGGATGATAGCGGCCGAGAGAACGTGATCTCGTTCTCGATCAACTTCGATCGCACGTTGCTGGCGGCTGGAATCAGCGAGTTCGGCCTCTATGCGGGCGTGAAGGCGCCGTTCACCACGGGCGGGCGGCACTATACCAACGATCCGATCGCATCGGGCTTCTTCCGTCATGGTTTGACCGAAGAACTGACGATCGGCGCGAATTTCCAGGCGCAGCAGCGCGGCGGCGTGGGCGGCGCGGAAGTGGTTTGGGCATCGCCGATCGGAACGCTTTCGCTGAATGCAGCCGGATCGCACAATGCGTCCATCGGCAACGGCTATGCCATCAATATCGGCTATGAATTCTCACGCGTGAGCAAGGGCGGCAATTCCCGATCGCTGACCGGATCCATCCAGACGGCCAGCAAGAATTTCTCGCTGCCCGACAGCCTTACCGCCGCCAATCCCTATTCCATTGAAGTTGGGGCGACTTATTCGCAATCGCTGGGCCCGAACAACTACTTCAGTCTGGACGGCTTCTATTCGGTCGGCCGCGGGACGACGAAAGATCAGGTCACCGCAAGCGCCACGTATGGCTGGCGCCCGAACCAGCGCATATTGCTGACGGGCGAAGGCTTCTACGAACGCAATGAGCGTGGCAGCGGGCCCGGTGCGCGCCTGTCGCTCATCTATCGTTTCGATCGCAGTTCTAGCGTCAACGCCGATCTCGATACGCAGAACGACCGTGCGCGGTTGAGCTACCAGCGTTCCAGCGGAACCGGTGTAGGTTCCTACAACGCCTCGGCCAATATCGATCGGGTCGAGGATTCGGTGGGCGTCAATGCGGCAGTGAACGTGCTGACCAACCGGGCGGAAGTGGGCGCGGCGCACTATACCTCGTTCTCGAACAGCGGCGCGATCGTCGATCAGCGCACCTCGCTGCGGACGGCATTCTCGCTGGCTTTCGCGGGCGGCAGTTTCGCCCTTTCGCGGCCGATCTACGACAGCTTTGCCATCGTGAAGACGCATAGTTCGCTGGATGGCAAGGCGGTCTACCTCGATCCCCGCCAGGACGAATACATGGCGAAATCCGGCACCTTCGGCGGCGCAGTCATGCCGCAGCTCACGGCCTATTCGCCGCGTCTGCTGACGTACGACGTTCCAGGGGCACCGGCGGGCTACGACGTGGGCAGCGGTATCATTCAGTTCCGCCCGCCATATCGTTCCGGGCACCTGATCGAGATCGGGTCGGACTACTTCATCACTTACACGGGCCAGTTGCTGAAGCCCGATGGCACGCCGCTTCCGCTGGTCGGCGGGCGCGCGATCGAGGTGGCTGCGCCGGATCGCAAGCCGGTGGACATGTTCACCAACCGATCGGGCCGCTTTGCGGTGCAGGGCCTGCGCGCCGGCAAGTGGCGTATCGAAATGCCTACGGACGAAGGAACCTTCGTCTATGAAATCGACGTGACGTCAACGGGCACCGCCTTGCAACGCGGCGGTGCATTGAAGCCGGAGGGAACCCAATGAAGATCGCCGCCACTCTTCTGACTTGCGGCATCCTCGCGCTCGCCGCGCCGCAGGCTGCCCACGCGGCCTGCGCGGATTTCCGGGCATCGGCCAGCGAACTTACGGTAGACTACGATCCGTTCAACCGTTCGGAAGTGGAGCGGGCCTTCACGATCCACATTCGCCGGCTTGATCCGCGGATTACGGCGGTGCGGCTGGTTTTGGCCAATCCCGGCGCGATCAATCGCGGTGCTGCATTCGGGCGCAACGAATCGGTGCGCTACGATATCCGTTGGATTCGTGACACCGGGCGTAACGTGCTCGTTTCGGGGGCCGAACAGCCGAACCCGACCAATGGCGCGCTTATCGAATTCGGGCAAGGTTCCACTGGCGACAATGTGAATGAGAGCTTCCGCATCCGGATTCCCGCCGGGCAGGGCATCGTTGCCGGGCATTATTACCAGCCGCTGGAGGTGCGTTTCGCATGCCTTACCGGGCGCGACGAAATCGATCGCGGGATGCAGTTGGGCAGTCAGGTCGCGGTTGATCTTACCGTGCCCGAGCGTATCGCCACTTTCGTAGGATCGGCGGGCAATCAGCGAGGGCGCATCGATTTCGGCGATGTGGACGGCACTGGCGGTAACGTCACGCGCGGACTAGCCGTCACTGCGCAGTCTACGGTGCCTTACGACATCCGTGTCGGGCAAGAGCGCGGAATGATGAAGCGTTCCGACAAGGACGATGCGGCGTTGCCTTACGCGCTCAAGATCTCGGGATTTCCGGTATCGGATAATTCGACGATCGCCTGCAGCCAGACACCGGCGCCCGGCGGCCGTAACCACAACGTCCAGGTTGAACTGGCGGCGCGCGATCTGCAACGCCTTCCGGCCGGGCAGTACGCCGATGTGGTTACGCTGACCTTCTCGCCGCGCCTGGGGCTGTCAGGTGCGGACGGCTGTTCGCCCACACGACCCTGAAGCGCGGCCCTGATAGCAGGATAGAATCAAGCTCTAACAGCTTGCGGAAAAAGGAACTTCCCTTGAGGCCGTTGAGGTGATTCAAGGCCCCTCGAGCGAGGTTGAAGGATTCAAGATGCGCGGCGGCGA
>OUNM010570258.1_pt1 | contig 21284 bp, 25 predicted proteins | sample 1769961 | NCBI WGS metagenome assembly OUNM01 (sample SAMEA3914820, study PRJEB12502) | metagenome | biome: forest; material: soil | place: USA | collected 2012-03-12 | depth 0.3 m
CAATAGGCAACGGTTTCGGTGGTCAGCGCGCGGCTGCCCGCATGCTCGCCAAGACCAATGTTGGCGGAGGTAGCGAACTTGAGGAGTTCGCGGTCAAACGGGAATCCCTCGCCGATGTCGACGTTGAGGTCGATCCGCTTCAGAGCCTTTCCCCCATTCGAGAAGCGTACTCCGATTCATCGATCGGGTGGAACCGGATACGGTCACCGGCGACGATGGGAAAATAGCCGTCCGCTTCGTCGACGAGGGCGAGCGGAGTGCGGCCGATGAGCCACCAACCCCCTGGCCGTTCGAGAGGATAGACGGCGGTCATTCCCGCGGCGACGGCAACGCTTCCGGGCGCGACCCTCGTTCTCGGGATGTCCCTTCGAGGAATGTCGAGTTCGGGCGGCAGGGGAGCCAAATAGGCAAAACCTGGGCAAAAGCCGACCGCGCGGCATTCGTACTCCCGAGCATGAAGTGTCGCGATTTCCACCGGGGCGAGCCCCTTCAAGCGGGCGAGCTCAGCCAGGTCTTCGCCGTCGTAGAGAACCGGAATTTGGTGAGTCTTTGGCAGGTTTTGAGCTTTGGGTTTTAGGTTTCGGGTTAGGACGCTGGAGTCGAAGGCTTCGTCAATGATGAGGCCGACCGTATCAAAGGCGGCATAGGCCTCGGTGACGCCCGGAAGACCGTTCAAGCGGGCCGCCATTTCCGGCGCCGGGCAAGGGAGGTCTCGGAGGATGAAGGCGGATTCTCCGAGAGGATCGAGACGCACGGTTACTATTTTAGAACGCGGCCCGCCCAACCAACCTATTTACTTGGCTTCAATACAACAAGGCTTTCGCCAGGTTCATCCGGGCGGGAGGCGTTGGCGAGGATTAGGCCCGCGTCGTTGATGGCGAAGGGCTGGGTGAGAATCCAACCGTTGGGCAAGGCGGTGCCGTCGCTGAGGTTGGTGGAGGCCGAGTCACCAGACCAAACCTCGATGGCTTCCCGAGTCGACCAGTTGTCCGCGTCCACCAGGTACTGCTGGCGGGTGATAACCAGCATCTGGCCCTTTGTATTCATGGCAAGCGGCTCGTCGTCGTCGCCCTCCGGAGGGCGGTGGAGAAACGTGAGTTTGCCGTCTTTCCATTGGAAAGCGACGTGACTATCGCCATTGAATTGCCATCCGATGACCGTCCCATCCCGCGCGACGGCGGAGGGGTGCAGGCGCGGGAGTGTCTTCCCGTCGGCAGATGGAGGATCCAAAGGAGTGGAGTCCAGAAAAGCGGATGGATTCGCTGCCGGGCTGCCAAAGCCGGAACTGCCGGCCAGCTTCCCGTCGGCACTCATGGCCAACGGCATGAAGCCGAGGAGGGGCCGTGGCTGGGGCGGAGCGGGAGATTGAATAAGCGCGAAGACGTGGTCAAGCCCGTGGGCGAGGCCGAGAATCGTGCCATCGTCGGTAATACCGAGGAGCTGGTCGGGGATATTGCCGAGCTTCGCCATGCCGCCGAACGAGGCGATATCGGTACAAGGCTCGACTTTGCCGTTGGACCACTCTGCCAGCCCGCCCGCTCCAACGAGGGCGACCTGACCTTTGGCGTTGGGTCCGGCGATTAACGTGTAGCCATCGGCACTCCAGGTGTTTTGGCCGTTCTGGACAACAAAGGCAACGTGCCCCCGGAGTCCGGCAATGAGTCCATCTTCGTTGAAGGAAGCTACATCGGCGGCGGGGCCAATAACGGTAACGGCGTATTGGGGCGGCGGAAGGAAGTACAGCATCCTTACCGGGTCGTACGGCTGAGCCGGAGTGAGAGTTACTGAGATAGTAAGAAGGGAGGGAGCGCCGCCCAATTTCCGGACGGCTGGGAGTCGAGAAAATTCCGCCCCTTTAGGGCTTGGATTCTCGAATTGCCGATTCCCAGGCCGTTGGCCTGGGCTAACCCATTTCTGCCCTTTGGGCCTAAGAAACGGATCAAGCTAGGCGAGTTCATAACTCTTCTCCAATGTCTCAGATGAGACGGAGGTCTAGGCGAACCATTCTTTTTTTTACAAGACCCAACGGGCCGAAATAGGTCAGCCCAGGCCAACGGCCTGGGACCCCGACGTACCGAGAACCAAGCCCCAACGGGGCGGAATTCCGGGTTCAGTACCTGAGTCAGTCGAGCGACGATGCTCGCCAGTTCGGCCACCAACCGCTGTCCATTTTCGGCTCGAACGCTACGACCAGAGATTTGATCCGCTCGACCTTCGCCGCGAGAATAGGGTCAAGGGCTGCCCGGCCGACAATGAACGCTGGAGAGGTGAGAAGGTGGCTGTAGACCTCGGCTTTATCCTCTTCGACCGCCGAGGTGGCGTACTGCGTGATGAAGCCGGGCAGATCGGCGCGGAGGGCGCCGGGGTTGCCCTTCTGCATGTTCCAACCCCCAGGCCCCTCCGGAGTATTCGGCGGATTCAACTTTTTCCACTCGGGGTCATCACGGCCGTTGGGAGTGTCCCACTGGTCGATCACGTGAAAGAAGTCGTGGTGGAGCGCATGGCTCCCGTAAGTGGGGCGGCGGGTGTTGATATCCGCATCCAACCAAAACCAGCCCGGATCGAACTCGGGGATGGCGGCCCGAGGCTGATCTTGGACGCGTACATCCCGGCCGATGACGATGCGTTTGAGATGGACCTTAGCCATCAGGGAGACGGGGTATTTCCGCCACTCCTTCTCGAAGAGAGGCTCGTACTCCTCAAGAAGCGCTTCCGGGACCGGGCGGGCGGTGACGGTGTAGCCACCGCGCGGAAGGCGCGTGTCCTGGGCGACGACCTGAATCTCAATACCGTAGTCCGCGGCGAGTTGGGAGAGACGCTCGCGCGCGGTCAGGCAGAGGAGGAGGGCGGCCGCCGGCATGAAAAGAGGTGTACCAGAGGGAAGAGACTGGGAGCGCCATACTTCTTGCGTGGATCTTCCGGTGGTGGTGATGGAGGGGGGGACGTTGCCCCGTTACGAAACGAATGGGTCGGCCGGGATGGATTTGCGGGCCAGTGAAGACGTGGTTCTGGCGCCCGGTGAACGGAAGGCGGTGGCAACCGGGCTCAAGATGGCGATTCCGGAGGGGTTCGAGGGGCAAGTTCGGCCTCGATCCGGGCTGGCGCTTCGCCATGGACTGGCCATGGTGAACAGTCCAGGGACGATCGATTCGGACTATCGGGGCGAGGTGAAAATGATCCTGATCAATTTGGGAGCGGACGTCGTCAAATTCTCCAAAGGCGAACGGTTGGGACAGTTGGTAATCTGTCCAATCGTGCGGGCCAATTTGCTTTCGGTTGAAAGCTTAGAGGAGACAACGCGCGGGGATGGCGGATTTGGCAGTACAGGGATCGCAGGGTAAGACGAACGACGCTTTTTGCGAACGGTGCTTTGCGCCGCTGGCCGCAGGAGATACGTATTGTCCAGACTGCGGTGCGCCCGTTGACGCGTCCGCGCCCGATGCCGATTCGGCCGTGCACAGCGAGCTTGCGCAAGCGAACCTGTTGCGGCTTCGCGGCGATCTAGACGGCAGCGAGAAAGCGCTCATCGCGATTCTCCGCCGCTATCCGAACGACCCTCTGGCCCACGAGATGCTGGGCGACGTGTGCGCGGAGCGGGGCGAGATCGACCGGGCCAAGGAGTGGTATGAGCTGGCGCTGGATCTCTCGCCGGATTCCGCCGACATCAAGCGCAAGCTCGAGACCGCCGGAACCACCGTGACCCAGCAGGCGACGGCCGACACGGCGGAAACCCTCGGTCTGCCGCCCAGCACCCCTCCCGCCGCCTGGTGGCCGCTCGCCGGAGCCGGGGCGTTGCTGTTGCTCGCGATTGCGGTGGCGGCTTGGCCGAAGTCGCCTTCTCCCTCTCCGCTGAAAGGAACGGTAAGTGCGCCCGTTGCCGATGTCGTTAAGCCCGACGTCACCCCGGACCCCGCCCCGATCCAGAACCCGACACCTGCGCCCGCGCCCTCGCCGGTGGGATCGGAAGAGGAGCGAAAGCTGTTGACCGAGCTTCAGGCAAAACCGGACGGGAGCCACGTGCAGAGCGTGGTCTTGGACCCACGCACCCAAGCGATCGTAGTGACGTTCGACATCGGCGAGACCGATGACGCCCACGTCCTCGCCCTCAGCCTGGGACGGGCAACGTTGGAGGCGGCGCCGGCGGTTTCGATGGTGACGCTGCGCGCGTTAAGGGCAGGCAGCCTTTCGTTCGCCGCCGACCTCGCCCGCGCCGGTTCGGACGGGTCCGATCCTTTGACCAATATTTGGCCCGCGCCGGTCGCTCCTCCCGGAACTGAAACGACTCCGCCGTCAACCGGGCCGTCGTCGTCCCCTCCGGCCGGGGGCGCAACGACCCCTCCAGCCACGACCGGAACCCCGCCCGCCGGGTCCGGAACGTCGGCTGGCGGCTCAACGGGACCCTAGTCGAACGCGCCATAATTGCTCACGATGCGACTCTCCGTGCAGCTTTACACCGTTCGTGACGCTCTTGACCAGGATTTTGCCGGCACGCTGAAGAAGATCAGCGATATCGGACTGGAGTACGTGGAGGTCGCGGGCAACATCGGTGGCGGCACGGCGGAAGAGGGCAAGAAGATCTTCGACGATCTGGGCCTGAAGGTGAGCGGATCCCACGTTGGTCTCGACCAGCTCACGGGCGATCTGGATGGAGTCATTGCCAAGCATAAGACGCTCGGCTGCCCGCACGTTATCATCCCCTTCCTCGGCGACGCCGACCGCGACTACGCAAAGCTTGCGGAGACAGTGGCGCCGATCGGCACGAAGCTCAAGGCGGAAGGCCTGACCCTCTGCTATCACAACCACGATTTCGAGTTCGCCGAAGTTGACGGAGTGGCCGGTTTGGACCTGCTTTATACAAAGACCAACCCGAACCTCTTGCAGGCTGAACTCGACCTCGCCTGGGTAAGCATCGGCGGCCAAGACCCGGCGGCTTACATTCGCAAGTATGCGAACCGCACTCCGCTGGTTCACCTGAAGGACTACGATTCCACCAAAACCCCTCGCTGGCGCCCTGCGGGCGAAGGGGTGATGGACTGGGACGCCTGCCTCGCGGCGTCCAAAGAAGTCGGCGTCAAGTTCGGCGTGATCGAACTGGACGAGTCGCCCGGCGACCCCGTCGAGGCGGTCAAGACGAGCTTTGAGTATTTCAAAGCGAAAGGGCTTTCGTAGGAAGGGAATAAGGAAGAGGGAAAAGGGGAGAGGACTTGGTTCCTCTCCCCTTTTTGTTTAGTCAGTTAGTTCTCGGCGAATCGCTTCCATGAGCTCTCGATCTCTTTCGGCATCGAAAGCGGCCGCGGGGGCTTCTCGGACTTCGATGGGGAGGCTGAGCGGGGGAAGGGTTCGCTCCGCGTCGGGCTCTTCGGTGAAGCGGGGGACGACGTGGGCGTGAAGGAAGGGGTCGAGGTTGCCGTAGATGCTGTAGTTGCACCGAATCGCCCCCGTGGCCGCGCGAACGGCGTCTCCGACCCTGGCCATGTCGGTAAGAAACTGGATCTGAACGTCCTTCGGCGCGTCGTTGAGACTGGCGGCAATGGGATCGGCCAGGAGGAGGCAGTAGCCTCGGCGAAACTGGAAGGGAGCGAACTCGACCCACCCGCTGGGAAGACGCGCGATAAGGCGAGGGTTCTCGCCGGAACGAAACGTATCCAGGCGGGCTTCGATTTTCGAACTCATAAGCTCATTTTAGCTTTGGCCCCCTGTGGCGCAGGCCTCCGTGCCTGCGGTCTCTGAATGTCACTACGGTTAGGGCCGCCGGTATTCAGTGTCCCATTCCGAAGTTGCCGTTGCCCGGAATCCGTGGGACCGGTAGAAGTCGTTGGCGGGGCTGTCTTTGAGCGCGCCGAGGGTGATGGGGGCGATTCCGGATTGGGCGAAGATGGCTTGGAGGACTCGACCACCGATGCCCCGACCCTGGTGGGCCGGAAGCAGATAGAGGTGATCCAGCCGATAACCGCCGTCAACCGGGCGGAGCTGGTAGAAGCCGATTTTCACCTCATCCAACTCAATCCACCGGGCGTGCTCGCAAGCGAAGGAATCGATAAGGCGTTGGCGAGCCCGTTCGGGGTCGAAGCGACCGATGGCCTCCAGGCTCTCACGCATGGACGCAACCCGAATCTCGGCCAGGGCTTCGAGGTCTTCCGGCTTGGTTTTCGGGAAGCGGAGGCCGCTCATCCCAAAGAGTATGGAGTCCTGCTAGGCGGCTCTTTCCCAGTAGAGGCTTTCAATGGCGGTCGCGGCCAGGGCGTTGCCGAGGGACTCGAGCGGGATCGAGCGCTCGACGGAGCCGTTCGCGAAGGCCGATTCCGAAAGGGCGGGGTCGGTGCAGGACTCTTCAGTTTCAGCGAAGACGGCTCCGCCGGCGCGGCGAATGGCCATGGCCCCATCGGCCCCGTCGCAGCCGGAGCCCGAAAGAAGAGCGGTGATGCAGCGGTCGCCGTAAAGCGCGGCGGCGGAACTAAGGAAGGCATCGGCGCCGGCGTCGGACAGCTCAAGATAGCCGGCCGGATTCAGGGTCAGGCCCGCGCCAACGTAGGCGGTGCCTGGTTCGGGGCGGTCGCCCGGGCGGGCCACTTCGACCGGCATCCGATTGAGTTCGCTCAGGCGGCGGGCTAAGGGGGCGAGGAAGGCGGTGGGCAACGCCACCGAGATAATGACGGGCGCGGCGAAACCCTCAGGCAGACCCTCGAAGACGCCTTCCAGCGAGCGGATGCATCCTGTGGAGCCGGTGAGCAGAACCACGCGGGAGGTTTCCGCGACGGCGGCCTCCCGGTAGACGGGGCGGCGCGGGCCTGGGGTCTGTGTGTGGCCAGCGTGGCGAACCTTCGCGACGAGCTCTTCGCGAATTCCGCGGAGGGTTCGAATGGAACCGCATTCGGGCTTGCAGACGAAATCGGTGGCGCCGAGGGCGAGGGCCTCAAGCGTGGTTTCGATGCCTTCCGGGGTGTTCAGCGAGACCATCACCGTGGGAATGGGATGGCTGGCCGCGAGCTCTCGAAGGCAGCCCAGGCCATCGAGGTTCGGCATGTCGATGTCGAGGGTGATGACGTCCGGCCGCAGCTCTAGCGCGCGGGCCAGCGCCTCTTCGCCGTCTCGCGCGTAGCCGACCACTTCGAGGTCTTCCTCACGGCGGAGCATATCGACAAACATCTGCCGGATGAGCGGCGTGTCTTCAACGACCATGACGCGAGTGGACTTCACGAGCAGGCCTCCGCGAGGGTCTGGTGCTTGCGATATTCCGTCGCGCGTTCTTTGGCCATTAAAGAGAGAGATTCCATGTTTAGGTGGTTCCGACGGAAGGACTGAGGATCGTTCGGGTTTGGCCGGCTTCCCCGAGAATCCGTTTTTGTGGGAACCATATGTCCTCTTTCATAGCTTCGGTCGCTATAAACGAGGGCGTTAGAGTAGCCGGCAAGAAATCGTTTCTGGGCCTTTCGGAGGGTGTGAACGCGGGACACGCCGGAGGCGTCATACTGAAGAGGATATGGGGGCGAACGGGCTCGACAGGGCCGGTTTGATTCTCGATCGCGAGCCGTGGATTCTCGTTGGCCACGTAAAAAACGAGAGAAAAAAGTAGCTGCGAATAACAACTACGCCTTCGCCGCCTAACGTAAGTTAGTTTCGACGAGGTCCGCTTCCCACGAGCCGGTAGGGGGATGTACGGGCCTAATAAAATCCGGATCGGCCGTGTAGTCTCTGTTCGGGGCGTAGCGGGCTAAAGCAATCGAACTGGATGATCCGCCCAGGCGACCTCGGCAGAGGGTGGCATCGAGAAAAAGTACAGAGGCGACGCTCGTGGTGATTAAGAAGGCGACGGTTTTGGAAGGGGGTTCAACTCCCCCCGCCTCCACCAAATTTTAGGTTCCTGACCCGTGGGTCAGATTCATTCCGCGTTCCTTTCCCACCAAGTGAGGCCTAGTTGGCGTTCGGTGGGGGTGAAGCCGATGGATTCGTATATTTTGGCGGCGTGGTAGTGAACGTCGGCGACCATCACAAGGTTTTGGGCGGACATTTGGGTGAGGGCGTATTCGGCCGATTGGTGGACGAGGGCGCTGCAGATGCCGCGGCGGCGGAACTTGGGGGCGGTGCCGACGGTTTGGAAGCGGGCGAGGCCGTCGGTGACAAAGATTCCCAGATCGGCGGCGAGTTCGCCTTCGATGAAGGCGCCGAACCATTGGCCTAGGCCGGCGGTGACCATGGCTCGGGAGTGGGCCATTTTTCGGGCGGAGAATTCGCGGTAGCCGGCCTCCGAGTATTCCGGCTCTCGACAGGCCACATGGATTTCGACCGCGGTCTCCCATTCTCTATCCGTCTTAAGTGGCCGCACCTCGGCCTCGTCGCAGTACTTGGCCGGGCGGTGGACGCTTTGGGTGGTGAGGACGACGGATTCTTCGAGATCGTAGCCCGCCTCAAGGAAGGGCTGGACGACTCCGTGGTCTCCTTCCGGGGAATCCCAGCCAAGGGCGACGTGGTGGACTTTGGGCGGGGCGCCGATTTCCTGCGCAAAGAGGGCCGTCCAGCGAGCGAAATCGCCTTCAGCAGGAGGACGGTCGAAGATGAGGAAGTTGCCCCAATAGAAGGTTGGGTTGGTGGGGGTCCGGATGGCGGTGTACCGGCCGCAATCCACTACTTCGCCTTCGAATCGAGGAAAGAAGAGATCGGTGCGATAGCCGAGTGAGCGGAGGTTCATGGGGCTCCCACACTTCCCAATGGGGGACGCCGAGGATACCTGCCGATGGCTAGGCGGCCATCGTGGTGCGGTTGCGGCCTTCGGTTTTGCTGCGGTACATCGCTCGGTCGGCGGTGTTGATAAGCTCTTCTTTGGACATGACTTCGCCGAGGGTGGCAACGCCGAAGCTGGCAGTAATGGGGCCGGTTTCGAGTTGGATTCTTTCGATGGCGTGCCGTAATCGCTCGGTGGTCTCGAAGGCGGCGGAGAGGGCGGTGCGGGGGAAAATGATCGCGAACTCTTCGCCGCCGTAGCGGGCGACCACGTCCATGGTTCGGCAGGCACCGACCAGCGTGGCGGCAACAACGCGGAGGGCGTTGTCTCCGGCTTGGTGGCCGTGCTTATCGTTGAAAGCCTTGAAGTGGTCGACATCGAGAAAGGCGATGGAGAGGGGTTCGCCGGAGCGCCACGAGCGATCGATCTCGATGACCAGGTGCTCTTGGAAGGAGCGATGATTCAGGACACCGGTGAGGCCGTCCGTGGTGGCGAGTAGGTTCAGACGTTCGTTTACCCGCTCAAGTTGGTAGCGCTGTGCCTCCAGAAGAATATTCATTTCGGCGGTTTCGATGAGCCGCTCGTCGAGGAGACTCTGCTGCTCAAGGAGGTCGTCGTTAGCCTTCTTCAGTTTGGCGGCCGTTTCGACGATCTGTTTTTCGGCGTGCTTAATTTCGGTTAGGTCGTGCCAAACCACGAGCAGGGCAGGTTGTTGGCTGAGGGTGACGTGGGTCAGGGTGACCTCGACGGGGACCTCCTCGCCGTCGAGCCGGCGGTGGGTCCACTCAAAGCGGTGGAAACCGTTTTGGCGGGCGATGCCGTCCATCTCAATGCACTTCTCATCCGAACGGCGGCCATCGGGCTGGAATTCTGGTGAGAGGACGGCGGGATGCAGGCCAACCAACTCTTCGACGCTTTGGCCGCGAAGAAGCCGGACGGCGGCGGGGTTTGCGTCGATGATTCCGGAGTCGTCAAAAATGAGGTGGGCGTCGGAGGAGCGCTCAAATAGGACCCGGAATCGCTCTTCCGTTTGGGCCCTTTCCAGTTCGGCCAGGCGGCGCCCCGTCACATCCCAATTCGCGCCGATCATGCGCAGGGGAGAGCCGGAGTCGTCACGCTGCAGGATCGAATGGGCTTCGATGTGGCGAACCTCGCCGGTTGGCCAGACCACGCGAAATTCGGTGTGGAAGTCTTCCATTCCTCGAAGAGCGATCCCAAGATCTGCTTCGGCCTGCGCTTGATCTTCGGGGTGAAGAGCTTTTCGCCATGCCTCATAGCAGCCGGTGAAATCTTCTTCATGAATGCCATAGAGGGCGTACATCTGATCGTCCCAGATCATGATGTTTTCCTTGACATCCCAGTCCCAGATACCAATTTTCGCCGAGCCCGTGGCGAGGGCAAGCCGTTGCCGGCTCTCGGCAAGAGAGCTTTGCGCGCGTTGGCGCTCCGTGATGTCGAAGCAGACTCCGATAATTCCGGTCTGCTTTCCCATGTCGTCATGGACCGGCCGCAATTCCGTGTGATAGGTGAGGGCGCCGTATTGGGCGTCGAAGGTGACGGCTTCTCCGGCGAGGGCGCGGTGATGGTAGCGATCCATCTCGGGGTTGCCGGCGCTGAAATCAAAAATCGATTTCCCGACCGCATCGCCGGGCTTTAGTCCGAGGGCGGCGAGGCCTGTCCCTTGGGAGAGGGTCACCGCGCCGGACGGGTCGGCGGTGAAGAGGATGAGAGGGGCGCCTTCCAAGAGGAGCCGGAGTCCTCGCTCGCTTCGGTCCAGCCGGTCGGCCCGATCTCGGACTTCGGCTTGCAGGGTGACACGATCGTTCACGTCGATCAGCGTGCCAAAGAGCCGAGCTACCGTTCCTGACGGATCCCGCTTGCCCTCGCCAATAGCGTGAACCCATCGGCACTCGCCGCTGGAGTGAAGGAGGCGGGTGTCAAATTCATACGGAAGGCCGTCCTGGATGCATTGGTTTACGGCGGCCGAGAGCACGGGACGGTCGTCGGGATGGTAATGCCCAAGCATGTCTCCCAAGGTTGGCTCAACCTCTGCGGGATCCATTCCGAAGAGGCGAAAGAGCTCAACGGACCAGGACATCTGCCCAGTCTCGACATCCAGGTTCCAGCTTCCGACCCGACCTAAACGTTGCGCCTCCGCGAGACGAGATTGGCTTTCGAGGAGGGCTTGATCGGCGGCGATACGCTCGGTAATGTCCCGAACGGTGGTAATTCGGGCGGGATAGCCATCGATCTCAATGGATCGGCCTCTCATTTCCCCGTAGAACGTCGTACCGTCGCGCCGGAGAAGTAGGGCCTCGTACGCCTGCTCGGACTGCGTTGCGACCCTTCGTGCGACCTCGGCACGGTATTCGGGCGTGGCGAGCGCTTCCGCAGTGATTCCTTTCATCTGGTCCGAGCTCTGGTAGCCAAAATTACGGGCAAATGCGGCATTGGCTTCCATGATCACGCCACCCTGACTAATCGCTACGCCTTCAAATGCGGCGTGGGCGAGAGTCCAGGCGATGTCACCGCGTTTCCATCGGTCGGAGGCGTACAGGGGCTCGCGACCGGAGATCTTCTCGCTGGAAATTGGCGGCGAAACGGACTCGGTTGGCGGTTTGGTTTGCGGTCGCTTCATTGGCCTCGCTATTCCCCTCGTCTCGGAAGGAACGAAAAATTGGCGGATTCTCGGATATCTTAATGGTCGGCAGTCGCGCCGCAGAAATCATGGACCGGCTTGCGGAATCGCTCGCAAAGTTTTGATCCCGGTACTTGGGTCCCTGGTTGCCAGCGGCTAGCAACGCAGATAAAACGGCGTGTTTCAAAACAAGATTACGATTGCGTCGTTGATTCGGCCCGCTATTTGGCAGGTCAATCGTAAACTTCAGACGGATGGCAGTGGCGCACTCCGATCCTTGGGGCGGTCATAGGCTCGGCCAGGTCTTGGACGGGTTACCGGACTTCGTCGTGTTACTTGATCGCGAACTTCGATTGATCTTCGCCAATCGATACGCCCTTAGTATCCTCCGTAGGCCTTCGGATGAGGTTCGCGGAGTAAGCGTTTGGGACCTATTTCCTCATCTTCGGGGGACGTTGGCCTGGGAAGAGCTTCCGCGGGCGGTGGCATCGGGAGCGGAAGTTTCGTTCGATTATTTTTCGTCCCTGACCGGACGGTGGCTTCAGGCTCGAGTTTTCAGCGTGGACGATGCGGTGGTCTTTCACAACACCGACCTTTCCGAGGCCCGTGCGGCTAAGGAACGGTTGCGCGGAAGTGAAGCTCAGCTAAGATTGGCCCTTTCTGCGGCCGAACTTGGTACTTGGAACATTGAGTTGGCGACGGGCCTCACTCGCTACGCCGGGGCGGCGGCGAGAGTATTCGGGCAGGCGGAGGGCGAGTTCTTGATTACTCGCTTCGAATCGATGAAGATCCCTCATCCAGACGACCGGTTGAGGCTCAAGATGGCGATGGATGCGTTGATCTCCCGGGACGAGCCCTATCATGTGGAGTTCCGGGCGCATTTGCGAGAAGGCTCTTGGCGTTGGATCGAAGCGGGCGGGATCGCGGTTCGGGACGCGGAGGGTAAGGCGGTGAGAGTGATCGGCGTTTTTGCCGATGTGACCGATCGCAAAGAGGCGGAGGCAGAGTTGGAGCGACGCGTGGCGGAGCGGACGGCCCAGTTGGAGGCAGCGCGACGGAGCCAGGAGTCTTGGAACTACAGTGTGAGCCACGACTTGCGTGCGCCCTTACGGGCGGTCATGTCGACGGCGCGAATTCTTCAACTGGATCACGCGGAAGAGCTCTCGCCGGCCGTTCAGGATCTGCTGCAAAGGCAGGTAAACGCGGCGAAGAAGCTCGGAAACCTGATCGACGAGCTTTTGGCGGCGGCGCGGTTGGCGAATCAGGATCTTGCGACGGACACGTTGGATATTTCCGCGATCGCCCGAGAAGTGGCCGACGAGCATCTGAAGGAGAGTGAGCGGTCGTTTTACGTTCGAATTCTTCCCGGGATGACGGGATGCGGCGATGGCCGCCTGGTGCGGCTGGTGCTTTCCAACTTCCTCGAAAATGCGATGAAGTATTCCCCTTGTGGTTCCACGATCGAGGTGGGCCAGGCGTCTGGCGCCTACTATGTGCGGGACGAGGGGATTGGTTTTGACATGAAGTACGAACCGAAGATCTGGCGACCTTTTGAGCGTTTGGTGCTGGATTCCGACTACGCGGGGACAGGGATTGGGCTCTATAACGTCGCGCAGATGGTGGCGCGGATGGGCGGACGCTGCTGGGCCGAGTCGGTCCCGGGGAAGGGATCGACGTTTTGGTTTTCGCTGAGTTAGGGGAGAGGGCTACGCGAATTCGTCGGGCACAAGGCCGTCGGCGTCGGCTTCGAAGGTTTCCCGGTTGCCTCTTACCCGGTAGTAGCCAACGAGGAGGCCGATGACTTCGGCGTCGTTGGGGAGGGGGAAGCGGGGGTAGGCGCGGTTTAGGCTGTCCAGGAACCATTCATGACGTTCGTAGATGGCACGCTTGACCACGAAGCCGACGTCTGGAAGTTTCACGAGAAACACGAAGCCTTGGAGCAGTTTTCTTCGCTCTCGGAAGACGGCGGTGTCAAACTCCCTTAGCATGGGCATCATCGAGTCGCCGTCCACGATGAAGGCGATCGTGCCGAGTTCCGCAATGCTGGCGGGAACTTTGACGACGCGGCCATCGGTGTCCACGTTCCAGACGCCGGGGCCGGCGGCGGCGTCACCGACGATTTGGATCGGCTTGAGAGGGGTGCCAACCATGCTGACGAATTCGCCTCGTTTGGCGCCGTCGAGGCGCGTGGATTCCATGGGCCAGCTAGCGGGCAGCTTCAAAATCGTCCGGATCTGATCAAGTTCAGATGGCTCCGGCGCAGTGTTGCCTTGGATGATGTGGCGCAGGCGGTAGACGGAAACATCCATCTGCTTGGAGAGCCATTCCGCGCTCCTCTTCGGGCGAGTCGAGTTGACGGCCGCCTTTACGGCGAGGCATAACTCCATCTCTCGTGCGTCAAGCATGGCTTAGGATACGCGATATTTCTCCGCGAATGCGATAGAATGTGTGCGAAATATCGCAGAATTGGTCTCGGTCTTTTCTTTCGCGGGGACGGAGGCCGCGCGTTACGGTGGATTGCGCAACGCACCGGAGCCGGATGCGTTTAGTAGTTGTGCTGAAGGCGTTCGAAGTGATCGTGGCGTTGGGAAGCTTCGGTTTTGGAACGACGATGGCCGCTTGGGCAATCGCCTTGTTTTCCTTTCGGACACGTGAATATCCCGAGCGATATATGGACGAGAAAGGACGCTCGATTACTTCATACCGCCGGGTGGCGATGCGTTTAAATATTCCGGGTTTCAGAGGGAAGATGCGAAGGGTGACTTACTCTCCTGCGGCTGTCCTCGGCCACGCGTTGGCAGCCGCGGGGTGTTTTGTCTTGGCAGGGTGGTTTGGGGTCCTTGCAATAAGGGGATGAAGGGCGGGCGATCAATTCGGCCGCCCTTGAATTCTTAGGCGATGGTTTCGTTTGCCAGCAATGCTTCGAGTCGGTCGTAGCCGGCGGCGACGCCTTGATCCATGGGGGTCTTGAGGACCGCGTCTCGGGCTTCTTGGTTGTCGTAGAGGACGGCGAGGGTCAGTTTGGTCTGACCATCTGTTTCCGTTAGCACGATGGTCCCGACGGCCTCGCCGGGGTACCAGGATTGGTCGAACTTCTCCGTGGTGACGAGGCGTTCGGGGCGTACGATGTCCTTATAGATGCCGCCCATCCCCATCTCCGTGCCGTCGGCGTCGTGGCGCCATTCGTACCGATAGGCACCGCCGATGCGCAGGTCGATTTCGCAGACGGGCATCGACCAGCCATCCGGGCCGAGGAGCCATCGGCGGACGAGTTCCGGCTTGGTGAGCGCTTCGAAGACCAGGTTTCGGGGTGCATTGAAGCTCCGGGTCATGAGGATCTCGCGGTCGCTGGGGGTGGTGATGGAGAGTCCGCCGACGTTTCTCATTGGGCCTCCAGGGGGCGGTTCAGTTCGGTACGCCAGGTGGCGGGGTCGGGGCTGGATTCGGGTCCGGAGACGTAGCATTCCCATAAGTTGGGCGCCGAATGAAGTCCCTCCGCGGAGATCCATTCGCCGAATTCACCCCACGCGTCGCCGAGTCCTTCAAAGGGTCCGGAATAGACGGTTCGCGCGACTTTGACCGCGGGCAGCCGGCTTGGCTGGACGCGGCCGGTGGGGGTGACGGGGTTGGCGACGGGGGCGCCGACCTCGAAATCGAAGACGGCCGGGTCCATACGGAAGTGGTGGGAGAAGAGGGGGCCGGTTGGGGCGATGCCTTGGGCGGCAAGCGTTTGCATCACTTCTTGCATGGCGGGTCCCATGGCGTTTTGAATCTCTTCGCGGGGGATCGTGAGGCGGATGACGGCCGTCTGCTGGGCGTCGGTTTGGACGATCGTTGGTTTGTCTAACATGGTGGATCTCGGGTTTCGCCGTTCGTTGGCGGTCATAGTTCTTGGTTCTTCATCTCGTCGAGCAGGGCATCGAGGCGGCCAAAGTTGGCCTCCCACATTTGCCGATATGCTTCGAGCCACTCGTTGGCTTCCGCGAGGGGCCTTGCCTCGATGCGGCATGGCCTCCGCTGCGCATCTCGCCCCCGCGAGATCAGCCCGGCGCCTTCCAGCACTTTTAGGTGCTTTGAGATGGCGGGCTGACTCATGGCAAAGGGTTGGGCCAGTTCGCTGACGGTCGCCTCGCTCTGGGCGAGACGTGCGAGGATCGCCCGGCGGGTGGGGTCCGCGAGGGCAGAGAACGTGGCGTCGAGGCGGTGGTCTTGTATGAGCGTCATAACCAAGTAGTTAAATAACCACTTGGTTATACATCAATTAGTAAGGGATGTCAAGGGCTTCGGAGAAGGAGTTAAAGTTTCCGCGGTGCCGCTCCTTATACGGTAGCGGTACTCCGCCCATCGGCATTTCTTTATTGAGGCTAGCTAGGTCCCCTCAACTAGGAGTTTATCGAGACCGGCGTCTAGGCTAGGCGCTTTTCCTGCTTGTCGAAGGTTGATTTTGGTGAGGCGATTGAGGAGATCGAACCAGAAGTTTGCTCCGAGGGCGATCAGGAAGGCCATCATCAGGCAGCCAAGAATCGGGGGGTTCTGGTCTTTGGATTGGAAAGGAAGGATTAGGGATTTGTCCGCGTCAGTCGTTGCGCCGGGGCTAGTGGCGACTTCCGTTGGTTTGGGCTCAGGGTGATGAGCGGGTGCCGGGGTTTCCGCGACTGGTTTGCCGGCGAGTAGGTCTTTCTTATCGGGTGGCGTGGGCGGGGTGATGGGTTTGGGCGCGACGGCATCGGCGCGGGCCGAATTCCAGCAGGATGCGAGGACAGAGTTCGCATCGAATCCTCCGTAGTAAGCGAGGAGGAGTCCGACAACAAAGAGTTGGCCTTGTGCGATCCGCTTGTATTGGCCGCCGAGCCGTTCTTGGGTCTTTTGGAACCAATCGGCCAGAGCTTTGCTTGCTTCGGCGAAGGTGGTGCTGGTCGCCCAAAGGTCGAGCAGTAAGACCCGGAAACTATCGCCCATCGGCCCGACCGTTGAGGTGTTCGATCTTGAGAAGGGGATGAGGCGATCTAAGATGGTTCTCGGAAGTTCCTGGACGGTTAGCGTTGGCAGGCCGGCGAGTGGCGTGGGCGCGGCGAGCCGGAGGGCATTGAACGCGACCGAAAAACCATCGTCGGTTGTGGCTGTTTGGCCGGCCAAGGCCTCCGCGGGGGTCATGACTTGGGGAGGTTGCTTTTCGCCTAGGATGGAAGGCGCCGAGGTGGTGAGAACCGCGGAGGCGAACGATTTGGGGTCGACAAACGATGGGCAGGCGTTGCTGCCCGCAAGCATGCAGGAGATGGCCGGGTGTCCGTAGATTTCGCGGCCTTTTACGTCGTCGAGATTGAGGACCCACTGTTTGAAGAGATAGGCGCGAGTGCCGAGGAGCCGGTTGATCCACTCGACCACCGCTGAGGCGAGGATCGAGAGGATCAGGAAGACGGATCCGACCAAGAGGAGGAACCCGAGGATGAAGGAGCCCAGCATGGCGGCTAGAACCTCACCCCGAAGGAGGCGACGAGGCCGGTGAGCGGCTTGGTGGGCGCGCCGCGGCTGTAGCCGTTTTGGTAGGAGATCGAGAACTTGCCGTTATCCGGGCGGGAAGGGTTTAGGTACCAGCCGAGGGTAACGCCGAAGAGCGAGTTGTAGCGGCGGATGTCGAAGTCGTCCGGGGCGTAGGCGCCTTCGGCAGAGGCTTCGAGAACGAAGGTGGCCTGGTCGCCGAACTTGAAGGCTTCTTCGAGGATTTGGGGGACGGTTCGGCCTTTGTCATCTACGAGAGTCTCGTTGATGAACTTGTGAACGTCCGCATCGTTATTGGTTTCGAGGAAGTCTTGGCTGTACGGATTACCGCCGATCTCGCCGGTGAAGTTCATCACGCTGCCCTGTTTCCAAACCAGGGAGCGTACTCCTGCCGAGTCAACCCACCGAATGTTAGCGAGTAGCACAAAGTGGGCGAGTACGGAGGTGTGCGGAGCGCCCGCCGCATCTTCCTTCAAGGCATCGGCAAGGTCCTTGTATTTGATTTCGGTGAGCGACTTGACGGAGGCTTCGGCGAATTTCCTGAACCGATCGCTTCGAACGAAATGAAATCCGGTTCCGGCGTAACTGCGGAAGGTGAACTGGTAAGCGTTCTGATCTTTACCCCCATTGTCGCGGGAGCTTTGATGCTCGCCGATCAATCCTAGACGGAGAATTCTTACCACCTCAGGAGCCGTGTTGGGGAGGAGGGGCAAAGAGTAGCTTTCAAGGCCGACGGCGCCGTTGATTTGCTTGTTGTCGATGGGTTGGCCAACGATTTGCACGGAGCCACGAATATAGGGAGCGAGGTTCGGGCCAAGATTGAAGCTCTTGAGGCCGAGGGCGTCGATGAGGGGGCCGTCTAGTTTTCCGATTCCGTCTACGAGGGAAAACTTGATGTCCTTGTCCCCGGCTTTAAGGTCAGCGGGCTTATAAGGGTCGGCGCCGGGGAGGGTGAAGGAGGGGGCGGTTCCTTTTTCGTAGAGGTTCGTGCCCAAATAGTCCAGCTTGTAGTAGAGCTCATCGGTCTTCCCGACGTAGTCGCGGGTATAGCCGAGGGCGCCGTTCCAAGAGGGGCCAGCCTTTTCGCCGGAGTTGACGGTGTTCTTTGCGAGAAGGGGTTTGATGACCTTCAGGGCCTCGAGAATAGGCTTTGTGTACTGCTCGGCGAGGCTGTTTTGGGCGCCGGCCAAGGTGGCCGCCCCGACCAGGAGGGCGGCGAGAAGGATTCGGACATTCGATTGCCGGATCACGATTGATCTCCTTCGGTGGATGCGGTCGCGTCTGAGTCCGCGGCTCCGCCGCTTGCCTGAGCCGCGGCAACCATGGGGAGCATCCAGTCTCCGAGATCGGTATTGGCGAAATCGATGGATGCGTCGAACGGCTTTGCGGCGTAGCCTGCGCCAATCGCGAGTTTGACGGCCAGGTCTCTTAGGTCGGCGGGGTCCGCCATATCGATAGCGGTTTGGCTGGGGAAGATGTGGCTGAACTTGACGGTGCTTGCGGCGGTGGCTACTCCGATGAGGTTGGAGTCGCCGTCGTGGGGTGCACTGTCGCTTTCGTAGGCAGCGAAGAAATTCTCAATCGCATGTCGGGCGAAGGGGGTGAAGCCCGTGGAGTTGATCAGCTGGGTGATCGCCTTTGCGATGTAGTAGAGAGCGTTTACGTACTGGAGATCTTTTGGCATGGTGAGGACCTTTTCCGGCGCACCGGCGCCGCGTCTGCGGGCTTTCGCGAGCCGCATCACCTTGTTCAACTGTGGCCGGATTAGCAATCTAACAGAGCAGGATCTTTTCCTGAATTTTGGAGATGCAAAGCGCCCATCAGTGTGCTGGGTTGAAGCGTAGCACTTATTGCTATGTCATGCGCAATTTAGCAAGAAGTAGAAAGATTTGCGTCTGTCTGAATGGGAATAGGTGTATCTTAGATGTGGGAATACTACGCCCAAAAGGAGAGTGTGGTGGAGTTCGAAGAGATTTGGCGGAGGGCAAGTCCGGCAGAACGGGAGGCCCTTCGGGTCGCGTTGATGCCACGGGGGATGAGGGGGGCCTTGGACAAGGCGCAGGGGACGACGCCGCAGTCGCGGTGCAATGCTCGGCGGCGGTTGCGGGGGAAATTGGAGGGAGGGGGAAAGGAATAGGGAAAAGGGAAGAAGAAAGAGGGCACGGAGGGATCGCTTAGAGCGATGAGAGAAGGGCCTCCTTGGTGGGGGCAGTCGTTCGGACCAAAAGCTGCGGTTTTTGGAATCGGCTCTATCTGTTGCTTATGGCCTCTTCGATTTTGGGAGGGGCGAAGATTGAGATTAGCTCGGGTCGGCTTTGCCGGTCCGGGTTCTTTTTTTCCATGCGAAAAGGGAGAAGAACTTATGAAAACGGACGAAGGGCGTGGATTTCAGTCGGTGCCTTCTTGGTTTGCGTTGGTGTTTGCGATCGCCTCGGCGGTTGCGAGCGGCGGCGTGGCTTGGGGGGCGACGAACTCGAAGAATAGTGAGCAGGATCGCCGGCTCGACAGTTTGGAGGCGGCGGTTTCTAGGATCAACGACATCCGGGAGTCGGTGGCGCGGATCGAGGGGAAGTTGGATAAGAAGTAGGGAGTTAGGGAGTTAGGGAGTTAGGGTGGTCCTCTTTTGAGATGGGATCGGTGGCCCTGGTCCTTATTTTTTGGCGCGGGTTGGTTTAGCGATATTTAGCAAGGAAGACCTCGGGAAGAGGTTTGGGAACGATGATCAAATTACATTTTAAGGCGAAGTTTCGGGTTTTCGGGGTGACGATTGGGACGGTGGAAGATACGCGGGAGGTGTCCGGGTTGCTTCGGGCGGTGTTTCCGCAGTTGGGGATTCCGGTGGGGGGCGGGGTGCTTTATAACGACCGCGGGGTCCTGATTGAGTTGGTGGCATGAGGAAATTAGTTAGCGGACGGTCGAGATCGGAGGTTCGGAGCGACGCGGTTCTTGGGGCGGACGATCACATCGCGTGGCTGCGAAAGGTGGTGCGCGGGAATAAGGTTTGGCCGCAGGTGGACAAGGAGGGAAACCGTTCGGTTCGGAAACCGAACGGGGACGAGATGTTGCAGGCGGGGGAGAAGCTGTTTAAGTACGGGCTCGGGACGAAGGTCGAGACTTCGGCCGAGGAGAGCATGCCAAGCCAGACGCCCGTTACCGATCTCTCCGGGCTTACGCGGGAAGAGAAAGAGCAGTTGTTGGCATTGGCGGAGAAGGCCGAGGCGACGGCGCAAAAGAAGTAGTTCAATGAGTAAAGATCTTCAGAATCATTTGGCCCAGTATCCGGGGCCGGAGCAGACGGCGGGTAGTCCGACGCATCGGCGTATGTTCGTGGGGCCTTACGACAATCAGGACAACGGGTTTCCGGCCAGCAGCGTCGCCGATGCTTTCGAATCGATCGACTTGGGGCGCATTACGACGAGTGGCGGTGGGCCGGCGACAACGGCGAACAACTATACGTTCACGGTGGACGGAACCGGAGCGGTTTCGAACGGGAACGACGGGTATGCGATGACGACGGGGGCGACCTCCGGGAATAAGATCCTGGTGCGGCACAACCGGCGGGCGCCGAGTTCCGGGGTTTTGGGAAAGCGGTCGGTGGCGAAATACCGGTTGAGCATCAATACGGTCGCGAGCTCGACGTCAATCTCCGGGTTTTACGATAGTAGTTCGGTGGATCCGGTGGGGACGCCTCCGGGGAACGGGGTGTATTTTGCGATTACCAACGGCGCGATCGTTGGACGGGTGCGGTCTTCCGGGGCTTCGGCGGACAGTGGCACCTTGGCTACGTTGACGGACGGGACGGTGGCGGAGTTGGATATTAAATTCCTCAACACCGGTTCGGCGGCTACCTCTTGGGGGGAGTTTTGGGTGAACGGGGTGGTCACGCCGTTTACGTCGGCGCAGCTGACGCAGATGGTGGGGCTGACGGGGAACATCTATCACAACCTGCATATTCAGGCGACGTCGGCGTCGGCGCGGGCATTGACGGTGGATTTCTGTTATCCGACTTGCGATCGGTAGGGGGAGGGAAGAGGGAAGAGGGAAGAGGGAAGAAGGAAGAAGGAAGAAGGAAGAGGGGAGAGGGGAGTTGGTTATGAGTCCTAGCCGTCATAGGAGTCTCCATCAGCTGCGGCGTGGGGGAAGCTGATTTTGGACGTTGCAGGGTTCGGGAGGTTGTCGCCCCTCACCCCCTGCCCCCTCTCCCCCGGAGGGGAGAGGGGAGTTGGTTATGAGCCCTAGCCGTCATAGGAGTCTCCACCAGCTGCGGCGTGGGGGGAAGCTGATTTTGGACGTTGTAGGGTTCGGGAGGTTGTTGCCCCTCCCCCCCTGCCCCCCCTCCCGCCGATCCGGAAAATGCCCCAATAACCAAGCGGGAAGCCGTTTCGTAAGAATGATCGACTTCCCATGCTGCGGCGGCCCATGAATGAG
>OUNM011224211.1_pt1 | contig 21283 bp, 19 predicted proteins | sample 1769961 | NCBI WGS metagenome assembly OUNM01 (sample SAMEA3914820, study PRJEB12502) | metagenome | biome: forest; material: soil | place: USA | collected 2012-03-12 | depth 0.3 m
ATCGTCGGCAACGTCGCGGCGGACATGTCGTGCCCGTGTTCGCCCAAAACCTCGATAAACCGGCTCATGTGCGTCCCCTTGAAGTGGTGGGGAAGATCGACGGTCAAAGTGAAATTGCCGACCGTTCGTTGGCTGCCGCCGGCCTTTTCAAGCACCGTAATCGGATGCTTCACCCCTCGCACCCCAACCCGGTCGATGGGGATCTCTCGTCGGTCAGGCGTCGACTGGATGTCCGGAAGATTTTCGATTTCTATAGTTTAGAACGTGGCGATGCTCTCCCGACCACCGAACCTATCGATTGGTCCCCGTGCTTGGAGTTGAACCAAGATACGCACCTTATAAGGATGCTGCTCTGCCGTTGAGCTACACGAGGGATAAGACCTCGGTAGGGTTCGAATCAACGACATGCTCCACAGAAGGGAAGCGGCTTGATCCACTGAGCTACAAGGCCGTTAATTGAGTCCGCCCGCCCATCGTTGAATTTCGATGAGATTCTTAAGGGCGGGTCTTTAACGACCGTGTATCATTTCGTTCAGTGCGGTTCCGTCATGCCTGCGGCACGACGTTCAAGAAGGATTGTAACACGATAGCTAAGACTTTTCGGCTCGCGCTTTAATCGCCTCGCCCACGTTCTCCAGATTCTTCCGTACGATTCCCAGAATCACCTTCTTCACGAGGGGACCAAGCGTCGGAACGTTGTACTCGTACGTCATCGACTGCTCGAAGCGCGTTCCGCCGTTCTCTTCCTTGAAGACCCAAGTTCCGTCCATCGAGTCGTAGTCGCCCTCGAGCTGGACAAACTTCGACGAAGTGGTCGCATCGTCCCAAACCTCTTCCTGCCGCCAGCGCACCTTGAGAAGGAACTGCGGGATCAGTCCAACCCAGTCCGCAACCACTCGGTTGCCATCTTTTTCGACCGGCGTGACGGACTGAACGTCCTTCATATATGAGGGATAAGCCTCGCTATCCTTCGCGATCGCATAGACTTTTTCGAGCGGAGCTTCAATCCAGATGGAGGTATCGACGGTGGGCATCGCTTGGCGTACACAATACCTAGAGCGGCCAACATTTAGGCCCCGCCCTCGCCTTTCGATATGCGATCTCTCTTTCTCGACGCCCCCGGCAAACTGTCCTTAAGGGACGCCCCGATGCCGGAGCCCGGTCCCGGCGAACTGCTCGTACGGGTCCGCGCCGCCACGACCTGCGGGACCGACCTGAAGGCGTTCCGCCGTGGCCACCCCAAGATCCCCATGCCCGGCCCGTTCGGACACGAATATTCCGGGGAAGTAGCGGCGGTAGGAGAGGGCGCGAATTTCCGCGAAGGCGAGGCCGTGATGGGCGTCCATTCCGCACCCTGCCAACACTGCTTCTGGTGCCTGCGGGGTCAAGAAAACCTTTGCGAATCGATCATGGAGACGATGGTCCTTGGCTCCTTCGCCGAGTACCTCCTGATCCCCGAAAGAATCGCGCGGCTGAATGTCTATCCGAAGCCGGAAGAGCTTCCGTTCGCCCAAGCCTCCCTTCTCGAACCGCTGAGCTCCGTAGCCCAAGGGGTTCTGGAATTGCGGCGTAGCGGAGTACTACCGGGAGTCGAGAACGCGCTCGTCATCGGCCCCGGCGCCATCGGCCTGATGTGGCTGTCCGCCCTCCGCGCCTAAGGCGTTTCCAACGTTACGGTCGCAGGTCGGAACAAGGCACGTCTCGCCGTCGCCGAGGCGATGGGCGCCCGGATCGAACCGGCAGAGGCGATCCCACCTCTCGACCCGGGCTATGACTTGGTAATCGAAGCCACCGGCCAGGTCGCCATCTGGGAATCCAGCGTCGACCACGCGCGACGTGGCGGCACCGTCGTCCTCTTCGGCGGACCTCCCGGCGGCACCCGCGTCTCTTTCAACACGCACCGTTTGCACTACGATCAAATCACGCTCCTCTCTCCGTTCCACTTCGGAACCGATGCGGTGAAGCTCTCGAAGGATTGGCTCTTGTCGCTCGATTTCTCGGCCCTTCTGAGCGGTGAGCGGTCGCTTGAGGAAGCGACGGAAGTCTTCGCCGATCTGGAGGCCGGCGAAGGAATCAAGTACGTGTTTCAACCATGACGAATCGGGTAGCACGTTACATGGGCGAGGGGCGCGTCGAGATCGTCGAAGAGACGGCCCCTTCGCTCCCGCCAGGAGGTCTTCTCGTTCGGACCGAAGCCTGCGGCCTCTGTTCGGGCGAGCTGATGGCTTGGTACATGGACCGAAAGATCCCCCACGTCCTCGGCCACGAGGTTGCGGGAATCGTTGAGGCAAGCGAGGACGCTCGATTTCCTGTCGGCTCCCGAGTATTCCCGCACCACCACGCTCCCTGCGGCCAATGTGAGCTTTGCAAAAGCGGCCGCGGCGTTCATTGTCCGACCTGGCGCCGAACAAAGCTGATCCCCGGCGGCATGGCCGACCGCTTCGCCGTCCCGGCGGATAACCTTGCGGACACGCATGTCCTTGACGATCTGCGCGCGGTCGACGCCGCGCTCATCGAACCCCTCTCCTGCGTCTGCAAGAGCGTCCGCAACGCCCGTGTCCAAGGCAAAACCGCCGTCATCGGCCTCGGCGTCATGGGCCTGATGCATATGCTCCTGCTCGATGGTGCCGCCGGCCTCGACTTAAGCGCGTCGCGGCGCGACTGGGCCAAAGGCCTTGGTCTCGACGCCCGCGCTCCGGAAAATACGGCCGAAGGAACATTCGACAACATCTTCGTCTGCCCCGGCAGCCAAGCCGCCTTCGAATCCGGGCTCCGCCTCGCCGCCCCGGGCGCCACGATCACCATGTTCGCCCCCCTCGGCCCCGGCGAAGACCTCCGCATCCCTCAAGCGGCCTATTTCAACGACCTCACCATCCGCAACGCCTACTCCGCCGCCCCCGAAGACAGCCGCGAGGCGATCCAGGCAATCCGGGAAGGGAAGGTAAAAGCCGAACAGGTCTGCTCGGAGTTCATCCCTCTGGAGGAGCTACCCGGAGCCTACGGACGGATGAAGCGCGGGGAGATCTTGAAGCCAATGATCGTTTGGTAACTTAAGCCGTATATCATCGGTTGCAAAGGTTAACGATAGCTCTCGAAAAGCTCAAGAAATCCGAGAATCCACCGAGAAAAAACCGATTCCAACGGACAACAGCAGATATATAGCGTCTAGCCCTCAGTAGGGACCAGCGCGATATAAACTGCCTGCCCATCGATTTCCCGGGCTAGCGGAAGGAATCCGTCGTGGCCGAGATGCGCGATCACGGCTTCCGTAGCCGCGATACCACCCACCGGAGCGATCTCTTCGACATGAGCGGCGATGTCGATTACCTCGGTGAACTGAACGTCATTCAAGTCACCCGCCACCCGCCCCGCATGAAGCCCAAGGCGAAGACGAAAGGGCTTGGGCAACCGATTGAGCGCCCCGTTAAACCGGGTGACATCCGTTTGGATCCGTCGCGCCGCCCCTATTGCCGCCATCCCGTCGGAAAAGGCAACCACGGCGCCGTCCCCCGCGACCGAGTGAATCCGCCCGCCAAAGCCCGCGCAGCACTCCGCGATCCACATCTGATACTCACGGAACGAGTACTCGACATCCAAAGGATCCGCGCCGACCTTCATCGCCGTGCTCTTCGCCGCGTCCACCACCAGCACGGTGACACTGGTGGCGTCTTCCTCCAACCGCCACTGGATCTCCAGCATCTCCGCCACAATCGTCGCGCCGTCGTTCTTCTGAAGCCGGCCATCCCGTGCGGCACGTCGCTGGACCGTCGCGCCGACCCCCGCCAAAGCGCCCACGAAGACCAGGAAGGCTAGAACCAGCACTTGCGAAAGCAGGTGCTCCGGACTGAAGGCATAGGTTGGGCCGTACCCAAAAATCGGAATCAGAACGGCTAAGAACCCGCCCCCGATAAACATGAGCCCCGCTAGAGCACCCCTTGTGGTCCGTCCGGCCAAGAAGGCGACAACGGTAAAGATGGAGTAAGCCACCAAAGCCCCCACCATGTCGACCAGGTCAAAGGCGTCGTTGCTCGCGCCGCCGGCGGGAAGAACGCGGAACGAGACGCTCAGGACGATCTCCACAAGGCCGGAGGCGAGGCCAAGGATTGCCGCCGAAACCATCGGATGGCGGCGAATCGCGACCACAACGGGCCAGGTTTCCCACGCTTGGGGAGCATCGGGGGCGGCGACGCTTCTCTCCAACCGTCTTTGAAGCTCAAAATATCGCTCCAGCAACTCCTGCCGGCTGAGCCTCTCCCATTCCTGGTCGGCCCGCTTCAACTGAACCCAGCCTCCCGCGATGCTCGCCAAAGAGGCCAGGCCGGCGTAAACGACGCCCAGCATCATCATCGCCAACCCGACGACGAACACCAGCACCCCTTGCTTGAGGTTCGTCGAGTTCTCCGGCACTGCGCCGCTCTGGATCTTAATCCAGATGTTCACCATCACCGGCAGCGCCGTACCGACGCCAAACAGGAGTCCGCCGTATACGGCAAAGCGAACCATCCGGCGGCGATAGAAAACCCCCATCTGCAGCGCCACCGTGGCAAGCATCACGATTAGGGTCAGAACCCCGCGGATGGAAACAGACTCCACCGTTTTCGCGGGCACGAGCCAATTGAGCGCCATCGCGATAAAGATCGCGAGGAGAAGGGAAAGGGCTTCGAAACGCAGCGGGTTCTGGGCCGCGCGATCGAGCGCCTGATCCAGAACGGCAACCAAGCCGTCAGCGCTCTCCATGATCCGGCTCGGCGAACGGTCGGCAATCGACCGATCTTGCGCGGGAAGTCGGGCCAACGCTCGGCGAACAAATTCGTGAGGAAGATCGAAACGCTCCGCGAGGGCCGTCGGGTCACTGCGGGCCTCCTCCGGATTTTTTCGAAGATGCTCCACAAGCGCCCGGGCGGCCTCGGTGCGGTTCTCCGTAAAGGCAGAATTCGGCATCGGACTCCCGTGTTGGCTAGGGAGCCGTATTTTACTGCGCTATTGCTAGGGTCCCAGTCGCTTTAGGTCCAGGTTCCGTCGGACCACCTTGCGCGGCTCCTCCAAGTTCGGGTTCTCTGGAGGGGTGACGGTGCGCGTGCTCGAAGGTCCGAGCTTCATGGAGACCCTTCGGGAAGAGTGGGACGACCTCCTCCAGGCCGCCCCAACCGCCACTCCTTTCTCGACCCGGGAGTGGGTCTCCACTTGGTGGAACTTCTACGGTCGCGGCCGCCAGGCGCTCGCCCTTGAAGTTCGAGAGGGCAAGGATCTGGTCGGCCTGTACCCAATCTCCATCTCGGGCGGCCCATGGCGAACGCTCCGCGCGATGGGTACCGGCCCGAGTGACTACCTCCATCCCCTAACTCGTGAAGGCTACGAAGCGCCCGTCGCGGCGGTTCTGGCCCCGGCCCTCCGCGATGTAAAAGGCGTCGACCTGATCGATCTCCACGGAATCCGCGAGGATCAACCCTTAAGCTCAATCTCGACCCACGACCAGGCCCGCTGCCTCGTTCTCGATCTTCCTCCGACTTACGACGCCTTCCTTGCTTCCCTCGGCAAGAGCCTCCGGTACGACGTTCGCCGTCTGGACAAAAGCCCATTTAAGGAAGGGAAGGCGACGATCCAGAACTATCCTCCGGGCGATCTGGCGGAAGGGATGGAAATCCTGCTCGAACTGCACCGAGCTCGCTGGCGAGCCAAACGGCTCCCGGGCGCCTTTGTAGGCCGGCTCGTTCCTTTCCAACATGCGTGGACCGCCGAAGCCGCCGCGCGAGGCTGGTTATGGCTCTCCTTGCTCCGAGTTGAAGGAACTCCCATCGGCGCGCTCTACGCGATGACCATCGGCAAGCAAGTCTTCTACTACCAAGCCGGCTTCGCCCCCACCGAGGGATCCATCTCCCCCGGCACTCTCCTCGTGGCCCACACCATCCGCCGCGCCATCGAAGAAGGAAAGTCCCGGTTCGATTTTCTCCGCGGCGACGAAGACTACAAACGCCGCTGGAAGCCCCAAAACACCTTCGTCGACCGCCGCGCCGTGATTCCGCTAAACGCCCGTGGAAAGGCAGGGGCGGCATGGATTGAGCAGGCTTCGAAAGTCGAAGCGAAGGTTCGAGAGAAGCTCGAAGGCTAGGCGCGACATATAAAATCCGGGCAGTCCCTTGTTATCTCCGTGGACGGAGCCTGAAGCAGTTGTGAACTCAGCCGCGAGGGACTACACTAGGCTCATAGCGATGATCGCACCGCCGCGCGTCAAATGGCTGGCCCTGGCTCTCGCCGGTCTCCCCTACCCGTTCCTCCTCCTGGCAACCCCGCAGGAAGCGCCTCGCGTGCTGTACGCCCGAGACGTAGAGCCGATTCTCAAAGCCCACTGTGTCTCTTGCCACGGGGCAAAGAACCCGGGCGGCGGTCTTCGTCTGGACACTCCGGAAGGTGTCCTAAAGGCCGTCGTCAAAGGTGACTTCGCCCACAGCGGCCTCGTTCGCCGCGTCAAAGGTCTAGACGGAAAACCCGCCATGCCGATGGGCTTTCCCGCCCTCCCGGCCGCAAACGTCGAAACTCTCCAAAACTGGATCGCCCAAGGCGCCCGGACCGAAGCTCCGAAGGCGGTGTTTGCCCGTGACATTCAGCCCATCCTGAAAGCCCACTGTGTTACCTGTCACAGCGGCGCCGCTCCCGCCGCCGGGCTCGACCTGAGCGAGCCGAAAGCCATGATGCGCTCCGTCGCCAAGGGCAATCCTGACGCGAGCGAGCTCTATCGCAGAATTCAAGGCCTCGATGGCAAGCCACGGATGCCAAAGGGCTTCCACCCACTTTCCGATAAGGACGTGCAAGCTGTCCGCGATTGGATCACCGAGGGTGCCTTCCTCGACGGTGGCGAGGCACGCCACTGGGCCTATGTCACCCCGGTAAAACCGCCCCTCCCGGTGGTGAAAGCGAAGACCTGGGTGCGAAACCCGATCGACAACTTTATTCTCGCTCGCCTCGAGAAATCCGGTCTTAAGCCGTCACCGGAGGCGGATCGTGCCACCCTGATCCGTCGCCTGACCCTCGACCTCATCGGCCTACCCCCAACGCCGAAAGAGATCGACGCCTTCCTTGCCGATAAGCGGCCAGACGCCTACGAGCGAGTGGTGGACCGACTCCTAGCCTCCCCCCACTACGGAGAGCGGATGGCCCAAAAGTGGATGGACCTGTCGCGCTATGCGGACAGTGATGGCTTCGAAAAGGACCTGAACCGCTCGGCTTGGATGTACCGGGATTGGACGATTAACGCCTACAACCGGAACATGCCGTTCGACAAGTTCACCGTCGAGCAGATCGCCGGCGACCTCCTCCCCAACGCGAACCTCGACCAACTCATCGCCACCGGCTTTAGCCGGAACTCGATGATGAACCGGGAAGGAGGCACCGATCCCGAGGAGCAGCACTTCAACGTCATCATCGACCGGGTCTCCACCACCGCCACGGTATTCCTCGGTTCAACGCTCGGCTGCGCCCGCTGCCACGACCATAAGTACGATCCCTTCTCGCAGAAGGACTTCTATCGGATGGCCGCGTTCTTCTCGAACGACCAAGTGACGCCGGTGGGCAACTCTCAGATCGGCGAGCTGTTCTGGGAAGAGCCCGCCATCAAGGCGCCCAGTGCCGAACAGAAGCTGGAACTGGCTCGCCTTTCCGCCGAGACCGCGAAGCTTCCGGCTAACGCGCCGGTCGGAGAGAAACCGGTCTGGTCGACCGTCGTACCGACGAAAGCGACGGCTGAACAGGCGACGCTCGCGGTTGGCACCGATGGAACGATCGATGTCTCCGGCAAGAATCCCGATCGAGACCGGTTCCATGTGTCGCTTCCGGCGGCCACCTCGATCACCGGCCTTCGCGTCGAAACCTTTACCGGTCGAAGCGACAGCCGCAACTTCCTCCTCACCACCGCAAAAGTGTTCGCGGATGGCCACCCGGTCGCCCTCCAAGGCGCTACCGCCGACTTCACCCAGGACCAGTACGATGCGGCGGCCGTGGTGGCGAACGACGTCGAATCCGGTTGGGCCGCTCACCCCAAAGGCGGCGAGCCTCACAGCCTCGTTCTCTCGTTCGATCAGCCGGTGACCGCGCACGAACTGGAAGTCGTCTTCGAGTTTCAGTCCCGCTTCCCCGGCCACCAGTTCGGCCGGTTTCGACTTTCGACTACCGCCAGCCCCCAGCCTCACGCCGAGCACGGAGTCGCCGTGTCGGAGGTCCGTCGCCGCGTACTGAGCGCCGAGCGGATGAAGGTGGAAAGACAGATGGCCAGCGCCCCGATTCTTCGGGAGAAACCGGGAAATGCCGTACCCCACGAGTGGCTTCGGGTTCGCGGCGAGTTCACCGCCAAGGCGGATGACCTTGTTGCCGGAACGCCCGCCAGCCTTCCGCCGATGGCGGCGGGACGTCCGAGTCGCCTTGCCCTGGCGAAGTGGATCATCGATCGCAAGAACCCGCTGACCGCTCGCGTCGAAGCGAACCGCCTCTGGGAAGGCATCTTCGGTACCGGTCTGGTTGAAACGAGCGAAGACTTTGGAACCCAAGGCTCCCCTCCTTCGCATCCGGAACTCTTAGATTGGCTCGCCGTACACTTGCACGAGACGAGCTGGAATGTGAAGTCGATGGTTCGGCTAATGGTGACCAGCGCCGCCTATCGCCAGTCGTCGACCGCCACCCCCGAGCTTCTTCGAAAGGACCCCTACAACCGTCTCCTCGCCCGAGGTCCGCGGTATCGCCTGGAAGCCGAGACCATTCGGGATAATGCCCTCGCGATTGCCGGGCTCCTCAGCCCGAAAATTGGCGGCCCAAGCGTCATGCCCGACCAGCCGGACGGTGTGTGGGACGCCCCCTATACCGGCCAAATGTGGACGCGCGCCAACGGTGAAGACCGGTTCCGCCGAGGCATGTACACGTTCTGGAAGCGCTCCTCGCCCTTCCCTAACTTCGCCGCATTCGACGCCACAAGCCGGGAGACCTGCACCGTTCGCCGGATCCGGACGAATACTCCGCTCCAAGCGCTCGCCCTGTTGAACGATACCGGGATGATCGCCGCGGCCGAGGCGCTGGGCGGACGAATGAATAAGGAAGGCGGAAAGGATCCGATCGGCTATGGCTTCCGTCTCGCCACCGGTCGCTCGCCGTCGCTTAGCGAGGCAAAGCGGTTGAGCGCCTTACGCACCAAGCTGCTCGCGCGCTACGCCGCGAAACCCACTGAAGCCGCCAAACTTGGCGGACCACAGAAAGCGGCCAATACGCTGCTGGCCAACGTCCTGCTGAACCTGGACGAGACGATTACGAAGGAGTGACCATGAACGACGAGACCCTGCAAGAGATCACGCGCCGAACCCTGTTTCGGCAGATTGGCTACGGCATCGGCGGCATCGCCCTTTCATCGCTCCTCGCCAGCGAAGCCTCGGCCCAAGGGGTCAAAGACCCCATGGCGCCCCACCCCGGTCACTTCAAGGCGCGGGCGAAAAACATCATCTACCTGTTCATGGCCGGCGCCCCAAGCCAGATCGACATGTTCGATTACAAGCCGACCCTCCAGAAGTACGATGGGCAGGTCTGTCCCGAAGAGGTTTTGAGAGGCCAGAAATTCGCCTTCATCCGCGGGACGCCGAAGCTCCTCGGCTCGCCCTACAAGTTCGGCCAGTATGGCCAAAGCGGCCAGGTGGTGAGCGACCTTCTGCCTCACTTCCGCGACATCGCGGACGACGTGGCGATCGTCCGCACGATGCAGACCGACCACTTCAACCACGCCCCCGCCCAACTCTTCATGAACACCGGCTTCCAGCAGCCGGGCCGCCCCGCCTTCGGCTCCTGGACCACCTACGGCATCGGCAGCGAGAATCGGGATCTCCCCGGCTTTGTCGTGCTGCTATCGGGCCAGAACGCGCCCGACGGCGGTAAAGCCTGCTGGGGCAACGGCTTCTTGCCATCGATCCACCAGGGCGTCGAACTCCGCTCCCAAGGCGACCCGGTCCTCTTTGTCGGTAACCCCGACGGCGTCCCGACCGAGGTCCGCCGGGACACCCTCGACGCGCTCGCCGATCTCAACCGCATGCGGCAAGCCGCTACTCTCGACCCGGAGATCGAGACGCGGATCGCCCAGTACGAGCTCGCCTACCGGATGCAGAGCAGCGTGCCCGAGCTGATGGACGTCTCCAAGGAGTCGGCCGCCACCCACGAGATGTACGGCACCGAGCCGGGCAAGAAGTCTTTCGCCAACAACTGCCTCCTCGCCCGCCGCATGGTCGAGCGCGGCGTCCGGTTCGTCCAGCTCTACCACCGCGGCTGGGATACCCACGGCACCGGTGAAGGCGATGACTTAAAGCACCACCTCCCGGACATGTGCAAGCAAGTCGACCAAGCCGCCGCGGCATTGGTCAAAGACCTCAAGCAGCGCGGACTCCTAGACGAGACCATCGTCGTCTGGGGCGGCGAATTCGGTCGCACCCCCATGAACGAAGGCCGCGGCGGTTCGCCGTACGCCGGTCGAGACCACCATCCGAAAGCCTTCACCATGTGGATGGCCGGCGGCGGAATCAAGCCCGGGTTGGCCCTCGGTGCGACGGACGAATTGGGTTACTCAGTCGCCCAAGACCCGGTCCACGTCCACGACCTCCACGCCACCCTCCTTCACCTACTCGGCCTCGATCACACGAAGCTGACCTACAAGTCGCAGGGACGTAACTACCGGCTCACCGACGTGTACGGAAACGTTGTGACGAAGTTACTCGCCTAAAATCCCCCCGGATCGCCACTCGCCAGAGTGGCCTTCCGGAGGGCGGGGAACATGGTCAGAACAGGCTGTCCTGCTCATTGCTCGAAGCGATCGTCCCTTCAACCGCCGGCTTCTTTGAAGCCAACCGCTGCGCCGCCTCCCAAGCCCGTTGGATATCCCCCACGAGGAGTGAGTATCCGCCGTCACCCCCCATATTCATCTGCCGAAGAATGTACGACGGATGCAGCGTCGCGATCGCCGTCTTCGCAAACTCGGTAGGGAAGTAGAGTCCTCGCTCCTTGGTGATCGCGAAATTCTTCTTGATCAGATTCTTCGCGCTCGGAGCCCCGATACAGAGGATCACTTTCGGCTTCATCAGCCCGAGCTGAGGCACCAACCACTGGCGACAAGCGAGGGTCTCTTCCTCCGTCGGCGGCCTGTTCTGCGGCTTTCCCGTAGACCAGTCGGCCGCGCGGCACTTCACCGTGTTGGTGATGTAGACCTGTCCCCGCTCCAGACCGGCCTCCTTGATCGCCTTATCGAGTAGCTGACCCGATCGCCCGACGAACGGACGTCCCAACTTATCTTCCTGCTCCCCCGGCCCCTCTCCGATCAGCACCAGCGGGGAAGTGGGGTCCCCCTCCCCGAACACCACGTTCGTCCGCCGGTTCGCGAGAGGGCAGGCCAGGCACCCAGACGCCGATTGGCGCAACTCCTCCAGATTCAAACCCGTGAAGCCTCCAACAGTCGGTCGTAGCTGGCGTGGAGGTCCTGAGGTACGACGCGCACGTCCCCCACCGTCGTCATGAAATTGGTATCGCCGTTCCACCGCGGAACGATATGCCAGTGGATGTGTTGCGGAATCCCCGCCCCGGCCGCTCGGCCCATATTCACCCCGATATTGAACCCATCCGGTCGATAGGCCGCCCGAATCCAACGAACCCCACTCGCCACCAACTGGTTGATCTCCAGCAACTCGTCGTCGTTCAGATCGACCACGTCCGAGATCTGGCGATAGGGCGCGATCAGAAGGTGCCCGTTGGTATAAGGGAAGGCGTTGAGCATCGTGAAGGCGACGGCGCCTCGGTGCAGGATCAGATTCTTCCGATCCTCGTTCTCCGCGGGCAGATCGACAAAGATATCGCCCCCCAACCCCGTGCCTGTCTCCGGCCGCTCGATATAGGCCATGCGCCACGGCGCCCAAAGAGTTTCCGGCATGGCACGTTGTACCTCCTGGAAAAACCGGTAAGTAATGAAACGGTAAACGGCATACAATGCTGTTATGCATTTGCGTTTCTGCGCCAGCGTCGGCGTGCTCGCCCTGCTCGCAACTCTGTCGTCCGCTTCCGGTCCGGTTTACGCCTACGCGACGAACTATCACCAGGACCTCTTACTTATCGACCTGACCTCGACAACCTCGACCTTCATCGGGACAATCGGGTTTACCGCCCAGGGTCTTGCCGCCACGTCAAACGGAAACCTCTACGCCACCAGTCCCGCCGGAAATCTCTTCAAGGTGAACGGCGGGGTCGCCGTCCCCGTAGCCCCGCTGGGCGGTCTCCAGGTGGGTGCAATGGACAGCGCCGGTTCGACCCTTTGGGGTTTCGACAACGCGAGCCAGCGGCTCTTCGAATACGATCCCGTATCGACTTCCTTCGTCAATTGGAGCACTCCGATCGCGTTGCCCGACCGAGTCAACGCCATGGCCATCGACGCCACCGGCGATTTCCTCGTCATCACCGGCTCGGGGATCTCCAACGAGTTCTCGAAGATCACCAACGGAACCTGGGCTACGACCCTCCTGAACCCCAGCATGGCGATGCCGGACCGGTGCGAGGCGATGGACTTCCTCTCCGATGGCAGCCTCTATGGAGCCGTTCTCGGAGACACTCGCTGGCGAATCAATCCGTTCAATGGCAACGTCCAACTGACCGCACCGAGCATCGTGCATCGCGACTGGTCAGACATGACCGCCACCCCTGTTCCCGAGCCCGCAACTTTTGCCGCGCTAGGCCTGGGCCTAGCCGCCTTGAGGCGACGAAAGCTAAAATAGCCGTCCAATGCGACAGCCCGACGATGCGACACTCGCCTGGGTGGAGACCGTTGTCGGGCCTTTTCGGGTCGTTTCGCACTTCTCCCACAGTCACGCCTACTCAAACCTTTGGCGCCTCGCCGTGGGCAGCGACTACGTATGGCTCAAAATGCACGCCCACCCCCCCAAGTGGGCCGGCGAGGTCAACGCCCTAACGCGTTGGGCCAAAACCCTATCCCCGCAAGTCATAGGCTGGCGAGACGAACCCCCGACCGTTCTCCTCACCGAGATGCCCGGCGTTGACGCTGAGTCGATCGATTTCACTCCCGCTGCCGAAACCCGCCTTTGGTCCGAGGCCGGTGCTTGGCTACGAGATTTCCACGACCAATCGAACGAGTGGATGGGCAACGTGCGGCTCGACGGCTCACCACACGACGAACCGACCGACGACGCCCGAATCCATGTTCGGAAGAACTTCGACAAACGGCTCTACTCCGGGCGAGACCTCGGAATCCTCAGTGCCGAAGAGTTTGAGTTTGCCCATCGGACCTTCGAACGCGACCTCCCCGCACTAGAGGGTGCGTCGATCCACTCAGTCCATCGCGACTTCACCCCCCGAAACTGGCTCGCCAATCCGGACGGAGAACTCACGGCCGTCATCGATTTCGAACATGCCCGCTGGGACATCGCCGCCGCCGACCTCAATCGCCCCTGGGACAAGGAGTTCGCCCGCAACCCACAACTGGAAGACGCCTTCTACGAAGCCTATGGTCGCCCCGACGACCGATTCGCCACCCAGATCCAAGTGCTACGTCTCTTCAACGTAGTTGCTGGCGTCGTATGGGCCATCGAGGTTGGCGACCCAGAGTTCTCCGAGTTCAACCGGGGCGCACTCCATCGAATGATGAAGGCCTAGTGAAACCTCTCCAGTCTCTTTCCCCGAACCACCGCCGTCCCTGTCCAGCCTGTCTTCGCCATCTCGTACGCCGTTTCCGAGCAAACCAGCGTCCGCGTCCGTCCGTCCCTTAGCCGGAGCGTTACCACCGGCGTGAAGCCATCTTCGCGTGGGCAAGGGTGCTCGTCGATTTCGTTAAGTTTTTCGTCAATCGCGTACCGCCGCTCAATCCGGGTGCGGGCAAGCCGGCGGCGGACTTGCAGGTTCGGCGCGTAGGCGAAGGCAAGGCCGATAACGAGGAACAGTGTGATGTTCAAAGCTCCTGCCCCAATCAGCCATCCTGCGGCGATAAGCGCGCCTTCCATATCCTGGGTTGAGTGGGTTTGGATATGCGATCCCGTGCGCCCCGAATGCGAGGCAATTTGTAGCCCGAGAAAAATCAGGGCGAACCCGAACAGAAAACCGCCCGCGACAACCCTCTCCGCGGTCAAATGCCGCAAGTCCCAATGTTTGGATTCATGCACGAAAAGAGCGATGCCGCCTCCTCCCAAAAGCCCTCCGAAGATCGCTTCGAAAAGCCCCCAGAGTCGCGGACCTTGTCCAGTTTCCGAAAGGAGTTCGTACAGCCCGTGCCCGAACATCGCCAGTCCCGCGATCATCCCAACGGCAAAGAGGATGTAGCAGACAAGTCGTTCGCAATCGTCGGATGGATCGCGCCAACCATCGGTGAAAATGTCTTCCGACCCTTGATAGGCCATCGGCATCAAGCTTATCGGGCTGACCGTTGCCTCGTTAGGTCCTTCGATCTAAGCTAAGGACGTTATGCCCACCCCCGTCGACCTGAATGAGAAGCTCGGCCTGTTCTCTGACCACTGGTCGCCCAAGGTCGTGGCCCAGATGAACGATGTCCAATTCAAGCTAGTGAAGCTTCAAGGAGAGTTCGTCTGGCACAAACACGACGATACGGACGAGACCTTTTTGGTTTTGGACGGACACTTGGTTATCGAAACCCGGGAAGGCGGTTTAATCCTCGAAAAGGGCCAGATGGTCGTCATCCCGAAGGGGCTGGAGCACCGCCCCGTCGCGGCCGAAGAGTGCCACCTTATGCTGATCGAGCCGATTGGGGTCGTGAACACGGGAGACGCGGAGACGGGTCGTACCGCGCCCAACGACGTCTGGATCTGAGCTTCGTAACGAGCCCCGAGCCCGAACCGTCCGAAGACCATGTTGTCGTTGCTCGCCCTCGGAATTGCCCAGGCTTCCGGTTTGGTCGTGGATACACCCAAACAGGTGAAGGCCCTTCTGGACTCTGTGGGCTACCCCTTCGCTCCTCTTGGCGGGGAAGGCGGTTACGGCAAAATCGCCCGCGGCAAGGCCGAGGTGACGGTCATGATGTTCAATGAGCCTAGGCAGGAGAAAGGGGTTCAAACAAACTCCGTCGGGTCACTGCAGCTATCCATCGAACTAGGTTTTCCGAAGGAAATCACTACGACCGAGCTCGGGATCCCCGAAAGCGTCACCGCGGAGGATTTAGCCAGGGTTGACTTTCACATCGACCGAACCGCCCGGACCGCCTATATCCCACATCTCGGCCGAACCGTCACCATCGCAAAGAGAATCGATCTGCGAGATGGCCTGACGAGTGAGCGCCTCCGGACTGACCTCGACGCGTTCTGGAAAGAAGGTCGAGCCTTTGCAAAAGCCCACCAGGGCAAGTTCGAAACGTTTAAGCCCATCGATTGGTCGAAGACCAAATTCGACTACAACCTCATGATCAACTTTGCCGACGAACCGTCACTCCACCGGGCAACCGATAGCTGGGGCTGGACGTGGCGGAAAGGGTGGGGAGCCTCCTCGAACGGTTGGCTTTTTCCAATGGAGATCAATGCCGGAATGTTCTGGATTCACGAGGCCGTCAACAGCGGCCATCCAAAAAACACGACCTTTCTCTTGATGGGAGATTTCGCCCCTCCCAAGCCTTGGTCGGATCAGGAGAAGGACTTGAAGTGGGCGCGAATCTCCCCTTATGGACAAGGACGGTACCAAGCCTGGACCGAAGTCGATCTGAAGAACGGCATCAAGCTGGGCGACCTTCATCGGCGTATTGAGGATTTCGCCACAAAAGTAGCCGAATTGGCCAAAGGCTGACGAGGCCAAACCTTCATCAGCCATTTGCCCTACCTTTCGACCAGCATCACGTTGTAAGCCCCGTCGTCCGTGCCGAACGCATAAAGGATCCATTTGCCCGAAGCTTTGTTGGCGGTGACGATCATCGCGAAGCTATCGGTGCCTGCCGTGAGGGTTGCGCGGAAAAGGCCCGGGGCAATCTGGGTGCCCAGCGTAACCGAGCAAGAATGCTCTGGATCGCTGCTGAGCGCGCCCATTTCGACGTCCGTGAAGTCATTCGCCGCGAACGTGCCGTGCCCGTCCCCAACCGCTTGAACGCAGTTCGAATTGTGCCGGTTGACGGAGATTCCGATAAAGGTGCGGTTCGAAATGTCGTTCGGGTCGAGTGGTGCGCTGGGTCGCTTTACGCCGATGCCGCCCCCGTGCTGCGGGCCGAAGTCCAGCATGAATGTGCCGGATGGGGTAATCGCGCCGTTCAGATCCGGGCTCTCCGGCTGCGTCAGATTGCCTCCGCTGTAGGTGAACGAGTCCTCAAAATGATTCTTCACCGTGCCGTCCGTGAGATAGGCCGTAACTTCACCGGTAAACGTCGTCCCCGTGCTCGTGAATGACACCATGCCATACGCCGAGCTATCCGAAGCTGTCCAGTTCTCTTCCGGTACCGAGACCCAGTTGTACTGAAGGGAAGAGCCCGTAGGCTGGTCTCCCAGTCCACAGGCTACGATAGCAGCGCCGTTCACCGGCTTGACCAGGAGCGCGGTATCCGGAATCTCGACGGAGTAGGCCACGTCTCCGGCATGAACGTCTGGATCGTTTGTCGTCGCCATCGTCAGTTTCTTGAACCCGCTGGGCAACGAAGAAACCGAACCGGCGTAGTCATGGCTGAGGGTGGAGTTGGTGGCGGTAAACGTCTCCGCCCCGATCGTATAGCTCCAAACATCGCCCGGAGCCTGGGTGCCGCGATAATTGATACTGCGCGCCACGGAAGACCCAGCCGAACCGCCACATCCGAGGGTTACCAAAACCAAGCCGATTAGGCCGAGGCCCAATCGGACCGATCGAAAACTATTCACCCTCCTATCCTCGGAAGATTGCGAGGCCACTCGTTAGGGGTTCGCTATACTGGCGCTATCGTGGGCGTTTGCATGGCACTCCTCTTCGCCGTCGCAGGGAGCACTTCAATGGCACCGAAACCCGTTCAACAGTCGGCGCGGCTCGTCTCGCCAGAAGTCCATCCGGATCACTCCGTTACGTTCCGCCTGAAGGCCCCGAATGCGGGGAAGGTGACGGTCGATTTCGAGAACAGCGGCAACCTGCCCATGACCAAAGGTACCGACGGGATTTGGACCGTTACGTCCAAACCGGTTCCGCCGGATCTTTACGGCTATACGTTCAACGTGGATGGCGTCGCCAACTTCGATCCGCAGAACCCAACTGTGAAGACCAACATGATCTATGTGAGCAACATGGTTGAGGTCCCCGGCAGCCAGCCTTGGGAAGTTGCCGGCGTGCCACACGGCGAAGTCCACGAACACTTCTATCGATCCACCGTCATCGGGGATCAACGGGACTACTTCGTATACACCCCTCCGGGTTACCGAGAAGGCAAGACGAAACTGCCCGTGCTTTATCTGCTCCACGGCTTTTCGGATACGGCGATCGGTTGGACGGCGGTGGGCCGGGCGAACCAGATCTTGGATAACCTGATCGCTCAGGGCAAAGCGAAACCAATGATCGTTGTCATGCCTTTGGGCTACGGCGTGAGCGACTTCGTCCTCTCGGACAAGCCGCGAACTAGGGAACGATCCGTCGAGAACGTGGCCAAGTTCCGCGAAGCGCTCCTAACCGAAGTTCTTCCGCAGGTCGAGAAGAACTACCGCGTCTTCACAAAGAGGGAAGACCGCGCCATCGCCGGTCTTTCGATGGGTGGCGCGGAGAGTCTCCTCACCGGTCTCAACAACATCGATAAGTTCGCCTACGTCGGCGCCTTTAGTGCAGGGGGTTTTCCCGCTTCGCAGCCGGAAGAGGTCCTGCCCAAGTTCGATGCCGCAAGCGGCAACAAGCTCAAAGTCTTTTGGATGGCCTGTGGCACGGACGACGGCTTAATCGGATTTCAGCGTGGGTTCGCCACCTGGGTGAAGGGGAAAGGGATCAAGATGGAAACCAAAGAGACGCCCGGTGGACATCAGTGGCCGCTGTGGCGGCGGAATCTCGTCGAGTTCTCTCAGATGATCTTTAAGTAGATCATCTAAGACGCCGCCGCGGCACGCCGAAATGCCGCGGCTAGATCCCGCGGATCTAGTTTCTCGCGAATCACCCGCACCGAAGGCGCCAGCTGCGTCCGCTCGTACCGCGAAGGGACCGTGCCCATCCGCTTTCGGTACATCGTGCCGCGAGCCAAGGCATCCACGGCCACGTCGAGTTCGCCGAGCATGCAATTAACGCGAAAGAGCGAGTCGTCCGCGATCGCCACCGCCGGTTGTCCGGCATTGGCCGCGGTTTCTCGGAGCTCTTCCAGAAGAACGCGCGCGGTGGAAAGCTCCCCCGTAGCCTCATAGAGTTGGGCTTCCAAGTGGAGGACCCAGGGCATCATGCGGGCAGCGGAAAGCGTTTGGGCCAGCCGGCGGCACTTCTCGACGAGCACGAACGCCTCGTCATAGCGGCCTTGGACGATAAGTGTTCCGGTTCGAACGATTTCGTGCATTGCGATAGACGTTGGCCCCCCATGCTCCTCGATAAGACGCAGTGCCTTCAGATTTCGCCGCGCCGATAGCTCCGGATGTCCCGTATGCTGCTCAATGATCGCCAAGGTCAACTCCGCCCCCGCGACGCCGATCGGATCCAGCCGGTGCCTGGCCAGCTGGGCGCCCTTTCGTGCGTAAGCCAACGCCTCCGCAAACTCTCCGCGAGAAAGGCAGGCGTAGGCAACCGCGTCCGTCAACCGGCAGGCCACCAGCGGCTCCTTTTCGGCCAGCGCCCGATGTTGACGCTCGATGAGCGTCTCCGTCTCTTGGCTCACCTTGCCGTTTAGGACACGAAGGCACCAAGTCCAGGCCTCGACAAGGTTCCGCTCCGGGCCCGGCCGGCGACTTAAGTTCAGCGTTCGCTCGTGGATTTCGAGCGCACGGTCGACCGCGACGGTGGTCCACTGCACTTGGCTGCCCGCCAGCAGGGAACAGGCCTCATCCGGATCTCGCTCAAGCGTCCATTCGGCCGAAGCGATGAGGGGATGATCGGAGATCGCAAGCGCTGGAGGCGGTTCAGGAGCACTCCCGAACTCCCGAACGAAGCGAATACGAAAACTGGCGCCCTTTCGCAAAGCCTCTTCGGGACGTCCAATCCGTCGAAGGAGCCGCTCCCGAAACCTCGCCGACCGAAGGTGAAGCGGATCGATCGTACAAGCCCGCTGAACGAGATCTAGTGCAGCCGTATCGTCGTCGCTCGCACGTGCCGCCAAGAGCAACGCTTCCACCGCCTCCGATCGCTGGCGAAGCCGCTCATCCAAGGCCCAGAGTTCGTCGAACCCCGGCATAAACTCACCTTCGCCTCTCTCCTGAACAACCCGGCCGGGAATGATTGAGATTCGCGGCCCTTCGGTCGAGAGAGTGTCCGGAACCGTCGCCCGAAGTCCAACCAGGGCGGTCCGCAAGCTGGCCCTCGCGGCATCGGGCGAAGCATCGTCCCACACGGTGGCCGCCAAGTCTGCCCGGGACATGCCTTCGGGTGTCTTAGCTAAAACCGCAAGGAGGAGAAGCGATTTCCGGGTTCGAAAAGGTACGACCCCGCCTTCAGAATCTTGCAGCTCCGCCGCTCCTTCGAGGCGCAGTCGATATGGGTGAGAACTCAAAATCGCCTAGGTCCGGCAATTGCCGGACCTAGATACTATTTTACGCCGATTTTACGGTCGCTTACGGAAACTTCGATCCAAGGCTTCTTGCCATCGAGATCCATTCATGAAACTCCTCCTCTCTGCCTCGTTCGCCGCTTTGGCGGCATTTGTCTCCGCCTCGCCCGATACTTGGAATATTTCGCTCGTGGGGGTAGTAAACCAAACCGCCACTGGCCAAGGGATCCACACTACTGACTATTCGGATTCAACAGGGGCTCCTACTTCGGCTTCCTCGTCGATGTCCTTCACCGGGATGGACGGAAACGGCAACACTCAGACCATGGACTGGTCCGGCACAACCACCACCAGCGCGGAGTTCGGCCGCCTTCACTCCTACACCGCCGGAACCCTCACAAACTCGTACTACAACGTGGGCAATGCGGCCTACCAGAACCCCGACAACAGCGTGAACCCTGCCGGTTCGCCGACCACCATGTGCAGCCTCGGTTTCGCGGGCTTCTCGGACACCCTCCAGTTCGGCGGGGTCCTCCAGGCAGGATATCGAGCCAGATACGTTTTCCACGTCGATGGCACGAACAGCGGTGTCGGCTACCTGGCGGATCTGAGCGTTAAGGTGGGCAACGACGCAGACGAATCGTTCTTCGCGTTCGATCCCGGTTACAACGAAACGAACTGGGTTACGACCGATCATCTGGTCGACGGAAATACGCCGGAAGACATCCATGTTCAGTTCTCGAGCCAGGCGGTCTTCGACACCTACAACCTAACGGACGGCGGAAATTACACCAGCGTCTCCGACTTCTCCTCGACGCTAACCCTTGCGGGTATTCAGATGTTCGACTCTAACGGGAACGTCGTCTCTGGGTGGACGGTGACCTCTGGCTCCGGCACGGCCTACCCTCAAGTGGTCCCTGAGCCATCGAGCATGCTCGTCCTCGTTGGGCTGGCGGCGCCGCTCCTGAAACGGCGAAGCCGGCGAGCCGCGCGCTAATCTAGAGCGTGCTTCGTATCGTCGTCGCGACCCGGATGGACATTCCCGAATTTGTCCGTACCTCTCCTTTGGCTGCCTCGATCAAGCGCATCGCGGTAGCCACGCTTGTCCGGGTCGATCTTCGTGCCTCAAACGCTCTGGGGCTTTCCGAGGTCTACAATACGGCGCTCGCGGAGGCTGAGGAGGATGAAACGATCCTTTTCGTTCACGACGACGTCTGGATCGACGACTGGCAAGTGCCCGCCCGGTTGAAAGACGCGCTCGAACATTACGATGTGGTCGGCCTTGCGGGTACCCGCCGACGGGTTCCTAGGCAGGGAACTTGGCCGTTCGACGTTGATAACAAGACTTGGGTTACCGAGTGGCTAAGCGGTGCGGTGTCGCATGACGGCCAAGTCTCCTACTATGGCCCGATGCCCCAGCAGGTCCTTCTTCTGGACGGGCTCTTTCTGGCGGCTAAGGTCTCGACTCTGCGTAAGGCGAACGTCGCCTTCGATCCCCAGTTCGACTTTCACTTTTACGACCTTGATTTCTGCCGCTCGTGCGAGGCCGCCGGCCTTACGATGGGCACTTGGCCCATCGCCGTGAACCACGCCAGCGGCGGAAATTTCGGCACCCCCGAATGGCATCGAGCTTTCGAAAAATATCTCGCCAAATGGGGAGAATAGCGC
>OUNM010173852.1_pt1 | contig 21275 bp, 20 predicted proteins | sample 1769961 | NCBI WGS metagenome assembly OUNM01 (sample SAMEA3914820, study PRJEB12502) | metagenome | biome: forest; material: soil | place: USA | collected 2012-03-12 | depth 0.3 m
CACTCAACTCTCCTCCACCGCCAACCATGGCCCCCCCAATCGTAACAGCAACCCTCCAAACGGCCCTCATCTCCGCCTTCTCCAACGTCCTCGCCCAAGCCATCACCGCGCACCAATCCTCCACCCCCTTCACAATCGACCCCATCCCCCTCGCGCAGTACACCCTCTTCGCTCTGCTCAGCACCCCGCCCAACTTCCTCTGGCAAGAGACCCTCGAGTCCGCCTTCCCCTCCTACCGCATCGCGCCCACCGCGGAGGCGCTCGCGTCCGCGGCCGCGTCCGACGACGCCGCGCTCGACGACGAGTCGGCGCGCGGCGCGCTCGTCGAGCCGCAGCTGAGCAAGCGCAACACGCTGGCTAAGTTTGTGCTGGACCAGACGCTGGGCGCGGCGGTGAATACGCTGTTGTTTAGTCTGTTTATGCATGGCGTGCGGGAGGGGATGGCGCACCATTACGATGTTGCTGGGAAGGGGAAGGGGGCGTGGGGGTTTGTGGCTGGGGGGGATGTGGTGCGGTATGAGGCTGTGGAGTGGGTTGGGGTGTGGGCCAAGGCGAGGGGGGAGTTTTGGGGGTTGGTGAGGGCCGGGTGGCGGTTTTGGCCCGTTGTGAGCTTGGTCAATTATGGGTTTGTGAAGAGTGTTGAGGCGAGGAGCTTGGTTGGCGCGTTGGCGGGGTTGGCGTGGGGGGTGTATCTGAGCTTGGTGATGGGTTAGGGTACCTAGGGAGAGAACGGTGGAAAGGGGGTGGTGTTGTTGTGAGGGTGGTAAGGATGGCGGGGCTGATGAGGACGGGAGGCATGATGGTGGTTTGAGTTGACCCGGCGGCGTAGAAATAAATTGCTCGCACGCATATCAGGGGGATATTCGTTAAGTTTTGCTGGTTTTGGGTTGGAGCCATATATTTACAGCATTCAAGGTTTTCATCACATCAGGACGAGACAGATTAATACATTATCAGAGTAACCGATTTGAAGACAGAGAAACAGGGAGATACATCTTCTTGGACTCATCATGCTTCTTTAGAGCTACTTGGACTATCGATGCCCTCAAGAACTAAACCCCTTCCGCATATCCAATGTAGTACACAGACTGCTTCTACCCAAGAGACCGAAGCAACGCACAACGGAAGGGACAGTGGTATATTATCTTGAGCAACAACACAAACAACCCCCTCTGACAGGGGAAACCAAAACATCCCCTCTCTGACCTCTTTCCCTCCTCATTTATCTCGTCCATCATCCACCGTCCGCCCATTCCACATCGGCCACAACAGCCAGAAAGCAGTCCGCCTATATCGTAACAGAGAGCAAACCACAAAACAAGTGGGATTACGCAACTCGCCTCGTCGGCCGCCCAGCCTCCTCTCACACCCGCAAAACTAAAATCAAGAAGAGGAAGCAAGTGAAGGAAATAAAAGGACCAAAGTCTGGGGTAATCAACCCGGGCTGTCAAGACAGAAAGGAAACAGATCAGGAAAGCCCCCACGGCTCCGTCAATGATGGGAAGAGCAAAAAAAGAAAAGAAAAAGGAAGACACCACCAGCTCCCCAAAACAGACAAATAGATCAAGAAAAACCGTTCCCGCAGGAAACAACCAGAATATTACTAGTACACCCCCACGTATACAAAACCCCCCCTTCCACTTCACCAACTCACTTCCCCGGATGATCCGGATGGCTCTCATCCAACCTCTTCCGCCAGTCCGCCAAGCTCTCGCTCAGCCCCAGGCTGGCGCTCTCGTCCTTCTTGCCCGCGGCCGCGGCCGCGGCCGACGCCGTGACCGGGTTCATCTCAAAGTCGAACGTGTTGCTCAGCCGGTAGTTCTTGTTGGTCGCCTCCCAGTGGCTGCGCAGCGTCTCGAGCTCGTTGGCCAGGCTGTCCAGCGCCGCGCTGTTGCGCTGGTTGTCCATGCCGCCGAGGCCGCCGCCGCCGCCGCTGCTGCTGGGGGGGTTGCCGCTGGCGCTGCCGCCCGTGGGGGTGGTTACCGAGGGGCCGTAGAGGCTCTCTGCCTCGCTGGTGGTGGATTCTTGGCGCATGTGGCCTGGCATGCTGCGCTGGTGGTTGTTTGTGCCGTTGGTGGAGTTGCCGCCGCCGCCGCCGCCCGTGCTGGCGAGGCCGATGGACTCGGTGTTAAAGCTTGGGGCCTGCCGGCTGCGGCGCCGGTAGTTGTCGACTGACAGCTCGACCTGGTCGAGGAGTGTGCTGACCTTGTTCTCGGCGTCCTGGGCGCGGCGCTCCAGGAGGGCGTTCTCCTGCTGGAGTTCTTCCAGATCGCGCTTGGAGGCTTCGAAGCGGCGGCGGACTTCCTCCGAGCCGTGGATGGCCGAGTCGCGCTCCCGTTGCGTGTTGGCAAGCTCCTGCCGGATTGACTGGATTTGTTGCTCCATGCCGGAGGCTGTCTCGTCCAGTTCGGACTGGAGGTGTTCGATCTCGGCTTGTAGACCCCTTTGCTGCGTCTCCCAATCTTCCGGAGCCCGCGGGCCCTTGGGGGTGGAGCTTTCGGCCTCGAGTTTCTCCTCCAGTTCGACGAGCTGCTCCTTCAGCCGGCCGTTCTCGGACTTGTACCTCGAAAGCTGCTCCTTAAGCTGCTTCAACATCTTCTCGGTGCCCTTGACGTAGTGCACAGCCGACTGATAATCGTTCTCGAGCTGCGCGAGCTTGTCGCGGTACGTCGACTCAGACTCCTGGGCCTGGACCTCGGCCTGGGTCCTGGTCTCTGCGAGCGCCGCCTGCGCGGTGGTGAGTTGCTGTTCGAGCTCACGCAGGCGCATCTGCTCGGGGGACCCTTCGCGAGGGCTGTTACGCGCGCTGCTGCGCGAACGCATGGCAGCGGTCGGCGAGATCCCGCGCTCGCCAAGGATATCCTTGAGAGCGTTATACTGGACGAGGGTGGCGTTAGTCTCGAGCTCTTGCTTGGACAGCCGCTGCTTGGCCTCCGCATTGGCAGCCTGGAGAGACTGCGTCTCCCTAAGGGCGTTCTGCAGTTGGCGACGAATCTGGACGCCATCGCGGCTGGCTTGCTCCTGGTAAGCCTCTAGCCCAGCGATGCGCTCCTCAGCGCCCCGCAACCTGTCTGCCGCGTTATCTGCTTCCTGCTGGTACTTCCTGACCAGACCATTGGCTGTCTCAACCTGCGCCTGGAGAGCACGGATCCGCTCGCTATCGCCCTTGTCCGATTTGGAAGCATCCTTTAGTGAGAGCTTTTCGAGGCCGGCCATCACGGCCTCGCGATGCAGCCGGGCCTCGTTGGCGTGCTGCTCAGCTAGCTCTTCGGCGTCGCGTAGGCGTTGCGTGACCGAGACAAGCTCTGCGGTGCGGGCCTCGTGCTCAGACTTGAGCATGTTGTGTTTCGACTCAATCGTCTCCCTGAGCACCCGCTCCTCGTCCAACTTCCGCTCCAGCAAAGCCTTGGTCTCTGCAGAGGCTGCGACCGCCCCGCGGAGAGATTGGAAAGTGTCTGCGTGTTCCTTGGAGCTCCCGGCAGCGTCGTTGAACTTGAACTCAAACTCATCTCTTTCGACCCGAATCATTTGAGAAGTTGCGATGGCTTCCGCGGCAGCCACCGACTGCTCCCGGGCTTCCCGTTGCGCCATGTGAAGCTCGGCCTTTAGCCGCTCGAGCTCAGATGCGTTCTGCTGCTTGTAGCTCTCAAGATCCGTCATCCGCTTCTGAGCCGCGTTGGCCGTGTCGTCCGCTAGCTTCCGAGCCTTCCTTTCTGCTTCGTATTCGTTGCTGAGGCGCTCTAGTTGGGCCTCCAATTCCTTCTGGTTGTTGAGCGCATGAGCGAGCTTCCTCCGGATGTCACCGCTCCGATCGTCGAGGTCTTTGTCACTGTCGAGCTGTGGTGTGCTGCTGGCGCTTCCCCCGACTCGTGCGGCCAACTTCGCCTTGGCGTAGACGGCTTCCTGAATAGCCGCATCGCGTTGCTTCTCGGCTTCAGCAATCTGCCTGGCCGCTAGAACTGCTTGCTTGTCGACGGATGCTTGGACATTGGCGAGTTCGGTCCGCATGGCAAGCAGCGCCTCGATAAGCGGCTTGTCGTCGTCATCGAATGTGTCCATCGCCCTGCTGTCGAGGACAGGACTGAGAGATGCATTGGTCATGTAGCCGGCCTTGCGTGCCAGCTCCAACTCGGATGCGTACCAGGCATTCCGGTTCCTGGCGGAATCGAGCTCCTTGAGCAGGGCAACGGTCTGGGAGTTCCTTGTTGACGATCTCCTGGACAGCGGATTGCTAGCTTGCCGAGTAGGCGGCGGCGGAGATGCCGGCCGGGTTATTACCTGCTTGAGAGTGGGCTCGGTCGAGCTGTCGACAGACCCTTGACTCCGTCCTTGTTTGGAAGGTTTCGGTCTGGGAGCATCAGCGGCTTGCAGCTCCGCTTGCCTCGAAGAGGAGCGTGGAGGGTTCTGGCTGGTAGGAGGAGTACGCCTCCCGTTCATGGCAAGGCCCTCTGCGTCCCTGAGCGCTGCAACTTGCTGCGGGACGGGCGAGGTCACGGGCGAGGTCGGAGGTGGATCTAGCCGCTCCAAGGACGAGGTTCTTGGGCGGGGCGGAGCCGCGCTGAGTCCCGGTTTTGGTGGTTGTCCTTGCGGTGGCGGTCCTGCGGGCCCGTTTTGTCCTATCGATCTGGGAGGCCTGGAAGGGCCATTGGGTTGGGCGTTGAACGCTAACGGATTGGGCTCGCTGGTCGGAGACTTGTAGCCATTGGCACCGGAGGGTCCCATCTGCCTCCTGGAATCGGACGGGCCGTTGGAGCCTTCGCGTGAGGGCGTGCTCCGGACTACAGCCGCGGCCGAAACATCGCTGGGGCGTCTGACCCGCGGCGCGTCCCGGTTGCCCGCTGGTGCGTCATTCGGGTATCGAATCTTGGTTGTATCCAAGCAGTAGACAAGCGCCAGGTCATTCATCGCGGTGGCAGGAGAGCTCGGCTCGCCCCCCACGACCACGATGGTCTTGCCGACTGCGGTCATGCTGTGTCCGGATCGCGGCGAGGGCGACGGGCCCATGTTTTGGAAGGTGTACCAACGGCGCGAGCCGATCTTAAAGGCTGCGAGATCGCCAAGGTCTGTCCCTTCCTCGGTGCGGCCTCCAAAAATGTACATGACATCGTCGACGATGGCCGCAGCGTGGCCCTCTCGCGGAGACGGGATGTAGCCGATACAATCCAACTGGGACCAGAGGTTCGTCATGGGGTCATAACACCAGACGTCATTAAACCACTGGAATCCGTTTGTGCCACCGAACCTAGACAGTCTCAGCAAGGGGGAACTGTGAGCTCCGCCAGGGAGAAAACACTCACAGGTACAGCTTGTCATTAAAGGTCACCACGGAATGGTTAGTTCTGGCCGGCGGCAACCTCGCCTGGGACGGACTGCCGCTGTCACTGGTGGGGATGAGCATCTCCCAGCGGTTGTTGGGCATCTGCAGCTGGTTCAGGTCAAAAGCGGCCAGGTCGTTCATGAAATAGCCCTCCACCTGGCCGCCGAAGATAAAGATCTTGGATCCCAGAATGTTCAACGAGTGGCCATATCGGCCGGTAGGCCGCGTTCCGCCAGGCAGAGCTCTTGACCATTGCCTCGTCGCTGCCTTGTGTCAGCACGCCCGTCTCAAATTGTGGAGGAAAATTCGGGCTGCTCGGCTTACATGTATTCAACAAATAGAGGGTCTCGTCCAGGACATCGGTTTCTTCGATCTTCGTGTCTCCGCCAAACACGATGAACGCATTCCCAACCAGCAAGCTCGAATGGCCAACTCTTGGCCCCGGCCCCTCAGCAGTGGTTGCGAGCGGATAGCAGGCCATGTTGGCGCCGGCTTCGATCAGCCACAAGTCGCCCTTCACTGTCGAGCTGTTGATCAGGCCGCCCATTACATAGACGTCGCCCTCCTTGGAGGAGACCGAGTTGACGGCGGCGCCGTATCTGGGGAACGGGCTCGGGTGTGACGAAGTGTAGGTCAGCCTCCGCTGCGACCAGGGATATAGGGAAGCGTTCGGGTTCGCGGCCAATTGATTGGCGGCGCCATTGCGGAGCTGTTACCGCCCGAGGTCAGTTAGCCGGTTCCAGCACCGGGAGATGAAGTTGAAGTTGGAGATAGGGTTGCGAGAGCGGAAACGTACCGGCTCGCCTGGAATCTGTTGCTGCTGCTGCTGCTGCTGCTGCTGCTGCATCGGAGGAGTAGTCTGTGGTTGCTGGTCCAGGCTCTGGCCTCGCTGGCGCGAGTAGGCCTGGTCTGGGCTGCCCATACTGCCGTCGTTGTCGAGAGAATGGAGACTGCCGGTCGGGGTGGATCGCGAGCCCTTCTCGTCCTTCACGCGCGCGCCGATGGTCGACCCCGAGCCTTGTGATCCATCGCGGCTCGCCAGCGCGCGGTCCTGATGCTTCTTCGACTTGAAAAGAAAGGCCATGGCGGATTGCTCGGATCGCTCGCCGAGGTGCGACGGCCGCGGAGATGGGGAGGAGGACGGTATTCTATCCTGCACACCGAGACGGGCGGTGGTGGTGCAGCGAGGTCGGTCGGAGCGGCGGGTTCACGGATTCACTGGCGCCCGGGTCGGGTCTCGAGCCTGTTGCTCGTGCACGGCGGCGCTCAATTGACTGAACGGGCGTCGCGGCCAGACGGGACCGTGCAGCAACCAGTGACGCCGTCGGCGGGTGGGTGCAGAGACAGCGGCGACGCGGACGGGGGCGGAGGGATGTCGTCGACGCTCGAGAGGAGAAATGGGCCAAATGGCTGGGACGAGAAGAGCATTGGCTTTCGCGGTGGAGTCGGCGCAGCAGGCTGTCGGTCGGATTCTGGTGGTCGACCTCCTGTCTTTTTTTTGAAGAGGGGCCCCCTGTCAGCAACCCCCGGGTTTCCCAAGAGCCAAAAGCGGATAGCGCCCAAAAAGGAGAGAGACGCGGCGGGCGGGAAAAGCAAGTCAGCCAGGGAGCACAGCGCCGTCGTGGTCGTCGTGGGAGAGGGAATCGCTGCCGGATTTGAATGGATCACCGTCGACAGGACACCATAAGGTTATACAGAGTACAGAAGATTCCGTAAGGTTCAATGCGCATGGGATGGGGATGAGGAACTCTATGCAAGGCCGGTCGAGCTGTCGGGCGTCCAAGATGCGAAGACTCCGAAATACAGAATACTCAGCGCTCCAAGCATTGCGCATCAGGGCGCCGCCCGTGCAGCGAGCTAAAATGCAGCGGGACACCGGGGCTTGAAGGATTGGCGCAGGCTGCGCAGCGAGGCACATGGAACTGGAGTGTGGAATCCACAGCGCGGACCTGAGCGGAGCGCCATGCACCCGCCGCCTTGCAGAAACCAGACACGCAGCCAATCGCGGGCCCTCACGGGCTCCGGCCTCCAACAGGCACAAAAGGGGGCGGAGAGCCAGCTTTCAGGGGTTGGCTTGCCGCTCTTCCAGAAGCGCATTTCGGTCTTCAGGCTCGGTGTTTCCAACTTGGCACAGGTGACGCAGGAAAGAAAGCGAGACGCCGTGGGAAATGTGATTTTCGATCTCCCCGTTCTTTTTCTCCCTTTCTTCATCAGACGACTTGGTTCTATCGACTGCGCCCTCCCGCTGACACCGACTGAGCCATCTGATCTCGTTGCATGTTTGCATGGCGCCGATCTCAACGGCTCGTCCGCCTAGCTCCGACGAGGGTGGGGGAACCACCTCATCGTTACGATGCGACGGACCTCTGGCGCAGCGATCCCCACGGCGCAACCGGCTCCCGCAGTGGGAGTGCAGACTACAGGATACAAAAGAAGATGCACAGCAATAAATGATGCGTTGCCTACACAGTATGTCGTCGGCTGTTGCCGAGCCATTCTTCGTGCCGAAGGGTGGCGCTCTCATGCCAACACAGAATAAAGTTACATGTTACCGGCTCCGATGATTGGCCAGTTCAGGGGCAGCTGGCTGAACGTCGTGCCGCCTGCTGGGCTGGAGTGGGCGCAAGACGGGCAGCGACACGGGCCGGGTTGGTTCCAAGATGAAGACGAAAGGTCCAAGTCCTTGCTGCGGCACGGACGAGGCTGCCCGGACAAGAATTCTCGTGTTCTTTTGTCTGGTTCCTCGAGTGCATTTTGTTGTTGTGCCTGGTCTGAGCATGGTGACATTGAGCGTTTTTGGACCCCAACCAGCATGCGCGTTTCATGTTTCATCTTTTAGCGAACCGTCTCCAGCCGAGCTGAGGGGCGTCGCTTGAGAGCGTTTGCAATTGGCAATTTGTCGACAACGTTGACTTGACGGAATACTGTCACGTGAATAATATCATTATTCTGAACAGAATAGTCCTCTCAACAAGCGACATTGTTTGCTGTGTTGTCGAGTGCTGCATGTCGCCCTCTCTCAGTCCTGTCCTCGCTCCTCAGGCGGAACAGGTCTCTCTCCCAGGTCTGAGCTGATCAATGCCAGGCTCTCTGAGTCTGATCTCAATTCCATGAACGTCACGTGTCTGCACTCCAGCCCCAGCTCCCCAGATGTGAGGCTGCAACGCGGGACTGGTGCCCCACTTTTCTCCCCAGAACAGGGTAGTCAGGCCAGCACGCAGCCCAAGCCCCAAGAGCGGTCAGCCAAGACCCCAAGGCCCTCCGTGCGCAGCCGCTGGAGCCTCGATCGCGCGGAGAGCGACGTCAAGGATGCCGAAGCGGACTTCCATGAACCTTCTACCGCACCTTCGAACGCGCCATCGCCAGCGCAGGAATCAACAACGCTTGCTCCGAGGCCTGTAGCCACACACGGCCGCGCATCCACTTGGTACGGTTGTGTGCCGGTCTGTCAACCCGCTCTTCTGCGGCTGTTTTGCCGCTCCCATTCCATCCGAACTTGGAGAACCAGCCCCAAATCATCCGCTCGCCGCCGTTGCCCAAAACCCAGCCGACACACCTCGGACGCACCCCCTCCCCCCGCGGCGCCACGCACCGACCTCTATCTCGACGCCTCCTCCCGGATCATGGTCATCTGCCCCCAACCTTGATTTTATCATGACGGCCATCTCTCTCGACGTGCCGCAGCCCGCCCAGTTCGGCCGAGGGCAGAGCGCAGCTCAATTCTCGCGAGCCGCAGCTCTGGCGGCTTCCGCTGCCTCCTCTCCCGCCCGCCATCCCGGCTCCTTCTCGCGCCAGACAACCCTCGCCATGTCAGCACTCCAGGCCCAGTATGCGGAGGCATCGGCCTCAGCATTGGCCTCCGCCCCGGCAGTGCCATCGGGTTCAGGTTCAGGGACAGGGCCGCAGCCAAACGGCAGCGTGCGCGCTGCGTCGCCAAACATCGCTTCCCCGCGCCTGGGACCCCCAGCCGCCCCTCGCAGACGAAAAACATCGCCGGCTCCCTCCTCTTCGCGACGGCCCTCGAGCGCGCCCGGAGACAATCAGGCTGGCCCCTCCATCAATGGTGCCGAGCGCGAGCTCCAAGACGAACACGACCGCACCGCCGTTGGGAGACCAGCCAAACCGCCCCTCCTCCGGTCCAAAAGCGAGCATGTCGGCCTGCGCTACGACGACACCGACGACGAAGTTGATGAGGAACACTACGACTTTGGCGCCAGACATGGCTTTGAGGATCACTATCTGTCTGAAGACGTCATCGCCCAGCTTGCCAATGTGAGTGCCGTCTCCCGTTCAGCGTTGCGAACCTCGACGCGAAGGGCTGGCGGAGGCAGGCCGTAGCTAACGCTCTTTAGAATTGGTACATGTACTTCACCGATAAGCGGCATGAAACGACAGGCAAGCCGAAGACGCCCGCCTTCGAACTTCAGGACTGGAGAATGCGCGATCGGCTCAAAACGGTGTCGGCCGCCATTGCTGTGTGCCTGAATATTGGGGTCGAGCCGCCGGACCAGCTGCGCACCACACCGGGCGCCAAACTGGAGGCCTGGCAAGACCCGACAGTCCCGCCGGTGGGCAAGGCACTCGAGAACATTGGCAGGTCGCTGCAGGCCCAGTACGAGACCCTGGCCCTCCGAACCCGCTACAAGCAGTACCTCGACCCGTCCATTGAGGAGACCAAGAAGTTCTGCATCTCGCTCCGACGTAACGCGAAGGACGAGCGCGTTCTCTTTCACTACAACGGCCACGGGGTGCCCAAGCCGACCGCCTCCGGGGAGATTTGGGTCTTCAACAAAAACTATACGCAGTACATCCCTGTGTCGCTGTATGACCTCCAGCACTGGCTCCAGGCTCCGACCATCTTTGTGTGGGACTGCTCCGAGGCAGGAAACATTCTCAAAAACTACCACAAGTTTGTCGAGAAGCATGAGGTGGAGGAGGATGAGCTGGCGCTTAAGGACGCCAACCACGAGAAACTCAACTACCGCCCATACATCCATCTGGCTGCTTGCGACTCGAGGGAGAACCTCCCAACAAACCCCCTTCTCCCGGCCGACCTCTTCACTTGCTGTTTGACCACCCCGATCGAGATGGCACTGTGGTTCTTTGTCCTACAAAACCCCCTCGAAATCAACCTCACGCCGGAGAGAGCGAGGAAGCTCCCCGGGCGACTCCAGGAGCGACGGACACCCCTGGGAGAGCTGAATTGGATCTTCACTGCCATCACCGATACCATCGCTTGGACAACCCTCCCTCGTCCTTTGTTCCGCAAGTTCTTCCGCCAAGATTTGATGGGTAAGCACATGCCTGATGGTGCGTCGTGGCTCGCTTACGTTCATGCCGTACTGACTATCCACCCCAGTGGCAGCATTGTTCCGCAACTTCCTGCTCGCCCAGCGCATCATGCCTGTCTACGGATGCAATCCACAGTCGTACCCTGAGCTCCCCGATACTCGCCGACATCCTCTCTGGGAGAGCTGGGACCTCGCTGTCGACATGGCCCTGGCGCAACTACCGATGCTGGAGAGAAAGGAGACCGAGGGTATCCCGTACGAGTACATCAACTCGACCTTTTTCACCGAGCAGCTCACGGCTTTCGAGATCTATTTGACTAGGGGCGACGCGGTCTCGCAAAAGCCCCCAGAGCAGCTTCCCGTGGTGCTTCAGGTCCTTTTGAGTCAGCAGCACCGGCTTCGAGCCTTGATCCTGCTAGGCAGATTCCTGGATCTCGGCCCTTGGGCGGTACAGTTGGCCTTGAGCATCGGAATCTTTCCTTACGTGCTCAAGTTGCTGCAATCGGCCGCCCAGGAGCTGAAACCGGTCATGGTCTTCATCTGGACCCGCGTCCTGGCCGTCGACATCTCGTGCCAGCAGGACCTGATCAAAGACAACGGCTACACCTATTTCGCCGCCATCATGAAACCGCAGGAGACCTTCCCGGTCGTTGGCGTCGTGGTCCTCGACGAGCACAAGGCCATGTGCGCGTTCATTTTGGCCATGCTGTGCAAGGGTTTCAAGCCCGGCCAGATCGTCTGCAACTCGACTGATATCATGACCTACTGCCTGCACCACATCGAGCACCCCGAGAATCCTCTTTTGCGGCAGTGGTCGTGCCTATGCATCAGCCAGCTGTGGAGAGATCTTCCTGACGCGAAGTGGAGAGGCATTCGGGAGAACGCTCACCACAAGCTCTCGTATCTGATCAAGGACCCCTGTCCCGAAGTCCGCGCCGCCATGGCGCACGCCATGACAACCTTCCTCGGCATTCCCGACTTGACTGACGAGGTGGCAAGGATCGAGGAGGGCATTGCTTGGGCCATGTTGGAGCTGGCCACCGACGGCAGCCCTATCGTCCGGAAAGAGCTCCTGGTCTTCTTTTCACATTTCGTGCTGCGCTACGAGAGTAAGTTCTTGGTTGCCGCCTACGAACAACTCCTGGAGGAGAAGGAATACCAGCTGTTCCCTCCGCCGGAGGACGGCCTGGACCACAGGATGGGGTTGCATTTTGCGAGGCACGAGAACCGCGAGAGGGATGGCAGCATCAAGCCCACGTCCTTTGGCGTAGCGCATGATTCGGTCTTTGCGGCTTGCTGGAAGCACATCAACATCTTGAGCGTCGATCCCCACCCCGAGGTGCAACGAGACGCTACCAACATTCTCGACTATGTCCACCACGCGCTGCTGCACTCGCCCGTCGGCGCTCAAGCCCAGTCTCTCATGGACGAGATCCTCCGACGCGCTAGAAAAGTGTCGAGGGGTGACATGAGCCAGAGGACTAGCGTGGCTGGCACCCGCACCGCCGTGGCTCAGCCGATGCCATCTCCCGGTCTTTTGAAGCGCACAGCCAGCTACCTGTTTGGGCCGCTCATGGGTACTCTGGACGGCTCGTCCAACGTCCCGACCCCTCCCACGACCCCGGGGCTGCAGCGGTCATTTTCCCAACGCAGCCGGAAGGGGCCGAGCTTGGAGAATGCCCCCCCGGAGCAGCACGATCAGATCGCGCCGTCATCAAACTACCACGTCGCGAACGAACCCCTGTGCGCTGGGTATCAGGAACGAAAAGCCAAGGAGATTCCCACCCTCCCCTTGGCCAGCACCTTCTTGGACTGGTCAACAGAGTATTTCCGCGAGCCGCAGATGAAAGCGCCCGAAGCTGAAGAGCCCGGGAGTAACGAGTACAACGAGCGGTTGTGGCGGCGAGCTCGCAACGAAGCCGTTCTTAGGGAGACTCAGCCGCAGAAGACTCACGCCAGGACTCACAAGTGGAACAGCCAGGCCGGCGTGATCCCTATCGGCTCTCAGCCGTCTAGGATGACCTTTCACCAGTTTGAGAACCACGTCGCGATTGCCGACGATGGTAACACCGTCACCATCTGGGATTGGAAAACAAATGCTCGCAAGAGCCGCTTCTCCAACGGCAACCCGGAGGGTTCGAAAATCTCCGACATGCGCTTCATCAACGAGGATGACCAAGCTCTCCTCATGACCGGCTCGTCGGACGGCGTCGTCCGCATCTATCACAACTACGACAACGACTTAGACGTCGAGCTTGCCTCTTCGTGGCGCGCACTCACCCACATGGTCCCTTCCAACGTCAACTCCGGGATGGTCCTCGACTGGCAGCAGGTCAACGGTCAAGTGCTGGTGGCAGGCGACGAGCGAGTCATCCGGATCTGGAATGCAGGCCACGAGATGTGCACGCATGAGATCCCAGCGCGGTCGGGATCCTGTGTGACGGCACTGACGTCCGACCAAATGACGGGCAACATCTTCATCGCCGGGTTTGGGGACGGCGCCATCCGCGTCTTTGACACACGTACCAAGCCGCAGGAGAGCATGGTCCGCAAGTGGAAGGACGAGAGCAGGCAGTGGGTGCGCTCGGTGCACATGCAGCGCGGCGGGCAGCGCGAGCTCTTGTCTGCCAGCCGCAACGGCAAGGTCCACCTCTGGGATATCCGCCTGGATCAGCCGCTCAAGACATTCCAAACCACAAAGGATGTGCTGCGGACCGCGAGCACACACGAGCACTTGCCCGTCTTTGCTGTGTAAGTTTTGTTCTGTCCTCACCTCTGCCCCTCCCAATCTACGACGAGAAAAACTAACCCCATTTCTCACCCACAGCGGCACGTCAGCACATCTCGTCAAGATCTTCGACTTTGACGGGCAGGAAATCACTCGCGTCGAGCCCTACTCAAGTTTCCTCCAAGGCCACAAGGCCACCCCGCTGACCACCACCGCCTTCCACCCGCACCGCATGCTCCTGGGCTGCGCTGCCCGCGGCGACCACCACGTCAGCCTCTACTCGTGTGGCAACGAGCGGGTTGGCCAGCCCTGAAACGCCCGGCCGTCACCTCTCGACACGCGCTTCTCCATTTTTCCTTAGTTTTCATCATACACTTCAGATTTGTCGACCACTCATAGCTTGGGTTTTCCTGGTTTTCCCTTTTCCCTCTGGCGTCTCGGTTGCATTGGGTTCGGGTGGGATTGATATCCGGTGGGGTTGCAATTCTGGCACGGCGAGGCATGGGTCGGATTTTGGGGTCGGGGTCTCGAGTTGTCTCAGCGAGCAAGCGGCTGAGAGTCGCTTTTTATTTTGGTCTTGCCAGTATTGGTTGTGCACTAATTCTAATGCCCTGTGATGGGTTTCGTTGTCCCTGGTTTTTGATTGTGTGCGTGAGGCTGCTGAACTGCCGGTCTTGATACCGGTGGCGTTTTACTTGAGTCATTCTCTCAGATGGCCACTGAAGGAGGTTGAGTTTTCACGATGTCTGCATGTTTTGTCTGACTCTGTGTTCTTGGTGTTCCACATTTGTGTGTCTTTTTGAATTGAATTGGGACATCGAGTCATGTCTGACAGTAAAATGTCTTCGCAACTCAGGCGGACCACCTCAGACTCAAGTCCGGGTGCAGACCCTCTACCTCTGCTCTCACTAGCTCACTAGAGGCTGGGTGGCAACAAATGACTGAACACCATCCTTGCCTTGCCCTTGGGCCGTCCCCAACCGGCTGTATGTGGGTAGCTCTCATGGGCACCCCCGTCGGCACAAGCAGGTTGTGGTAGTCTCCCAACGCACCATTAGCACCTCATGGCACAGTCCAAGCCCGGAACATAGACGGCAGAGGTGGGCCACACGCAACCCGCTTCCCGGTTCGTGCATCTCGGGCCGGCTCAGTGGCGAGGCCCAGACTAAGCCCGTGACATTACTCGGGGTGCTCACACCGAATGAGTCACCCGCCGAGCCAACCACCTCCTCAGTCCCAATCATCGTCATCATCGTCGCGTTTCACAGCGTCCCGGCTGCTCTTGATACCCTTGCCACCGCCGGCCACCCTCTCCTCCTCGGCGTCCTCGGCCGCCCTCCGCCGCTTGAGCACCCGCATATCGTTATCCTTCAGCGCCCCCACCTCGACCAGTATCTTGTCCAGGTCCAGCATGCCCATGCGGACCCCGCCCACCGTCGCCAGCGTGACCACCTGCTTGACAATGTCCCCCTTGTCGTAGACCAGGATGGTCGGGCAGTTGCGCTCCGGATACCCCTCGATGGCCTTGTCGGCGCGCATCTCGCAGAACTTGACGTCGCCGTACTCCTGCGCGGCCTGGCGCCACAGCTGCGACAGCACGCGCGACTCGACGTTGCCGCCCTGCGCCGAGGCGAGGTGCACGAGCACGGGCCCGGCCTGCGAGGCCTCGGTCACGTCGCGCGCGTAGTCGGGCTTGGAGAGCGGGTAGACGGCGCCGTGGACCGACTTGTGCTGCAGCGCCGAGAGCTCCTGCATGCGCTTCTGGCGGTACTGCTCGAGGAAGGTCTCGTCTTCCTCGTCTTCGAGGTCCGAGAGGTCGGAGAGGTCTTTGCCTTCGAGGCGGTTCTCGTGGGCGAGGCGCCGCGCTTCGAGGATGGCTTCTTCGATTAGGGGGGTTGGGGAGGGCGGCTTCTCGGGGATGATCTTGTGCTTGCGGAGGATGTCGTTCCTGTGAGAGAGTGTGTTAGTGGCAGGCGGGGGTGTGTGTAGCACGGCCAGGCCGAATCGGGCGCTGACCATTCTGTGTCGGCGTTGGGGTCGTCTATTGGGACCGCAATCCGCTGGTCCATGGGAGCTGCCATGGTTGCGACTGGGAGGGGGAGGGGTTTCCCAACGGTCTTTGCACGCTGTGGTTTGTGGTTGATGTTGCGGCCGTGGATGTTCCGTTGTAGTCGAACTCGAATGGTCGAAAGAAGCCTGTTGCCGTGGTTGAGCTCGCTGTTGATAACTGAGACTGCTGCCTGATGGTGGTTGCCGGCATGCGCGTCGTCGATGAGAGGTACGGAGTACGTCTTCGGTACCCCGAATGCCCCACCTCCAAAAGCTCAACACCCCCGCCATGCCGAGCATGGGTTGCACGCTGCCTGGGGTTGCCACTGTCCGGAAACTGGACCCGCTTCGGCAGGGGTCTATCCCCTTTTGATTGGTCACGCGACCAAGCCCTAACAGACCGCCGCCGAGACTAGCCAATTTTGCCATTTGCTCCTCACAGACCCAAATTTTGCCTCTTGGAACTTCGTTCCCGCTGGGCCTTTGAAAATCCCCTCCGCAACCATCAACGAGCACAATCTGCCGCCAACTCCATCCAGATTCCATCAATCAAGCTGCCGCTCGTCCTTCCGACATCAGGAAATAGTCAATCAAGATGGTAAGAAGCCGAAACTCTGCCGATTTTGCGCGGTCCTGCCTGTCGATGTCCCTCTCGCGAACCCGAGGATTTGCAATCAACACCCGAGCTGGGAGGAGGTCAAATTTGGAGCCGAACATCGGAGCTCTGGCGACAACTCGAAGTCCGACCGGATACGGGGCAATCTGCGAGCGGGGGGAGATGGAGACATCGACGGGGCAGGACGGCAGGATGGGATGCGTCAGTACAGGGCGTGATGCTGACGGGTGATTTTAAAGGTTCTCGCCGTTGATCTCCTCAACCCCAGCCCGGCCGCTGAGGCCCGCAAGCACAAGCTCAAGGTACGACTCCACGAACCCCCGAGGCGTCTGCGATGCCGTATCGTCCGTCCGTCGATGTGCTGACACCCTGCAGACCCTTGTGCCTGCGCCGCGGTCTTTCTTCATGGACGTCAAGTGCCCCGGCTGCTTCACCATCACCACTGTCTTCTCCCACGCCCAGACCGTCGTCATCTGCCAGGGCTGCACGACCGTCCTCTGCCAGCCGACGGGTGGCAAGGCCAGGCTCACCGAGGGCTGCTCGTTCCGGAGGAAGTAAGCGGCTCGCTCCGCGGCGGCTGTTTTCTTTCTTTGGGCATAATGGCATGGGATTGGGGTCATCTCGGTATCTGCAAGGCTGGTTCGAGCTGGGCGTCTAGACACATTACTCTCGATCGTCAAATCAATCTCATTTGCGGATAGAAGATGGATTCGCCAAAAATCACCCCGCGCAACAACTGGGAGGGCGTTTGGGGCTCCGGATATCTTGCATCATCGACTTCTCCGACTTTTCTCTCGGTCTGCGTTTTCCGAATCGTTCGTCTTCGTCTTTTGCTGTACAGGCAGGTGATACTGCATGGGAGGATCGCTGGCAGAGGCATTTTCACAAGCGTTTTAGACCGGCTTGCCATGGGCGGGTGGCAAGGCTGCTGGACGCGAGGACGTGGATCGCTGAGGACCGCCGAGGGCCTCGGTGCAGAGGGTTAGGAAAAAGGGGATCGGTGTTGCTTCACGACAAAATTGACGAGATTCCATGACCACACCTTGTGTTCCCAGCGATGTGAGTGGACTTGTGAGGTCTTGCGGCACAGCTGAGCTGGACATGTCTGCGCCCCTATGGCAGCTCGGCGATGCTGCTGGACAAGTCAACAAACGTGCAACGCCCTCCATGGCCAGTGATCCGAGATGGTCGTGCGGTGGTCCCCTGTAATCATCCCGACGGTTGTTGAAAATGTCCGGTTGAACACACTATGAAAAGAAATAATCGTCCACATGTCTATTCTGTATTCTGTATATATCTGTCATCTGTGGCTGTTGGCCCAACGGAGTGGTGTATTTTTGGACTTGTTTCATTGCGCCCGGGCAGTCAGGCCAACGCCCGGCCCAGCACTTCTCATCGGCCACGCTGCCCATTCGACTGGCAATGTTTTGTCATTGAGTTCTATGGAGCCTTTCTGTGCCGAACCCGAGAAACGAAGTGTTTCATGCACCATGCGGCCAACTGGGTCCCTGCTTCTTCGTATCCTCCGCATTTTGCATGCTCCAGAAACGCACGGAGGGATCGGACTTGATGCGACACCCAGCCACGGATCAACCAAAATGGTGACGTTGGTTTCATCCAAAGCTGGCTGCCATGATCGATCGACGACAGCAAGATGACAACTTGTAAGCAAAAGGATCTATGAAAGCGGGCATAACCTGAAATGCCAGCACACTTGCACCAAAAGCCATCCCCTTGGGTTTTCAGCAGTCAGCATTCAACATCGTGAAACATTCTTGGAGAGTTGGGATTTCTCGATCCCATCCGGGCCATTCCTCAAGCCTCGACCCCTGCACGTTGCTGCGTTCCCACTTCCCAGCCACACGATCCAGCCAATCAAGTGTAAGAAATTGCACTTTACGCGTTCAAACACGCTTTGCCGCGACTTTCCCACTTTCTGACCCCACGGATTCCCAATTTGGCCGGCACCTCCCTTTGGGGCACTCCGGCTGACCCTCACTTCCTCACTCAGCAGCTGCCCAGCCTTCCAACTTCCAACTTCTTTGTTCCTTCCAAGACCTTTCCACGACCACATCACACACACCACACACATCCATCGCTGCAGAAGTAACCTGTCAATCCCAGAATCCCAATCGCATCCTTGAACCAACAAATCAAGAAGAATGACCGGCCCTCGCACAAAGCGGCAATTCGCCGGCGCAGCCAGCGATCCCGCGCAACGCCAAATCACATCCTTCTTCGGCCGAGCCTCGCCCTCCTCTACCGATGCCGCCTCCCGACAATCTCACCCAGCGGCCCTCGAAGGCCCAATTCTCCCCGGACAAGTGCAGACCGGGCTCCTGACGGTCGGCATGCGCGTCCGCAAGGCCATCCCCGAAGGCTACAAGACAGGCAGCACCTACAGCGCCTTCACGCTCTGGGACGACAACACCACCACCAACCCACCCCCCGCAGCGACCTCCCGCACCCCCGGCTACGCCTCCACAATGCGCGAACTCGAGCCCTTCTGCGGCCTCAACAAAGTCGGCGGCCTCGCCTTCCAACCCCCCACCAACAACAACAACAACAACAACAACACCCCCTCCTCCACCCCGCCCAGCCTCACAAGCAGCCAGGAAACCATCCCCTCCTCCTCCTACCCGTCCACCCCACCCCCGCTCAACTTCAACTTCACAACCACCACCACAACAACAGCCACAACCCGCAAACGCATCTTCACCCCCGACGAGGAAGAACACACCCACCCCTCGGCCCCCTACCGCGGCTCCTTCCGCCTGGCAGGCGACGATTGCTGGGCGAATGATGACAACGACGCCGAGATCTCGCCGCGCAGCTTGGCGCCGCCGGCAGGGTTCATGTGGGAGAATGCGCGGGTGTTGGCTGTGCCGCGGCGGCCGAAGCAGGGGCAGGGGCTGAAGAGTCATGAAGGGGGTGGGCAGGAGAATGTTGATGTCGTGGTTGTGGGTGGGGAGGGGAGGGGGGATGATTTTGAGGAGGCGGGGTTTTTGGTGGGGTATGGGCTTGACGGGGAGAGGATGGAGATTGAGTGATGGATGAGTTGGGGAGGATGGGAGGGGATTGTTTGTGATTTTTGCATTGCCAATGGGTAGGGCGCAGCGGCGTTTTATGGTTTGGTTGGGTTTAGAGTAGTCCGCTGTGTGCGGTCGACCGGGCTGGGGCTGCATGATACCACTGCATGGTTGGGAGGAGAGGTTTGGCTTTTACTGCGTGTGTTTCTAGGAAGGGTTTGACGGTCTCTCACGAGCCTTGCTTGTCAGTCTAGAAAAGACAGGTTACATTCTAATTACCGACTATTCGAGTATGCCTACCAATGGTCCACCGCATATTGAGCGCGAACAAAACAAGATGAACATTGCATAACGATTACCTTGTGAGAAGCCCTGGGTGGATGGCCCGAACACCGTCTTGAAGGATACACTCACTGCGCAGGAAAGGGGTCCCGGAACTCGAGCAGGTCCCTCTGCCCGTAAAACTCACCCGCTACCGTCAGGATCATGTTGAGCGTTGCCCGCGTGTTGGCCCGTGCCTGGGCCTCGTCGAACACGGCGTCCTCCCCGTCGTTGGTTTGATTGTGCTGGTGTTCGTTGTCATCAGCTCCAGCGGGTTCCTCTTGTTGCGTCTCAGGGGCCTTCTCAAGCCGAGCGAGAAGCCGGGCCTTCGCCGCCGCAATCTCGTCTGCGATGTCTTTGTTTCCGCTGGCGGCCGTGGGATCGTCGTCGTCGGAGACTTCGCCATCGTCGATGTCCATGTCCATCTCGCCGTCTTGGTGGTTGTCATCGTTCGTCGTCGTGGCAACTTCGGCGGGTTTAATGTCCGCACCAGTGCCAGCCCCATCCGACCGGGACTGGGTGTTACTTCCCCCCCCCTCCTCCTCGTCGACCACCATCTCGCCCAAAAACTCGTCACCCTCCTCCTCGGCCTCGAAACCCCCTTCCAAATCGCCCTCCACCTCCTCCCTCAGCGCGTCCATCTGCGCAATACTGACCATCATCAAAACAGCCCTCTTCCCCAGCTCCCGAATCCACCCCACCTCGGCATAGTCCATCTCCCCGCGGTCAGGCAGCCGCGCGAGCAGAGCCCAGAGCCAGCGGCTGGTGCGCTCGCGCAGCTCGTAGCCGCGGCGGATGAACTTGCCGCCCAGGATCACGCGCAGCAGCTTCAGCGCGCTCTGGCGGTCCAGCGCGGCGACCTGCACGGGCAGCGGGTCCGTGTGGCGGATGCGCTTGGTCCAGACGCGGAAGGTCCACGACTTGGCGCCGAAGGAGCCCACCTCGGTGCCGTGGTCGCGCGGGAGGGCGGCGACTCGGTGCGGTGGTGGGGCGCAGTGGAGAAGGGTGCGCAGGGCGAGGAACTGGGTGGTGAGGGAGGCGAAGTAGGCCTTGCGGAGGGCGGCGTTCTGCGACGCGATGCGGTCTGCTTCGTCCGGCTCGGCTTCTTCGTCGGAGAGGGTGGAGGGGTCTGGGTCGGGGGCTGCCGTGTACGCGCCGTCGTGGTAGTAGCCTCGCGAATCGCCGACTCCGTCGTCGTAGATGCTGCGGTCGATGTCGTCGGCGTGTTGGAGGTGGTGAGGAAGCTGGGGGCCGGCTTTGGGCGCTACGAGGACGTTGGGGACGCTGCTTGCTTCTTGTCTGTGAGTACTTACCGTTAGCTTACCATCATTTCTCGGGTTCACCACGTCTAGGCCGGCTGAGGGAGGTGAAGGAGAGTTGTTTTTAGCTGAGGCTGGGCAATTGATGATGGTGTGGATTAAGGAAGGCAAAGCTTACCGGACAGCTCTGAGGTAGGCGAGGGCGTCGCCATCCTCTTCAAACTCCAGGTCGTCGTCGGATATCTGCGAGGGCCCGTCCAGCCCCGGAAAGGCAGCCCGCTGGCCATAGGTTGGATCAGGCTTGCCCTCTGCAGGCTTCGGCTTCGAGTTCTGCTTGGAGTGGTGCTGATCGCGCCGACGTTTCGTCGACGGGTGTGTCGACTCTTCCTTGTCGTCGGCTGCAAGGGCGTCGTAGTCGCGCTTCGATGCCATGGTCACAAGCCTACAAAGGCGTACCGGTAAATCCTGTCCTTGGTTTGTTGAGTTCAGGACTCGGGGGTACAGAGAACGATGAGATATTCCGCGTTGGATGCCTGTGACCTCGAGGCTGTCGAGCCAAGCCTCAGGTCAGGCAGAAATTCGGTCGACGAGAAGGTCGCGTTACTAGGGTTAGGGTCTGCTAATGACGCTGATAGCTGGGTGCTGCCCCTCGATGCCCCGCCAAA
>OUNM010175311.1_pt1 | contig 21257 bp, 15 predicted proteins | sample 1769961 | NCBI WGS metagenome assembly OUNM01 (sample SAMEA3914820, study PRJEB12502) | metagenome | biome: forest; material: soil | place: USA | collected 2012-03-12 | depth 0.3 m
AGGAAGGCGAGCCCTACCAGCAGATCCTCGCCGACGAGACCGCGCGCAACATGCGCGCGAGCATGCCGCTGCAGGTGTCGCTCGTGATCATCGTGCCGGTACGGACCGAGACGCCCGGCAAGGTCCGCCTGCTCGTCATCACGAAGGACATCTGGAGCCTGCGTCTCTCGTTCGACCTCTCGGTGACGCCGGGCGGCCTCGAGAACCTCCTCATCGTTCCGCAGGAGACGAACCTGCTCGGGTGGCAGCACACGCTCTCGACGAGGTTCATCTACCAGCCCGAGACGTACACCTTCGGCGCCGGCTACAAGATCCCGCGCTTCGGGTCCTCCTGGATCGGGGCGGCGGCCGCGGCCACCGTGACGTTCAACCGCCGCAGCGGCGAAGCCGAGGGCTCGGCGGCATCGGTGTCGGTCGGGCAGGGCCTCTACTCCACGCTCACCGAGTGGGCATGGAGCGCCAACGGGTCGTACGCGACCGGCGTCTCGCGCCGCTACGTCAACGCAACCGTCGGTTTGTTCGATTCGGCCACCACGCCGGGTGTCCGCGACAACATCCCGACGGAGTTCAAGACGAGCTCGTACAGCGCATCCGTCGGAGTCACGCGTTCGTTCGGCTGGGGCTTCAAGAACAACTTCGGGCTCACGATGAACGCATCGTCGTCGAACGTGAGCACCATCGACGCCGACCTGGCCGGGCGATCGCCGGCCGCCATCGCCGATTTCCGCTCGCGATTCATCCCGATCGGCGAGACGCGTGTCTATCCCGCGCTCGGCTGGGCCACGTTCTCGAACGACTACTTGCGCACGCTCGACATCAACACCCTTGCGCTGCAAGAGGACGTCCAGCTCGGTCACGACATCGGCGCGTCGGTGTATCCGGTGCGCAAGGCGCTCGGCTCGACGCGCGACCTGATCGGGTTCACCGGACATGCCGGCTACTCGGTGGCGCTCGGCGACGGCTACGCGGGGGCGAGCGCAGCGCTCGTGCAGGAGTACGAGGACTCGAACCTCAGCGACGCTTCGGTCAGCGGAGGCGTCAACATCGTCACCCCGCGCACTGGGGTCGGCCGCTTCGTGATGAACGCTTCGTTCATCAGCCGCTACAAGAACTACCTGAACGCGAAGACCATCACGGGCGGCAACGATCGCCTGCGCGGCTATCCGTCGAACTTCTTCTTCGGACCGGACGCGGTCTTCTACAACCTCGAGTTCCGCTCGACGTCGGTCGAGGTCTTGAAGTGCGCCTTCGGAGGCGTCGCCTTCTACGACGCGGGCGACGCGACGGAGGGCTTCAGCATGCTGCATGCGAAGCAGTCGGTGGGCGTCGGTCTCCGCGCGCTCTTCCCGCAGGTCAATCGCGCGGTGTTCCGCTTCGACCTGGCGTTCCCGCTGCAGCGCGGCCCGTTCCCCGAGACGGGGATTCCGACGCCGGTCGATCCCGTGGGGTTCTACTTCTCGTTCGGCCAGGCGTTCTGAGCGGGCGAGTCGGCGAACAAAGAAAGGCCCACGAACCGTTGGATTCGTGGGCCTTCCGAGCTCGGCTGTGTTGGGGTCAGCGAGCTCTCGTCAGGTCGCGTGCGTGTCGCCCGGCGCGTGCGAAGCGCGCGACGCCGCGTTGCCGAAGATGGTCGGCAGGTCGCTGGGCGTCGGCTCGAGCGCGTGCTCGATGACCTGACTCATGTCGTCGACCAGGAAGACCTCGAGGCTCTCGAGGACGTCCTTCGGCAGCTCGTCCAGATCGGCGCCGCATTTCCGAGGCAGGATGACCCGCTTCAGACCTGCGCGATGCGCCGCGAGGACCTTGGCCTTGATGCCGCCGACCGGGAGCACGCGCCCTCGGAGGGTGGCCTCACCCGTCATCGCCGTGTCGGGACGCACGCGGCGACCCGTGAACAGAGAGACGAGCGCGGTGAAGATGGTGACGCCGGCGCTGGGACCGTCCTTGGGAACGGCGCCTGCGGGCACGTGGATGTGGACGTCCTGATCCTCGACTACTGCGGGGCGGATGCCGAGCTGGTCTGCGTTGCTCCTCACATACGTGAGGGCTGCACGTGCCGACTCCTTCATCACGTCGCCGAGCTGGCCCGTGATCTCGACGCTGCCCTTGCCGGGCATGCGCGAGGTCTCGATGAAGAGGATCGATCCGCCGAAGGGCGTCCACGCGAGGCCGGTGGCGACACCGGCGATCGAGGTGCGTTCGGCGATCTCTCGCTCGAACTTCGGTTTACCGAGATGGCGGACGAGGTCCGTCTCCTCGATGGCGACCGACGGTGAGGTGTCGATGTCGACGTCGTCGGTCTTCGACTGCTTGCTCGCGCTGCGAGCCACTTCGAGCGCGGCGGCGCGGCAGAGCTTCTTGATCTCTCGATCGAGCTGCCGGACGCCGGCCTCACGGGTGTAGTCGCGAACGATGGCGCCGAGCGCTCCGTCCGAGATGGTGAGCTTGCCGTCCTTGATGCCGTGCTCGCTCGTTCGCTTGCCGACGAGGTGTCGCTTCGCGATGTGGACCTTCTCGTCCGGGGTGTAGCCGGTGAGCTCGACGATCTCGAGGCGGTCGCGGAGCGGCGCCGAGAGCGTCTCGAGCGTGTTGGCCGTACACACGAACATCACCTCGGAGAGATCGAACGGGAGCTCGAGGTAGTGGTCGGTGAACGTCTTGTTCTGCTCGGGATCCAGGACCTCGAGGAGCGCGGATTCGGGCGAGCCGCCCCAGCCCGTGCTCATCTTGTCGACCTCGTCGAGGAGGACGACGGGGTTCTTCACCGCCGCCTTGCGGAGCGCGGCGAGGATGCGTCCGGGAAGAGCGCCGACGTAGGTCCGGCGATGGCCTCGGACCTCGGCCTCGTCGCGAACGCCGCCGAGGGAGACGCGGACGAACGGACGACCGGTGGCGTCGGCGATCGACTGGCCGAGCGACGTCTTGCCGACGCCGGGCGGTCCGACGAAGCAAAGGAGCGTGCCCTTCGTGTTACCGGAGAGCTTGAGCACGGCGACGTGCTCGAGGATGCGCTTCTTGATGTCGTCGAGGCCGTAGTGATCGGACTCGAGCTGCGCCGAGATCTTGTCGAGATCGATGTCGCCTGCGGCGCGCTTCGACCACGGAAGGTCCGCGATGAGCTCGAGGTAGTTGCGGATCACGTGCGTCTCCGCACCCTGGCCGTTCATGCTCTCGAGGCGTCGGAGCTCACGATCGACCACCTTTTGTGCGTCTTCCGGGAGCTTGGCGTCATCGAGGCGCTTCTTGAGCGAGGAGAGCTCGTCGTCGCCGTCTCCGTCGCCGAGCTCGCGCTTGATGGCGCGCATCTGCTCGCGGAGGACGTGCTCACGCTGGTTCTTGCCGAGCTCCTTCTTCACCTCCGTCTCGATCTTGGAGCGCACCTCCGCCTTGGCTCGCGCCTCGGCGATGCGCTTCACGAGGAGACGAATGCGAGCCGCGACGTCGGGCTCGCCGAGGATCTCGATCTCGTTCTCGACCGGGAGATCGAGCAAAGCGGCGACCTTGTCGGCGAACGAGCTGGGATGCTCTTCGTCGAGGTCGAGCTGAGCAAGGGCTCCGCCTGCGTCACGGACGAGCTCGCGCACCTCGGCAGCGAGGGCCCGTGCGAGCTCTTCGGCTTCTACCGAGTCGCTCCCCACCTCTTCGAGGTGCGTCACGTCCGCGTGGAAGTACGGACCGGAGCTGTCGAGCTTGTCGAGACGCGCGCGGCCGAGACCCTCGAGGGAGAGCTCGTACTCACGCTCGCCGCGACGGTTGACGGCTGCGACACGCGCAAACGTACCGAACCCGTAGAGATCCTCCGCGGCGAGCTCCGCAACACGCGGATCCTTTTGCGTGAGGGTCACGATGATGTCGCCGGGGTGAAGGTCGCGAACGAGCGCGACCGAGCGCGGACGGCCGACGGCGAAGGTCAGCGTTGCGCCGGGAAAGAGGATGCCGGTGCGCAGGGGCAGCACGCGGGCGGGGTTCTGGGGGACGGGAGCGCCGTCGCGGAGCTTGGTCATCTGAGGGCTATCTCCAGTGCTTCGTGAGTGCTTCTTCGTGAGCGCTGTTCGATGTGAAAATGGGCTGAATTTCGAGCGATGAACGAAAACTAAGTTCATTCACCATTCCGTCAACTGCCGGACTTCGGACAGGCGGTATCGTTGAGCGGCCATGGGGGATGGGGGCCTCAGCGAGGCCGGCGAGAGTCTCTTTCGAGCGGTGTTCGATGCGAGCCCGCGCCCGATGTGGCTCTACGACCAGCAGCAGCTCACGGTGCTCGCCGTGAACGATGCCGCGTTGGTTGTCTACGGCTGCACGCGCGAAGAGTTTCTCTCGATGGACGTACGCGTCCTCTTCGCCGGGGTCGACGTCAAGGAGCTGGCGACCGCGACAGAAGCGCGCTTCGAGCTGCGCCATGCGACGAAGAGTGGAGCTCTCCTTCATCTCGAGATTCGAACCGCGCCGTTCACGTGGGAGGGGCGCAGAATCAGCTCCGCCGTCGTCTCGCCGATCCTGGACATCGACATCGACGCCGAGCGCGCGAGATCCGAAGCGCAGCGGCGGCTCGAGCAGGTGCTCTCGACCACGTCAGCCGTCATGTACACGGCGCGCACGCACGGTGACTTCGGAGCGACGTACGTGAGCCCGAACGTCACGGCGATCACCGGCTACGAGCCTCGCGCCTTCGTCGAGACGGCGTCGTTCTGGATCGACCACATCCATCCCGAGGATCGGCCCGCCGTGGAACAGGCCCGCGGTCGCATGTTCGAAGTGGAAGAGCACTCCCTCGTGTACCGCTTCCGCCATTCGGACGGGGGCTACCGGTGGATGCAGGACGCGCCGCGCGTCATCCGCGACGGAGATGGCCTCCCCACGGAGATCGTCGGCTACTGGATCGATGTCCACGACCGCGTGCAAGCCGAGCACAGGTTGCGCGCTTCCGAGGCGAGCTTCCGGACGGTGATCGAGAGGGCGCCGAGCGCCATCTTCATTCACCGCCGCGGCACGCTCGCGTACGCCAACGCGGCCGCCGTGAAGATGCTCGGGTACGACGATGCTTCCGAGCTCTTGGGCTGTGACGTGATCGGTCTCTTGCACCCCGACGATCGGGAGAGGATCACCGTGCGCATGGGCAGGACCATACGAGAGGGCTTCAGCCCGCTCATGGAGTCCGGCATGCTCCGCCGCGACGGGAGCACCCTGCGCGTCGAGGCGGAGTCTGTCCTCCTCGATTTCGAGGGCGAGCCGTCGAGCGTCATTCTCGTGCGCGACGTCACCGAGCGTCGCGAGATGTTCGCGCGCGTGGCCGCCGCAGATCGCATGCGCTCGGTGGGTACGCTCGCCGCCGGTGTTGCCCACGAGATCAACAATCCGCTCGCCTACGTGACGATGAACCTTGCCCTGCTCGCGGCCGAGCTCCCGGATTTGCTTCGTGATCGCGTCGGGCGCGGGGGGTCAGTCGGCGAGATCGAGACTCTCGTCCGCGACGCGCAGGAGGGCGCCGGACGCGTCAGCGAGATCGTCCGCGACCTGCTCTCGCTGTCACGGGCGGACGACGAGGCGACCGGCCCCGTGGACCTTCGCGCCGTCGTCGACTCCTGCCTCAAGATCGCCAATAGCGAGATTCGGCATCGCGCGGCAGTCGTCACGCAGATCGACGACGCGCTGCCACGAGCGCTCGCGAACCCGTCGCGGCTCGCGCAGGTCGTTCTCAACCTGCTCGTCAACGCAGCGCAGGCGATCGTCGAGGACGACATGGCAGCCAACGAGATCCGCGTTCGCGCGAGCGCCAGCGCCGACGGTACCCAGGTGTGGCTCGAGGTCGAAGACACCGGAGTCGGGATGTCCGCGAGCTTGATGGAGAGGATCTTCGACCCGTTCTTCACCACGAAGCCGGTCGGAGTCGGTACCGGGCTCGGTCTGCCGATCAGCCATCACATCATCCGCGCGATGGGCGGCGAGATCACGGTCAAGAGCACGCCGCAGGTCGGGACGTGCTTTCGCGTCACGCTGCCGGTCAGTGGCGCTTCCGGCGACCTCGCGGCGACGTCGCCGTGAGCTCGTCGCGCTCGCCGCGCGTCAACAGCCCGAGCAGCAGCAGGCGACACATCTCGTGGGCCACGCGTCGCGTCTCGTCGGGCGGCTGCTCGAAGAGCCACGGTGGCGAGAGCGTCACGTAGGCGCGCTGCACGAGCCTCACGACCCGCTTGACGTCGACCGGGCCGATCTCGCCGGCCTTGCGCGCGTCGTCGACGATCTCCTCGAGGAGCTTCGCCTCGTCCTCGCGGAAGCGTGCGTGCACGGCCTTGACCGGGCCGCTCGCGCAATGAACGAGCTCGCACGCGTGTTGGCCTTCGCTGGCGAGCTCCTGGAACTTCGCGACACGCATCTCGAGGACGCCAGCGAGGCGCTCGCCGAAGGAGTCGTACGAGCGGGCGTCGGCGACCTCGCGCATGGCGTGGAGGACGCGGACGTGCGCGCTCGACGAGAGCTCCTCGACGATCGCCTCCTTCGACGGGAAGACGAGGTAGAACGTCCCGACACCGACCTGCGCCTCGCGCGCGATGTCTGCGACCGTGGTCTTCGCCTGCCCGTAGTGGTGAAAGAGACGCGCCGCGCACGCGAGGATGGCTCGGCGGCGGTCGTCGGTCGTCATCGCGAACGGGAGCGTATCATGAACGAAAGTGAAATTCGTTCAGGCCTCGAAACCGCGGTATTCAGCGGACTTCGAGCGGATCGCTGAACGTCAGCTTCACGGTGCTCGCGCGGGCGGCCTTCGGCAGGCGAGCGGTCCGGAGGCTCTGGACGACACACGCGTCGAGCTTCGGCGCGCGGGTGACCGCGTTGGCGGGCTCGGCCTTCTTCACTTCGCCGTTCGGCTGGACGTCGAGGTCGTAGGCGGCGCTCTCGTGGTTCGGAGGCTCGAGCTCTGCCGCCGCGAAGCAAGCGTCGATGCGCGGCAGGACACCGGCGAGTGACGCGCGCACCGCCTCGGCGTCCATCGCGCCGCCGCTCGTGACGGCGAGACGCGCTTTCGTGCCACCGAAGCGCGGAGGCGTGCGCGGCGCTTCCGGGGTCACCGCCGCCGGCACGGTCGGTGGGTGCAGCGCACGTTCGGCGGCGGCGGCCTCGGCCTTGCGTCGCTCGGCGACATAGAAGAAGCCGATCACGGCCGCGGCCAGCAAGAGGATCCCCGCGACGCCGCCCACGACCACCATGACGAGTGTCGTCGTGCTCATCGAGCGTCGCGCGCCCGGACCGCCGTGAGGGCCCGCGCCGAGATGGACGCCCGGATGCATGCGTGCGCCCGCATCCGCCGCGCCGCCGTACGCGGGCGAAGCTCCCGGCGGAAGGAACGCGTGCGCCGGCGCGCCGACGTCGACGACGGCATCCTCCGGCGCGAGTGAAGGAGATGCGGCCTTGTCGCCGTGAGCGAACGCCGGCGCGACCGCAGGTGACATGAGCGTCGCGGGAGCGCCGCGACGTGCCGACTCTTGCGGGTCATGCGAGGCGGGAGCGATCGCGGGCATCGCGTTCAGCGGAGGCATTGCGTTCATCGCCGGCATCGCGACGGGCACTCCCGCGGCGGCGAACGCTGCATCTCGCTCGGCGGCGACACGTGCCGCGTCGTCCTGGGTCGTGACGTCGTGGCGGACCGACGATGCATCGGCTTGCTTCGGATCGGGAGCGTCGCGCGCGTCGCGCACGTCGGCCGGGGACTCGAGCGTCGACGGCACGGCGGAGGCGGATACCTGCGTCGCCGGACGAGCTGCCGGCGCAGGCGCAGGCGGCGCAGGCGCAGCAGGCGCAGGCGCCGCCGGTTGCCCGGTCATCGGCAGCGGTGCCGTGGCTCCGCGGCGTGTCTGCGGTGCGTCGCTCATACGCAGTTACGAGTTTCTTGGAGGAGGCGCGAGGACGCAAGGGTAAGCTCGCTTCCGCCTCGAACATGCAAGGCCGAACTACGCTCCAGGAGACGCTCGCCGCCATCGCCGCCCGCGAATACCAGCAGGCCGGCGAGATCGCGCTGCGCGGCGTCGCCACCCCGATGCGGGCGGCAGGCGAGGCGCTGGCCGGACTGATCGAGGCGTTTGCGCAGCCCGGCACGGGAGGCGTCGAGTGGCGTGACCGCGTCGTCGTCGCGCTCGACGACACGGTCCCCAAGCTCCTCGACGGGATGCAGGCGCTGTATGCCAACGTGCTGTTCGAACGCTTGCTCCACCCGCGGGACGAGCAGCTCTTCAAGCTCGACGTGCCCGGCGCCGACGACGTCGACACGCGCGCGGCGGCGGACGTCGCGAAGCAGGGCGCGCATCGAGCGACGCTCGACCATGCCGGCCAGGCGTTCGGCGAGTCGACGCGGCTGCTCGAGACGGTGCTCCGCGTCGCCGAGACGTGGTCGAGCTGCGCGAACGACGTCGAGAAGTTGAAGGAGTTCTATCCTCTCGCGGAGACAGGCGCGAAGGAGATGATGGAGCGCGCTACGACGCTGCGCATCGCCGCCGCCGTTTTTCGCGGCGCGCCGGACGTCACTCCCGACAGCTGATCGACGCGGCGTGCACCCGCGCCGACGCCTCGCCGCCGTCGGCGCCACCGCCAACGCTTCCGCTTCCGCCGTCGAGCTCCTTCCACGCGATGAACATCGCATCGCCGTCGAGCGCGACGACGGGATCGCGTGCGAGCACCGTCGGCGTCGAGACGACGTTCGCGAGCCCTGCGATTGCCGCGACACCGCTCGTGCTCGCGCCGACCTTCACCGTCGTTGCCTTCTCTTCACCGTTCGCCCACGCGAGCATGAATCGCCCGCGATCGATCGCAAGCGAAGGCGTGATGGCCGAGAGCACGCCCGTGCCGATGGCCTGGGCAGCCGACGGCTCGGCGCCGGCCAGCCACTTCGACCAGCGCAGCACGTAGCGATTCCTCTGCGGCACGAACGACGACCACACCACGTGGAGCACGTCGCCCTCGTAGGCGAGGGTCACCGTTCCGACGTTCTGCTTGTCGAGTACCTCGACCTTCGTCGTGGTCTTTCCGTTGGCGCCGAGCTGTACGACGTGGAGCTCGCGCGTCCCGCCGTGCGCGACCACGTACGCCGCCGCGACCGACGTGGCGCCGGCGGCCGCCGCGGCCTGGGCGATCGTCACGCCTTCGCCGATCGTCTCGAGGCGTGTCTGCGCCGACGTCAGCCCGGCGATCACGACGACGTCGGCGACGGCGGGGGCCGTCTTCGGATCGCCATCTGCCTTCGTCGCACCGTCGAGGACGGCGATGCCGAGCGACCCGCGAGTCGCGGCGACGAGCAGCGATGCGGCACGGCAACTGTGCGTGAGAATTTCGCGTCGCGGAGCGTCGGGCTCGAAGAGCTTCGTCACGAGCAGGCCGTCTGCGCAGTCGCCTGGCGTCGGGCGACGCGCCGCGTACGTGAGGGTACCGAGGAAGCCATCGAGCGAGGTCGCCGCGGCGAAGATGGTGACGCCCGGCGCCGGTGCGAGCGCGTCGTTGTCGGGGTCGACGGCGCCGGTGGACGCGCCCATGCGGTCGAGCGCGATGCGCTCGGCACGCGCGCCGCCGCCGCCGCCGCCGCCGCCGCCGACCGTGCTCACGAGGAGCGCGCGATCCTTCACGACCGCGAGCGACAGCGCGCCCGGCGCGACCTTCGCGCGCGTGCCGCCCTCCAGGGTGGGATGGCAGCCGGGGCGTCCGTGGACGACGTGAGCCGCGGCATCGGCATCGGCGTCGCCGCCGCCTGCTCCGCCGTCCGTGGCCGCGGACTGCTTGTCGTTGGATCCGCCGCTGCGCATGCCGAAGAAGACCGCCAGCACCGCGATCGCCGCGACCGCGCCGACCGCGGCGCGCGTCGACATGGAAGGCATTACGAGGACCACCCCGCGAGCAGCTGCGAGCCGAAGCGCTGGCCGGCGTCGGCGAGGAGCATCTTCAGATCCTTGTACTCTGCAAAGATGTCGGTGATGGCGCCGATCACGCGCTCCACCTCGTCCTCGGTGATCGTGAGCGGCGGCATGAGCTCGAGGACGTTCCACTGCTGCGATGCCGGCTGCGAGACGATTCCGTGCTCCAGGAGCCGCACCGCGAGCCATTGACCGAAGATGCGACGGCTCAGGCCCTCGACGAGGCCGGGCAGGATGCGGCCGAGGATGCCGCTCGACCGCGTGGGCCCGAGCTCCAGGCCCACGATGAGCCCGCGTCCTCGCACCGCCTTCACGAAGGGATGGCCGCCGACCTCGTCGCGCAGGCGCTCGAGCAGCTGCTCACCGCGGACGCGCGCGGCGTCGACGAGCGAGTCGCGCTCGATGGACTCCAGCACCGAGATGGCGACACGCCAGCCGAGCGCGTTGCCGGAAGGCGAGCCCTGGAGGTCGTAGCGATCCATCTTGCCGTACGCGCGATCGTGGATCTCCGGCGTGGTCAGCGTGGCGGAGACGGGGACGAGCCCGGCGCCGAGCGCCTCACCGAGGACGAGGACGTCGGGCACGAAGCCCTCGTGCTCGTAGGCGAACATCCTGCCGGTGCGACCGAGGCCGGTCTGCGCTTCGTCGAGAACGAGGAGCGTTCCGTACTTCCGACACAGCTCCTGCGCCTCGCGCAGGTAGCCGGCGCGCGGCACCACCACGCCGGCAGCGACCTGGATGGCCTCGACGACGAACGCCGCGGGCTTCTTGTCCTCGAGGACCTTCGCCAGCGCGCCCACGTCGTCGAATGCGATCTCGAAGCAGTCACCGAGCAGCGGCTCGAACGGATCGCGCAGGCGGCCGTGTCCGGTCACGGAGAGGCTGCCGAGCGTCGTGCCGTGATAGCCGCCCTTGCAGTGGACGAGCGCGCGTCGCTTCGTTGCGGCACGCGCGAGCTTGAGCGCGTTGTCGATCGCTTCGCCGCGTGTCGTGCCGGGGAGCACGCGCGTGAGCGGCGAGGCGAGCTTGGCGAGCGCCGCTGCGAGATCGCCGGCCGCGACGGAGACGCCGGCCTCCGCAAATCCTGCCGCGTCGTCGGAGAGCACCTCGCGCAGCCGCTCCAGCACCTTCGGTGGATTGTGACCGAGGCTCGCCGCGCCCGATGCCGAGAGGAAGTCGACGTACTCGCGTCCGTCCGCGTCCCAGAGCGACGTGCCCTTCGCCCGCACCCAGATGCGCCCCGACCCGAACGCGCCGAGCACCTTCACGAACGCGGCGTTCACGTGCGCCGCGTACTTCTGCGCTGCCGGGTGCGAGAGGGCGCTCATGCCGCGGTGCAGCATAGGACGCGGACGAGCTGACGGCTAGGCCGCCGAACACTCATAAATGCGGCATTTCGAAGGCGCGCGGAGCGCTCGGTCTCAGAGCACCAGGGTCTCCTGGTGCTCGCCCCACACGTCGCGGAGGACGCCGGCGATCTCGCCGACCGTCGCCTCGGCCTTCACGGCATCGAGGACGAGGGGCAGGAGGTTGTCCTTACCCTTCGCGGCCGCCTCGATCTTCCGGAGCGCCTCGGCGTGCTTCGAGCCGTCGCGTCGCGCGCGGACGGCGCGGACGCGCGCCACCTGATCGCGCTCGATCTTCGGATCGATCTTCATCACCTCGACATGGGGCGAGTCCTGCACGAACTCGTTCACGCCGACGATGATGCGCTGCTTCTTCTCGATCTCGACCTGGTAGCTGTAGGCGCTGTTCTGGATCTCGCGCTGCGGGTAGCCCTGCTCGATCGCGTCGACCATTCCGCCGAGCTCGTCGATGCGCGTGATGTACTTCATCGCCTCGCTCTCGATGCGGTCGGTCAGGCTCTCGATGGCGTACGCGCCGCCGAGCGCGTCGACGAAGTCCGCGACGCCCGACTCGTTGGCGATGATCTGCTGCGTGCGCAGCGCGATGGTGACCGCCTCGCTGGTCGGCAGCCCGAGCGCCTCGTCGTAGCTGTTCGTGTGCAGCGACTGACAGCCGCCGAGCACGGCGGCGAGCGTCTGCATCGTGACGCGGACCACGTTGTTGAGCGGCTGCTGCGCGGTGAGGGTCATGCCCGCGGTCTGACCGTGGAAGCGGAGGGCGCGCGCGCGATCGCTCTTGGCGCCGAAGCGCTCGGCCATGAGGCGGCTCCACATGCGGCGCGCGGCGCGGAACTTCGCGACCTCTTCGATGAGGTTGTTGTGCACGTTGAAGAAGAAGGAGAGCTGCGCGCCGAACTTGTCGACGTCGAGCCCGGCGTCGACCGCCGCCTTCACGTACGCCATGCCGTCGGCCAGCGTGAACGCCACTTCTTGCGCGGCGTCGCAGCCGGCCTCGCGAATGTGGTAGCCGCTGATCGAGATCGTGTTCCACGACGGCACGTCCTTGCCGCAGAACGCGAAGATGTCGGTGATGAGCCGGAGCGACGGACGCGGCGGATAGATGTACGTCCCGCGCGCCATGTACTCCTTGAGGATGTCGTTCTGGATCGTGCCGCGCAGCTTCTCGCGCGGAACGCCCTGCTCCTCGGCGACGGCGATGTAGAGACAGAGCAGCGTCGATGCCGTCGCGTTGATGGTCATCGACGTCGAGATCTTGTCGAGCGGCAAGCCCTTCAGGAGCGTGCGCATGTCGTCGAGCGAGTCGATGGCGACGCCCACCCGTCCCACCTCGCCGAGACTGCGCGGATCGTCGGAGTCGCGACCCATCTGCGTGGGGAGGTCGAACGCGACGGAGAGGCCGGTCTGCCCCTGCGCGAGCAGGTAGTGATAGCGCTCGTTGGACTCGGCGGCGGTTCCGAACCCGGCGTACTGGCGCATCGTCCAGTAGCGGCCGCGGTACATGTTCGGCTGCACGCCGCGCGTGAAGGGGGGCGAGCCCGGGACGCCGAGGTCCTTCGCAGGATCCAGGCTCGCGATGTCGTCGGGGCCGTAGAGGGGCGCGACGTCCGCGTGACCGGCGAGGTTCGGAACGCGCGGCCGCGGCTTGTCCTTGGCCTCGAGCGTTTGGACCCGCGACTCCCAGGCGCGCTTCAGCTCCTCGTACGTCATGGCGTGGATTTACCACTGCGCGCGCGCCGTCGTCGAGGAGGGTGGAACCCGACGAGTCTTGCTGACGGTCAGAAGTGCGGAATCGACATCGCGAGCTGGTCGCGGGAGAACGAGCCGACCTCGTCGACCGAGTAGTTGTCCTTCTCGATCTTGAAGGTGCGGGTGGCGGTCACGTCTGCCGCGCCCACGACGTGGAACGGGACCGTGGGCGTCGTGTACGACTCGCGCAGGAGCTGCAGGGCGAGGTCGACCGGCACCGTGACCGGAACGCGCATCGACGTCGTCGCGTTGGCGGCCATCCACACGCCTTCGCCGCCGGGGCGGAAGTCGACGGGCAGCGTGTACTTGTTCGCGAGGGTGGCGGTGCCGCGCATCGCGCGAACGGCGACGTCGTAGGAGTTGGGGTTGTAGACGTCGAGCACGATCGTCATCACGACGCCGACCGACGGCGGGAAGGCGATCTGCACGCCGCTGATCTCGGCGTGATTGAGCTTCATGGTCGGCTTCGATGCGCAGCCGGACACGATCGCGCCGCACAGCAAGAGCGGCGCGAGCGCGAGCGCGGGCGCGTGAAGCAAGCGGCGGGGAAGGGAAGGAGGCGTCACGGCCAGGAATCTTACACGCAGGTTCGTGGTAGTACCGAGTCGATGTCTCGTCGTCTGCTCTTCAGCATTCCTTCGTACGATTACCTGGCGCCGGGATTCCTGGCGCACGGCGATTTCGAGCCTGGAAAGACCGAGCGAAAGTACTTTCCGGACGGAGAGCGGTACCTGCGGATCACGTCGGATCTGTGGGGCCGCGACGTGGTGGTTCTCGGCGGAACCCCCACCGACATGGACTGGCTCGAGGTGTTCGACCTCGCGTCCGGCATCGCGCGGGGCGGCGCACGATCGCTTGCGATCGTGATCCCGTACTTCGGTTACCAGACCATGGAGCGCGCGGTGCGGCCGGGCGAGGTGGTCGTCGCGAAGACGCGCGCGCGCCTGCTCTCGTCGATCCCGGCGCCGGAGGGCGGAACGCGGTTCTTCCTGTTCGACCTCCACACCGACGGCATCGAGTTCTATCTCGATGATCGCGTGCTCACGCGTCACATCTACGGCGCGCCGATGATCACGAAGAGGATCCAGGAGCGCATGGGCAAGACGCCGTTCGTGCTCGGCGCGTGCGACGCCGGCCGCGCGAAGTGGGTGCAGAGCCTGGCGCGCGATCTCAACGTCGAGCCGGCGTTCGTCTACAAGCGTCGCGACTCGAGCTCGGGCGCGCTCGCGGTCACGGGCGTGAACGCGGACGTGAAGGGCAGGGAGGTCGTCGTGTACGACGACATGATCCGCACCGGCTCGTCGCTCATCCAGGCGGCGCGCGCGTATCTCGCGGCGGGCGCGACGAAGGTGCACGCCATCGCGAGCCATCTCGTCCTGCCGGGCGACGCGCTCGACAAGCTGCATGCCTCCGGCGTGTTCACGTCGCTCTGGGGAACCGACTCGCATCCGGGCAGCCAGAAGCTCCCGAAGGACGACGTGGTGTCGATCGCCCCGCGCCTGGTGGAGTGCTTGAACGCCGGAGTGGAGTAGACGGGTTTGCTTACTCGAAGTGGCCCACGTCCACTGTCCCCAGCGACGTGAAGTCGTCGTCCTGGCCGCCGACCGAGAAGAAGAACGTCTTCCACATCGGGGTCTCGTGCACGTGGCCGCGCGGCGCGGGGAGCGTGCTCGGCAGCGTCGCGATCGGCGCGAGCGTGCCGTCGTCGTTGAACGTGCCGCGCCGGATCCGGTCGGTGAACGCGTTACTCTCGAGACCGCCGACCAGATAGACCGCGTCCTTGTAGAGCTGCGCGGAGCTGACGCCGAGCGCCATCGGCAGCTTGCCGGCCGCGCTCCATGCGCCGAGCGCACCGTCAGCGCCGATCGACGCCATGATGATGTCGCTGCGGTCGACGTAATCGCCGGTCGGATCGCCGGTGAGGCCGCCGACGACGTAGATGCGGTTGTCTCGGATGAACGACGCGTGGTGGCTACGATCCGGCTTCAGCGCCGTCTGCGCCTCGAACGCGCCCAGGCTGCCGTCCGCGCCGATCTTCGCGCGCGCGCTCATCGTGGTGCTCTTGCTGTCGGAGCCGCGCCCGCCGAGCGCGTAGACGTAGTCGCCTTGCACGTCGCACGTCAGGTGCATGACGGCCTTCGGTAGGTCCGGCCCCGGCGCGATGCCGCTCACCTTGCCGTCGGCGCCGACGGTGACGAGGATCGTCGACGCGCTCACGCCCATCGTCGCCGTTCCCGGGATGATGCCGCCTGCGAGCAGATAGCGATCCTTGATCTTCGCGATGCAGTGGCCCGCGCGCGGGGCCGGCAAGGCGCCTGCGCTCTCGAACTTGTCGAGCGTGCCGTCGTCGTGGATGCGCGCGCGCTGGACGTCGTTGTGCAGCGTCTTCCAGTTGTCGGTGCCGCCGAACACGTAGAGGTAGGGGCCGGCCGCGGTCTCGATCACCGCCGTCGTGTGATGGTCGCGGATCGGAGTGATGACCGCCGACGAGCGCTGGACGGTGAGACCCGGAAACGCCTCGCACGTGTTGTCCGCCGTCCGGTAGCTGCCGGCGCCGCACGTCACGGGAGCAGGCGGATCGGGCATCGCCGGGGTGGTGGCCGCGGGCGCGGGCGCCGGAGCAGGCGCCGGGCCGTCACTGCTCGAGCAGGCGCCGCTCGATGCGGCCGCCGCCGCGCCAAGGAGGAACAGCGAACGAGCAATCCACGGTTGCGGCTTCATGGCCCGCGTCGGTTCGCATGCCGCGTGCCAACCCTGCACGCCCGTTTCGGCGGCTCTTCGTGCGGGCCCTTGCACGTTCGTCAGTGCGCTGACGCACGATCGTCCAGGTCCTGCACGGCGCGGGAACCTTCCGGTATCGTCCTGGTCGATGCCTGGGATGAAGTCGCTGCTCCTCGTCATGACCGTCGCGACGACCTTCGCCTGCGGCGTGGGCTGTTCGCGGTCGCAGCCGGCGGGCGACCCGGCTCTCGCAGCGTCCGTCGGCTCCGGAGCGCCTGCGTCGTCTTTGGCTTCGTCGTCGGCTTCGCCCTCGCTGCCCTCGCAACCCGACGCCGGCGGCGGCGTCCCGCTCCCCGCCGGCGCGACCGCCTGCGGCGCTCCGCGACCCGGTCCGCCCTGCGTGCGCTTCGCCTCCAACGAGGACGCATTCCGCTGGGTGCTCGCACACGATCCCGCGATCCTCGCGATCGGCGAGGCCCACGCGCAGAAGGGGACCGAGCACCTCGCCTCTGCCACCAAGCGCTTCACCGATTCGATGGTCTCGCTGCTCGACGGTCGCGCGAGCGACCTCCTCGTCGAGGCCTGGGCGGGCGACCCGAAGTGTCAGAAGCAGGTCGCGCAGGTCGCCACCGCTCAGAAGCCGGTCCAGCAAGCGCAGGCCCAGAGCAACCCGAACGAGTACGTCGCGCTCGGCACGCGTGCGAAGGAGCTTGGCGTGCAGCCGCATCTCCTTCGCCCCACGTGCGACGACTACGCAGGCCTCGCCGACGCCGGCGACGACGTCGTCACGCAGTCGCTCGGTCTCATCAAGCGGCTGACGCAGTCCGACGCGACCGCGCTCTTTCGTCGCAACGAGGCCGCGAAGAACGGAAAGGCGGTCGTCACGTACGGTGGAGCGATGCACAACGACCTCGCTCCGGCCGAGGCGCTCCGCCAGTACAGCTTCGGACCCGAGCTCGCCGCGGCCACCGGCGGCCGGTACGTCGAGCTCGATCTCATCGTTCCCGAGTACGTGAAGAACACCGACACATGGGAGAAGCTGCCGTGGTTCGCTGCGTTCCAGGCCGACACCGCGGCCGGCGTCCCGCGCGACAAGCCGAGCCTCTATCGCCTCGGCGATCGCTCGTTCGTGCTCATCTTTGCCGCCACTGCGTCGCGCTGACACACCGCGACCTCCGATTGAAGTTGAAAAGACCCGGGTAGATCCTGGACCCTCTCTGCCATGAGTAGAGACGGACAAGAGAGCAGCAGCCCCCCGGCGACGACCCCGGGCGTCGATCCGCGCTCTCTCGCGCACCCCCTCGTCGAGGACGATCGCACGGGGATGGACGACGTCACGCTGCGCCGCGCATTCCTCGATCACCTCTCGTATTCGCTCGGCAAGGCGGCCGCCACGTCGACCGATCTCGATCGCTTCGTCGCGCTCGCCCTCACGGTCCGCGATCGCCTCACGTATCGCTGGGCGCAGACCCAGGAGATGTATGCGAAGACCGACGCCAAGCGCATCTACTACCTGTCCGCGGAGTTCCTGCTCGGCCGCGCGCTCGCGAACAACCTGCACGCCCTCGACATCTACGACAAGTCCAGGAAGCTCCTTCGCGCCTCCGGCCTCGAGCTCGCCGACGTCCTCGAGGACGAGCCGGAGCCCGGTCTCGGCAACGGGGGTCTCGGCCGCCTCGCCGCGTGCTTCCTCGATTCGATGGCGACGCTGGGCTACGCCGGCTACGGCTACGGCATCCGCTACGAGTTCGGCATCTTCGAGCAGGAGATCAAGAACGGCTGGCAGGTCGAGCGGCCCGACGAGTGGCTCCGGTTCGGCAATCCCTGGGAGTACGTCCGCCCCGAATACGCCGTCAGCGTGAGCTTCGGAGGGCGCGTCGAGGCGGTCACCAGCGAGACCGGCGACCTCTCCGCGCGCTGGGTCGACACGCACAAGGTCCTCGGCGTTCCGTTCGACACCCCGATCGCGGGGTTCCGCAACAACACCGTCAACACGCTGCGCCTCTGGCAGGCGCGCGCCGGCAACGAGTTCGATCTCAAGGTCTTCAACGACGGCGACTACGTCCGCGCCGTCGAGGACAAGAACTCGAGCGAGGTCATCTCGAAGGTCCTCTACCCGAACGACTCGAACCAGGCCGGTCGCGATCTGCGCCTCAAGCAGGAGTACTTCTTCGTCGCCTGCGCGATCTCGGACATCGTTCGTCGGTACAAGAAGACGCACAAGAACTTCGACGACTTCGCCAAGAAGAACGCCATCCAGCTCAATGACACGCATCCTGCCATCGCCATCGCGGAGCTCATGCGCGTGCTCGTCGACCTCGAGCAAGTCCCGTGGGATCGCGCGTGGGAGATCACCGTCGCCACGTGCGGGTACACGAACCACACGCTGCTCTCCGAGGCCCTGGAGCGCTGGCCGGTGGCGATGTTCGAGCGGCTCCTGCCGCGCCATCTCCAGATCATCTACGAGATCAATCGCCGCTTCGTGCGCTCCATCATGGCGCGCTTCCCCGGCGACGACGCGCGGATCCGGCGCATGTCGATCATCGAGGAGGGCGCCGAGAAGCGCGTGGCGATGGCTCACCTCGCCGTCGTCGGCTCGCACGCGGTCAACGGCGTTGCCGCGCTGCACACCGATCTGCTCGTGCGCGACGTGCTCCGCGACTTCGCCGAGATGACGCCCGCGAAGTTCTCCAACAAGACGAACGGCGTCACGCCGCGCCGCTGGCTCTGGCACTGCAACCCGCGTCTCGCCTCGCTCATCACCGAGGCCATTGGCCCCGCGTGGGTCACCGATCTCGATCAGCTCGAGAAGCTCTCGAAGCTCGCCGACGACTCCTCGTTCGTCGAGAAGATCGGCGCCGTGAAGCGCGCCAACAAGGCCGATTTCGCGCAGTACGCCGCCGACACGTGGAAGTTCCGCTTCGACCCCGACTCGATGTTCGACGTCCAGATCAAGCGCCTCCACGAGTACAAGCGCCAGCTCCTCAACGCGCTGCACGTCGTTCGCCTGTACCTCGACGCCAAGCGCGACGCGAAGGCGCTCGCCGCACCGCGCACCGTGCTGTTCGGTGCAAAGGCGGCGCCCGGGTACAAGATCGCAAAGCTGATCATCAAGCTGATCAACAGCATCGCGGACGTCGTGAACAGCGACGTCGATCTCCAGGGCCGTCTCCGCGTCGCCTTCCTGCCGAACTACCGCGTCTCGCTCGCCGAGCGCATCATCCCCGCCGCCGATCTCTCCGAGCAGATCTCCACCGCCGGCAAGGAGGCCTCCGGCACCGGCAACATGAAGCTGTCGATGAACGGCGCGCTCACCATTGGCACGCTCGACGGCGCCAACGTCGAGATCCGCGAGGCGGTAGGTGAGGAAGACTTCTTCCTTTTCGGTCTCACCACCCCCGAGGTCCACGATCTCCAGCGCACCGGGTATCGACCGCGCGCCGTCTACGATCGCAACGAACGCCTCCGCGAGGTCATCGACCTCATCGCCAACGGCTTCTTCAGCAGCGAGGATCCCACGCTGTTCCAGCCGCTCACCGATTCGCTGCTCGATCACGACACGTACATGATCCTCGAGGACTTCGAGGCCTACGTCGATTGCCAGAAGAAGGTCAGCGAGGCCTTCCTCGACAAGCGCGCGTGGCACTCCAAGTGCGTCCGCAACATCGCCAAGATGGGGATGTTCTCGTCGGATCGGACCATCCGCGAGTACGCGAAGGACATCTGGGGAGCGAACCCGGTTCACGTGGAGCTCCGGCCCTACAAGGAACCCTGAGGCAAGAGCTCGTCGAGCAGATCGAAGAGCTCCATCTCGCGCGGTAGCACGCGGCCGTCGGAGGCGATCGCGCGCAGCGCGACGTTCCGCACCGTGGCCGCGAGCGCCGGCGATACGCGCGTGGGATCGATGTCCTCCGCCGCGGGCGGTGAGTCGAGCATGTCGACCACGCGGGGTAGCGAGCCGCGCGGCACCCCGAGCTCGCGCGCGAGATCGAGGAAGAACGCGTGCTCGGCGAGGTCGACCTCGAGGTCGGCCCAGAGAAACGTCGCCGCGAAGCGCAGCAAGCACAGGCGATCGGTCGACAGCAGCGGCAGGGGCTCGGGCATGAGCGGCCCTCGAGCAGCCATCGTGCCGCGCCGGGAAAGCCTGTTTTCTCGGCAAATTCGCGAATGACCCTATGTCCGGGACAGATCGCAGGGTGTCCGCGGCCAGATTTTCTCGCGCTCGGCAGTGATCGCTTTCCGACGCAGCGCACACAAGCACGTTTCGAAGTCATGAGGTCGCTTGCCATTCTGATCGCCGCTGTCGTCGGCTGCGCCATCGCTGCCGGCTGCTACACCGGCGAGGACCCCGTCCCGATTCCCGCGAGCTCGACCGCGCCGAGCGCGGCGGCGGCTTCAGGCTCTCAGGTATCGTCGACGTCGATCTCCGGCTTGCCGTGCGACGTCGCGATGATCCTCGCGACGTCGTGCGCGAGCTGTCACGGCGCGGTGCCCGCGGGCGGAGCGGCGAGCTCGCTCGTGAGCTACGCGAGTCTCGTCGCGCCGTCGGTGACGGATCCCTCTCAATCGGAGGCTCAGGTGTCCGTCGCACGGATGCAAGACGTCACGAGCCCCATGCCACCTTCGGGCGGCTCCGCGACGGATGCCGCGGTGCTCGCGGCCTGGGTGGCAGCGGGCGCGCCGAAGGGCTCGTGCGACACCGCGGTGGACGCCTCCGTCACGTACGCGACGGCTTCGGTCTGCACGAGCAACAGCACGTGGACGAGCGGCAATCGCGGCTCGACGTCGATGCGCCCGGGCGGAGCGTGCATCCAGTGTCACGACCAGGGGCGGGGACCGCGGTACACCGTCGCCGGGACCGTCTATCCCACGGCGCACGAGCCTGACGACTGCTATGGCGCGAGCGGGAGCCAGGTCGTGATCACCGACGCGACGGGCGCGGTCTTCACGGCGACCGCCAACTCGGCCGGGAATTTCTATCTCTCGTCGAGCATTCAGACGCCCTACACCGCGAAGGTGGTCTCCGGCGCGAAGACACTCGCCATGGTCGGCGCGCAGACCGACGGCGACTGCAACGGCTGCCACACCGAGCAGGGCACGCAGAAAGCGCCCGGCCGGGTCATGGCGCCCTGATGCGGTTCGCGGGAACCGCGTCGATCAGCGTCGCAGGCGGACGATCCGCGCGAAGGCGTCGCCCGCCGCGCGCGACAGCTCCTCGAGGCGTCGCGTCGCGAGCATCGTGTCTCCGAGCTCGTCGGCGACGAGGACCACCGCCGCTTTTCCGCTGACGCGGATCGGAACCACCGCAACGTCGCGTGAGGCTCCGCGCATGACATGGAGGAGAGACGCATGCACGTCGTCGTGGCGGATCGGCCCCAGATAGAGCCCGTCGCGCACGGCTTCGTCGAACACGCTCGCGCTCTCGAGCGGGACGAGGATCGACTGCAGCGAGCCGCGATCGGCGAACTCCGGCGTGCACGCCCATCCGAGGTAGCCGCCGCGCTTCACGACGAAGAGCGCCACCTTCAGCGCC
>OUNM010421746.1_pt1 | contig 21238 bp, 11 predicted proteins | sample 1769961 | NCBI WGS metagenome assembly OUNM01 (sample SAMEA3914820, study PRJEB12502) | metagenome | biome: forest; material: soil | place: USA | collected 2012-03-12 | depth 0.3 m
ATTGAAGATATTTGGTCCATCGGCTCATGCACGAAGAGCATGACTGCTACGGTCGTAGGAATGCTAGTTGACTCTGGAAAGGTGGCCTGGGAGACGCGAGTGCCCGCTGCGCTGCCGCGCTTTGCCTGCAATCGCGGTTGGCGAGAAGTGACGGTGTGGGATTTGGTCACGCACCGCAGCGGGCTCGGGCAAGTCTGGTTTCCGGAGAATAATCCCGTTTTTGCGCCACTCCTGCCGGGTGAGCAACGGGAAGCCTTTGTACGCTCGCTCGTTTCACAGCCACTTCCCGGACCACCCGGAAAGTCCGCGTATAGTAATGCAGGCTATACCATTCTCGGTGAAGTCATCGAACGTCTCTCCGGAGAGAACTATGAAAAAATGCTTCGCGAATGCATTTTCAAACCACTGAACCTGGAGTCCGCCGGCTTCGGCGCGCCTGCAGGGGTGGATAGACCGAATCAGCCCTACGGCCATCGTCGGAAGGATGATCGCCTTTTACCCGTGGAACCCTCCGCGCAAAGCATCTCACCGTTGCTGGCGCCTGCCGCCTCCGTTCATATGTCGCTCACCGACTTTGCCCGCTACGCGGCGTGGCTAGGCACCAATTCGCCTCCTTTGTTAAAACCGGAAACCTTCGCTCGATTGCATACCCCGCCCGAAGGCGACAAGTACGCGGGCGGCATTTGGAAAACGGAGATGCCGGGGATCGGTGGTGAGGCGTTTTGCCACACGGGGACCATCGGCGGGTTCTTTGCAGTCATGTATATCAACCATGACTGCGCCTGCGTGGCGGTTATGAATGTGGAGGGATTTGGCTGGGAATGGCTGGGAGATGAGATCGTTGCCGCCGCGATGGAGAGCGTTCGCTGATCTACTTTTCCGCATTCCCGGCTTTATAGTAGTCGCCATCGAAGTAGGCCCCCATTCCGCCATATTCTCTGGCGTTCTTGGTATCGACTCGAACGATGTGTCCCTCTCTGAACGTCAAAGTAACCTCGGCAGGCGGGCCTTCACTTTCCTCACTGGCTTTGGCTTTAAAGTAAGCGGTGCTTCCTTTCAAACGGGCCACTCCTGAAATGTCTCCCCCGTGTCCCGTTGGTCCACGCAAAACTTCAACGGAGAATGCTAAATCTGATTTGAATACGGAGAGAGTTAACACGCCTCCGTAAGCATCCCGGTATTCGCCGGCCAGACCCTTTGCTACGTGGGCGCCAGAATAGGCTCGAAGGAAATGAATTCGCTCAACCGTGGTTTCGCGCGAGCGGTCCCAGTATTCGGCCGAACTCTCTGGAGGGTCCGGTGCATGAAATTCCGCGAATTGGTTTCGATATTGGATCCAGTCACGCTGTTTTTGACGCAATGCCTCTACCGCGGGGCCCTTCAGTTCGCTCTTGGTGACTTGATATGTTTTATTGAGGACTGAGTCTGTCGCATCAAATCTGCTGCGCGCGCGTTTGATGTACTCTGGATTGGAAGAAAGAACGAATTTCCCTCCGAGATCGATCTCCGAGTCACGGTGAGTCCGTATCCCTTTGGTTTGAAATTGGAGCGAGGCATCGCCAGGCGTGCCCGTGATTTCCACGGCCTCATGATATTCTTTCCCGGCGATTTTCTCATCGGGCCAGCTCACTTCAAATCTCCATGAGTCGTTGCTCTTTTTGAGAGTGCCCACGCGAATGGGGTCAGCGAAGTCATCCGGATTGCTATAATGCTGCAGATCGAATCTCCAATCCTGACCCACTTTTGTGAGCACCAGTTCGGTAGCGTTATCGCGGCCGTAGAAATATTGCGATTCTTCGGTGTCCTCGCTCCTGGCAACGGGGCTGATAAGGAGAACAGCAATGCAACAAACCAGCCAAGTAACTGCGTTTCGGATCGGACGCTGTGCGGAAAATCGGATGGTTTGCTGGTTACTCATTGAAGAGCACGATCCTGTATCGCGCTTTACCAGAGCGCAGCCGATCCAGTGCATCATTCACTTTCGCCATCGGGAAAGTCTCGGTGATCGGCGCCACGCCGTGCCGGGCAGCGAATGCTAGCATTTTGTCGAGAGCGCTGGGGCTGCCAGTGGGAGAACCGGAGATCGATTTCTGCCCGGAAATGAGGCTAAAGGCCGGCACTTCCAGCGGCTTGAGCACCGCACCGACGACGTGCAGGCGGCCTTGGGGCGCAAGCGTGTCGATGAGCGCGGGTGTGTCGAGCGGAACATTGATCGTGGAAATGATGAGGTCGAGGCTGCCCGCGAGCTTTTTGAGCGCGCCATCCGCGCGAGTGTTATGCACGTAATGCGCGCCGAGCTGGCGTGCTTCCGCTTCTTTGCTATCGCTGGTTGTGAAGGCATGCACTTCGCATCCCCATTTGCTGGCAAATTGCAGTGCCATGTGACCGAGTCCGCCGATGCCGATCACCCCCACGCGGGCGGTAGGCTGAATGCCAAATTCAAGTAACGGCGCAAAGACCGTGATCCCGCCACAGAGCAGCGGCCCTGTTTTTGCCAGATCGAGCGCATCGGGCAGCGGGCGGACCCACGTCCACTGCGCGCGCAACCGATCCGCGAAGCCGCCATGACGCCCTACGATAGTCCCCTGGCCGGTTGGGCAAAGATGTTGGTGTCCCGAAAGGCATTGAGGGCAAGACAAGCAACTGGATGCGGTCCAGCCGACTCCGACGCGCTGTCCGATCTGCAGCCCTTTAGCGTGCTCGCCGAGCGCCATGATTGTGCCCACCGCTTCGTGGCCGGGTACGAATGGGTACTGCGACATACCCCATTCATTATCGAGCATCGAAATATCGGAATGACAAATGCCGCAGTGGGTGACTTTGATTTCCACTTCCTCCGGACCGAGAGCGCCCGGGTTGTAACTGAATGGTTGCAGCGGAGCGCCCACCGAGGCCGCCGCGTAAGCATGAATCTCATCCATAGAAATGTGTGGTTGCTAGTTTCTCTGAGTTGCGCCTGAAGGCGCACGACGCACGATACAAAAAATAACCGGCATGGGGAACTTCTTTCGCGAGTGGTCCCTTCATACTCGTACTCGTAATCGTCGCGCGGAGCGCGAAACGGCAACGTGGCTGCGAGCGTTACTTGATTTTGTTCTTTGCGCTACCTCCTTCTCGCCGTTTCGCGCTCCGCGCGACGATTACGAGTACGATTATGAGCAGGACTGCCGACCGCGGTTGTCCAACCCCCGAAAACATAAAAGACCGGGAACCTTGCGGTTCCCGGTCTTTGTGAAACGGATCTGCGACTTTACGCCAGCGCCGGCTCGGCTTCGCCTTCGGGGACGAATCCCGTCTGGTCGCCGAGGGTGATGATCTTCATCTCGCGGTGGGTCGGGAAGCCGGTGCCCGCCGGGATGAGATGGCCCATGATGACGTTTTCCTTGAAGCCGCGGAGGTGATCGATGCGGCCCAGCGTGGCGGCTTCGGTGAGGACACGCGTGGTGTCCTGGAAGCTCGCTGCGGAGATGAACGACTCGGTCTCCAGCGAAGCCTTGGTGATGCCCAAGAGCACCGGCACGGCTTCGGCGGGTTTGCCACCCACTTCCTGCACGCGGGCATTCTCGTCTTCGAAGGTAAGGCGGTCCACCTGATCGCCCCAGAGGAGCGTGGTGTCGCCGGGCTCGGTGATCTTCACCTTGCGGAGCATCTGGCGGATGATGATTTCGATGTGCTTGTCGGCGATTTCCACGCCTTGGAGGCGGTAAACCTCCTGCACTTCGTTGACCATGTGCTCTTGCAGAGCCTGCGGGCCGAGAACGTCGAGAATGTCGTGCGGAGGCACGGGACCGTCGGTGAGCTGCTGGCCTTTCTTCACAGTATCGCCCTTGAAGACGATGATGTGCTTGGCCAGCGGCACGAGGTGTTCTTCCTCGGCGTTGGTCTCCGGATCGCGGACGATGATCTTGCGCTTGCCGCGAACCGTGCCGCCGATTTCGACGACGCCATCGATCTTGGCGATCTCCGCGGCGTCTTTCGGGCGGCGAGCTTCGAAGAGCTCGGCGACGCGCGGGAGACCACCAGTGATGTCCTTGGTCTTGGCGATCTTACGCGGGGTCTTGGCGAGGAGTTGTCCAGCCTGGACTTTCTTTCCTTCCGCGACAGCGACGTGAGCGCCGGCGGGAATGGAATAGCTGGCGACGACTTCCTTGGTCTTCTCATCGACGACGACGATCTGCGGATGGAGGTCTTCCTTGTGCTCGATGACCATGGTGCCCATGAGACCGGTCGCTTCATCGACCTCTTTCTTCACGGTGACACCCTGAATCATGTCGCGGAATTCCACCTTGCCCGCCCGCTCGGTGAGAATCGGCACGTTGTGCGGATCCCACTGCGCGAACGCCTGGCCCTTCTTCACTTCCGCATTGTCCGGCACGGAGACGACCGTACCGATCACGACCGTATAGCGTTCGAGTTCGCGGCCATCCTTGGCGTGGACGGAAATGCTGCCGTTCTTGTTGAGCACGATCCAATTGCCGTCGAGGCCCTGCACGACGCGCATATCATTGAACTGAAGGGTGCCGTCATTCTTGGCTTTGACGACCGGCACCTTGAAGATACCGGAGGCGACGCCACCGATGTGGAAGGTACGCATCGTAAGCTGCGTGCCGGGTTCGCCGATCGACTGCGCGGCGATGATGCCGACGGCTTCGCCGATCTTGACGAGCTGGCCAGTGGCCAGGTTACGGCCATAGCACTTGGCGCAAACGCCACGCTTCGATTCACAAGTAAGGCCAGAGCGGATCTTGAGCTGCTCGACGCCGATGTTAGCCACGGAGGCAGCAATCGACTCATCGATGAGCTGATTCTTCTTCACGATGGTGGCGCCGGTCACCGGATCCTTGATCGTTTCGCAACTCGTGCGGCCCACGATACGGGTCTTGAGATCGACGACTTCTTCGTCACCCTCGTAGATGGATCGAACGGTGATGCCGTTGACCGTGCCGCAATCGTCGCCCACGACGATGACGTCCTGGGCGCAATCGACGAGCTTGCGGGTCAAGTAACCCGAGTCAGCGGTCTTGAGCGCGGTATCGGCGAGACCTTTACGGGCGCCGTGCGTAGAGATGAAGTACTCGAGCACGGTGAGACCTTCACGGAAGTTGGAAGTGATCGGGCGTTCGATGATCGAGCCGTCGGGCTTGGCCATAAGGCCGCGCATGCCGGCGAGCTGTTTCACCTGCTGGCGGTTACCACGAGCGCCGGAATCGACCATCAAGTACACCGGATTCAGCTCCTTGCGGCCCTCGTTGTGCTCGAGGGTGCGGAACATGACGTTGGCGATTTCTTCGCCCGCGTGTGTCCAGATATCGATGATCTTGTTGTAGCGCTCGCCGTCGGTGATGATACCCCGGCGGTACTGCTGCTCCACCTGCGCGACTTGCTTGTAAGCGTGGTCGAGCTCGGTGTGCTTTTCCTTCGGAATAATCATGTCCTTGATACCGATGGACACACCCGCCTTCATCGCCCAGTAGAACCCGAGGTCCTTGAGGCGGTCGAGCGTTTCCACGGTCGCGTGATGACCGGCCGCTCCATAGGTGCGGAAGATAACGTCGGAGAGCTGCTTCTTGCCGCAAGCCTTGTTGAAGAAACCGACACCCTGCGGCCAGATCCCGTTGAAGATCACGCGGCCTACGGTGGTTTCGATCAGCTTGGAAGCGGGATCGCCGAAGACGGTCTTTTGGCCGAAGTCAGGATTCTTGTAGCGGATGCGATCAAGCACCTTCAGTGAACCTTCCGCCATGGCGAATTCCACCTCGGTAGCGTCGGCGAAGATCGGCATGCGTTGCCCTTCCTCCAGCGTTTTGCGCGGATTCTGGGTCAGGTAGTAACAACCGAGAACGATGTCCTGCGAAGGCGTGGTGATCGGCTTGCCGCTGGAAGGCGAGAAGATGTTATTCGGCGCAAGCATGAGCATGCGGGTTTCCATCTGCGCTTCCACGGAGAGCGGAACGTGCACGGCCATCTGGTCACCGTCGAAGTCGGCGTTATAAGCCGTACAAACGAGCGGATGAATGCGGATGGCTTCGCCTTCGATGAGCTGCGGCTCGAAAGCCTGGATCGAGAGACGGTGCAGCGTGGGAGCGCGGTTCAGGAGAACCGGGTGGCCTTTGGTCACTTCTTCGAGGATGTCCCACACTTCGGGCGTCTGGCGCTCGATCATCTTCTTGGCCGAGCGGACGGTGTGCACATAGCCGCGTTCCTTGAGGACGCGGATGATGAACGGCTCAAACAACACGAGCGCCATCTTCTTGGGAAGACCGCACTGATGGAGCTTGAGCTCAGGACCGATGACGATGACGGAGCGGCCCGAGTAATCGACGCGCTTGCCGAGCAGGTTCTGCCGGAAGCGTCCACCCTTGCCCTTGAGCATGTCGGAGAGGGACTTGAGCGGGCGATTTCCAGCGCCGGTGACAGCGCGGCCATGGCGGCCGTTGTCGAAGAGCGCGTCCACCGCTTCCTGCAACATGCGCTTTTCGTTGCGGATGATGACATCCGGCGTCTTGAGCTGGAGCAGGTTTTTGAGACGATTGTTGCGGTTGATGACGCGCCGATAGAGATCGTTGAGATCGCTGGTGGCGAAGCGGCCGCCTTCCAACGGAACGAGCGGGCGCAGATCCGGCGGGATCACCGGCAGAACCTCGAGGATCATCCACTCAGGACGAGTGTGCGAGCTGGAGAAGCCCTGCACGAGCTTGAGGCGCTTGGCGAGCTTCTTGCGAATCTGCTTCGAGCGGGTGGTGCCCATCTGCTCGTCGAGTTCTTTTTGCAAAGAAGCGAGATCGGACTGGCTGAGGAGCATGCGGATCGCTTCCGCGCCCATGCCCGCGGTGAAGTTGCCTTCACCGTACTGGTCGAGGGCTTCACGGAATTCCGACTCGGTGAGGAGCTGGCCCTTTTGCAGCGGGGTCTGGCCCGGATCGGTCACGAGGTAATCCTCGTAATAGATCACGCGCTCGAGCTGGCGGCTGGACATGTCCAGCATCAGGCCGATGCGCGAAGGCATGCACTTGTAGAACCAAATGTGCGTGACCGGCACGGCGAGCTCGATGTGGCCCATGCGCTCACGGCGCACGCGCGCCAGCGTCACTTCAACGCCGCAGCGGTCGCAAATGACGCCCTTGTGCTTGATGCGCTTGTACTTGCCGCAGGAGCATTCCCAGTCGCGGGTCGGACCGAAGATGCGCTCGCAGAAGAGACCGCCCTTCTCGGGCTTGAAGGTGCGGTAGTTGATGGTCTCAGGATTCTTAACTTCGCCGTGGCTCCAGGAACGGATCGAGTCCGGGGAGGCAACGGTAATTCCCACCTGGTCAAACCCGACGGCGCGCTCTTCGCCGACGAGTTCACGAAATGAAGGTGTTTCGATCATAAATAGTGTTAGCGATTACTAACTAGTCTTTGGGAAGTGGATGAGTGGGTGGAGATCAGAGGATTTGCGGAAGCTCGCCTGCGCCGCGGCGGGCGCCGACTTTTACGTCGAGGCCGAGCGATTGCATTTCCTTGATGAGCACGTTGAACGATTCAGGCGTGCCCGCTTCGAGCGAGTTGTCGCCTTTGACGATGGATTCGTAGATGCGGGTGCGGCCCTGCACATCGTCGGATTTGACGGTGAGCAGCTCCTGCAGCGTGTAGGCAGCGCCGTACGCTTCCAGCGCCCACACCTCCATTTCGCCGAAGCGCTGTCCGCCGTACTGAGCCTTGCCGCCCAACGGTTGCTGGGTGACGAGCGAGTACGGACCGACGGCGCGGGCGTGAATCTTGTCCGCGACCAAGTGGCCGAGCTTCAGCATGTAGATGTAGCCGACGACGACTTGCTGATCGAACGCTTCACCAGTGCGGCCATCGAAGACGGTGGCTTTGCCGGTGTCGGTGATCCAGGTGTAGCCTTCGATCTTCCGCGCATCCTTGAGGTAATCAAAGATCTGCGTTTCCGAGATACCGTCGAAGACCGGGGTCGCAACCTTGAAGCCGAGGGCCTTGGCAGCGACGCCGAGATGAGTCTCGAGCACCTGTCCCACGTTCATACGTGAAGGCACGCCGAGCGGGTTCAGCACGATGTCCACGGGAGTACCGTCCGCGAGGAACGGGATATCTTCTTCAGGAACGATGCGGGCGACGACGCCTTTGTTGCCGTGGCGTCCGGCCATCTTGTCACCGACGGAAAGCTTGCGCTTCGAGGCGATGTAAACTTTGACCTGCTTGATGATGCCGGGATCGATGTCGTCACCGCTCTCGATCTTATCCATCGACATCTCGTGTTCCTGCTCGAGCTCCTGGAACTTGTGCTCGAACTGGCCGATGATCTCGCGGATTTTATTGCGGATCGGGGAGGGGTCGATATCGACGTGATCGTACACCTGCGCGAGCTTGCGCAGGAGGGTCTTGGTGATTTTGCGATTGGCCGGGATGATGATCTCGCCGGTCTGGGCATTGACGACGTCGAGCGGGATCTTTTCACCGAGGAGGATATTCGAGAGCGCTTCCGTAAGCTGCTCGTGGAGTTCCTCCTTTTTCTTCATGTGATCTTCGTCGATCGCCTTGGCCTGGCGCTTGGCTTCCGCGGGCGAAAGCTTGACGCGCTGGATTTCCTTGCGGCTGGACACTTTGACATCCATGACGATGCCGTAGGTGCCGGAAGGAACGGTGAGGGAGGTATCCTTCACGTCCGCGGCTTTTTCACCGAAGATGGCGCGCAGGAGGCGCTCTTCAGGGGCGAGTTCGGTCTCGGATTTCGGCGTAATTTTGCCGACGAGAATGTCGCCGGGCTTCACTTCCGCGCCGACGCGGATGACGCCATCCGGGCCGAGGTTGCGGAGCGCTTCTTCGGAGACGTTCGGAATGTCACGCGTGATTTCTTCAGGTCCGAGCTTGGTGTCACGGGCGCCGATCTCGAATTCGTCGATGTGGATGGAAGTATAGATATCTTCCTTCACGACGCGCTCGGAGATAGTGATGGCGTCCTCGAAGTTATATCCATTCCAAGGCATGAACGCGACGAGCACGTTGCGGCCCAGGGCGAGTTCGCCGGCTTCGCAGTTCGGGCCGTCGGCGATGACGTCGCCTTTCTTGATCTTCTGGCCCTTGTGGACGATGGGGCGCTGATTGACGCAAGTGCCGGCGTTCGAGCGCATGAACTTGCGCAGTTCATACACGTAGATGCCGTTTTCCGGATCGTGCTTCAGCTTCTTCTTGGTGTCGGGCACTTCGCCGTCCTGAGTGACGATGATCTGCTCGGCATTGACGCTGGCCACTTTGCCGGGGCCTTCCGAGACGACGACTGCCTTGGAGTCGCGGGCGACCTTGCCTTCCATGCCGGTGCCAACGAGTGGCGCCTCGGAGACGAGGAGCGGCACGCCCTGGCGTTGCATGTTTGAACCCATCAGCGCGCGGTTCGCGTCATCGTGTTCGAGGAACGGGATGAGCGCGGCGGCCACGGAGACGAGCTGCTTCGGCGAGATGTCCATGTAGTGGACCTTGCCGGGCTCGACTTCGAGGAAGTCCCCGCGATAACGCACGGCGATTTTATCCGTGAGGAATTTGCCTTTCTCATCGATCGGCACGTTGGCCTGGGCGACGAGATAGTTTTCCTCCTGGTCACCGGTGAGATAATCCACCTTCTCGGAGACTCGGCCATCTACCACCTTGCGGTAAGGCGTTTCGATGAAACCGAAATCATTGATTCGCGCGTAGGTGGACATCGACGAAATGAGGCCGATGTTCGGGCCTTCCGGCGTCTCGATGGGGCAGATGCGGCCGTAGTGCGAAGGATGCACGTCGCGGACTTCGAAGCCGGCGCGGTCGCGCGAGAGACCCCCTGGCCCAAGGGCCGAAAGACGGCGCTTGTGGGTGAGCTCGGCGAGCGGGTTGGTCTGGTCCATGAACTGCGAGAGCTGGGACCGCCCAAAGAAGTCGCGGATGACCGCGGAAAGCGCCTTCGGGTTGATGAGCTTCTGCGGCGTCATGCCTTCGATGTTCACGTCGAAAAGGGTCATGCGCTCTTTCACGAGACGCTCGGTGCGGGCGAGACCGACGCGGCACTGGTTGGCGAGCAATTCGCCGACGGTACGGACGCGGCGGGAGCCGAGATGATCGATATCATCCAGGGTGCCTTCACCGCGGCGGAGGCCGATGAGGTACTTCATCGCGGCGATGAAATCTTCCTTGGTCATGATGCGCTCTTCGAGCGAGACATCGATGCCAAGCTTCTGGTTGATTTTGTAACGACCGACACGGCCGAGATCGTACTTCTTCGGATCGAAGAAGAGGCGCTTGAGCAGGCCGCGAGCGTTCGGGATCGTGGGCGGGTCGCCAGGACGCAGACGGCGATAGATGTCCTTGAGGGCTTCTTCTTCGTCGTGAGCGGGGTCCTTCTTGAGGGCCTTGATGATGGTGTCGTCTTCCTTGGTATCGACGACGTTCACTTCCTTCGTCCCGAGGGCAAGGATTTGGCGGATGGTGGCCTTGGTCAACGGCTCGAATGCGCGGGCGACGGTGATTTCGCCATCACGCACGTCAGCGATGAGCACTTTGGTGGCGATTTCGTCTTCCTCGAGCGATTCGCTCAGTTTCAGCGATTCGATCTTGTAGAAGAGCTTGACGATTTCTTCGTCGGAGCCGTAGCCGAGGGCGCGCAGGAAGGTGGTGGCGAGGAATTTCCGACGGCGCTTGCGGCGGTCGAGGTAAATATAGAGGAGGTCGTTCGTATCGAACTGCACTTCCAGCCAGGAACCGCGATCCGGGATGATGCGGAAGGAGAAGAGCACCTTGCCGTTCAGATGGATGGACGATTCGAAGGCGATACCGGGCGAACGGTGGAGCTGGGAGACGACGACGCGTTCGGCGCCATTGATGACGAAAGTGCCCTGCGGGGTCATGAGCGGGATTTCGCCCATGTACACTTTCTCTTCCTTGGTGCCCTTTTCCTCTTTGAGGGTAAAGGTCACATACAGCGGGGCCGAAAAGGTCTGGCCTTCGCGCATGGCTTCACGGATGCTCAGCTTGGGTTCGCCGATTTCGTAAGACGCGAAATCCAGGGTGACTTTTTCGTCGTAGCTCTCGATGGGGAAGACTTCCTTGAAGACGGACTGGAGTCCGATATCCTTGCGCTTCGAGAACGCGACGCTTTCCTGGAGAAACTCCACGTAGGAGTTGATCTGGATTTCGATGAGGTTTGGAGGCTCTGCACCTTCCTTGATTTTGCCGAAATTGATGCGCTCTGACATGGTGACGACTTGATCTCTGCTGCTGCTGGTGGTAGAAATCCGCGGGCGAAAAAACCGCAAAGGCGCAAAAACGCAGCGAAAACTCTTCTCGATTGGAAGAATCTGCTACGCTTTCGAGACTGTGCGGTTAGAAATCAGCTTGCGGGAAAATGGACAGAAAAACTGGAGGAGGGTGGAAAGGCGCGCAAGGACTTTTTTTGGAATTTTTTTGGGACCGATGGGGCGAATGATGCATTCCATCCCAAATCAAAAGTTGGTGTTCGTTTTGACACCGAAATTCCTTGTGATTAGAGGGCTGCGCGAGGCAAAACACCTAACCGACGATAACCTTTCAAATTATGGGTGCTTGGGACGCAACTAGCTTTGGCAATGATACCGCAAACGACTGGGCTTATGGCTTGGAGGAATGCGATGACCTTTCGTACATCAAATCGGCCGTCCAGCGGGTCCTTGAGGTTGGCGATGATTACCTCGATTCGGACGAGGCAGTCGAGGCAATAGCGGCGGCTGAAGTTTTGGCGTGGCTTCGCGGACGCTCGTTGCCGGTTAACGCTTACACCAAAAAAGTGGCTGAATGGGTTGCAGCCCACCCAATCCAGCCACCCCCGGAGATGATTCAAAGGGCGATCTCAGCCTTGGACCGAATTGAACGGCAGCCGTCAGAGCTCCCGAAGTTGTGGGGAGATAGTCCTGAGTGGAAGGCGAGCATGGCTGACTTGCGGGACCGTTTGACGAGTTAGTTAATCCTATGAGTGACGAGCAAGAACCTGTTCCCCAAGAGTTCTGGAACATGGTGGATCAATTCATCGACGTGGCGAATGAATTGACCGCGGACCATAACACTTCACGAGTAAGCGCCGTAATCATGTATGCGGCCGCTCGATACAATGCCCATTGCTTTTTGGCCTTGGACAAGAATCCCGAAGAAAATCGGACCGCAGCAGTAGATTACTTTGTCCAGCAATACCGTTCAATGTTGGAGGAAAACATCGACTGCCTCAAAGAAGCGAATCCGAAACCTGACGCTTAAGGATACTGCAGAGAACTGGAGATGCCTAACTCGTGGACTTGAGCGCTTAGGCGGCCAGGAAATCTAGCATTCCGCGCACTTCTTCCAGGTGGAAGGGCTTCCCTAGAAAACCCGTGGCACCGGATCGCATCACAGATAGGTCGTTCTCATCCATACGATCGGACATGAGGCCGATTTCGCGGCACTTTTTCCCCGCCGGACCGGCGTCGCTGCGCCCGGAGTGTTGTCAACGGAGAATGTAGCCCGTCACGAAATTCGAGCCGCCTTCCTCCGATCCCTTATAGGTCGAGTAATCATCCGAAAAAGTGAGGTTGGTTTTTAGTTTGCCCCTCTGAATCGTAAGGGAATGGAGGCCTGTGGTATAAAAGGATCCGCTCCAATTGTCACTCGATACGACGCCGCTCGGATCAAACCAGGTTGATTGCCTCACTTTGGCTTGTCCTTTGCCTTGTGGTTGCCAGGCCCAAACGTATTTACAAACGTAGTCGTGAAAATCCTTCTCGGAAAAGTGCGTCGCTGGCGGTGTTGCCGCGGCTCCCTTGGCGGGAGGTGGCACCGTGGTCGCTACGGTCGTGGGCGCGGCAGCAGCTGCAGGCTGCGGTGGGGGCGTGGCGGCAGCGAGTTGGCTGAGCACGACGCGTTCGGCCTGGCGCTCGCGCTCGTAGCTTTGCTGGATGCGCTGCTTCAGCTGCAGGCTTCGCTGTTTCCATTGCACCTGCTGTGCGGACGTAAAGAAGGCGTCCGTCTTGGCCGCGCCTCGTGCCCGCGCCTTATTCTCCCGCTTTTCGCGTTGCTGTTCGAGCCAGTCCTTCCAATCGTGGACATTCACTTTTCGGATGGCTCCCAAAGCCGAGCCGCCGTGGACTGCCATGGAGCCGGAAAGCCCGGCGACGGCATCTTCCCGCTCCTGAATGGCGGCCGCCATTTCCTCGCACACGTTCATAGCGGCTTGATACATGGGCTTTACGCTCGGCGCTGCCTGCGCCATTTGATCGGCGAACGATTCGTGAAGATCGATGATCGCCTGGGTTTTTCCGAAGCCCGGACCGCCGAATGGCGCGGTGATGGCGTCCAGATTCGCGGAAAGAAACGGGGAGAGCCGTTCGGAAGGAAACGGGATGGCCGGGGTTGCCTGGGCGCTGCAAAGCTGAATCACCGCAAGAAAGGCAGCGGCGACTACGGGGATTGATTTCATAGGGGTGCCAGCCGATCATAGCTGCGCCGAGGGGGGTGTCAAATCGGCCATTTGCGGTCTGCCGGTGGCTAAGCCGCCATGAACAATGCAGGGCTCACACAGGCTTTAAGCGGCCAGGAAATCCAGCATTTCGCGCACTTCTTCCAGATGGAAGGGTTTCCGGAGGAAGCCTGTGGCCCCGGATCGCATGACAGAAAGATCGTTCTCATCCATGCGATCGGACATGAGGACGATTTTTGCGTTGGGATTACGGCTCAGCAGGTTCTGGCAAACGGTAAAGCCGTTGAGCCGGCGCATGGAGACGTCCAGGAGAACGACGTCCGGAGAATACCGCGCGTAGCTTTGGATCGCGGCGATTCCTCCCGCCGTCACGGCCTCGACCACCTCGTGTTCACAGGAGCAAATGTATTCCTTGAGCAGCAGGCACTTCACCCGGTCGTCATCGGCAATGAGCACGCGCAGAGGTCTTTGCGTGGCCTGCACGGTGACATTTTGATGCTGGCGGTCCTGCTCCTGCCTTTGCGGCTGAATGTCGGCAAACTGGGTGACTAGGGAGTGAAGGCTCCAGAAATCAGAAAGTTCGGTAGGGGATTGGATCTGGCGACCCGGTACGGTCATCTCTAACATAAGACAAGTATCTCCGAGAATTCAATGCTGAGAGAGCACGTGTCGTGCCACTATTTTTCGTGATTCAGAAGTTGTTTCGCGAAGGTTTTGAAGAGCCGAGCGGACTGCTTTGCGAGTAGAGATTGGCGGCGGCATAGAGTGGCGAACTTATTGGGGGAGGACGTGGGAGCACGACGTGCGACTTTTTTTAGGTGAGTTGGCGGATGTACCGGTTCGCCGCGACCTAATGGCCGCTTGTTTGAGGTGTGGGAATTTGACGCCCGAAGTGGCTGGGTCTGAATGAGCATTGCGAAGCGCATTGGATCTCCTCTGCAGATGAGCGGTGATGGTGGCAGATGCCGAGTGGGTGGCTTTTGAAATATAGTTACGGCGTTACTTGATATTGAGGATGGGGTTGAAAAGTTTGTTAAAAGACCGGGTTGGGAGGCATCCCCTTTTTGAGGGTATTGAGCGGAGCGGGCGTGTTTGGCACATTTAACTCCAGCAGCATTCCCCCTCGGTCCTGTGACAAGTCGGCGGCGTGCCTCCCCCAAAACCCCCAACAAATCAGAAAATGCTTCTCCCCTTCTCCTGCCTATCCACGCGCCTTGTTGTTGCGAGCTGTTCATTTTGCCGTGAAATGTTTTGGCGATCGAAATGCATCTGCATTTTGCTCTGCGTTTTGACGGCAGTGCTAAACATTTTTGGGGGAGGGAGGGCCTATGGCGTTGGGGCGACGGTACCGTTCACGACATTTGAAGGAGAAGCGGGGACGCTTGGGGGCGGCGCTTCCGTGGTGGCGCTCACGTCCTCGCCGACAACGCAGTACGCAAGTCCGCAGTTGGAAGCCTCTGGTCATGCCTACGTGCAACTCACGGCAACCGGGCAGTATGTGCAATGGACCAACAACACGACACAGAGTTTCACGGCGATTAATCTCCGCTCCTGTATACCCGATGCACCGACGGGAGGCGGAATCACATCCACGATCGACCTTTATGTTAACGGGGTGCTTCGCCAGGCCTTGAGTGTCAATTCACAGCAAAACTATTGCTACGAAGGCAAGAATTATAACGATCAGACGGATAAGAATCCGGCGGATGGAGACCCGCGCGATTTTTGGAACGACACGCATGCCTTCATCAGCGGCGCGCCGGTAGCTCCTGGGCAAACCATTAGGATTCAAATGGATTCGACGAATACCGCGGCGTTTTACTATGTGGACTGCGTCGATTTGGAGACGCCCCCTGCCGCGCTAAGCCAGCCGGCAAATTCCCTTTCGATTACTAGCTATGGAGCGGTGGCCGGCAACGGCAGCATCGACAACACTTCGGCGATCAACAGTTGCTTCACCGCCGCGCAATCTCAGAGCAAAATCGCCTGGATTCCTCCAGGGATATTTTACATCAATGCGGACAAGGGCGGTCTGAAGGCCACTGGCATCACCATCCAGGGGGCTGGTGCGTGGTATAGCACGCTGTACCGGTGGACACCCGCAAACAATAGCCAGGGAGTCTGCAATATTATCAGCACCAAGGGGTGCACCATGAAAAACCTGTCTTTGGACTGTAACTCGAATTCACGCAACGGAGCGAATAACAATGGTGCGGTCAATTTCAGCGGATCAAACTGGCTGGTCGATAGTTGCTGGGTCCAGCACGTAACCTCGGGCTTCTGGTGCGGTGGTGATGGCGGGACCATTCAGAATTGCCGCGTGCTGGACACTTGGGCGGATGGCATGAATCTCAACAACGTCGAAGATTCTCGCGGAATCGGCACGAATCTCACGGCGCAAAATAACTTTGTTCGCGGGTCGGGAGACGACGCAATGGCGATCAACTCGGTGAACTACAACGGGACGACGTTTTACACGCAGATGTCAAACATCACGATGCAAAATAACACCTCAATCGCGCCCTGGGGCGGAAAAGGGCTCGGGATGTATGGCGGTGATAATGTTGTCGCGACCAATTGCTATATGTCGGACACCGCTCGTTACATCGGGCTGGGGGTAATGCGATTCGGAGTAAACGGCTCGGATTTAACATCGGGAACGGTGAGTGGCAACGTGGTGGAGCGTTGCGGTGGAAACGCTTATTTGCAGCAACAGGCGGCAATGATGATTGGCAACGGAGGAGATGGGCAGGATGTTGGCCAAGTCGAGAACGTACTGGTCGAGAACAATACCATCGAGAACGCGCTCTATAACGGAATCTCCTTCACGAGTGGTCACGCTATTACCTTTCAACTGAACTCCATCCTCACTCCATCACTCAATGCCATTAAGATCGGCTCTAATCGCATCGGCTTCTGCACTTTGGACGCGAATACGGTCAGCGGCTTGGGGACAGGGCAGTCGGAGTTCGTCACTTCGTCTGGCGCCACATACACTATATCGAACTGGGAAGAAGGGGAATTTCTGCCCGTGAATCAGATTAGCACCGGGATCACCAATTCGATCATCACCTCGTCGTCGTTCAGTAACGGTGAGGCTGCCTACGTCAACTCCAATGCCGTCGGGAATTTTGTTACTTATCTAATTCCCCTGATTCAAGCTGGCCCGTATCGCGTTTTCGTTGGAACGAAAATGCACTCCTCCCGAGGCATATGGCAGTTGGCCGTGGCCAAGGTAGGCGCCGGTTTCACCAATCAAGGTAACCCGGTGGATGCATACGCTGTCACCGATACCTTCACGAATTTTGACATGGGTACATGGAGCCCTGCCAGTACGAGCGACAAGCTTTTCCGTTTCACGATTACGGGCAAAAACGCCGCCAGTTCCGGGTATGATGCGGCGTTTGATTACTTCGCGCTCGTTCCGCTGCAGGCGACAACCTACGAACCGGAGTACTTGCCGGAAACAAATTCATCCGGGATGACTATCACGGTTGAGACCGACTCGGCTGCGTACGACCATGCGTGGAGCCACGTCACTCCCACGGCCACGGGTCAATCGATCACCTACACCGTTGAGGATAATCTAGTGTTAAATGAGACGTACAACGTGACGATCGGAATGAACGTCGGCCCTGCCCGCGGCATCTATCAACTCTCGGTCAACGGCGTCAACATCGGTGCACCGGTGGATGAATACTCGGCCACCGCGGGATACACCACGGTAAATCTGGGCTCGTTCACCGCAAATGCGAATGGGAGCCAGCCGTTTAAATTCACCTGCACCGGCAAGAATGCGTCCTCGAGCAGCCTCGAACTAGGCTTCGACAGGATTGTGCTGACGGCGCAATGAGCCGGGGAGTGTAACCCACTCTGTACCTAGCGTTAGCTTCCCTGTCCCCCAAAGAACATGAAAACACATACTGTCGCGCCCAAGTGGCGCGGTGTCTCCGCGCTGCAATTGCTATGGGTCACTGCTTCGGCGCTATTCTGCATTGGCGCGGAACTGGCCGCGGCTCAGGTGATCAACTTCGATGTCGCCGGCGGCATCACAGGATTCACTAACTACTCCGGCCAGGGCGCCTATTCGCATCCGGGTAACAACTATTGGAATCCTATTGTGCCAAACGGCACAACCACCGCCGGTCTGCTCGACGACGGATCGACATCCAGCCCGATTACGCTTACCGTATCGAGCGACAGCGTCTATAATGCCGGAGGAAGTCAGGGAACACAGGGGCAACCCAGTGGCCTGCAATGCCCTTTTTATAACGCAAGTCCTGGCCCCAAGACATGTACCCTGAACAACGTCCCGGCGGGCACTTACTTGCTCTATCTTTACGGCATCAACGGCGCCAATCCGAGCGGCGGCTTCTGCAACCGCGGCACGACGTTCACAGTGAACACCAATGGAACCCAGTGGGCCACGTCCACCACGCAGAACACGAGCGCCGCCTACAATAGCTTCATCCAAGGTAATGATTACGTGGTTTTTCAAGTCCAGGTTGGGCCGGGTGTCGGAACAATCACCTTTACATATCAAGCCAATTCCTTCGTTCAAATTAGTGGCTCGCCGAATGCCGTCGGCAATTTCAACGGCTTGCAGCTCGTGACTTGGAAGCCCGCTTCGGTGATTGATGGGTGGTCAACAAGTAATGCCATTTCCACGGCGCGACTTTACAAAGGCGTGCGGACGACGCCTACTACCAGTTACAGCGACGAAACAGCGGGTGGAATGCTAATGGGCAACGGAAACCTAGGTGTGGAGGTCTTCGGTACCATTAGTTCCCAAGTGTACGTGCTCGGGAAAAATGACTTTTTCTCGCAGGAACAGGGTCAAATCAAGTCGATGGTGTACATGACAATCGCGATTCCGGGCATGTCTTCGGCCTCCTACTCCATGGAGCAGGACATTTGGGATGGGGAGGTCAGCGGAACTTTCACCCAGTCCGGCAATACGATCACGACGTCAAGCTGGGTCCAGGCGACTGACGCGGTGAACAACATGCTATTCACGGAGTTCACTTATACCGGAAGTGGACCGCAGACGGTGACACTCTCCTTTGCACCCGGAACGAACAATAGCTTTCCGACGAGCTTGGGGTCATCTGGGAATGTGGCGTACATCAACGTGCAAGCCGACGCCAACGCCTCGCACGTGAGCATCCCCAGTGTCTTCGTCAGCGCGGCATCCACGGTTATCGGAGCGACGCCGACGGTTTCCAGCGGGAGCCTGAGCTTCACCATGCAGCCCGGGAATACCTATACGGTGGCTACCTGCGTGATGAGCAATTACGACAATCTAAACTACCAGAGCGCGGCGATCAATAACATCAATGGAATGACACAATCCACGGTGAACTCGCTCTGCCAGACAAATATTGGCTGGTGGAACAATTACTTCGGTCAATCGTTTGTCGTCCTTGGCGACAAGACCGTGGAAAAGGAATTTTACGCCTCGCTCTATCTGGCGGCCTGCGAGTCCCGCGTGTTCCAGGTTGCACCGGGGCTCTGGGGGAATTGGATCATGGAAGACACCGCTTGGCAGGGTGACTATACGTTGGATTACAACTTCGAAGCCGGCATCGACTTCGCCTCGGCGACTAACCACGCGGACATGCAACAGGGGTATGATGCCGCAATTTTGGCGTGGCTGCCGCACGGGGAAATGAACGCTACCAAAAACAGTTTCACCGGCGCCTATTACGAGGTGCACATCGGGCCGATGCCCTGGGGCAGCACAGAGTCGGCCTCATCGCCCACGCACGGGCAATCAGCTCCGTACGAAAACTTGAAGTCCAACGCGATATTTGCCGCCATGCCGATGTTGACGCGTTATTACAACACGCACGATCTCGTCTATGCGAACGAGATATTCGGATACCTGTTGCAGGTGGCAACGTTTTGGCAAAACTATTTGACCTTGAGCGGCGGGGTCTACGTGGACAACAACGATGCCCGCGGCGAGTTCGCCGCCTATCCGCAAGTCAACTGCGACTATGAACTGGCCTTCATTCGAAAGCTGATGCAGGGCTGCATTGATATTTCCACGGCATTGAACAGTAACACTAGTCAAATCCCGGCCTGGCAAAATATCATCAACAATCTGAGTCCTTATCCGACGATGACGCAAAACGGGCAGACGGTCTTCAGCGCCACAAGCAACCCTATATTTTTCTGGGGCAATGGGGCGTTGGCGCAGGGGATCTATCCCGGTGACGAGATCGGCTTGGACAGCGATTCGACGACCTTGTCGCTCGCGCTGAACACCGTCAATCAGTTGCAGAATAACGGTGGTTGGTTTGGCGACCACACGCCCATCTATTATCCGGAGGCGGCCCGGGTGGGCTTCACCGCCTCGACGATCTTGAGCAAATTGGATGCGTTTATCGCCCAGCAAATGCACCCCGGCAGCCTGTTGCTATGGAGCCAGTCTGGAGGTACAGAGAATGTGAACACGGTGCCGGCGACCATCAGCGAGATGCTCCTGCAATCTTGCCTCGGCCCGATTCACGTTTTTCCAAACTGGCCAAGTGGAACGCCGGCAACCTTCGGAAATCTCATGGCACGTGGCGGCTTCTTGATCTCCAGTTCGATTTCCGGCGGCACGGTGCAATACGTCCGGATTATCAGCGAACAGGGGCAAAGCGCGTTACTTGTAAATCCATGGCCGGGCCAGACGTTGCAAGTATATAGAAATGGCGCGAGCTCTGGCACGGTTGGCGGCAGTTCTTTCACACTCACCACCACCGCCGGTGAAACCATCCATCTGGCGCCGGCAGGCACGGCCTATACCCAAATCCTCAGCTTGATGGGTCCCTACTCCTACCCGACGACTTCACTCCAAATCTTGTCCGCCTCGGCCACGGTGGATGACATCACTTATCCGGCCTTCCCGGATGGAACCGGCACGGAGTTGCGCTCAACCGCTGTTGGGCAACAAGTCACGTATGTCGTACCGAACGTCCCGGCCGGGAATTACACGGTCCAAATTGGCGTCAAGATGCACTCCGATCGAGGGATCTGGCAGCTTTCCATTGGGAACAGTGGGGGTGGGGGGCAGCAAAACCACGGCAATCCCTTCGACGAGTATTCTGCGACCGACAGCTACCAGGTGGTTAGCATTCCAGTGAGCTTCGGCACGACCAACGACAAATACTTCAAGTTCACGATCACCGGTCAAAACGCAAGTAGCCAAGGTTTCACCGCAGCGTTCGACGATATTGTCCTCGTTCCCACGCCGTAAGGGCGATGCTGAAAGCGGAGCCATCGTGCGGCGGGGGATACTAGAGCCGTACGGATAATCACCATTCTCAGTTCGTTCGCAGCTTTCCCGCCGCCTCCGCGGCGTTGCGCACGTGCAGCTTTTTGAAGATCGATTTCACGTAGGTCCGGACCGTCTCGACGCTAAGGCTCAACTCCATTGCGATCTCACGATAGCGATAGCCGGCGGCGATCAATTTCAGGACTTGGTCCTCGCGCGCCGTGAGTTGTGCCTCCTCTTCGCGCGGAGCTTCAGGTGCCTGGAAATGTTGAATGACTTTGCGCGCGACAGGGCCAGACATCGGCGATCCGCCCTGAAAGACATCGCGAACCGCTTCGAGAAGTTTCTCGGGAGCGCTGGATTTTACCAAGTAACCATTGGCCCCGGCCCGCAGGGCGGCGAAGATTTGTTCGCTGTCTTCGTAGATGGTTACCATGATGATTTGCAGCAGGGGCAACTTCTTGCGAAGTTCCGCCACACATTTAATTCCCGACATGCCGGGAAGTTGGATATCCATCAGCACCAGG
>OUNM010288269.1_pt1 | contig 21234 bp, 21 predicted proteins | sample 1769961 | NCBI WGS metagenome assembly OUNM01 (sample SAMEA3914820, study PRJEB12502) | metagenome | biome: forest; material: soil | place: USA | collected 2012-03-12 | depth 0.3 m
GCCGTTCGATGCGCTGCTGCGGCCGCAGAACCGCGACGCCGCGATCCTGGTCTTCAACGGCCCGCCGGCGCGCCAGGTCGACGAGATGGGGCCCAGTGCGGCCGGCAGCTTTGCGCTGACGGCGCTGGCGGAGATCTACGGCAAGGAGATCCGCCCGGCGTTCAAGGGCGCGGTGGCGACGCGCTGGAGCCGCGATCCACTGGCGCAGGGCGCGTGGTGCCTCGGCGTCACGCCGGCCGTGGCGTCACTTATAAGAGCGCCGCACCAGGAGCGCGTGTTCTTCGCCGGCGAAGCCACGGAGAGCGAGAAGGCGGGGACGATCGAAGCAGCCTGGGCCTCGGGCCTCAGGGCTGCCGCCGAAGCGAAAGCAATGCTGCGATGACCAGCGCGCCCGCCGCCACCAGCGAGGGCCCGGCGAAGCTGCCGGTCAGATCGTAGACATGGCCCGCGAAGCTCGGTCCCAGGATCTGTCCCGCGCTGAAGGAGGCGGTCATCAGCGCGATGCGGCCGCGCGGATCGCCGCCGCCTTCGCGCGCCGCGATGAGTCCCAGCGCGGTCAGGCCCATGAAGGTGCCGCCGACGAACACTGCGGTCAGGATCACCGTCGCCGGATTGAGGAAGAGTGCGCTGGCCGCGATGCCGATCGCCTCGACGATCGCGGCGAGGGCGAAGGTCCGCAGGATCGTCGACTTGCGCGCCAGCCACGTCCAGAACGCGACCGACGGCGCGGCGCTCACGCCAAACAGGATGAAGATGTAGGCCTCGAGGCCCGCGATTTCCTTCGAGCCGCGCACCATGGCCACGATGAAGGTCGCGGTGATGATGTAGCCGAAGCCGAACAGCCCGTAGGCCGCGAGCAGGAGCCAGAAGCCGGACGAGAGCCTGGTCTTCGGTCCGAAATGGTGCGTGGCATCCGGATGGTCGGGCGGCACGAGCAGCACGACGGCGATGCTGGCCGCGAGGGCAAGACCGGCGCTGGCGAACCACATCTCGTGCCAGTCGCTGACACAAGCGACCACCGCCGAGGCGACGGCGATGCCGGTGCCGACGCCGGCAAAGTGCACGGCCGACATATGGCCATGGCCGCTCGCCGCCAGCCGGTTCAGCACCAGTGCGGAGGCGAAGACCAGCGCGAAGGCGCTGGCGAGTCCGGCGATGGCGCGCAGGACCAGGAACGCCGTCATGTCGGTCGTGAGGCCCATTGCGCCCAGGCAAATCACGTTGGCCGCGAGCGCCCCCATCAGCCAGGCGCGGTGCGTGCCGGGCAGCTTCACCGCCGCCAGCAGGGCGCCGGCGAGATAGCCGATGAAGTTGGCCGAGGCGATCCACCCCGCCTCGGTCTTGCTGAGATGCAGCGCTTCGATCATCGGCGGCAGGATCGGCGTGTAGACAAAGCGGCCGATGCCGACGGCCGAAGCCATCGCCAGGAGGCCGCCGATGGCGAGGGTGAGGGGAGTTTTATTCATGGGGGACGTGCACTTTGGTCCGGTGGCAATCGGCGCGCAAATGACTTAGTTTTGGCCATCCATGACGAACATTGACCGCACCATTGCCGAGGCCGCGCGCGCGTGGCCGTTTGAAGAAGCCCGCAAGCTTGTCGCACGTATCGGCGGCAAAGTGCCGGCGAAAGGCTATGTGCTGTTCGAGACCGGCTATGGCCCCTCGGGCCTGCCGCACATCGGCACCTTCGGCGAGGTCGTGCGCACCACGATGGTGCGCCAGGCCTTCCAGCGGCTGAGCGACGTGCCGACGCGGCTGTTCTGCTTCTCCGACGACATGGACGGGCTGCGCAAGGTACCCGACAACGTGCCGAACAAGGAGATGCTGGCGCAGCATCTCGGCAAGCCCCTGACGGCCGTGCCCGATCCGTTCGGCACCCATCCGAGCTTCGGCCAGCACAACAACGCGCGGCTGAAGGCCTTCCTCGATTCCTTCGGCTTCGAGTATGAGTTCCAGTCGGCGACCGACTATTACAAGTCGGGCAAGTTCGATTCGATGCTGCTCGCCATGCTGCGCCACTACGACGAGGTGCAGGCCGTCATGCTACCGACCCTGGGCGGGGAGCGTCAGCAGACCTACTCGGTCTTCCTGCCTGTCTCGCCCAAGTCGGGTCGCGTGCTGCAGGTGCCGGTGATTCAGACCAACGTCGATGCCGGTACGATCGTCTATCGCGACGAGGACGGTGCGCTGGTCGAGACTCCCGTGACCGGCGGCAACGTCAAGCTGCAGTGGAAGGGCGACTGGGCCGGCCGCTGGTTCGCACTGGGCGTCGACTACGAGATGTACGGCAAGGATCTCATCCAGTCGGCCGAGCTCAGTGCCAAGATCGTCAAGATCCTGGGCGGGGTGCCGCCGGAGGGCTTCAACTTCGAGCTGTTCCTCGATCACGAGGGCAAGAAGATCTCCAAGTCGAAGGGCAACGGCCTCTCGGTCGAGGAGTGGCTGCGCTACGCGAGCCCTGAGTCGCTGTCGCTCTACATGCACCAGCAGCCGCGGCGCGCCAAGCGCCTGCACTTCGACGTGATCCCGCGCGCCGTCGACGAATATCTGTCGCTGGTCGAGAAGCTGCCGGCGGAGGAGCCTGCCAAGTCGGTCGAGAATCCGGCATGGCATATCCACAACGGCACGGTGCCGGCCAACAACACCGGCGGCGTCTCGTTCGCCATGCTGCTCAACCTCGCGGGTGTGGCCAACACCGAGGACAAGGACGTGCTGTGGCAGTACCTGCGCCGCTACGTGCCGGGCGCCACGCCCGAGTCCTCGCCGTACCTCGACCAGCTGCTCTCCGGCGCGGTCGCCTATTACCAGGACTTCGTGAAGGCCACGAAGAAGTTCCGCCTGCCCACCGACAAGGAGCGCGCGGCGCTGCAGGACCTCTCCGACACCCTGCGCGGCATCCCCGAGAGCGAGAGCGCGGAGTTCATCCAGAACGAGGTCTACGAGGCGGGCAAGCGGCACTTCGCCAAGGAAGAGCTGCGCCAGTGGTTCAAGAGCCTGTACGAGGTGCTGCTCGGCAGCGAGCAGGGTCCGCGCATGGGCGCCTTCATCAAGCTCTACGGCCGCGACAACGTGGTGAGACTGATCGACCGTGCGCTGGCCGGCGAAGACCTCGGCAAGGCGGCCTGACATCGTTCTCTGCGACGACGACGCGCTGGGCTATCGGGCCGGCCGCACGCGCTTCGTCCCGGGCCGGGGCTTCGAACTGGACGAGGCCTACCGGTTGGCGCACTTGCCGCTGGTCGCACCGGACCATCCCCGTGTCATCGCGCGCAAGGACGGCACCTCCTACGACATGGGACGTCACGACCGGGTGGTCTCGCTTGTCCTGCCAGTGCCCGGCAAACTCCTGAGCGAGTCCGCGGCCTATCGCGCGCTGGAGAGCGAGCTGAGGGCCTCGCCGTTCGCCGCCAAGGTCGCGTGGGACATCGTCGACCGCCGCCGCGACCGTCTCCATGCGACGGTCTGCGGTCAGCCCCCGCCGGCAGTCGATGCGGCTCATCGCACGGCGCTCGCCGCGATAGGCCCGTTGACGGTCGAGTTGCGCGGCCTGTTCTCGGGCACCGTCAATCACGGCCGGCTCTATCTCCGCGCCTATCCGCAAAAGGTCGGCGATCGCGACGGCTTGCGCGAGGTCCAGCGTCTCTTCGGATGCCGCGAGAGCGGGCTCTATCTCGTGGGGCTGTACAATCTCACCGACGATCTCGATTCCTCCGAAGCCGCGGCCTTCGCAGCACTGATCGATCGCTGGTGGGACCGGCCGATCCTGCGCTGGCAGGCTGACGCGCTGTGGCGGCTTGGGGCCAGCGACGATCTCGTCCTCGACTACGACATCGTCGAGACGATCCCGCTTTGCTGATCGATTCGAATTGCTGCATTCTTGCAGCATGTCCCAGGTGACCTTCGACTATCTCAATCCCGACATTCCCGCCGGCACGCGCGTGCTCGACGTGCCGCTGGTCCGCGCGACCAGGCAGTCGCTCAAGGGATTCGGCGAGATCGTACGCGATCCCAAGACACACAAGATCGAGATCGCGACCTGGCCGGCGCGCGGCTGGCGCAAGCTCGACACGGGCACCGGCAACGAGGGCGGCACGACCGAGGGTACCTTCATGTGCGAGTGGAAGGACAACGAGCTGCTCGCCCACAACGACGCAGTCGGCGGCCGCTACGTGCTGGGCTATCGCGATCCGCCAGACCGGATCCCGGGCACCGGCGCCACGGCCGGCCGCGTGCTGCTGTGGCATTGCAACTACCATCCCGACGGCGGGCAGCTCTTCTGGCCGCTCGACGGCAAGCCGTTCGTCGTGCCCGTGGCGCCGCCGGGCGACGACGTGAAGCCCGAGGACTTCGTGGCCTTCTGGTCCGACGGCGGCCACGGCATCTACATCCACCCCGACATCTGGCACGAGGGCCCGTTCCCGGTGACGCCGTCGGGCCGCTTCTTCGACAAGCAGGGCAAGGTGCATGCGCGCATCAGCTGCGATCTCGCCCGCGAGTTCGGCGTGCTCCTAGGCGTTCAGCTGCCGGACGCTATCTAGGTAGGACAGGACGAGTCGCACCAGCTCGTCCTCGAAGGCCGCGCTCCTGAAGAAGGGTTGCTCCTCGAGCACCGCCGCGCGGATCACGCCCATCAGGGAGCGCGAGACGACGAAGACCTGCTCGGTGCCGAGGCGTCCGACGCCGCGGTGTGCTTGGCTTCCCGACTGCGCGATGAAAGCCGCGACGGGTGCCATCATCTCGACCGACAGGCCCTGCGCCAGCACCGCCTGCACCACCGCCTTGCGCGCGCGTTGCCGGCCGTGGAAGGCGTTGATGATCGCCCGCACCATGGCGCGCACCCGACCTTCCTTCGTGGCATCGGCCTCGCCGCGCAGCGCCTTCGCCACCGCCGCCAATGCAGCGCTCATCTCGCGTTCGGCGAGCGTGCGCAAAAGCGCGTTTTTGTCGGCGAAGTACTGATAGAGCGTGCCGATGGAGACGCCCGCCCGCTCGGCCACGGCGTTGGTCGTGAAGCCCGCCAGGCCACCCGCTTCCAGAACCTGAGCAGCCCCTTCCAGAATCGCCGCCACGGTCTCGGTGGCGCGCGCCTGGTGCGGGATTCGGCGTTTGTTTTCAACGGGTTGTCGCGGCCTGGCCATGGCGGCGCGGCCTCCCTGAAAGCGAGTATTAAACCTGAGGGATACTCATATATTGAAAGGCGGCGAACGGAAAGGAGCATTCCCATGGAAACCCTCGGCACGCTTTATCTCTATCTTCTGCCGCTGGTGCTGGGCGCCGCGCTGATCGAGGGCCTGTGGCTCTCTCGCGTGCGCCACGAAGGCTACGACTGGAAGGCCTGGGCGACGTCGGTCGCCGATCTCGCGGTGCGCCGCCTGATCGCGCTGCTGCCCTATGGCCTGGCGGTGCCGGTGTTCAACCTGGCCTACGAGCATCGCCTGTTCACCTTCCATCTCGACAGCGTTGCCTCGGTGCTGCTGCTCTTCGTCGGGCTGGAGTTCTTCTACTACTGGTACCATCGCGCCAGCCACACCGTGCGCTGGTTCTGGAACACGCACTCGGTCCATCACTCGCCGAACCAGTTCAACCTGGCCGCCGCCTATCGCCTGGGCTGGCTGGGCAAGCTCACCGGCGCCACGATCTTCTTCACGCCGCTGTCATTCCTGGGCTTCAAGCCCACGACCGTGCTCGCCGCCCTGTTCCTGAACCTGCTCTATCAGTTCTGGATCCATGCCGACTGGATCCCCAAGCTGGGCGTGCTGGAATATGTGCTGAACACCCCGTCGGCTCACCGTGTGCATCACGCTCGCAACCCGGAGTATCTCGATGCCAACTTCGGCGGCGTGCTGATCGTCTTCGACCGCCTGTTCGGCACCTATGTCGAGGAACGCGCGGACGTCCCGTGCGAGTACGGCCTGGTGCATCGCGTGACGACCTACAATCCGGTGCGCATCAACATCGAGCCGTGGATCGGCCTCGCCAGGGACCTGATCTCGGCGCGCTCGATCGCGGAAGCCTGGAACTATCTGTTCGGCGCGCCGGGCTGGCGGCCCGACGGCCAGGGCTCGACCACCGCCGAGCTGCGTCGCGCGACAGCGTAGATGGACGAAGGGCAGCGCGCGCCCCATCTTCTCGGCGTGACTTCTTCATGCACTCTCCTGACCGGTGCCACTTCGGGCATCGGTCTCGAACTTGCCCGCCAGCTGTTGGCCGAGCCCGGCCGCGGCCTGATCGTCGGTGCACGCCGGCCGGCCGCGGCCGCCGCTTTACGCGCGCTCGCCAGGCCGGGCCGGCTCACGATCCTGCCGCTCGATCTCGCATCGCTTGCATCGACCAAAGCCTTTGCCGGCGCGGTGGTAGCCGAGCTCGCTGGCGCAAAGCTCGACGCGCTCGCGGCCAATGCCGGCGTGCAGCTCCCCGGACCGCTCAGGCTGACGGCTGATGGCTACGAGGAGACGTTCCAGGCAAACCTGCTGTCGCATGGCGTTCTGATCGATCGACTGATGCCTCATCTGGCGCCGCGTGCGCCCGTGGTGATCACGGCCAGCGGCTCGCACGATCCGGCCGAGCCGGGTGCGCGGATGATCGGCTTTCGCGGCGGTCTGTTCGTCGGCGCCGAGCGGGTTGCGAAGGGGGATCTCGACCGCGCTGCGTCGTTGCGGCAGCAGGGTTTCGACTGGTACGCCACCTCCAAGCTCTGCGCGATCCTGCTGACTTATGCGTTGGCGCGTCGAGCCGCGCCGGACGGTCCGCGTTTCATCGCCTTCGATCCCGGCCTGGTGGCAGGCACGGGACTGGCCCGCGAACGCTCCGCCTTCGAGCGCTGGGGTTGGACGACCCTGCTCCCGGTTCTCGCGCGCGCGATACCGGGCACCAGCAACGCGCCACGGTCCGCGTCCGCCTATGCGGCGCTTCTCACTGGACGGGCCTTCGCACAAGACACCGGCGTCCATGTCGACTTCATGCTGGGCGCCAAGCCGAGTTCGGCCGATTCGCATCGGCTGGACTGGCAGGACGAGTTGATGGCGTTGGTCGACCGCGTCGCTCATGCCGGCATGAGCTAATCTCTCAGCATCTAGCTTGAGCGCGTCCGTCCCCGGTCACACACTCGGCAGGCAAGGAGAGACCTCGATGCCAAAGGATAAGGTCTGCGTCGTCATCGGCGCGGGAGACGCGACCGGCAGTGCGATCGCGCGCCGCTTCGCGCGGGAGGGCTATACCGCCGTGGTGACGCGCCGCTCCGCCGACAAGCTCAAGCACTTGGTGGCGCAGATCACGTCGGAGGGCGGCACGGTCCATCCGTTCGGCTCCGACGCGCGCGACGAGGACCAGGTCGTCGAGCTGTTCCGCCAGATCGAGACCGAGATCGGCGCGGTCGAGGTCTTCGTCTTCAACATCGGCGGCAATGTGCGCTTCGACATCCGCGACACGACTTCGAGGGTGTATCGCAAGGTCTGGGAGATGACGGCCTTCGCGGGCTTCCTGACGGCGCGCGAAGCGGCCAAGGTCATGGTGCCGCGCGAAAAAGGCACGATGCTGTTCACCGGCGCGACCGCCTCGATCCGTGGCGGTCGCGGCTTCTCGGCCTTCGCTGGCGGCAAGCATGCGGTGCGCGCGCTCGCCCAATCGATGGCGCGCGAGCTGATGCCGCAGAACATCCACGTGGCCCACGTCATCGTCGACGGTGCGATCGATACCGAGTGGATCAAGACCAACTTCCCGGAGCGCTACAACGCGGGCCCCGACGCGATCCTCAATCCCGACCATATCGCCGAGTCGTATTGGCAGCTCCACAGGCAACCGCGCAGCGCGTGGACGTTCGAGATGGACCTGCGGCCGTGGAAGGAGACATGGTAGGCGCAACTAGCGGGGCTCGAGGGCCGTTCTCTCTGGTGAACCCACCACGGAGGAACGACCCATGCAGACCGACAACACGGCCAAGCTCTGGGCGCTGATCAAGGACATCAAATACGGGATGTTCACCGCCCATCACGGCAACGGCCATCTCCATTCGCGCCCGATGACCACGCTGAACCGTGACGAACAGGGCGGCGTGCTGTGGTTCTTCATGTCGCGCACCGGCGAGCCGGCGCTCGACATCGAGACCGTTCCCGAAGTGAATGTGTCCTATGGCGATGCCAGCAACGACGTCTATGTCTCGGTGTCGGGTACGGCGCGCATCGTCAACGACCCGGCCCGGAAGAACGCGCTCTGGAGCCCGCTGATGCAGGCCTGGTTCCCGGGCGGCGTCGGCGACCCGGACCTGGCGCTGATCGCGGTCACCATCAATCACGCCGAGTACTGGGACGTGAGGACCAACAAGGCGACCAAGATCTACGAGATAGCCAAGGCCGCCATGACGGGCACACGGCCCAATTTCGGCGAACACGGCCAGGTGCGCATGAAGTAAAGTCGCTTTGCCCGGCTCCGGCCCTCATGGGCCTGGAGCCGGGCAGCGGTGAGCTTAGTAGCGGTGCGGCGTCGTCGCGGCGCCGATTGCGGCACCGCCTGCGCCGCCGACCACGGCGCCGAGGAGCGGGTTGAAGCCCGTCGCGGCGCCCAGCACGGCGCCCGAAGCAGCACCGATACCACCGCCGGTGACGGCGCGCTGGCCCCAGGTGTCGCCGCAGGCCGTCGCGGTCAGCAGGATGGCGGCGAGAACGATGTACTTGCTCATAGGTCGATCCCCTTGGTTTGTCGCGGGCTCGAAGATGCGGGCCCTCTTAGGCGCTTTACGAGTCGCATTAAGGCGGGAAAGGGGCGGTGTCCGCTCTGCGAATCGGTAAAGCGCTCGCTCTTTACGCGGACCGTGCGGCCCCGATCAGCTAGCGCAGTCGCGCGATCCGGGCCTTCACCTTCTCGAGGAAGGCCTGCCGCGACTGCGGCGTCGAATGATCCATGTCGTAGTGCGCCAGATAGAACGACTTCACGCCCTTGGCGCACAGCGGCTTCATCCCGCGCATCAGGACCTTGCGGCCCGCATTGCCCGCGAATAGCGCGACCACCCACCAGGGCGAGCCGTAGGTGGTCACCACGCCGAACAGCCGGATGTTGTGGAGGGCGGGTGTGAGATGGTTGTCCTTGGGATCGTAGTCGAAAGCAATGCCGGGGCCCCACACACGATCGACCCAGCCTTTCAGCACGGCCGGCATCGAGAACCACCAGTGCGGAAAGCAGAGGACCAGCCCGTCGACGCTCTTCAGCGTGTCGACATACTTGGCCACGGCGCCATGGTCGTAGCGCTCCTGCATGTAGGTCGCGCGTTCGTGCTCGGTCATGGCCGGGCCGAAGCCCTCGCGATAGAGGTCGGTCGCCACGACCTCGTGTCCGTTCTTTTCCAGCGTCTCGACGATCGCGCGGAACAGCGCGTGATTGTAGCTGCTGGTCAGCGGATGGCAGTGGACGACCTGGAGGCGCATTTCACAACCCCAACGCCGCCCGCACCGTCCGCGTTCCGCGCTAGATCACCCGCTGCGTGTGCGCGTAGGTGATGTAGAGCTCGTGCGCCTGGCGGGCGATCGGGCCAGGCTGCAGGTCGCGGCTTTCGTACTTGTTGACTGGCTGGACCTTGCCGGCATTGCCGGTCGTGAATATCTCGTCGGCGTCGTCGAGTTCGGCCGGGCGCACCGTGCGCTCCTCGACGGTGACGCCGGCATTGCGCAGCAGCTTGATCGTGCGGTTGCGCGTGATGCCCGCGAGGAAGGTGCCGTTGGGGATCGGCGTCGACACCTTGCCGTTCTTGGCGAGGAAGATGTTGGAGCTACAGGTCTCGGCCACGTTGCCCACGGCATCGAGCACGACGCCGTTGTTAAAGCCGCGCTCGAGCATCTCGGCCACGCCGCGCGAGGAGTTGGGATAGAGGCAGCTCGCCTTGGCATCGGTCGGCGCGCTCTCGGGAGTCGGACGTCGGATCGAGCGGCAGAGGCCCAGGGTCAGCGGCGTGCCGGCGCGCATCGGCGAGATATAGGTGCAGAGCAGGAAGTTGGTGGAGTCGGCGTCGACCGAGATCGGACCTGCGCCTCCCTTGGTCGCCCAGAACATCGGACGCACATACAGGTCGGCCTTCGGGCCGAAACGGCGGATGCTCTCATGCATCAGCTTCAGGATCTCCTCGGGAGTCTTGGTCGGCTTCATGCCCAGCGCCTTCGCCGAGCGCGTGACGCGTTCCGCGTGGAGATCGAGGTCGGGGCCGCAGCCCTCGAAAGCGCGTCCGCCGTCGAATACCATCGAGCCCAGCCAAAAGGCATGATCGCGCGGCCCCAGGATCGCGGGGTTGCCCTCGTGCCACGTGTCATTCCAGTAGGTGAGCGTATCCATCTTGTCCTCGTCTCTCGGAAGCCGGCGGAAATAGCAGATTCCCATGAATACGGCAGCTTTTTTGGCTCTCGCTGCCGCGGTGTGTTTTGCGACGGCCCTGATCCTCACCCAATACGGGTTGCGGACCATGCCGTCGTGGCGCTCGCCGCTCTACAGTATCTGCGGATCGGCGATCCCGGCGTGGATCCTGGCAATACTTTTTGTCGACCCGGCCACCTTCCAGGCTAAGGCAGCGCTGATCTTCGCCGGCGTCGGCGCAGTGTATCCGGTCGTCGTCTCGATCCTCGCGGTGCGCTCCAACGAACGTCTGGGGCCGGCCGTCGCGGGCGCGGTCGGCAACGTGACGCCGCTCTTCGCGGTACTGGGCGCCGTGCTGTTCCTCGGCGAAAGCCTGACCTTCGGCCAGTCGGCTGGACTGGCACTGGTGATCGCCGGTATCGCGTTGCTGGCGCTGCGCGGCGGCGCGGGTGGGCGCCGCTGGTCGGTCTGGGTTCTCTTGCTGCCGCTCACTGCTGCCGCCATCCGCGGTGCGATCCAGCCCGCCATCAAGACAGGCCTTGCGTTGTGGCCCGAGCCGATGGCAGCGACGGCGATCGGCTACAGCGTCTCGACGGTCGCGATCCTCTGCTTCGTCGGCCGCCGGGCCTGGCGCGAGGGACCGGCGGATCGCCGGGGCGTCTTCTGGTTCACGGGTGTCGGCCTGTTCAACGGCTCGGCGACCTTTCTTCTTTATGCGGCGCTCGGGCTGGGCTCGATCACGGTGGTGGCGCCGCTGGTCGCGATCTTTCCGCTGATCGCGGTGGTGATGAGCTTCTTCTTCCTCCGCGAGGAGAAGCTGCATGTGGTCGGGCTTGGGGGGATCGTGGTGAGCGTCGGTGGCGTGATCGTGCTGCTGGTCGCGCGATAAAGGCCTGCTGCCTTTATTGAGGCGGGAACGAAAGCGTCGGCACCTGCGTTGGGAGTGCAGGCGTTGACAGACAGTCCGTGCCTTTCAGGAGGCACCATGTTCACTCAGTCATTCTTTACCTTGCTCGCAGCTACCGCGCTGACGGGCGCGATCGTCACTCCCGCGGTCTTCTCACCGGCATCGGCGCAGATCGGCGTCAACATCAACTTCGGTCCGCCGCCCGCGCCGCGATACGAAGCCGTTCCCGCTCCACGGGCGGGCTACGCCTGGGCTCCCGGCTATTGGCAGGTCGCGAACAATCAACATGTCTGGGCGCCCGGCCGCTGGATGGAACAGCGTCAGGGACAGCATTGGGTCGCCGATCGCTGGGACTCGCATCGCGAAGGCGATCGCGATCACTGGCAGCGCCAGGCCGGCCATTGGGACAACGACGGCCCGCGCGACAACAAGGGCGACCACAATCACGATGGCCATCCCGACAATGGTCGGGGCCCGGACAAGGGACACCGCTAGTTCCGGCTGCTTGCTCCATGCGGAAACGGGGTGCCTCACGGCGCCCCGTTTTCGTTGTGGCCGAAACAAGGCAAAGACGTGTCGCGAAATTCCTTGATCGCGTGGGCACGCCAATGGTCCCCGATCCGTACTTCCTGTCGGACGCGGATTTCGAAAGCCGCGCAGATACAGGAGGCAAGTCATGATCAAGAACTCTCTTCTCACCACCCTTGCCGCCGCCGCGATTTCCGTGCCGGCGCTGGTTGCCCCGGCGATGATGACGCCGGCGGCCGCGCAGGTCGATTTGAACGTCAGCATCGGCGTACCGCCGCCGGCTCCGATCCGCGAGGTCGTTCCCCCGCCGCGTGCGGGCTATGTCTGGGCGCCGGGCTTCTGGCGCTGGGACGGCGGCCGCCACGTGTGGGCTGCGGGCCATTGGATGGAAGAGCGCCGGGGTTATCACTGGGTGCCGGATCGCTGGGCGCATAACGGTGCGACCTGGCATCACGAGGTCGGCCATTGGGACCGTGAGGCCGAGCGCCACGGCTTCAACCACTGGCATTAAGATTTCGGCCTGAAGGCCGATAAAGAAGGAGCGGGAACGCCTCGGCGTCCCGCTCTCTTTTTGCTATCTTCCCGGTCAACGCTCCCGGGAAGGAAACAACAAGTGCCGCTTCGCGCCGACCGCTTCGGTCTCTCCGTCGCCCTGTCCACGCCGTTCACCGAGGACCGCGCGATCGACCTGCCGCGCCTCGTGGCGCATGGGCTGCAGTCCCTGGCCGATGGGTGCAACAGCCTTACCGTGTTCGGCACGACGGGCGAGGGCGCCACGCTCGGCCTGAACGAGCGCAATCGCGCCCTGGGCGCCCTGGTGGGCGCCGGCGTCGATCCGAAAAAGCAGCTCGTGGTGGGCATCGCGGCTTCTTCCGTCGAAGACGCGATCGCGCAGGGCCGCGCCGGCCTGATGCTGGGATGCCCGAGCTTCCTGCTGGCGCCGCCGTTCTATTTCAAGAACCCGGGCGACGAAGGATTGTTCGACTGGTTCGCCGCCGTGCTGGCGGGACTGGGGCCCGAGGCGAGCAACGTCATTCTCTATCACATCCCGCAGGTCACCTCGGTCGGCCTATCGGTCGAGCTGATCGGCCGCCTCAAGAAGGCGTTTCCCGCCCAGGTGAAGGGCGTGAAGGACTCCTCGGGCAACTGGGAGAACACGCAGGCGCTGCTGAAGCATCATGCCGAGCTGCACATCCTGATCGGCGACGAGCGCCTGCTGGCCAAGGGCATGAATCTCGGCGCCTCGGGCACGATCTGCGGTCTGGCCAACATCGCGCCCGACCTCATGCAGGCGCCGGTGAACGGCATCGAGGAGCCGCGGGTCGCCGCGATGATCGAGGTGGTGCTGCCCTTCGCAGTCACTGCCGCGGTGAAGGCGCTGGTTGGCCATCGCCGCAACGATCCCGTCGCCTGGAGCCGCATGCGCGCGCCGCTGCGCTCGCTCGGCGAAGCGGAGTGCCGCAAGATCTTCGCGGCGATCGACGCCATTCGCGCCCAACCTTCCGATAAATCGCGTGCCGCCTAGGAGAGTCTCATGCCCGCACCTATCGCGATCCGCCTGCACCCCAACGACAACGTCGTCGTGGCGCGCATGGACATCCTGCCCAACACCAAGGTCGAGGCCGATGTGTCGGCCGCCACGCGCGTGCCGCCGGGTCACAAGATCCTGACGCGCGCGGTCAAGAAGGGTGAGCCGCTGCGCAAGTACAATCAGATCATCGGCTTCGCAACCGACGACCTGTCGCCCGGCACGCACATCCACACGCACAATTGCGTGATGGGCGACTTCGAACGCGACTATGCGTTCTGCGCCGACGTACATCCGACCGATTTCGTTAAGGACCCGGCGACCTTCATGGGCTATCGCCGCGCCGACGGCCGGGGGGCCACGCGCAACTACGTCGGCATCGTCACGACGGTGAATTGTTCGGCCGCGACCAGCCGCATGATCGCCTCGAAGCTCGAGCCGCTGCTCGCCCAGTATCCGAACATCGATGGCGTCGTGCCGCTGACGCATGGCGGCGGCTGCGGCATGGCCGCGTCCGGTCTGGAGATGGATGTGCTGCGCCGCACGATCGGCGGTTACACAAAACACGCGAACATGGCGGCGGTCGTCGTGCTTGGTCTGGGCTGTGAGACCAACCAGATTTCGGGGCTGATGGACGCCGAAGGCCTGAAGGAAGGGCCCAAGCTGATCCCGATGGCAATCCAGGACGAAGGCGGCGTGTCGAAGACGGTGATGCGCGCGGTCGGCTTCCTGAAGGAGCTGCTGCCGGACGTGAACGATGTAAAACGCGTACCGATCCCGGTGAGCGAGCTGATTCTCGCGCTGCAGTGCGGCGGCTCGGATGGCTACTCCGGCATCTCGGCCAACCCGGCGCTGGGCGCGGCAGTCGATCTGCTCGTCCGAAACGGCGGCACGGCGGTCCTTTCGGAGACGCCGGAAATCTATGGCGCGGAGCATCTGCTGACGCGCCGCGCGGCCAGCCGGGAGGTCGGCGAGAAGATCGTGAAGCGCATCAAATGGTGGGAAGATCATTGCGCCCGCACCGGCGGCGAGATGAACAACAATCCTTCGCCGGGCAACAAGGCGGGCGGTCTCACGACCATCCTGGAGAAATCCCTGGGTGCGGTTGCGAAGGGCGGCACGACCAACCTGGTCGACGTCTATGAATATGCCCAGCCGATCACGGCCAAGGGCTTCGTCTATATGGATTCGCCCGGCTACGATCCCGTCTCGGCCACCGGCCAAGTCGCCGGCGGCGCCAACGTTCTCTGCTTCACCACGGGCCGCGGCAGCGTCTTCGGCTGCAAGCCGACGCCGTCGCTCAAGCTCGCCACGAACAGCGCGCTCTACCGGCGCATGACCGACGACATGGACATCAATTGCGGCACCATCGTCGACGGCGAGGAATCGATTCAGGAAAACGGCAAAAGGATATTTGAACTCATCGTGAAGACAGCCTCGGGCCACAAGACGAAATCCGAACAGCTGGGCATCGGCGACGACGAGTTCGAGCCGTGGAAGATCGGCGCAACAATGTAACCCGCATGCGGGTTGAAATGACGGCGACCGGCAACCAATTTTGGGGATCGGACGTTACGTAGCCAATATGCGACCCTGCGACTCACGAACTTGGCCATGCCTTGGCGGCCAGCAGCCCATTGCGGCTCCGGACGATTCCAACGAGCTAATCCCAATTCTTCAGTTGTCGCGGTCCGTAGCAACGAGCGCTCGGGGCTCGCGAGGTTTGTAGCTCGTCAAACTGCCAAGGAGAGACTAAATGGCGAACGGTACGGTGAAGTGGTTCAATGCCACCAAGGGCTTCGGTTTCATCCAGCCGAGCGATGGCGGCAAGGATGTGTTCGTGCATATCAGCGCCGTGGAGCGATCAGGCTTGAACGGCCTGAACGAGGGCCAGAAAATCAGCTATGAGATCGCCACCGAGCGCGGCCGCTCGGCGGCCGTGAACCTGAAAGCCGAAGGCTAAAAGCTGCTCCCTCGGCTTTTGGTCAGGCGAAACGAAACGGCGGTGCCTCTGGCGCCGCCGTTTTCGTTTGGGCACTCTGCTCCCGGCAAGCGTTGCGGGGGAGAGTGTCATGGCGTCGGAATTGCATTATCTATCGCTCGATGAGGTCGCCCGGCGGCTGAAGGCGCGTAAGCTCTCCTCGGTCGAGGCGACCCAGGCGATGCTCGACCGCATCGGCAAGCTCGATCCCAGGCTCAAGGCCTATGCCACCGTGACGCCTGAGCGCGCGCTCGGCGACGCAAAGGCGCGCGATGCGGAGACGGCGGCCGGCAAATCGCGCGGGCCGCTGCACGGCGTGCCGATTGCCGTGAAGGATCTCTGCAATACCGAGGGCGTGGCGACCGCCGCCGGCATGGCGATCCACCGTACCAATGTGCCGTCGAAGGACGCCACCGTGGTGGCGCGGCTGAAGCAGGCGGGCGCGGTGATCCTGGGCAAGCTGCAGATGACCGAGGGCGCGTTCGGCGCGCACCACCCCAGCATTGCAGCACCGCTCAACCCGTGGAACGAGACCTATTGGACGGGTTCATCCTCGTCGGGCTCGGGTGCGGCGACCGCGGCCGGCCTGTGCTTCGGTTCGCTCGGTTCGGATACTGGCGGCTCGATCCGCTTTCCCTCGACCATGAACGGCCTCTCTGGCCTGAAGCCGACCTGGGGCCGCGTGAGCCGCGCCGGCGTCTTCGCGCTGGCCGACTCGCTCGACCATGTCGGTCCGATGGCACGCAGTGCGCTCGATGCCGCGATCATCCTCGGTGTCATCGCCGGCGCCGATCGGGATGATCCGACGGCGGTGCCGCTGCCCGTGCCCGACTATGCCGGTTCGATCGGCGCGGGCGTGCGCGGCAAGCGGATCGGGCTCGCCACCAACATGAGCGACCTCGATGCCGACTCGCGCCGCGCGCTCGATGGCGCGGCGGCCACCTTGCGCGCGGCCGGCGCCGAGATCGTCGATGTCCTGTTGCCGTCCGACTTCGAGCAGGGCTCGCGCGACTGGGTGCCGCTCTGCGCCGTCGAGACGGCGCTCGCGCACGAGGCGACCTTTCCCGCGCGTGCATCGGAATATGGTCCGGTGCTCGCGGGCCTGATCGAAGCAGGCCGCAAGATCTCGGGCCTCGAGGTCGCGCGCCTGCAGGCACGTCGCGCTGCGCTGACCGGCGGTCTCAACAGACTGCTGGCCTCGATCGATCTCCTGCTGATGCCGGTGATGGGCCGCGCGGTGTGGTCGCTCGACACGCTGGCCGCCGGCGGCCGCGACCCCGAAGCGGTCGCCGCCCGGCTGCGCTACACCGCGCCGTTCGATCTCAGCGGCCAGCCGACGCTCACCCTGCCGGGCGGAATGACGCCGGACGGCATGCCGACCGGCTTCCAGATCGTCGGCCGCGCCTTCGACGAAACGGGGATCCTGGCCGCCGGTCACGCATTCCAGCAAGCGACAGAGTGGCATCTGAAGCGCCCGCCGATCTGATTATGACTCTCTTGCTGCATGGACGGTGAATCACCGGTGCGGTACCATGGGTCTTTCACGGCGGCCGTCGCATGAGATCCCTGTTCAAGAACAACCTGCGACTGCGACCGAGCATCCTGATGGCTTTCGTTGTCCTGACGGTGCCTGTCTTCGGCGGCATCATCGCGGTCAACTACATCTCCAACGACCGGATCGCGCGCGAGAACGCGCAGGTCATGATCGATCGCTTCAGGATCGACGCGATCGGCAACATCGAAGACGACATCAATCCCATCCGCTCGCTGATCCGCGCGGCAGCGACGCTCGGCAACGAGGTGCCGGACTATTATTCCAGCGACCGTTCGATCTCCTATTTCCAGAGCCTGCTGCCGCATAGCGACAAGATCGTCAGCGCCTATGTCGGCCTGGCCGACGGTTCTTTCCGCCAGGCCCGCCGCGTCGACATCAACAACCGGATCGGCAACGCCTTTCCGCCCCAGGGATCCGTCTTCGCCTCGCGCGTGATCGATCCCCGCAAGGAGGGGCCGCTGCTCGATCGCTACACCTTCTTCGACAAGGGCGGCAAGGAGCTGGGCAAGCTCGACGAACCGACGGCCTACGATCCCCGCACGCGCGGCTGGTACCGCTGGACGGTCGCGGAGAAGGGCAAGCTGCACATCACCGATCCCGACATCTTCGCGGCCCTGGGCCTCGTCGGCTTCACCGTGGCGCAGCCCTTTTACATCGACGGCAAGGTGGCGGGTGTGGCCGCCATCGACATCACGCTCGACGGTCTCGGGCAGTATCTCGCCGAGCGCAAGGTCAGTCCCGGGACAGTCAGCTACATCCTCGATGGCCGCAGCAACGTGCTGGCGGCGTCGGATCTGTCGCGTAGCTACGCCAACAACAACGGCACGCTCGAGCTGCGCCACATCTCCTCGCTCGACAACGACCTGCCCGCCGTGGCCTTCGCCGCGCGCCCGCACGGGCAGGACAATGCCAAGCTGTTCTACTCCTTCGCGCACGGCGGCCGTGAGTACGTGGCGAGCTTGTCGACGCTGCCGACCGAGTTCGACAAGCGCTGGCAGGTCTTCATCGTGACGCCGCTCGACGATTTCACCGGCGGCTTCAAGCGCAACAACGATCGCCTGCTGGCCTTCGGCTTGGTCGCGCTGGCATTGCAGATCGCCATCATCTTCTTCCTGAGCGGCGTGATCTCCCGTCCGCTCGAGCAACTGGCACGCAGCGTCGAGACGATCCAGAATCTCGGGGCGCACAAGCTGCCGCCGGTGGTGTCGCCGGTGCGCGAGATCGCTACGCTCTCCAAGGCGATCGACACGCTCGACAACACCGTGCAGTCGTTCTCCGCCTTCGTGCCGGTCGGCCTGGTGAAGCAATTGCTGGATTCCGACCAGAGACTTGCGCTCGGCGGCCACAGCCGGTTCCTCTCGATCTTCTTCTGCGACGTCGAATCCTTCGCCTCGATCTCCGAGGAGATGCCATCGCAGGAACTCCTGATGCGCGTGTCGGCCTATCTCGACGTCGTCATCAAGGCGGTGAACCAGCAGCACGGCACGATCGACAAGTTCATGGGCGACGGCGTTATGGCCTTCTGGGGCGCGCCGGCGTTGCTCGAGGACCATGCCTGGCGCGCCTGCGTCGCCGCCCTCGCCATCCAGCGCGACATGAACGCGCTGAACGCACAGTGGGAAAGCCAGGGGCTGCGGCCCTTCAACGTCCGGATCGGCATCCATTGCGACGCGGTGGTCGTGGGCAACGTCGGCAGCCATGAGCGCATGAGCTACACGGTCCTGGGCGACGGCGTGAACATCGCCTCGCGGCTGGAGGCCATCAACAAGGAATACGGCACGCGCGTCTGCATCAGCCACAGCGTCTATCGCGAGGCGGGCGAACGGCTCTGCGTGCGGCCGATCGACGACGTCGCGGTCAAGGGCCGCCGCGCCAAGTTCCCGATCTACGAGCTGATGGGTGTGTATGGCGCCGACCCCGCGTTCGAGCCGCCGGCGGCCGGCATGGAACTGAGCAAGGCGAGTCGTGCGGCGTATGACGCCATGACGTCGGGCGACGGCGTGCGCGCCAGGCAGCTCTACCGCGAGGTCGCCCAGGCGTTCCCGCGGGACACCGTCGCGCCCGAAATGATCAAGCGGCTCGGCACGGCATGAAGGTCGAGTACGTTCCCGTTCCGGCGCTTCGTCCCAGCGAATACACGGCCGAGCTCATTGTCGGTTTGCGCGCGCGCCGCGCCTGGGTGCAGGACGCCGATGCGCTGGAGCTGGGCTCCGGCAGCGGCGTCGTCCTGGCCGCGCTGGGCGAGCTGGGGGCCGCGTCGCTCTGCGGCGTCGATATCGAGAAGGAAGCCGTGGCGATCAGCAGCACGCTGCTCGGCGAGCTGGGCTACGGGTCGATCGCGCAGGTCCATTGCGGCGACATGTGGAAGCCCGTGGCGGGCCGCCGGTTCGGGCTGGTTGCGGCCAACCTGCCGCATTTTCCCACGGCGAATGCCGGGGTTTCCGGCCGCTTGCCGAGCTGGAGCGATGGCGGCGTCGACGGCAGGCGGCTGCTCGATCCGTTCCTGGAGGGTCTCGCTCCGCATCTCGCAACTGGTGGCCGCGCCATCGTCGCGCACAACGCCTTCGTCGACCTCGACCGCTCGCGCGACATGGCCAGGCGATCGGGCCTGGCGCTGCGCGTGGCGCACACGACCCTGGTCTACGTGCCCGACGACAAGCTCGCGCGCATGAGCGAAAGCGTGATGCGCCGCGAGGAAGGCCGCTCGATCCACCGCTACGGCCCCTATACCTTCGCCGACATGCACATCGTCGAAATCGGGACCGCGGACGCACTCGACTGACATGAGGCTGTGGCTGCTCCTTCTCGCGCTGCTGGCCGCCGCGACGCCGGCATTGGCCCAGCAGGATCGGTCGCCCGACGCCGAGCTGGCGCGCGTGCTCGACGAGGCGCGCGCGGCCTGCGCGCAGCCCACGGCAGACCGGCTGGTCCGCATCCTGTGCGGCAAGCGCATCCGCATCGGCGTGCGCGACTACTATCCGCTGTTCGCCACGCACGAGAACAACACACGGCAGGGCTTCGAGATCGACATCGCCGACGCCCTCGCCGCGCGCCTGGGCGTCGAGGCGGAGTTCACCCGCGTCAACGCCGCCAACCGGATCGCGCTGCTGGCCGAGGATCGCATCGACCTCACCATCGCGACCATGGGCCACAACACCCAGCGCGACGGCCAGGTGCGCTTCATCCGGCCGCACTATTATCAATCCGAGACTATCCTGGTCGGCGCCAAGGCGCTCAAGGCGGCGAGCTGGGCCGACGTGCCGGAGCGCACGATCTGCGCCACCGTCGGCAACGGCTCCAATGCCGAACTCGTCTCGCACGGCGCGCGGCTCATGCTGTTCGACGAGGCGGGCGTGTTGCCCGATCGCCTGAAGAGCGAGACCTGCACGCTCGCGGCCCAGGACGACAGCTTCTTCGCGGCCTATTTCGCGGATCCTTCGTTTGCCGCCGTCTACGCGCCGAAGTTCGGTTTCGCGCAGGTGCCGTGGGGAATGGCGGTCGCGCGCACCGGCAGCGACCGCCTCGCGCACGCGCTCGATCTCATGAGCGAGATCTTCCATCGCGACGGCGTATTCCTCGACTTCGCCCGCAAGCACAGGATCGCGACGGCCTTCCTCGAGACGCAGAAGGCGGTGTGGAACCGGCTCGACTGCAACACCGCCGACGGCGCCGCCAACTCGGCTTGCGTCCTGCCGGCGCTGAACAGCGAACTGCAGCCCACGCCCTTCGCGCGCCAGGTCGCCGTGGTGGAGACGTGGGTGAAGGCCCATCTCGGCTTCGAGCTGCTGCTGCCGATGCTCAAGACCGCGCCGGCCTGGTCGCTGTTCAAGACCGGCGTCGCCACCTCGCTGCTGCTGATCGCGGGCGCGCTCGCAGCGACCCTCGGCTTCGCGGTGCTGATGGGCGCAGCCCAGGGTTCGCGCTCCTTCGTCCTGCATACCGCCGCGCGCATGCTGACGATCGTGCTGCAGTCCTCGCCGATCGTGCTCACCCTGGTGATCGTCTCGGCGCTCTCGCACATTCTCTTCCCGACCACGGGCGCGGTGGCGATCGGGGCGGCGATCGTGGCGCTCGGCCTCACGAACGGCGCCAATGCGGGCCAGGCGATCGGCGAGGCGATGGCCAGCCTGCGTCACGAGGGAGCGGCAGGGCCCCAGTTCGGCCGCGCGCTTGCCCGCTCGGCCTCGCAGATCGTGTCGTTCCTGGTGAACGCAGCCAAGGGCACGCCGACCGCCAGCTTCATCGGCGCGCCCGAACTCTTGACGGCGCTGACCGACATCACGTCGTTCTCGAGCGGCCGCATCACGACCTACTGGCTGCTGCTGATCTTCTACACCGTGGTGGTGATGGTCGTGGTCTGGCTGTGCGGCCGACTGCAGCGCTTCCTCGAGCTGAGGCAGGCC
>OUNM010476967.1_pt1 | contig 21220 bp, 25 predicted proteins | sample 1769961 | NCBI WGS metagenome assembly OUNM01 (sample SAMEA3914820, study PRJEB12502) | metagenome | biome: forest; material: soil | place: USA | collected 2012-03-12 | depth 0.3 m
CATAGTCCTGTCCGCTATTAGCGAAGACTATGAACAGGGCTATGATTAGACCTAGGTTCGGGATCTCCGAGTCCTTGGATAGGAGCTTTTCTCGCTCGAGGCGGGCGAGCATAGATATGAATAGGCGGCCGACGAGCTGCTAAGTGGCATCGGCGTATTTGCTGTCGTCGATTCTATTTCAGACGGTTAGCACTAAGTATATCACGGTGGGCTATTAGCAAGTGGGGGAAATCGGAGCTCGCACGTACCCCGTGAGCGGATCGGACATCCAGGTCTGAAGGAAGAGGGCGAGGGCTTTATAAATGGCCTACTGTACTTTGACGTTCGAGGCGGCCTTTTTAAAGTCGAGGATCAGGTTCTGTACTATTTCTAGGACGCTGTACCCCGTGTGGTCGTTGAAGGTGTATATGCCGAAGTTGTCGGGGCACTGTAGCGTAAAGTGGGTGTATTGTACGAAGAACTTGCGTTTGCTCGTGGACGACAGCTTCTATATGTGGTCTGGGTGGTTGGCGGCGGGCTTCTCGCATAGGCAGGTCTTGCCGCCGTCGCATTTCCCTTTGCCGCCGTCGTCTTCATCGTCGGAGCCGTCGTCCTCGGAGCCGTCGTCATCGGAGTCGCTGCTATTGGGAAACGGCGGCCGGTATATGGTTATAAAGGCAAAAGCCTTGACCGGGTTCTGTAGCTCTAGTTGGAACTCGTCTTCGGCGTTGGCGGACCCGGACACTTTGGCCTAGCGTTTGCTCCGAGGGATGGGCATGACTGGAGCGGCCGGGGCGTCGGCGGCATTGTTCGCGTTGGTGTCGTTGGTGTCATTGCTGGCGTTGTCGCTGCCCTCCGCGCTCTCAGTGGACGGACGCGGCTTCTTGGCTCGGCTCCTGGTGCTGGTAGGTGCCGCGGAACGCTTTTTGGGCGGCATCTTGATTGCGATCGTTGACGGACGCGGTGGTGTTGACGGTACAGTTGACAGAAGTTCTGGTGAATGATGTTTGGGGGAACAGGGAAAGACGCGTTCAAGGAAAAACACGCCGAAGTCATCAAGAGACGCGCCGAATGACGTTGGTACAAGGCTTACAGAAGAGCGGCCAATGGGGAGGACGCTTGGCGGCTGAACAGGGCTAGAAACGGCAAGAAAAAGCAAGTGGTTGTTCGTAATTTACTGATTGCAATACTGGGGAGAACAAAACACGGACAATCGTCTGCCCTGGCACCAGGTTTACCAACTTGGGGATGATCATACGCGCAAGGCACACCGATTCATCCCACGACAGGTTCATTGTCTACCGACCCATCTATATGTCCTCAACACCCCTTAAAACAGACCAAACTGAGAATAAACATCCTACAACAAACCCCTCGACACACCACGCTACATCGCGCTCTCGTCACCACTCTTACCGCACTCCACCTCAATCTGGAACGCCTCCAAGACCTTGTCCCCAAGCTCAATCGCTTCCTTCCTGCTGACCCGACTGCACACCAACAAGTGCGCCACATACGTCCTTGCGCCATCGGTGTATGTCCCCACCCTCTCCCCCGGCACACAGTAATCCACCGCAACGACAATCTTCTCCCTCAAGTCCGGCCGGCGCCGCTTCAGTTCCTCACATGGCGACAGCCCCGAAGACCATCTGACCACCCCGTCCTTTGGCGCAGGGATGTAGACCAGCCGGGACCAGTACTGCGCCCCCGCCGTCCTGCCCTCGACGGCGTGATCAAACGGTCGCGCGGCCATGCGCAGCCTGTCGGCATCGCCCACTGCGGCAAGCATGTGCGCGGCAAAGAAGTCCACGCCATAGGTGTGCCGCGACGGCACGCTGACCCGATACCCCGGCGGACGCGCATTGATCTCGATGAGTTTGCACACCGCCTTCTCCTCGGGCAGCACTGTGCCCGCCTCCCGCCTCACCAAATCCACCACCCCACTCTCTCCGTCTCGCTGATACTCCATCTGCGAACCCACCACCCTCGCCTCGACGTGGAACACCCCCGTCCGGAACCCTGCCTTGACTAACACCCCCCTGAGCGTCTCTCGGACGACCTCCTGTTCCCCGGCCGGCAGCGCGCTCGGCAGCGTCAGCGCCTCGGGGCTGAAGGTGTCATGCACGCTGGCACCGCGCGCGTCAGCCTGGCAGGGCGGCTCGTCGGCGATCTCGAAGAACAAGACCTGCCCGTCGAGGAGAACAAAGTTGGCGTCGATCTCGGGCCCGTCGAAGAAGGGCTCGATGACGGCCGCGCTGCCGTGGCGGGCCGTGGCCTTTTGCACAGCCAGCGCGAGGTCGGCTGGGTCCGAGACCTTGCTGACGCATTCTGATGACCAGCCCTTGGTGGGTTTGACAATGACCGGGAAGGCTGGGGTGAATGCCGCCGGCGGCTGGGTGGAGTTGGACGTGGGTGAGAGGAGGGCGTGGAGCTCGGCGACGCTCGAGACGCGGGCGGTCTGGCCTGGGGCATCCTGGAGCAGACGGGAGCGGTACTTGTCCACCGAGGTCTCGAACGCGGAGACGGGGCTAGTGGGGAGGTGAAGGGAGGAGGCGACGCGGGCGGTGGCGACGAAGAAGTTGTCCGAGAGGGTGAAGATGCCGTGGATGGGAAGGGGGTAGCGAGCGATGGAGGCGAGAATACGATCCACGACGCCGGAGTCTTCGGTCATATCGGTGGCGAGAAAAGCCTCACGATGCATCTTATTTTCGTCTGTGTCCGGTTGCAGCCAGTGGCCTTCGTCGTCGATGATTACGAGGTCAAGCCCGAGTGCTCGTGCCGCGCGGTAGACTGGCCCCCCGGCGGTGATGTTCGGCCGCCCCCTGATCAAGGCAACCCGCCTCCGAGCAATGGGATGTGGCGTGAGCCATGGTGCGTCATTGAGGCGGCGCCGGAGCTCATGGGTCAATCCCAAGAGGTGGCGTTGGAGATCAAGAATCGACACTGAAGCCTCGAGATCAGCCCATTGGATGACCCCCGCTGCCTGCCCGATCACAAGGGCGAGGCTGTCTTCTGAGTTGGCTGTGGCGGGGGACAACCGGCAGGCGGTGTACTTTTTGAGAGGGCTAACGCATTCTTGGATCTTGCGGATGGAAAACGGGCAGTCTTGGAGGCGGAGCTGCAAAAAGTCGGCGCGGCTGACGTAGCCGTCGGTGGAAGGAAGGATGGCGGTGAAGACGGAAACGCCGGCACTCGCCGAGCCGGTAGAGCCGAGGCCGAGGCTTGCGAGAGCATCGACAAAGCGAGATGGTGCTTCGAGAGGCGACGGGTACCCGCTGACCCCATTGGCACCGTTGGTGTGGCTCGCGCCGTTCCTCAGCGGCGCGCAGTTGGCCGAGAGCCGTGGTGGCTTTGGGAGGAGAATTATGTGGACGATAGAGAACATTTCACAGAGAGGGACAATCTCCCAGAAGAAGGGGCGACAGAGACTGACTGGCGCTGTGTTGTGTTGGCGTTAACAAGCCCATTCTTGCAGGCTCGACGAGGCCGACCGAACTTACCAACGACGGCGCTTGAGGGCGAAGGCGGTGTTAAGGGGGCCGATGCTGCGGATTCAGTGTCTGACTGGAAGCTGTCGAGGTGGACTTTTGGAGGCCAGCCATCGGGCTGACTCGACAGCACACCGACAGCCATGGCGATGGACGTTTCCAAGGGTGTCTCCTGAGAAAGAACCCGAGGGGAGGAAGCGAAGACGGATGGACAAATGAATGATGGACGAGAGTTGAAGTCGACCTGGAGATCGGAGAGTCTCGAGAGGGCCTCGAAAGATTAATAAAAGCGGTCAAGCAACGAGTGAGCGACCTGAGAATTGACGTCAAGGGATGGCACCACGACACTAACGAAGGTCAACGTTGGCCGAACAAAAGATGGCGTTGCCTGGGCCCAATGGTCCAAATTGCCGGTCAAGTGCAAGTATTGGCGCCAACCAGTTGACTCTTTGGGGCAAGCGCATCGCATCCGAGGCAAAGGGGAAAAAGTCTCTCGGGTTTTACGAGCCTCGAGCTCACCGCCAGATTTCCCGTCGGTACTCGTGTTTCCGAATTAGATTGTACGGGAGCACAGGGGGGACGTGGGCGAGAGTGAGACCACGGCAGCGCTGCGGGAAGGGGCAGAGTCGCAGATTGAGAACCCTGATGGTCTCCATGCAAGATAATCTCTGCATCTGATAAACCGGATCGTTGCCGTTGCCGGTAATTAGGGCGGATACGAACCACCTCAGCCTGTCCCTTCCTGCCCTCTCCTGCCCGTGCCAGCCCGGCCCGTGTCTGCCCCCCTGCTCGCCTCTGCTGACTGCCCCCTGCCAGCTGCCAGTTGGACCATTCCGGAACCGGGACCGTTCGTGTCCCCCCCTGCGCCGCTTCCCAATTTCCTTCGACATTTTTTTTTGGAGGGCCGCGCCGCTGACCCCAACCCAGACCGCGCGGGCCACGAGAACCCTGACGGCCAGATCAGACACCTTGATGGCCAACTGCCAGACAACAATGCTGCAGCAGGCCGCAAGGCCCAACGGCGTTCTCATCGGGCGGGCACCAAAAGAGGAATGGGACGCCAGCAGGTGCAATCTGGTGCGCCCCGGCCGCTATTGAGGTACCCGCGGGAGGATGAGCGAGCGGGAGGAGCAACACGCGAGCTGCCGAGAGGAGACGTCGGCCAGATACCTAGTACTATTATATGCCGCGGCTTGCCCAGGTGCTTCCTCTCTTTGCCCTGGCCGCTTTCTTTTGGCACCTGATCATGTGTGTGCTCTGAGCCAGGAAAGGGTCCAAGTCGGCCATCTTCGTCTTTGACTCCCTGCTTCAGCTGTCAAGTCGTGCCGTGTCGTCAAGTTCTCGACTTTCGAATCCTCCAACAAAGTCCACTAAGCCCCAAAACACCATCTGTCTCCCAGGATGTCCCTCCTTTCCTCGTGGCTGCGGCTGGGCAGCCCAACGGCAAAGACGGACCCTTGTCCCTGCTCCTCCCACGACTCCCTCGCCATCGTTGAGAAGGCGGAAATCCTCCACGACCAACTGCTCGACGCGAGGGCCGAAAAGGTCCAGTGGCTCGTCCAGACCATCATCGAGACCCACTCCGGCCTGCTAAAGCTTCCGCATTACCGCCCCGGAAACGCCATCAACCACCTCCTGGGGAACCTGGTCTCGGTGTGCTCTGAGATCCACGACCGGGACATTGTCGACAAGGTAACCTCCTTCTTAGGCTCTCCCCTCATTCTCATTTCCGAACAGAGGCTGACATCCACGTCCAGGTCCTCTCCCACCCAGGCGTCCAAGCAGTCCTACCGTCCCTCCGCCAGATCTGCGCCGATTCTGAGTCGTGCCTCGAGCTCCACTGGGCCGAGCTCATCCTGTCCACCGACGCCCAAACCACCCCCGACGAGGTTCGCACCCGCCTGCAAACATTCCCCTACTACGCCAACTATGAAGAGCTCACCCGGCTCGAGCTCTGCGCCATCCTCTCGGCAACCAATGCCCCTCCTCGCCGGGTAGCCTTCATCGGCTCGGGTCCTTTGCCGCTCACCTCCCTCTGCCTGCTCCAGTCCCTCAAACAAAACGCCCTCGCCTCCACCCTCTCAGCGCCAACCCCAGATGGGCCAGGAGCGGCAGCAGACCCTGTTGTAATTCTCAACATCGACTATTCCGCCGCCGCAATTGCCGCCTCTCTGTCCCTGTGCCTCGCCCTCGGCGAAACCGGCCATGGCATGGAATTCCTCTGCGCCGAGGCCACCTCCCCGACCAAAGACCTCGCAGAGTTTGACGTCGTGTACATGGCCGCGCTGGTTGGCATCTCCCAGGCCGAGAAGGAGGGCATCATGCTGCAGGTCGTCGGCCGCATGCGCCCCGGCGCGCTGCTGGTCGTGCGCAGCAGCTGGGGGCTGCGGACCTGTCTGTACCCGGAGGTCGATCTCGCCACGGAGCGGCTGCTGACCCGCCTGGAGCCTTGCGTGGTTGTGCACCCATATGGGCAGGTCGTAAATTCGGTTATTGTCGCAAGGGTGAAGGGTTGTTAGCGTCAACCAAGATGGAGAGGAGCATCAACTTGCTTTTTGGTGGTTACATTATTAATTAGATCGGTTTTCGGGCGGCGAGGGATACCATTTTGCCAGAGGTTTGGTGGGAGGAAAGGGAAAAGTTCAGAGAGGCATGTTTTTAAACTCTGCCGACTTGTGGTCCTGTCTTGAGTTCAGGTTATGTTTCGGCCCAACTCAAGCCGCCAATGACTTGACACATCTTGTGCTGAACCAATGATTGCTCATAGAGTTCTCTGTGAATGAGCCCCCGAGGAAGTGGGAGAGCCAGGAACACCGAACGTCGAAGACCATGCGAAGGGGCGCATGAGATATTTCACTTTTGGGAATGGTGTAGTAAAGTACGGGGATGCGCTGGCGCATGTGCGTGCGTGCTCCTTTCTTTGGTAGAATGTATCACTCGGTACTTACCTACTATCCAACGAGGCTCAGGGGCTGAAAGTTTGAGGTGGGAAGCCTCCCATCACTGCTATGCAATCGGTCATTGCGCTTTGTTTAAACCAAAACACTCCAATCACTCTAACCCTCGATTCTTTGAATCCCGAGCCCTGTTCTCGCTGCCCGCTCTTTTCGGATGTAAATGGCTTCACGCGCTGCCACGCCAGTGGGATGTGGCGGAAAATCCACTTCGAGATACTCCTCCTTCAGCACCCGCCACGCGCGGGGCGAGATGGGGTGGCCGATGTGCGTGCCAAATTCCAGAATACAAACGACACGAAGAGTTAAATCTGAAATACTGCATCAATGCATTGTACATACTCGACCGGCTCAAAGTGCCACGGCATCTGCTCCTCGAGTTTGCTGACAATCAGCACCGCCGGCCGTGCAATATGTGGTGATCTGTCGCACAGGGAGAAAAGGATTGACTGCAACCACGACAGTGGTCTCGTCAACTTCCCAAAAGCCCAAGGGGTCATCCAGCAGCCTGATGCCACGCACAGGGTGAAAACGGACGTCGATGTCTTGGTAAGCGTCATTCTGCACAAAACATGGAATCTCCGAGTTGTGACAACTTCCGCCGAGTTGCCGCCGTCTGGCTTTCACAACGTTGCGGACAAGGCACGCGATGATTTTCTGGAAGATCTCCATCACCTTGGTGGTGATTCTGGCTTCCACATTGCCCTCGGCCAGACTTCTGCCCAGCCCAAACACCACAATCTTGCCGATCTGGGTTGGTAGGCTCAGCCCAGAAAGCAGGGCATGGAACCTGCGCAGATATCTCCCCAGCCTCGATGGCGTCCGGGTGTGATATACATGTTGACGGAGCCTCTCACGGATGATGTACTGTTCTGAACGGATTCGGACGGTCATCACGCAGGATGTACAGGAGCGTCATGGGGAGAAGCGCCCAGTCATTGCCGGAGGCGGGCTCGTCGGAGAGGTGAATTGTGTTTCGTCACACTCGAAGCGGTCGAGGATGGCAACAGTCTCGTCATGTGTCACATCGGTCTGATCTTTCGTCCATGCCAGGCGTTCAGCCGGGCCGAACTCGTGGCGTATGTCCTCAAAATTCTCTTCTGGGTCCGGGCCTCCGGGGCCGTCTTCGACAACGAAATACGCATCGGGAGGAAGATACACGTTCTTAATGTCTTCGAGGCCGGGGGTTCCCTCATCGGCAGCCCCGGAGTCATGCGAATCCATGGATTCAATCAACAGCAATAAGATTGCTTTCAATGGGGCTAGGATCGAGGCGGCGTGGTCACGGTGATGGCTGGGTCGAGGACAGAGGTCGCGCTATTGCAACTCAAGGCCCAGACCTCAGAGCAGTTCTCAGGGCACCTGACTTTGCAGAAGAGAGAGTCGACCGACTCGATGCTCAGAAGGAATGCACCTTCTAGCAGAGGTCAAAGCAGTCATGGAACTTAGAAGCCACCATTTTTTGGACGCCTACCTTGCTGTCTTTGAGCTTCCATCCCACCAACCTCCGTTTTCATGTCTGAAGGTGGCGAGATTGCTGAGTTTGCTTTTCCTGTGGCGGTGTCCCCCCTGCCCCCCCTGAAACTTGGCTGGCCGCGTGACAATTCTCGGGCGGGGAAAAAATACATTGTTTTGTGAGCCAGGGAGCTGGGGTAAGAGGGGGGGTGTCTCTTACCTCGAGCACCGTGTGAAGTTGCATGGTATCCGTGATTCTTCCCTGGTGTATCCGTATTCTGTAATGCAGCTTCGGCCCGCTACCAATGCAAGCCACTCTTCGGGGTCTTCGCAACCCCATCTCCCGCCAGGACACTTGTCACACGTGGCTCTCCTTTCTCCTCCAGACTCCCAGACAAGAGAGGTTTGCGAGCACACAGGCAGGATCCCGTGTTGGCAGCGTGTTGCCGCACAAGCTCACAGCCCGAATGTTTACGCAGTAATTATGCACCACCTTCCGCATGCCGGTTCTGAAAAAGGAGCGGGCTCTGCTCTCAGCGTGCCTGTGCGCAGATTTCGTTGTTCTCTGCCGGTTGAATTTTCAACCCTTGCAGCCAAACTTCTTCGCCGCAGCCCACACAGTCTAGTCATACTGCCTCTATTCATGGATGACCGGGGTTTGATATCGCGGGCAGCCGAGGCAGGGGCAGAGGCCAAACAATGAACATGGTTATTTTGGACAAGAACAAGCTGTCCGGCCGGAGCCGAATCACGATTAAACGTGGTTGAGGCGGGATCTCTTCCCACGTTTCTTTCTGCGTTTTCCTCCTGCAATTCCTCTTTGCTCGAACATCACTCGTTCTGGTCCACGACTACGCAGTGGACTGCAAACCTAGAGCGACAGTATGGCCAAGCTCTCATGGTCACTCCTCTGGGCTCTGTTGTCCTTGATGCCCACATCGTCTCTGTGTGGCTCCATGGCAGCATGGTGGACGGACATCGGCCCTTCCTTCGTTATGCAGAATGCCTCGACCGGACTCCTCACATACAGCCTGTGCCACAGCAACAACACACCGCTCTACCCCGTGGACCCTCCGCTCGCTTTCGAAACCATCTATGCTCCCAGAAACGGCACCTCTCTGGCGGCCACGGGATGGTTTGACAGCAAGACCACGTGGGCCTCGCTGTTTTATCAGAACAACAACGACGACATCGTCAGCGCGGTCTACACATGCGATTTCCAGACGGGCGTGTACAAGCAGGTGGAGAGCAAAGTCATCTCAGACCGCTCTGGCACACCGGCCGTTCATCCACAAACCGGATTGTCGGTTACTTTGCTCGGCGAGCAGGAGGGATACCGCGTCTTCTTCCGGGACAGGTCCAAAGCCTTGCAATCTCTCAAGTTCACCCAAGCCGAGAGTTGGTCCTACGGCGGGCCCGTATCAGCAAACACAAACCGTTCCGGGATGGCCATACACTCCATGTTCTCGGGCGTCCGCAACGTGACCGTCATCACCCCGCGAGATAGCAGGAACATGGAGGTATCGCGCCTCAACATCGACGGAACATGGCACATCTGTATGTCCAATCCAAGATCTCCCTTACTCTCACGAACGACGACAAACTAATCCTTCGTCACCCTCCAAAGCAACATTTCCCACCCCTCTCCTCAGCCCCAACACAACCTCCCTCTCCAACAGCACCTCGCCGCCCTACGCCTCCACCATCAACACAAACACCACTCTAACCGCCTGGTCCGGCCACCCGAAAGCCCTCGGCCTCGCAATCGACACCCATCTCACCCGCCAAATCTTCTATCTCGGCACTGACCGCGTCCCGCACTCTCTCGCGGCCTTCGTCACCGGCTCTTCAGACACAGAGGCCGAAAGCGAGTGGCGCGCCCAGCCGGCACAGGATACCACGCGCTGGCCGCCGGCCGACGAGGCCGACGCTGATTTTGCCATTGCGAGCCAACTTGGCACGAGTAGTGTGCGGTTGTATTATGTGAGCGGGGGCAAGGTGGTGGAGGCGAGGGGGACGGACGGGAGGTGGGATGTTGCGGGGGGGTTGGCGGTTGCAAATCTGACGGGAACAGATGCCGGAGGGGGAAGTGGGCAAGGGGGTGGGTTGACAACGGGGCAGAGGGTCGGTGTTGGGGTCGGTGTTGGGGTTGGATCGTTGGTGGTGCTTGTTACTGTGGTGGGGTGGTGCGTGATGAAAAGGAAAGGGGTTGAAGGTGGTGCTGGTGTTGATGGAGGTGGTACACCTGGGCAGGATGTAGGATACTATCCGCCCGCGGTGGGTGGCTGGGAAGGGGGGATGGGTTGGGGGGAAGGAGTGGGCTGGGGCGGCATGGTGTATCGTGAGAGCGGCTTGAGCCAGTTGCCGGGTCAATCCACGGGGCAGTGGGTGGGAGATGTCAAGGACATACCAACGGTCCCGAGCCCAAGGGAGCTGGAGAGCCCAAATCTGGCGTTGGAACTGGCTCAGGATGGGAGCCAGCCAGTGCAGAGGCTTGCCACAGAACTGGCCTGAGTCCGGAGTCTCTGGACACCATGGACATAACGGGAGGGGCGGCGCCAGATAGAAGGGTATAAAAGATGGTGGGTTGGCACACGGTAGGTGTTAGACTTTCTCTTCATTTGATGGGTCATAGTTAGTCCTTGATACCATAGTTGTTCCATGAGTTGTTTGTTTGACGTCGATAAGGCAGTTAAGAGCACAAACAGTGTGATTCCTACTCAGGTTATGAATGGCTTGCACTCGATGATGTTCTGAAATTGATAATTACCCCTCGATCAAGTACCCCTCGATCAAGTACCCCTCGATCAAGTACCCCTCGATCAAGTACCCCTCGATCAAGTACCCTTGGACCAGTTACCCCTATTTACAGTTGTTTCCAGGTCCCAAAGATGACTTTCGCAGTCACTGACAAGCGAGGGCAAGACAGCTTGTGAGAACTGGTCCCACCCGCCTGTGAGGAACATTTCAAATTCAACAGCAAGTGGAGACACAGGAACCAGAATCCATTGCGTTCTGAATCCCAGTTACCACATAGTTACTGAGGATTCCAACCGTCCGCCCCAAGCTCATAAAAGGCGGGGTCAAAAGCCGGAGCAACTGAGAGCATCACGACGTCAGCGTCTCGTTCACAACACTCAAGTCGAAATAAGGGGCAAAACTCACCAGTCGTCCCGACGAGGGTCCAGTCCCCCTGACTCTGGGCGCGCTGCCACTCCCACGAGCCAATCACCACCTGAGGCGACTGGCTGCTGAAGACGTCCGGGCCAAGGACCACCTTGCGAATGCCCGATCCGTTGTTGTGCGAGAGAGACAGCGTAAGAGGCGCGCCGGCGTAGTAGTGCCACACCTCCACGGCGTCAATGCGGTGCCAGACCGAGATGCCAGCTGAGCCCTCGAGGAGGTAGTAAATGGCCGTGCTGGCGGAACGGGTGCCGTTGTTGACAAGCAAGGTGTCCCGAAAGGTCTCCTTGTAATAGCCCTTCTCCGGGTTGGCAATGAGGCCGAGCTTGGCGACGACCTCATTGGCTTTGCGCGTCCCGATGGGCTTGGTAGCACAGGCGCCATGGACGAGGCTCAGGAGAGCCAGGAACACGACGCAGAACAGGGGAGTAATTCGGGACATGATGGTGATTATCGGCAAAGACAAAGGAAACACTCAACCGGAGGTTTCCGAGAACGATCGCCAAAATTAGAGCTGCGGTTTGCCCTGGGCCGTGTTCTTATAGCCGACAGGAGACTTGGGTCAGAGTTCTCTCCCCCTGTCCGAGTCCTTCGCCTGCATGTTGGTTCCCAAGACAGGGAATGTGAGCCGAAGGCAAACGGGGGACCGGGGAGCCGGCATTCCAGCCCCACGCAAGAGAAGACGTAATTTTACTGCACTGTACATAGATACTGTACCATGCTCGAGCGACGCAAAATGTCTCACTCTTCGTTCGGTACAAGCCCCCCTCCCCTGTATCTGGGCTGCCCAGTGTGGACAATACCTAACGTCTGTCGTACAGTTGCGGTCTAGACGTCGAAAGTTGGTGAGGCATCTTTTTCATGCGTGACTTTACCCTCTTGAGCTTCCAAACAGATGCAATGAATGTATCTGAGAGCCGCACCTATGCTGACTCAAGAGGAGGTGGTGTCCGGAAGTTCCGGCTGTTGGGACTGCGCCAGCAACAAGCGTTGCTAGCATGTTGCTCTAACGTTGTTTGGATTAGTGAGAGCAGGAAGGATTGGACGAAAGCTTATGAGCTTTGTCATCAGACTTATTGCATCGGTTTGGGCCGTTGGGATGGTGTGAGGCAAGGGGGGAGATGAGGAGAACTGAAGAAGAGAGGAGAGAAAGCCTAAACCCCTCCGCCGTGAAAAGAACTGCATGACTGCGCTTTTAAGTACAATCGCCATTTAATGCAGCTTGGAGGCAATGCTGGTTGCTTGGTTCCAAGACTGGCACGGAACTCTCCGGGAACCTCGGGCTCCTTCTGATTGTTTGCCCCATCCCGTGTGTGATGAATCCTTGAATTAATTAACTAACCGAATGGTCCACCGTTAACAGTTGACAAATGCGACGCGACGGCACATGAAACCAACTAAGTGTCGGTCAGCCCTGAACCCTGGAGATAAGTGCTGCTCCAGCATGTATCGTTCTGTTTAAAGTACATAACTCTTGTGAGACCCGGACTGGCGCCCACACAAACTGGCCGGGAATCGCTTCAAGTTTCAGATATCAGAAATCTACCCGCAATGACGGTCACACACCTCACAACGGCATCCAAAGGCTCGGCCCAGGACGTGATCTCGGCCCTGAACCTCGTTCCGCACCCGGAAAAGGGCTACTACGTCGAGACGTTTCGCGACATTGCAACATCAGCATCAGCAGAAGGCGGAGGAAAACGGCGCTCCAACAAGACGTGCATTTATTACCTCTTGGAAGGTGATTCTGGCCCGTCGCACTGGCACCGCGTCCTCGACGCCGTTGAGGCATGGCACCATTATTCGGGAGCTCCCTTGCAGCTCTCTCTGTCCTGGGACGATCACAGGCCTGTACGGCATGTGATACTGGGCAAGGATCTCTGGAAAGGAGAGCGGCCGCAGGTGGTGGTGCAGCAGGGTGAATGGCAATGTGCGAGGAGCCTGGGGGCCTGGACACTGGTGGGCTGCTCGGTGGCCCCGGCCTTTACCTTTGATGGATTCGAGATGGCATCGCCAGGATGGGCACCAAGGGGAGCGGAAACAGAGGCAGAAGCTGCTGCCTGAAGGCTTGAAGGGGCGGAGGGAAATGTGTAATAACTGGAATCAAGGGGGCATCCAAGTGACCAGAACGGTGTGTTGTATTCTTCCACAGCATGCGTCGATAACGTTCCATTACAAGGAGCCTTGCTCTGCATCTTTGTGCAAGAAGCAAACCTTTTCTTGCGAAGCAAACATGGGATTTATTTTTATGCGTCTTGGATCTGCATGTTTTCTTACCGGTTTGGACGGTATGGCACCATTCCCGCGCCGCCCCCTTGCCTCCGCCATCTCTCGGCTGGTCCGCTTGCGCAGAAAATGCGGGCAATCCCGGGTGGCAGGCCCTGCAGGCAGTCAGCGGGCCGATAAGTCAACCCTTGTTAGGCACATGTCCGATGCTCGTCGCCGTTCAGCAGCAACCTTCCCGTCTGGCCTCATCTTCCACAGTAATTAGTGACAGTATCCGTATCTCCAGTCAATATTACCTACCTACCTAAAGTACCACCTATTAGCCCCACGCGCGCCATGCCCTCCAACGGCGGTGGAGATTGCAAGAATTGTCCTGCGGATGTTCTTTCTTTGTCCAGCAAGGCAATGATATGTTGATGCCTTGGTACTCCGTCGTGAAGGATTTTGAGTTCTCTCAAGTCTCCTCAACCTTGTTCTCCTCTCTCAAGTTGTGTCGGCCCAGTGTCGGCCCGACAGTGCATCATGGCTGGAGACAGCGAGCTTTATGACCTGCAAAAGGACCTACGCATGTCCATGATTATCGCGGCTTTTACCGGAATCTCGTGGTTTATCGGCGCCGAGATCAATACATCCCTCTTTCTGCTCTTTAAACGCCGGCGCGGCCTGTACTTTTGGTCCGCCGCCCTCTCATCATGGGGCGTCGTCTTACAACCACTCTTCATCATACTCGCCGATTACGGGATATGGACTGACCTCAAGGGGTCCATTTCCATGATCTATCTGACTTGGATGATCATGGTGGTTCCCCAGAGCTGGCTTCTGTACTCGCGGCTGCATTTGATAGCGAACCACGGGACGATGCTCAGGTGGATCAAATTCGTCTTGATCTTCACGTCGATTGTCTTTTCTGTTCCAACCATCATTATAGGCACCATTGCTGTGAGCATCTTCCCACTTGCTATTGAACCTTTCACTACCAATTGTGATGGCGTTGCTGACCTCTTGTGATCAATCGCCCAAATACAGCAAGCGACAGACATTAGCCCCGGCTTGTTCCAAATCAACATGACGTGGGACCGCGTGCAGCTCACCGTCTTCTTCGCCCAAGAAGCCGCTCTGTCGCTGCTGTACATCTGGCAGGCCCGCCAATACTTGCGCAACTCGTCGCTGCTTTCTTCCCAGCCTCACCTCAACTCCAGGGCCACCGGCGGTTCCGGCGCCCCCAACAATCCTGGCTCCGAAACCAAACGGGTTCTCATGCATCTCGTGTGTGCCAACATTCTGGTCATTGCGCTCGATGTCGCCCTCCTCGGCGTCCAGTACGCCGGCCTCTTCTACCTTCAGGGTGCGTTCAAGCCCTGTGTGTACGGCGTCAAGCTCAAGGTGGAGTTCGCCATCCTGAACCGACTGGTTGAGACGGTACGCATGCGAGGACGACAAGGGGCATACTACCCGGACGGGAGTGGCAACAAAGGCGGCTTGGGTCTTGTGGCGGACGGAGGGCGGGCGGCTGCTGCGAAAGGGCAACCTGGACCACAAATCAATGTCTCCGGTGCGCCTGGCGGCGAGACCAAGTGGCACGACGAGGAGACTCGGGATGAGAGCGGCCGACAGGAGCGCATTGGGCTTGAGACCTTGGATCATCACTCGACTAGTAGGCCCTCGCGTTCGCACAGCCAGGAAAGCCAGCATCCCATCTGGGACGGGCAAGGGCCCCGTCATGCTGATGCCATGGCCATCACCAACCTTCCAGCCACGGAACATCAGGCGCCATGGAAACAGGTGTATCATCGCTAAGCCGTTCAAGGTATTCTTTATGGCGAAAACAAAGCTGGAATTTATGGGAGATTTTATCTGGGTTTGAGCGTCTTGGGAGTTTCTGAGATCTTGGAAAGAGGAACTTTGGTGTTCAGGGGTTTGGTTTATTGGGGAAATAGCAAGAGGGAAGACACGGCGTTAGGGGCTCAGAATAACCAGGCCGGGGTGTATAAATCAGGACCAATGGAAGCCGCGGGAACCTTGTTGATGTAAATAGAGCTCTGGCTTCAAGTGGAAGCCCGATGTATCTAGAGTTTGATGGTTGGAAACCGACGGTGCCTTGAACATCTTGCTGCAGAAAGAAATTGTGAATCAAGGAGTGCGACACGCTGAAAAACTTAGGGTTAGTCACTTTCACGGAATTCATGAACCATATACATAGTTGTACACGACGTCGCTCCTCACCTCCTCTCAGGGGCAGACTCAGGGGCGGGCCCAAGCAAGGAATTGGGTTAGGGTCTAAAGTGCGTAATCTTACCCTAACCCCCGTTTGCTGAACTTGGCGTGAGAGCGAAGACTTCAGACCAGCGGCAAAAGACTCAATCGCGGACCAACAATTTTCAGAATCGATAAAGTGAAACAGAAAAATGGAACTTCTACAAGCAACCCCCAACCCCACGGTCGACCTTTTGAATCCCAACATTCTGCGATGGGACGACATCGGTTTGACGTTGATTCACGATTTCATCACCGAGGCCGAGGAAACAGCCATGATCGACGCTTTTCACGCCCGGGACCCGGCCAGAGAGGGAAAGAAGCGCGTGAGCCAGCATTTCGGTCACCATTTTGACTACGCGACCTTCGGTGCGTCGGAAACAAAATACACTCCGGTGCCCTCATACATCACCGACTTTCTTCCCCGGCTTCCGATCCAGAGCTACCTCCCCGACCAGTTTACCGTCCAGTACTACCCGCCCGGCACCGGTATCCCGCCCCATGTCGACACCCATTCCATGTTCGGCGAGGCCCTGTACAGCTTGTCGTTTGGCAGCGCCGTGTCCATGCAGTTTCGCATGTCCGGCCCGAACGATTCTCGGAAGATGCGGCTGCCCAAGCGGTCGGTTCAAGCGGGCGGGCATACCGAGTCCGCGGCTGCCCTTGGGGTTGACGATGGCGGCGAAGAGAGGATTTTGAAGCGACTGGAAGAGGAGGAGCAACAGGCCGTCCGCTGGGAACTCCTTCTCCCTCCGCGTTCGTTGTTACTCATGACAGGCTCTTCCCGCTACGGCTATACGCACGCCATCCGGCCACGGAAGACGGACACGATCGAGGGGAGGACGGTGCAGAGGCAGGGCAGGTATTCTATTACAATGCGCACAGTCCGGCGCGGGGACGAGGTTGGTTGTGATTGTGCCTACCCCGGAGTGTGCGACGCAAGGATCCGCGATGAGATGGCCCCGAGCTGTAGCAAGAGGGACAATCAGGTGCCGACTGAATGAATGCACTCGTGTTCAACGCGCACGTTTGAGAAGGTCGAACTGAATTCCTCCTTGGTGATTAACGGAGAGAAAGACCCGGGTGTAGGGATCAATGAGAGTTAAAATAGTTGGTGCGGGAAGGGGTTGGGGTTCCTCACTGCGGCGCTGCCGCCAACGTGGTGCAGAATCTGTGGACCGAGATGGTGCCCAGGTTGAGCTGCGATCTCGATACGCTCATTATGCTGCCCTGACTATCACAATAGGCTCCATGTTCTCCGCAACCAGGGCGACTCGAGGCTTATGAGTCGGCTGTGACAGTGAAGCCAGCAATGCTATATGCATACGCTCGGTTAGACATGTCAAATCTCAAAAACTACTGGATATATTTCAGCCAGTTGGGTTTCAGTAAGCCAGAGGGACACACGGATACTAAAGGTTAAACGCCAGCTATTCGTGCAGAATTCCAGAAGACTTGCCCAGTCGACAAAAATGTGCCGACTGGCTAGGTGAGATGACCGTGGACCTCAAGATTGATTTCGGTGAGAATTCATGTTGAGAACGTCTAGGTGCCTAAGGTAAGGTAGGTAGTCATGGGCTAGTCCTTACTGGTTTTGATGTATTTTACTTAAGGTACTCCGTACATACTTCTCTTTGCTTCACTGAGACCAAAAGTGCGCTGAACAGTATTCCTGAGGACATGTGGTCAGCAGAAAGGAAAGAGGTGGCGAGCAAAGGTGGGGGAGTGACAGCAGGCCGGTGAGCATTGACGCAACCTTCTCATGCTAACGCGATCTGGAACTTTAAGGTTATCTTCCCTTTTGCACTCATCACTGGCCGAGGGATGTGTCGCGTGCCCAGTGAAGAGGGGATTCCTTGTCACAAGCAATTAAGCCTGGGTTTTGTGCAATAACATTGTCCTAAGAAGGAAAATAAGACGAAAGACCCCCGTCGCTTGGGCTTGGTTACATTGACGAGTCAGGCAACGTTATTCATGCCCCACAAGGGGCGAGGAGCGCTGAGAGCCAGCCAACCTCCCACGTGCCTCTCCAGAACGGGATGCAGGGGCAAACCGGGCAACTTGCTTCTTTCATCGCAGCGCCGACATGCATTGGGGGATTCCATACAAACTGGAACGTGCCGGCAGCTGGGCCGTTGGGGGAGGAACTTGATCTGCGAGGCCAATTCATCCAGTCTCGCGCGTTCCTCGATTCCCGTTTTCCCTGACCGCGATCGAGGGCAGGCGAGCATCATTATTGTCCCTCGGCGGGCGACCAATAGCGCGCCTCCCAAGAACAAAATCGGGAACCTCTCGGTCAAGCATTTGGGTGTGCTCAAGTGGTCCCGGAGATTTGGTTATTGGATCTTCGCCCCCATCGCCCGTCTCGTTTGCTCTCCTTATCTCGCGTGCCTCCCTCCCTCGACTCCTGAGTCCCCCCTGGTAGCCAAGAGCTAAGCGCAAACATTCAATTACATCATCTTTCACCCCCGAAAAGTCTCTCCGCCACGTGGGCAGACGACGATCACTCCCCGAAAGACCCTGCATGGCCGTCGAGATCGAGGAGCTGATCCTCGCCCCCTTCCGGGAGGTGGTGGACCGCGGCAAGGACGCTGTCACCAATGCCGAGGCGGCCATTGAGGATGACGCCGACGACGAGACGGCGAAGCGGATGGCCAAGGCCGGGAAGGCCATTGTGAGGGAGGGCGAGAGAGCCCTGAGGCGGTTGCAGCCGCTCTGGGATGGCCAGGTCGAGAAGTACGGCGACATGTTCAAGACGGCCATAAGCAAGAACGGTGAGTGAGACGCTGCTCGAGTATCCCGACGTTATAAGGTTGGTTGCTGACCGAGACGTGCCAGACGAGATTGAGGACAAGCGTCACAAGCTCGAGGACCTCCTGTATGACTTTGAGGACTTTGTTGAGCTCGAGGGCTTCGATGAGGAGAGGTTCACCCAGCTTCAGGCCGCAGTCAAGTCGCTTGCTCTCTATGTGCTGGACACCATTAAGCGGTTGAAGCTGGACGGTGTCCCGGTCGGACCACCTCCCAAAGCCGCGTCGGCCTTCCCTCCGCTGCCTCCGCTCCCGCCTGCTGTCTTGCTGCAAGCGGCAGCCAAGTCGCCCTCCCGGTCGCCGATCCTCAACCATATGCCCAAACCCCCACTGAGACCGTCGTCGAGGGGTCGAGATACGCCAACTCAAGAGGGGGCCGAGCTTCCGCCCCGCCCTCAGCGCATGCCGAGCGCAGTCTCGAACAGCAGCAATGACAGTAGGAGGAGGAGGCTCACGCCACAGGGGGTTTCCAGGAGGGACACGACGATCAGTCACGCATCGTCTCACTACAGTGTCGACAGCTTGCCTCCGTATTCCAGCGAAGAAGCGCCTCTGGTCCCTCAGCTGTCGGTCTTCCCTCTGGCTGTCCAAGGGCGCGTTGCCGAGGACCAGCAGCCGGCCCACAGTCAACAGGCGCGGGCGCAGGTGCAGGCGCATCCTATGGACAGCACGCCGGCAGCACACCGACCCGCCCCACGACCCGGGTCCACGCCCGATGTTCTTCCCGCCAGTTCCCACGGAGGCAGCATGAACCCCCCAGGGCGCCCACCGAAAGAGCCCACCAGTCCTGAAAGTACCGGGCCCCTGGAAATCCCGGTCTTTCCGATCAGCCGGACGACAGCCTGGGTGACGGGTCAATCGACCGTTCCGACATCGCCTCGTGTCTCGGCCCGGCCGTTGCCGATACGCGAGTCGGTGATCCCCGAAGGTCGGGCCGTTACCAGCAGCCCCAGTGTCTCGCCATTGGAGATGAACTCGAATCACTTCAACCACCCCCGCAGTCCCCCAGCTGTCAACCCGCCGGACGGAGGCGAGCGCGCCCCATCACGCGCGTCAGTAGTCCCGATCATGCCCCCACTCAGCCTGCCGTCTGCCGCGGCGGAGCTTGAGTCCGGGCTGATGGTAAGCGAGGACTGGAAAACGGTGGTCTCAGACGGGACCAATGCGGGATCGCGGGCCTTGATATCGGTGTCTTCGGGCGAGCCGGATTGCAGTATCGGCCCCAAGAGCTCGCTCTACCAGATGAAGGGGTTCTGTGAAGGAGCACAGGCATTTAAGCAAGGGGGGCATCTGCAGGGGGTCAAAAAAATGCAGGGCTATGTTGCCGTGAGTCTTAATTCCATCCGTGACCCCTTTTCTCGGCACCGGTGAATGCTAACGCAGTACAACTCTGCTAGGGAGCCACGACGTTTACGGCGAAGTGCATCAGCTGCGGATATGCTCACCAGTACGACGAGCTGTCCATGGACGTTCACGGTAACTGTAAGCCTCGCCGTTCCATAACTCTTTTTCCAAATTCCGAGACGACTAACAGCCTTTCCCCCTACTCCATAGCCAAGGCAAACTTTTTCAGTTCCAACATCCGCTTCCGCGTCCGCTTCCTTTACAAGTCCCACCTTCCTAAAACCTCGGAGCGTATGCCCGAGGGCTACTATGGGTGTCTCTTCTGCGCCCAAACTGGCTCTGTCGTGCGCGAGGGTGACGCGACTGTCTTCGCCACGTCTGACGACCTCTTCCGGCACCTGGCCCGGCACCCGCAGCCGCTCCCGGAGGTGCCAGACGTAACGGTACTTTACGGCAAGGATTTTGGGCCCGATGACACCGCGCGGCTCAACGACTTTGACGTGCATTTCATCGAGCCCCCCATCACGGGTCCCGAGGCGGGCGGGGTGCCCCCGACCGCGGACCTCGCCCGCCTGCCCGTCGCAACGGCCACAAAGATGCATGTGCAGCGCTACGGCGAGAAGAAACTCCCGCGGCCCGCGGGGCTCGGCGCCGACAAAAACCTGCTCGAATTTTTTGTGGGTGCGTGCATCGTCGGCGTCGAGTTCCCCACGGGGTGGGACGGCAAATGGGCGACGGGCTGGCACGACGGCCGCTGGGGGGCGTTCCCGGCCAAGAACGTCGAGCTGGAGCAACCGCGGCGGAGCGCCATGCCGCCGCTCATGACCCACGCGACAGGCGGGACTGCGGTGAGCGTCATAGCGAGGTGGAAGTGGGAGCCCAAGACTACAGACAAGGACTGGTTGGTGTTTGACAAGGGGGATACCATCACGAACGTCGGATGGATCTTCAACGAGCACTGGTGCTGGAGCGGAACGAACCGGAAGGGGCAGCTGGGCGTTTTCCCACGCAGTCATGTGCGGTGGGACAAAGTCAAGGAGGAAGCCGTGGCGCCCATTGGGTCGCCTGTCGCCCGGCCGACTACCTCCAAGGGATTGACCAAGACGACGACGAAGCGCGGCTTCTTTGGGCGGACCAAGACTGTCGCGAGCTCGTCGTCGTCGACCATGAGCGGAACCTCGAGTGTAATTGAGATTGTTATTTGAGCAGAAGGGGTGTACAGAATATTCTGGCTAGAATGGTTTCGGATGCTGGTACTTTTTATCTTAGAAGGCAATTTAGCTCGGAGAGCGGTTTACACCGTGTTACGGCTTGGGGGTCATGGATGGTAGGCTGGATTTTGGGAACAGGGATGCTGAGAAACGACGGACGTTTGGGTTTAGTTGGTATAGCTGGGTTTGGGTTTGAACTAGAAACGGTTATCTCCTATATCACAAGAGAATAGGCACTGGCATTACGGCAAAGACCTCTCTCGTCAGATGGACTACGAAGCAGACTGCTCTCTTGGTATTGATTGCTGCACACGTTA
>OUNM010132933.1_pt1 | contig 21168 bp, 13 predicted proteins | sample 1769961 | NCBI WGS metagenome assembly OUNM01 (sample SAMEA3914820, study PRJEB12502) | metagenome | biome: forest; material: soil | place: USA | collected 2012-03-12 | depth 0.3 m
ATCCACGGTTAATCTCCGCCGATCCCGACAGAAACAATGGCTCCCATCGCAGTACGTCCCAACACCTGACGCCAGCTTTGCTGTTGGCCCAGTCCCTCGGAGCCTCCGAGACGGACCATGGCGTGAAACAGTAGGCTAAGTCATTGGAAAACAGAAGAAGGCCGGCGCCAAGAAGGGCCCCAAGGTCACCAAGAAGTTCATCATCAACGCCTCGCAGCCCGCGAGCGACAAGATCTTCGATGTCTCGGCCTTTGAGAAGTTCCTGAACGAGAAGATCAAGGTTGAGGGCCGCGTCGGCAACCTCGGCGAGACCATCAAGATCTCGCAGCAGGGCGAGGGCAAGATCGAGATCATTGCCCACAACGAGCTCTCTGGCCGCTACCTCAAGTACCTGTATGCGCCCCCGCCCGTCCCCACCGCTCGCAGCGCGACAGAAAGCTGACAGCCGCCCGCAGGACCAAGAAGTTCCTCAAGAAGATGCAGCTCCGTGACTGGCTCCGCGTCGTCTCGACTTCCCGCGGCGTCTACGAGCTCAAGTTCTTCAACGTCGTCAACGACGAGGCTGAGGACGATGAGGAGTAAACTGGCCCGCCACCTGGTTAGGAGTTTGTCGGGATCAAGCCGGCAGGGATACCCAAAAGGATACTAGACGGTTGTGCATGGCGGGGATGGGTCAATAAAAGACACAAGCCGCTGCTGCGGCCGGCAGGCCTTCTGGCCAAACCACTTTTTTGATCCGTTCCACTATCCTGGGTATCATTGTATGTGTGACAAGATCTCGCCTCCCTCTCATCTTCCAGCCCTCGCCCCGAACCAACTCTACATCACTCCGGCATCGACCGCATGGCCGCCTCAAACGCCACCAGCGCCATCGCGTTGGCAGGAAACGCCCTGAGAAAGCAAGGCAAGAACCCGCGCCAATACCCCATGGCACCGCTCTCCCTGTAAACCGCCCTCGCGGCATCCTTCCACCGCGGAAACCGCCTCACCCCATCCCCGAGCCCCCCGCCCAACGGATCCGTCATGATCCGCTGCTTAACCACATCACTCGGATAGCTCATGATCCAAAACACCTGCGCGCTCAGTCCGCCCGCCCAGAAGTTAATCATGGGCGCACTCAAGCTCGTCCGCTCCCGCATCCACCGCGAAAACAAATCATAGCTCCCCCACCAAAAGAAAAAGAAACTCCGAAACAACAACGTCGCCTGCAGCCCATGATACACCCCGCGCAACCCATGCCACCGCCACACCTTCCTCAAACAATCCACCGGCCCGCTGTACAACCGCTCACTCTTATTCGCAGCATACTGAATCTGCAGCCTCGCTTTCACATGCTCCACAGGCGCAGCCACAAAACTGACCGTCGCGCCCGCCATGATGCCCGCCACGCCGTGGCCGTGCGAGGGGAGCGGGAGGGTGGGGTCGTGCGCTGGGTGCCAGGGCGGGTTGAACAGGTTGTCCTGGACGAGGCGGCGGTAGACGGAGAGGGAGCCGAGGGTCACGCTGTCCATGATCATCCAGCCGACTAGCGGGGGGGTGGCGCCCTTGTAGAGGCCGACGAGGCCTTCGTTGCGGAGGGTCTGGGCGAGGCATTGCAGGGGGCCGGAGAAGCGGGTGGGGGGGGTGGTTTGGAGGCGGACTTTGATTGTGTCGAAGGGGTGGCCGACTGGGGAGACGGGGAGGGGTTGGTTAGTGAGGTGGTGGGAAAGGGGGGAGGTTGTGAAAGGGGGGGTTACCGGCTAGCTTGGCTACACCGGAAAAGACGCCTGCTACGAAGCCTTTGTAGTTGTTGATGGGCTTGGTTTGGGGTGTGGTCGGTTGGGCCGGAGTCGGGGCCGAGGCCGGCGGTATCGTTGCGTCGGTTGCCATTGGGCCTGTTCCTCGTGGGATTTGGGAGGTGGCGGGTGGTGGGAGGGGAGACTCGAAGCTGTGGCAGCTCGAGGAGGGGTGGTTAAGAAGCACGAAGGTGGGTTGTGCGAGTCATCGTGGGATGCTAGGTTGAGTGGTGAGAAAGAAGAATATCGGGGTCTTGCTTGGACCCCACTGATGCGGTATCGGACAGGGGCGCCTCGAGGAGCTCGGGATTGGTGGGGCCGAGCTGGGGTTGTTGGAAGCTGTCCGGCCGAGCTTGACCGAAGTGGCGTGCTGTGAGCAAGCAAGCTGAGGGCGTTGGACGCGTCGAAGATGGAAATGTGACTTGAGCACCTCTCAAGAGTATATTAGGTTTTTGGTCGCAGTTATACATGTCACCCCTCACTTCTCCTACTGACACGGTCTCTAAGGGTATCTTTTTTTCGTCCCGTCTCCAACATCCCACCCTCAAACACCTCCCTCCCACTCAAAACCTCTTCCCCCAAACCACCGTCCCCCCAACCGCCCGCCCCAGCACATAACCCCCATATAAGCCACACAGAATCGTCACAGGCCACCTCTGCCACTCACGGTCCCAATCCAGCGGAATCGGCACGGCCCCAAGCCACGCACCAACCACGCCCCCGACCAAGCCGCCAAACGTCTCGTCCAGCGGCGCGCCGAACCCGCCCACGGCCGCCCACGCGGCGCCGTCCACACCGTGGACATAGAACAGCGGGAACAGGGCCAGCACGGCGAGGTGCGCCGCACACAGCACCGTGTGCGCGCTGTGGGTGAGGAAGGGCGCGCCGAAGAGGATCATGGCTACGTAGAGGACGGGCGTGACGAGGAGGGCGAGGATGAGGGAGAGGATCGCGGTCTGTGGTTTGGGTTTGGGTTAGCAAAGAACAGCAGCGGCAACCAGCTGGGTATCACAAGCAGCAGAGCAGAACCAAGAAAGAAACAGAGTAGACCTACAACAACCGCATTCCTCTCCACCACCACCCCTCCCTCCCCCCCAGCACCAGCACCCCCCCTCTTCTTCCCCGCCCCCTCACCCGACCGCAGCCCAGCCTTCACCTTCCGCGCAGCCTTGGCGCGGTCGCCCTCAGCGCCAGCGACGGGCAAGCAAAGCACGGCGTACGCGACCTGCAGGGCGGCGGTCAGGGGGAGGGTAGCGGCCATGGCGGGGACGGGGTCGGCGACCAGGGCGCGGAAGCGCAGCGCAAAGAGCGCGGCGAGCAGGGCGGGCAGGGCGTGGCGCGCGGTCTGGGAGATCGGGGTTTGTTTGGTTTGGACGGGGTGCAGGGTGTAGGGTTGCTGGGCGGGGTTGTAGGGGGGGGTTGGTGGTGGCTGGGCTGCCGAGGCGGGTTTGGTGAGGGTTGGCGACATTGTTTTCGTTTAAAGAGGGGGGTGGGTGGTTGGTGTTGGGAGGTGATGAGAGGTGATGGGAGGGAGATGCGAGGGCAATTAAAGTTTGGAGATGATGCAGAGCGAGCTCAAGCTCGCTTTGGCTCGGCTCGCTCGGCATTGGACCCTAACCCTGATATCACCTCGCTGCTGTTCGTCCTGAGTGATCAACACACATCACCAAACCCAAGCAGTGAACCTTCAAATGCCGAGAGTCATATTTCGGTATTTTGCACCTACTGTGCCTCCTGCGCCGGAATCAGGTTCCGCAGCGACAGGTCGTACACGACATCCTCGACCTTCTTGACCGCATACTTGATGGAATCCACCCGCTTCCTGAGGATGTCGTTCTTGAGGTTCAGCATCTGGAACCCGGCATGCAAGTCCTTGATAAACCCGCTGATCTGCACGGCCATGGCTGTGTCCCCCAGCGTCACCGAGTTCATAGCCAGGCGGCTGAGGTCGTCAATAACGTTGATCAGGGCCAGTAGGTACTCCTCGATGGTGATGTGGAAGGCGTCGCGATCCTTGAGGTTGACGGGTACTGCTGGGTGTCAGCCGCTAAAATTATATAACTGGTTGGACATGGGAGAGGGTTGCAAACCGTGAAAAGTCTCTCCGATGTCCTCGAGCGTCAGGAGACGGCCAACCTCGCCGGGCTTGGAGTCGGTCGACATGCCGCCCAGCCAGGCACACAGTAGGACGGTGGAGATGGCATCCTGGACCATACGCGACCACTTGTGGTTATACCTGCAAAAAAGGTATCAGCTTTACGAAGTCGGCTGGGAGATGAGTCGGCAGGAGGCACGGCGTACTTGTAATACGGATGCTGGGACGCAAACGCAGACAGCCTGCCGACTGTCTCTATCTCCTTGGCGATGCCGCCCTCGAGCTGGCTCAGCAGGGTCGCGTCTACTCCAATTTCAGCTTCATGGACCAAGTCGAGAGATTATGAGAGCCATAGACCGACATTTGGAGCGCGGCGTCGAGTGGATGCGTGTTTGCAGGCCCTGGGTCGACGACACATGCTGGTTCAGGTCATCGAGAATCTGATCCAGCCCCTTGCGGACGTCGGTGTCCTCCTCAATCTTGGCCTTGAGCTGGTCAAACAGCGCGGGGTCAATCAAGGGCGCCATCTTGGAGTGTTGTGTCGTGGTGGTGGTTGTATGTTGTATTCAGTCTCAGAACCCAATGTTTGCAAAGTGGAGCTGTGCAGTTGTCTCTGGCAGCTTTCTGATGTTGGTGGGCTGGGGCTTGTTTGCACGTCAAGTCAAGACCAATTGCCTCAACAAACACCGGCAGAAACCGAGAGAAATTGAACCGGCGCCAGATTCTTGTGTCAACATGAAAAAACCAACAGTGGGAAGGCTGCGACTTCCAAACATTTCTTCACCGGATGTGTTGGGTGCCTGAACCCTAACCCTTCTTCATCTCCTCTGCTCACCCATCCCCCGTCTCCTCTCTTCTACAAGTGGCCGACGAAAAAAAAAAAGGGCGAGGAAAACGCGGCGTGGAGAGTTGGGCATACAGAGAGGGGAACACTCAAGTAGGCTCTGTCACGATGTTCAAGTCACCGTCGATTTAAGCAGGTAGAAGGCAAAAGAGGGAAGATCATCATATTGCTCATCAGATTCATCAACGACACACAAGAAAAGAAATGAAAACGACATAAACTCATCGCCAAACCAAAACCGACTCGCCAACCCCATTTTCATCTCCTCCTCCCCTCATACAAATCCGAAAGCTCATCATATCATATCATAAAACCTCATACCAATCATCAACCCATCAAAAAACAAACGAAACCATCCCCCCCTCCCCATCCCCTCTCCCTCCGTCCCCATCATCAAACTCACTTTTCCCCACCACCACCCCCCCCACCAAAAATCTTCTTCAACGCCGCCCTAAAACCCCCCCGTCCCTTCCCTTCCTCCTTCTCCCTCGCCTTCTCCCTCTTCTCCATCCTCTTCGCCCGATGCGCATGCGACTCCCCATCCCCGCCACTCCCCGACGACGACTCCCCGCCACCAGCACCACCAGTACTAGTACCAGCACCATTCCGCTCCCCAACACCACTGCTCCGCGGCCTGTCACGCTCGCGCTCGCCGCCGCCGACTGATGTCGTCGACGGCTTGGAGCGGTGCTCCCTCTGGTGCTCCCTGCTCTCCCTGCTGCTGGACTTGGGTTGTTGTTGCTGCTCGTCCCGCGCGATGGTGGTGCTTGTGCGGGTGCGGTCTTCGGAGCGGCGCGGGTTGCGGCTGCTGCGGGTGCGTTTGAGCTCGGGCGGGGCGTTGGCGCTGCTGGAGGGGGGTTTGGAGGACGTGGAGGCGGAGGGTGGGATGGCGGCGGGTGCGTCTGCGGCTGCTGTGGCGGCGGCGGCAAAGTTGGGTTCGACTATGCTCTGGCCGTGTTTGATGTCGAAGAATTTCTTGTTGGGGGTTGCGGGTGACGGGGCAGCTGCCGCGTCGGCCTTGGGCGGCTCGGTGCTGGCGCTGGTGCTGGTGCGGCTTTGGCTATGTCGGCGCGAGGAGTGGTGCCCGTGCGAGTGGCGGTGGTCCGAGGAGCGCTCTGAGCGCTCCGAGCGTTCCGAGCGGTCGCGGGGCGCGGAACGGTCCTTGGTTGGCGAGCTCGGGGCCGGGGCGGCGGCGCCTTCCTGGGCTTTCTCGAGCTCGCGGGCGCGGCGGCGCTCTTCCTTGCGCTGCTCGTGCGCGGCTTGTTCCTCGGGTGTGCGCTCCGCCTTGCGCCGCTCGTGCGCGGCTTGCTCCTCAGGGGTGCGGCGCCGCCGGGAGTGCGAGTGCGGGCTGCTCTTGTGCTGGTCTCCGAAGCCCGGGTCCTCTCCGGTGGTAGGGGTGCGCGGCGGCTGCTCGTCGTCGGGGCGAGACCGGGCAGACGCGTAGCTGTCGGACCGGGTGCGGTGGGAGGATCGCCTGGAGCCACCGTCCTTGCTTCCCTCGCGGCCGTCGCGGCCGTCGCGGTGGGACCGGTGGCGCGACGACGAGTGGTGGCCACTGCTGTGGCGTCTGGAGCTGTGGGCGGCCTTGGCATCTTCGGACTTGAGAGGTTCTCTGGTCTTGTCTTTGTCGTCTACTGAGAGGTCAGCAACAGGTTCAGGTAGGTCTCTCGACCTGGCTCTGCCCCTATCCTGCTCATCCTCGGCGGGCGCCGCGGGATCCTGGAGAGACAGGACGGGCACCTCGGCTTCCTTCCCCTTGCCCTTGACATCAGAATGCATTTCGGTCGAACCAAGGTCGGCGTCGGCTCCTGGACTGGCGAGTTTCGGACTTCCTGGGGGGCTGAGGACCTCGGCTGTGGCGTAGATGACCACGGCGGCTGCCACCATCTCCTCGGCTTGCTTGATCGTGTTCCTCCGTTGGCGGCGCAGGCTGCGGATCCGGCCTAGCTGCCGAGCCACAGGATCGTCGAGGTCAGGAAGAATGACAGCAGGTGTGGGTACGCGGAAGTCCAGAGCGAACTCTCCTTCTCCGGCGGGTCCTGTTCCTTGGCTTGTCGGCCTGGGGGCAACCAAAAATCCATCGTCAGTCACGGTCCGCTCGGCTCCGGCCACGGCAACAACAGCAGGCCGCGCGGCAGATTCCTCACCATCCTCGGAAGAAGCTTCCTTTTTCTTTTCACTCTGACCCGCTTCTCCCTGGGCTGGTGTGTCCTGCTCCACGACGTGGAAGGACTCGGAGAGCGGGACCGCCTTGTCCACAACCACCTGAGAAGACTCCACCGAGACTGGCTTGACTTCGTGGACTAGTTCGCTCGGTGATGGCTTCTCAGCGTTGGCTCCCTCTCCGGGAATATCTTTGGTCGAGATGGCCCTCGAGACCTCGGGCGCAGACTTCTCGAGGAGTGCGATTGTTGGCGCCTCGGGTTCGTCCGAGAGGCTGTGTGCGACCAGGGCAGCGGCCACTCCCACGACACCCACGACGCCTGCACCAATGGCAAGCGCCTTTGTGTGAGAGCCGTCGGTAGCTGCGGGCTCTGTCTCGACGGCCAATGCCTCCTTGGTGGCATCAGGTAGAGAAAGCGATGTGTCGGTCGGCAGTGTCAGGGTTGTCTCCGTTGGCAGCGGGTACGTTGAGTCGGTCTGCAGAGAGAGGCTCGTCTCTCTGGGGTCGTAGTCTGAGACAGCTTGGTGAAGTGTGTGGCCGAGGACAGGGCTCGACTCGCCGGTCTTGCTCGGAACGTCGTCCTCCACGGACCTCGTGTTCTGGGCGACGGCCTCCTCGACAACGACCTGCGGTGCAGAGGTGGCAACCTCCTCCACCGATTGAGTGGAAACTTCAAGCTCCGGCTCCGGCGCAATGGGTTTGACTTCCGGCTCAGCTTCGAGTTCCGTGCTCTGTTGGGCAGCGGCCTCGACCTCCGGCTCGGCCGCCTGGGTTGCAAGGGGCAAGGGCTCAAGATCCGCCTTCGCCTCAACCGGTGCTGGGATTTCAGCATCGTTCTCTTGAACAAGCTCTCTGCTTAAGACTGTGTTCTGCTCTATCTCTGGCGAGTCCACGTCAGGGATAGGGGTTTCCGTTGCCGCGGGCTCCAGGACATTCTCTGCAATGGGCTCTTCCTCGGCCGAAACACTGGCTTGGACAGCCGGCGAGTCTGATGCTTTGGTTGGCTCGGCTTCGGCCGATTGTGCCGCCGCGCTTGCGAGATTGTCCAGGGCAAGCGGAGCGACTGGTGTTGGGATACTTGCGTCCTCCACCTCCCGGTCCGTTGTCTCCTCGGCCTTCTCAGTCTCGAGCTCGTCTTTGCTCACTAGGACTGCGGACTCCTCGACGTGGCTGGGAATTTCCTCGCTGAAAACAGCGAGGTCACTCTCAGTGATCGGCACCGTTGAGGCAACGGCTGTGGCATCTGTCTCCAGAGGGTTCTCCGAGATGACGGGAATGATATCTGCAACTTCGTCGACTTGTGGCTCTTCAACCTCTGCAATGTTTACCTCGAGCGCCTTTTTGACGACGACTGCGGGAGTCTCGGGCTCCGTGATAATGTGTTCAACTACCACGGGCTCCTCAGCGAGTCGGGTGCTCTCCCTGCTCAACAAGACCAGAGACTCGTCAATGGCGGCCTCAAAAGTCTGGGTATTGTCCTGGTCCGGCAGTTGTTCGGAAGCAGAAACCTCCTCAAGGGACTCGGTTGACCGATCAAGAAGAATAGATTCATCGACCAACTGGAAGCTCTCGGCGCTCACGAGAGCAACGGGTTCCTCAGCCGCGGCGCCCACTTCGGAAGTGTCTTGGAGGGTGGGTTGCTCGGGTTCAACAACCTCTCGAAGCGACGTCGCGGACTGCTCCACGACGACGGGGTCCTCAACGAGTGCCGTCTCGACTAGCTCGGTATCTTCGGGGACGGTTGTGGACTCAATCAAGACATACTCCTCAGAGGATGTCTCTGGCGTGGGCTCCGGCTCATCGACGTTGGTGCTTGGCTGTTCCTCGCCATGGGCAGCCTCTGTAGGCTTATCGCTCTCCTCGGCGTCCCTGGTCACGACTCGTTCCTCAGGCTCGGAAGTCTCAACGGCTTTGGCAACTTCCGCAGCCCGGATAACTTCAACAAACTTGACAGGCTCCTGAGCTTCGATTGTCTCCTGAGTTTCGGCAGGCTCCTGGACTTTGGTGGGCTCCTCGGCTTCGACGGACTCCTGAACTTCGGCGGTCTCCTGAACTTCGGCGGTCTCCTGAGCTTCAGCGGTCTCCTGAGCTTCGGCGGTCTCCTGAGATTCGGCGGTCTCCTGAGCTTCGGCGGTCTTCTGGGCTTTGGCGGGTTCTTGGTCGTCGGTAGGCTCCTGAGTGTCGGCAGGTTCCTGTAGTTCGGCAGACCGTTCAACAACAGTAGACTCCTTGTCAGTGGCAGACTCCAGCGGCTCCTCGACAAGAGCGGGCTGCTCAGCAGTGACAAGCTCGTCAGCCGCAGCGGGCTCGTCGGCTACCACAGACTCAACAGAAATGGCAGGCTGCTCGTCGCCGGCAGGCTCATCGGCGGCGGGAGCCTGCTCCTCGGCTTCGACAGTCTCCTCAGCCTTAGGTGCCTCGATAGTTTCTTGAACCTCCGCAGCCTGTTCAGCCTCGATCGGTTCTTCTGCCGCGGTAAGTCCGTCTGCGGTAACGAGTTGCTCAACGGCGACTGGCTCGTCAACTGTAACGGCCGGTTGAGCCTTGAGAGACTCCTGAATCTCAACAAGATCCTTAGCAGCGGGTGTTTCCTCAACCGCAGCACTCTCTTGGGCCTTGATAGACTCGTCTACCTTCGTGGATTGTTCAAGAGCAATGGTCTCAGCGCTGGCATGCTCGACAGGCTGTTCAACGTGAATAGGTTCTTCAGTTGCAACAGGTTCCTGAGCCTCGACAGCCTCGACAGCATCGACAGTCTGTTCGGGGGCAACGGCCTCCTCAGTGGTGACTGGCTCGACGGTGGTGCTAGCCTTCTCAGCTTCAACGGGTTCTTCCGCAACAGCAGGCTCATCGGCAGGAGTAGGCTCATCAACCTGGAGAGCCCTGCTGGTTTCAACAGCTTGGACAGTCTCGACAAGCTCGTCGACGCTCTCGGGCTCGACCGGAGCGAGAGGCTCAGCGGTTTCAGTGGCAGAGGGAATCTCGGTCTCTGTCTCAGGAGTCGCGTCGACAACTGGAGTGGTCTCAACCTCGGCGGCGGTGACGGCAGTCGCCTCGATAGCCTCCGTGACACTGGTTTGCTCCTCAGGTTGCTCCTCGGTCTGGACAGGCTCAGGAACAGGAGGCTCATCAGCAGAGCTTGGCTCTTTCGCAGCAGCCGCAGCCTCGGTGGCGGCTTGCGCTTCGACTGAGGTGGGCTCCTCGGCGGGATCTGCAACGGCCTCTGCAACAGGCTCGGCCACTTGTTCAACGGGTACTTCCGCAAGTTCTTCCACGGACTCCGCAGCACGCTCCACGAGAGGATCGACCCCTGGTTCCTCCGCAGCTTCTTCCACAGCCTCGGCGGCGAGCCCGGGCACCGGCTCCGCCTCCGCGACCGTCTCGATGACGGGCTCCGGGATAACCTCAACCGTGGCCTCAGTCACAGGTTCGGCGGCAGCAGACAGGGGCTCCTCAACAGTGTTAATGATGGGCTCGGCGGTTGCTTCGACCGTGGGCTCAGCCACAGGCTCGGCAGCAGGCAGGGACTCCTCAACGGCAAGACTCTCCTGGGACTCCTCCACGGGGATGGATTCTTCTTGAGGTGCTGCTGGCTCGGCGACTTCAACAAGTGTGCGCGCAACCTCGACTGGGGCCTCCTCGGAGAGTTCGACGGTGTCGGCCTCGGCCGAGATCTCCTGGATTGGTTCTTCGGCCGTCTTCTCCGGTTCGCTGGAGACTTCTTGTTGCTCCACGGCCGGGACAGGCTCCTCAACAGCGAGCTCGTCAGAGGTGACATCTTCCACGGCCTTGAGGGATTCAATGGGCTGGGGCGCTGGCTCCTCTGCAACCTCTTCCGCAATAGCGGTAACATCTTCAGCGAGTGCTTCACGCTCGGTTGCGTCAGCGGAGGAAACCTGAGGCGCTGGTTGCTCCTCGTTTTCCTCGGAGCTGATAAGTTCGGTGGGCTGTGTGGGTTGCTCGACAACCTCCTCTGTGACGGGTGCGGGAGCGTCTTCAACGATAGCCGGCTCGGTAGATTGAGGGAGGGGCTCGATAGCTTCAACCGCAGCGACCTCGGGGGAATCTTGGACGGACGCTGCAGGTGCCTGAACAGTCTCCTCGGATGTTTGGACAGCTTCTTCGGGGGCGGCGGTGAGAGATGCAGGGAGCTCCTTGTCCTCCGGTTCAGAGGCAGTCTCCTGAGCAGGCTCTGACTCGACAACCGGCTCAGTCTCGACAACCGGCTCAGTCTCGACAGCCGGTACGGGTTCGGTGACGGGCTCGGTGACGGGTTCAGCAGCTTTCTCAGACTCAGCAACTGGTTCGGCCTCAGCGACCGGTTCGGGCTCGGCGACTGGCTCAGTGACTTGCTCAGTCTCGGCAGAACCCGCCTTCCACAGACCCACACCAGTCTCAGCAACTGGCTCAGCCTCTGCAGAACCTCTCTTCCACAACCCGACATCGGCGGCTTCAGCAACCGGCTCAGTCTCAGTGGCCGGCTCAGATTCAGCAACCGCCTCGGGTTCAGCAACTGGCTCGGTGGCGGGTTCAGCTTCAGCAACCACGTCAGCGTCGAGAGCTGCCTCAGTCTGGCCAACTGACTCGACCGCGGGAATTGGTTCTGCCTCAGCAACCGGCTCTGGCTCTGGCTCAGCAACCGGCCCGGCTTCAACAACAGATTCGGACTCGGCAACCGGCTCCAGTTCATCAACCGGTTCAAGTTCGGCAACAGTTGCAAGCTCAGAAACAGGCTCTGGCGCGGCCTCAATGACTGGCTCAAACTCGGCAGTCGGTTCAATGACTGGTTCGGCAAGCCGCTCAGAATCTGGCTCGGCAACTGTTTCAGCAACTGACTCAGCAACTGGCTCAGCGACCGGCTCGGCCTCGGTAACTGGCTCGGCCTCAGTAACAGGCTCGGCCTCAGTGACTGGCTCGGCCTCAGTAACTGGCTCGGCCTCAGTAACTGGCTCAGGAGCAGTCTCCTCGACCGGCTCAGGAACCGGCTCAGCAACCGCCTCAGCAACTGGCTCAGCGACTGGCTCAGCAACTGTCTCAGCGACTGGCTCAGAAACCGGCTCGGCTTCGTTGACTAGCTCTGCCTCAGTGACTGGTTCAGCCTCAGTAACTGGCTCGGCCTTGGTGACTGACTCAGCCTCAGTAACTGGCTCAGCAACAGTCTCCTCAACCGGCTCCGGAACTAACTCAGCAACTGGCTCAGCCTCGGTGACTGGCTCGGTTTCACTGATCGGCTCAGAAACAATCTCCTTAACCGGCTCAGAAATTGACTCGGCCTCGGTGGTTGGCTCGAGACTTGGCTCAGCAGCGAGCTCGGTAGCGGCCTCGGTAGTGGCCTCGGCAACCGTCTCCACAACCGGCTCCTCGACTGGATCGGAAGTCGTTTCGGCCTCTAGAGCCGGCTCAAGCTCAGCGGGCTGCTGGGATTCGGTGATTGGCTCGGGAGCTGGCTCAGCCACCGGCTCGGCTTCCGCTACTTGCTCAGCTTCAGCCACCGGCTCGGTTGCAATCGCCGTCTCAGCTTCAGCAACTGGCTCGGCTTCAGCAACTGGCTCAGCGACGGCCTCAGCTTCAGTAACCGGTTCGGCTTCAGGAACCGCCTCAACGACTGTCTCAGCTTCAACAACTGGTTCAGCTTCAGCAACCGCCTCGGCTTCAGCAACTGGCTCAGCTTCAGCAACTAGTTCGGCCTCAGCAACCGCCTCGGCTTCAGCAGCTGGTTCGGCTTCGGCAACCGCCTCAACTTCAGCGACTGGTTCGGCCTCAATAACTGGTTCGCCTTCAGCAACCGCCTCAGCAACCGTCTCGGTTTCAGTAACTGACTGGGCTTCAGCAGCCGCCTCGGTCTCAACAACTGGTTCGGCTTCAGCAACTGGTTCGGCTTCAGCAACCGCCTCAACTTCAGCAACCGCCTCAACTTTAGCAACTGCCTCAACTTCAGCAACCGGCTCGGCCTCAGCAACCGGCTCGGCTTCAGCAGCTGGTTCGGCTTCGGCAACCGCCTTAACTTCAGCAACTGGCTCAGCTTCGGCAGTTGTCTCGGCTTCAGCAATTGTCTCGGCTTCGGCAACCGCCTCGGCTTCAGCAACTGGTTCGGCTTTAGTAACTGGTTCGGCTTCAGCAACTGGTTGTGCTTCAGCAACTGGTTCGGCTTCGGCAACCGCCTCCACTTCAGCAACTGGCTCGGCTTCAGCAACCGCCTCGGCGACTGTCTCGGCTTCAGCAACTGGCTCAGGCTCGGCAACCGTTTCCGGTCCGGCAGCCGTCTCAGTTTCGGGGAGCTCCCGGGCCTCGGCTTCTTGCGCTGCCGGTGTCTCGGTAGCGGCTTCGGCAGGCGTGTTGTCGTCCTCAGAAGACGTGGTAGGCTGGGGCTCGCTGGACGGAGCTTCTTCGGTCTGCACCGCCTCTGTCTGCGCTGCTTCAACCTCAGGCTCAGGGGCCGAAAGCTTGTCCTCAGTGACTGGCTCGGGCTCCGGAGCAGCCGGCTCATCAATGACCGGAGCTTGCTCACTGCTCGGAACCTCTGGAATGGGCGTAGGTTCGGGGTCCGTAGCAGCTGGATCATCTGTTGGCTGGGCCTGATCGTTGTCCGCAACCTCGAGAGAGGGCAGAGCCTCCGACTCAGTGGTCTGAATGGTTGGCTCGAGCTCGGTGGCTTCAACAGTTGGTTCGGGCTGGGTAGCCTCGACAACTGGCTCGGTCTCGGTGGCCTCGACAACTGGCTCGGGCTCGGTAGCTTCGACAACTAACTCGGGCTCAGTGGTCTCAGCAGTTGGCTCAGGCTCCGTGGCCTCAACGGTTGACTCGGGCTCCGCGGCAGCAGTTGGTTCATCTGCGGGCTGGGGCTGCTCTTCATCCGCAACCTCCCGGACGGGGAGAGCCTCAGGTTCGGCGGCGGCGTCTTGGCTGACGGGTTCGGGCTCGGCAACAACAGCCGATTCAGCCTTGTCCTGGACTTGCTCGTCGACGGCATTCTCAACCGCTGGCCCAGGTTCGGCAACAGCAGCTGGGTCAGGTTCCGCAACAGCAGCTGGCTCGTCGCTAGATTGGACTTGCTCGTCGCTCGGAACCTCTTCAGTGGGCACAGCCTCGGGCTCGGTGGCGGCCACGGTTGGCTCAGGCTCCGTGACAGCAGCTGGCTCATCTTGTGACTGAACCTGTTCAAGACTCGGGACCTCCTGAGCGGGTTCAGCCTCAGTCTCAGTGGCGGTTCCGGTTGCCTCAGGCTCGGCAGCAAGGGCTGGCTCATCGGTGGACTGAACCGGCTCCTCGTTGGCCACCGGGATGAGCAGAGTCTCGGGCTCGGCGCCGGCCTCTTCAACGGCTGTCTCATGTTCAACAACAGCAGCTGGCTCATCGGTGGGTTGGATCTGCTCGTCACTCGGCGCCTCCAGGACTTGTGCCGTTTCGGACTGCGTGGCGGTGTCCTCAGCGGGGCTGTTCTCGGCGGAAACCGCGTCAACCGCAGAGCTTGTGTCTTCCTGAGCAGCAACCTCCTCTGGCTGTGGAATTGGCTCCTCTGAAATGACCGCCACTGGGTCGGTGGACTCTGTCTTGGCTGCCTCGGCAGGAACTTGCTCATCCTGCTGAACAGTAGCCTCGGGAATATCGACCTCAGTTGCGGGCGCCTCAGTGACGGTCTCTTCAACTGGGACATTCGCTGGGGTTTCTTCGGTTTCCTCCACAGGTGCCGGCTCATCCTTATCAGGGGCCGTTTCCGCGACAGTGGTCTCGAGCACTGCAGCCTCAGGAGCCGTCTCAGTGCTGGCTTCCGTATCAAGCGATGCGGGCTGTTCTTGGTCCTGGCCTTCGGAAACCGCCGCTGTTTCTTTCTCTTCAACCAAAGGCTGCTCGTTGTTCTCAACCTCGGTTTCGGCAGCGACAGTTTCCTCTGGGGTGTCATCAGCGGGTGCAGATTGCTGAGCTTGAGACTCCTCCAGGGCCTCTTCAGCAACCGGTTGCTCAGCTGAAGGAGGGGCAGGCGGCGCTTCTTCCTCAGCCGCCTCAGCCTCGGGGACAGAAGTCTCCTCGCTGGTCTTCTCTTCTTCCGGTTCTTGCTGGGGTTCAAGTGCGGCCTCAGCGGTCGGCTCGGGCTTGTCGTCGCTGGTCTTCTGAGTCTCCTGCTCCTCATTTTGTTCTGTGCTGATGATTTCACTCTCAGCTTGAGGCTCAGACTCAGCTTCCAACGTAGTCTCAGGAGCCGCTTCACTAGGGGCTTCCTGATCCTTGACAGTCTCTTGGTCGAGAGTGCTCTCCGCGGGCACCACCTCAGCCGTTGCCGGAACCTGCTGTCTGGTGAGTAATGCTGGACGGACGACGGCAAAACCGTAGAGTTTAAACTTACTGCCTGCTCACTGACCGCATTCCTTTCCGTAACATCAATGTTCTGGGTCTCCTCCACGTTGGAGCCCACATCAGCCTGCTCCGCGCCAGCGTCGGGAGCGGCTTCCTTCGTTTCCGTGTCATTCTCATTATCTCCTGCCGCATTATCGATATTAAGTTCGTCGGGGGTATTAGGGGTATCATCGTTCAAAACAGTTGCAGTCGTCAAACTCGTCTCCTGGGTATCGTGGGAATCCGGAAGCGGGGGGTCCAGGTCCAGGTCCGCGTCCGTGTCCGTTGGTTGTGAAATGCATTCTGAAGCCTCCTGTCCTGCCGTTCCATTGCCACCGGGGGTATCAAGCAATACTGGGTTTGCCTCACCTGTAGCCTTCTTCTCAGTCGCCTTCTCCTCGCTGGGAATCGGCCCAACTTTGTCCTTGCTCTCCTCATCGTCCGCCTTGGACTCCTGGGGCTTGTCGTCCTTCTCGGGCTTGTCGTCCTCCTTGGGCTTGTCGTCCGCGTTCTGCTCCGCTGGCTTCTCTTCCTGAGCCGGGACAGGAGGAGCGGCTTCGGCAGCCTCTTCCTGCTTCTCTCCATCTTCCTTGGGCGCCTCAGCTACCGCCTCTTCAGGGGCAGGCTCGGCAGCTTCAGTCGCGGGCTCCTCGGGAGCCGGTGCTGCTGCCTCAACAGCGGTTGTATTGTCAGCCTCGGGTTCAGCCACCTGCTCCTCGACGGGCTCGGGTGCCGTCTCCGGCTGGGGCTCATCCTTGGCGACTTCGGCCTCGGCCTCAGCGGCGGGCTCCTCAGCCTTCGTCTCTTCAACAGGCTCTGGCTTAGCCTCCTCGACAGCCTCGGCCTTGACTTCTTCGGCAGTCTCAATCTCGGCTTCTTCGACAACTTCAGCCTTGACCTCTTCCGCGGGCTCGGCCTCGGCCGCCTCGACCACTTCTGCCTTGGCCTCTTCGGCAGGTTCAGCCTTGGCCTCCTCGGCAACCTCAACCTTGGCTTCTTCAGTAGCTGGCTGGGCTTCTTCGGCGGGCGTGGGCTCCTCAACAGATTTGACCTCTTCGACTGGCTCGGGCTGGGCTTCCTCAGCTGGAGCAGCCTCTTCGGCGGGCTGCGCCTCGGACTGCTCGACAGCTTCGACAGTGGTCTCCTCGGCAGGCTCGGCAGCGGCCTCCTCGGCGGTCGCCTCCTTTACCTCCTCCGCAGCCTCTGCCTTGGTCTCTTCGACTGGCTCAGGCTGAGCATCCTGCGCGGGCTCGGCAGCCTCGGTAGGTTCCGCCTTAGCCTCCTCAGCGTCAGCCGTCGGTTCTTGGGCAGACTCGGCGGCTGCGTCCTGTTCGGCTTCGGGCTCGGCCGCAACCTCGTCGACGGGCTCTGGTGTGGTCTCCTCGGCGGATTTAGCCTTGGGTTCCTCGGCAGGTTCGGCTGGAGTTTCCTCAGTGACCTCGACCTTGGGCTCTTCAGCGGTCTCAGTCTTGGGTTCTTCAACCGGAGCCTCCTCTGCTTCATTCTTGGTGTCGTCGACAGACTCCGTCATGGCCTCGGGTGCCTCAACGGCCTTGGGTTCCTCAGCCGGCTCGGCCTTGGCCTCCTCCACAGTTTCGGTCTGAGTCTCCACAGGATCAACCTTGGCTTCCTCAACAGACTCAGTCACGACCTCAGCCTCGGGTGCCTCAACAACCTCGGCAACGGGAGCGGCCTCTTCTGCGGGTTCAGCTTGAGCTTCGGTAGTCTCGACCTTGGCCTCTTCAACAGGCTCAGCCTTCGCCTCCTCAGCTGTTGTCGCTTCATCCGTAGCTGTGGCGGTCTCTTCGACAGGAGCAACCTCTTCAGCAGGAGCAGCCTCTTCAGCAGGAGCAGCCTCTTCAGCAGGCGCCGGGGTAGCCTCCTCGATAGGTGCCGGAGCAGCTTCCTCAACAGGAGCTGAGGCAGCAGTCTCGACCACCTCCTCAGCCTTGGGCTCTTGAGTCTCAGCGGCTGGCTCCTCAGCTGCGGGTTCAGCGGTTTCGGTCTCAGCAGCGTCAGGAGCATCCTCAGACTTAGAGGCTTCAGGCTCCGTGGCGGGAACAGCCTCGGCCTCAGCCGGCTTCTCGGCCTCGTCGCTATCGGGCTTGGTCTCGGTCACCTAAACGATGTTAGCAAGTAAATCTTTAGACAAATACATGTGCGGGGACAAATCTCACCTCAACAGCGCTGGTCTTCACCGGCTCAGCCGCGGCGGGCTCCTCCTCAACCGCCTTCTCCTCGGAGGTTTCGGCAGCGGGTGCCTCGGTCTCGCTCTTGGCAACCTCGGCGACAGCCTCAGGTTCAGCTGCGGCCTCGGCCGGAGCATCGACGGCTTCAGCAGCCGGGGCCTCAACCGTTTCGGCAGCGGCATCCTCAGGGGCAGCCTCAGCGACAGCTTCGGCCTCGGCCGCGGGTGCGGGCTCGACAGCTTCCGGTTCGGCCGCTGCCTCCTGGACGTCCTCGACGTTGGGAGTTTCTTCAGCCGGAGCGGCAGTCTCTGCTTCGGCTGAGGCGGTCTCCTCGACCGCGGGTACTTCTGTTGGAGCAGGAGTAGCCTCAGCAGCGGTGGCAGTCTCTTCCACGGCGGCAGCAGCGGGCTCGGCCTCAGGCGTCGGCTCCTCCTTGGTCTCGGCAGCTGGCTCAGGATCTTCCTTTGTCTCGGGGGCAGGCGTCTCCTCAGCCTCCGGAACCGGCTCCTCCTTGGCTTCGACGACAGGCTCAGGGGCGGGTGCCTCCTCAACCTCAGGGACCGGCTCCTCCTTAGCCTCGACGACAGGCTCAGGGGCGGGTGCCTCCTCAACCTCAGCCGCAGGCTCCTCTGTGGTTTCGGCGACGGGCTCGGCGGCCGGTGTTTGCTCAGCCTCAGCCACTGGCTCCTCTGTGGCAGGCTCTTCCTTGGCTTCGGCGACAGGCTCTTCTGTGGCCTCAGCAGCAGACTCGGGCGCGGGTGTCTCTGCAACCTCGGCAGCGGGCTCCTCCGCAGTCTCGGGAGTGGGCTCGGCAGCCTCAGCGACAGGTTCTGCTGTGACCTCGGCGGTAGGTTCAGGCGCAGGCGTCTCTGCAGCCTCGACAGCGGGCTCGTCCTTGGTCTCGGGAGTAGACTCAGGAGCGGGCGTCTCGGTGACCTCGGCAGCAGGCTCTTCTTCCGTGGTCTCGGCGACAGGCTCAGCGGCAGGTTCTTCCTTGGACTCGGGAGTAGGTTCCGGAGCCGGTGTCTCTGCAACCTCAGCGGCAGCCTCTTCCTGAGTTTCAGGGACAGGCTCGGCAGTAGGGGTTTCCGCAACCTCGGGAGCGGGCTCGTCCTTGGTCTCGGGAGCAGGCTCGTCCTTGGTCTCGGGAGCAGGCTCGTCCTTGGTCTCGGGAGCAGGCTCGTCCTTGGCTTCAGGAATAGCCTCAGCAGCTTCAGCAGTTGGCTCAGGGGCAGGTGTCGCCTCAACCTCGGGGGTAGGCTCCGGAGCGGGTGTCTCGGCAGCCTCAGCAGGTGTCGCCTCAGCCTCAGGGGCAGATGCCGCCTCGGCCTCAGGAGCAGGTGTCGCCTCGGCCTCGGGCGCGGGTGTCTCGGCAGCCTCAGCAGTAGCCTCAGGAGCGGGTGTCTCCTCGACCTCAGCAACCGGCTCAGCAGCAGGTGTCTCGGCAGCCTCAGCAGCAGCCTCGGGAGCGGGTATCTCCTCAACCTCAGCAACCGGCTCGGCAGCAGGCGCTTCAGCAGTCTCTGTGGTAGGCTCAGGAGCAGGCGTCTCCTCGACAACTTCTGGGGTAGGCTCAGGAGCAGGTGTCTCCTCGGCAACTTCTGGGGTAGGCTCAGGAGCAGGCGTCTCCTCAACCTCAGCAGCAGGCTCGTCCTTCGCCTCGGGCGCCGCCTCCTCCTCCTGCTTCACCTCAGCGACAGCCTCAACCTCAGCCTCAGCAGGCTTCTCTGTCTCCTCAACTGCAGCCGTCTCCTCGACGGCGGCCGGCTCAGGCGCAGCAGCAGCCACCTCCGGCTCAGCAGCAGCAGGAGCCTCCTCCTGTGCCTTCTCAACCTCAGCTTCAGCCTCGGGCTTGGCCACAGCCGCGGCCTCAACCTCAGCAACCTCTTCAGCAGCCACTTCAGGCTCAGCCGCCGGCGCCGGGACGTCTGCAGCAGGCTTCTCGGCTTCCTCAACTTTCTCGGGAGCTTCAGCAGCCGCGGCGGTCTCCTCGGCCGGAGCGGCCTCTGCAGGGGCGGGGACAGCCTCCTCTGGTTCTTGTGTAGCCTCCACCGCCGCGGGCTCAGGCTCGGCTGGGGCCGCAGCCTCGGGTTCAGGCTCCGCCGGGGCAGGTTCCTCGGGAGCGGGTGTCTCGGCTGGTTCGGCAGTTTCCTCCGCAGGCTTGGCCGCCTCAGCGACAACAGCCTCCTCAACCGGAGCAGCGGCCTTGGTGGGCGATGACGGCGACGCAGGGGACTTCGGTGTCTCCTTGGCAGAGCCCTTGCCCTTCTTCTTTTTCTTGTTCTTCTTGCCGCCAGCTGTTGTGACCTCCTCCGGGGCTTCGACGACAGGTTCGGGCTCGGGCTCCGCCGCTACTGGTGCTGGTGCTGGGGGCGGCGGCGGGGCGGGCTCGGCGGCGGGCTCTGGTGCTGCGGCGGCGCCGCCCTTCTTCTTCTTCTTCTTGCTCTTCTTCTTTGCCGCGGCGGTTGCGGCGGGCGTGGACTCCTCTACCGGCGTTTCTGCGTCCTCTTGGACGGCAGCGAGGCCGGCATCTGGGCGGGGGTTCATTAGCGAAACTGAACTGGACTGAACTGGATTGGCTGTTTCTTTCACAGGTTCTCATGCGAGACAACGAAAAGACACCAAAACTCACCCTCACCATTCAGCCCCTCAGAGCCATTCCTCTCGTCGTCGGAGTCGGGCGTTGGCTCGAAGTATTTCACCTCTCCATACTCGGCTACCTGCAGATTATTAAAATCGGCAAACTCGACGCGGTCATACTGGGTCTGGGACCAATGCAGGTTCGCCCGGGTGGGACAGAACTCGACATCTTCTCCTGCTGGTGGATAGTTCATACTTGTGGGACGCCGTCGACCGTGGCCTGGTCCGAGGGGATCTCGACGGTGAGGACCTGGGGGGTATTCTTATTATCCTCCATGCAGAGCTGCACCACGAGCCGTGTGTGGTGTGTGTGCTACTGTCGGGAGGTGGGAAGGGCGGGGAGCTGCAGACGGGCTTCCCGTGGAGGGCGACGAGCAGATTGGTGAAGCGGTGGGGCGTTGGGTCGCGAGTGGCTCACGGCTCACGGGCTCACGGCTCAGTGGTCGGGTTGGGTAGAGATATGGGGTTTCAATGTATGCACAGCTGACGCGTGCAGCTGGGGGGAAGGTGTTACGGCCTGCGGTTGGCCGTGACTTTTTTTTCTTTTTCTTTTTTTTTTGTACTTTGGTATGTGCCAAGTCGATGTACTTGGCGAAGGTGGGTGTCGAAGTGGGATGTGAATGGTTCAAAGTAAACAAACGGGGACAGCCCTGGACGAGGGCGGGGGATGCTGGTTTTGGGGTTTTGAGCTCGCCGTGATGGGTGATGGGCTTTCACGGTTCCTGCTGGGGTGGATGGATGGGTGGATGGATGGGTGGATGGCGTCAAGGGAAAAACCTTGCACTTCTTCCTGGTCTGGGGATCGGAACTAGCATGAGGGGATACCCTGGGAGCAAGCCGAGGGGGGGGGGACATGTGGGTGAAATGGACCATTGGGTCTTGGCAAGAACTGCAGGCATCCCGCCGCGGCTATCACCCCCCATCTAACGTGGACACTCAACCCCACGTAGCCGAGCACAGATGCCACAGAACGCCCTCGATGCGCGGGGTCGTGAGACGGCCAGTGACTGCAGTGGATCGAGGCCGGTGGCATTGGCCCGCTGCGCTGCAGTGGCGCCACGTCGCAACGGGGGTTGGACAACGAGGCCCAGCAATCAGCGGGATGGGTGGATGGATGGGTGATGGGTGGA
>OUNM010456132.1_pt1 | contig 21152 bp, 18 predicted proteins | sample 1769961 | NCBI WGS metagenome assembly OUNM01 (sample SAMEA3914820, study PRJEB12502) | metagenome | biome: forest; material: soil | place: USA | collected 2012-03-12 | depth 0.3 m
CGTGAGCCGGAGGACTGACTCGGATTAAGGCGATCCATCTGCTATTGCACACGCAACGCCATGGCCGATGGTCTCGTCACGCTCCGCAAGAAGCTGAATCCCGTCTACGAGCAGCTCTTTCCCGATTTCTTCGATCGCCCCGAGATCGTCGAGACTCGCGCGACGTGTGAGACCTGCGCGATGTGCGACCACGGGCAGACCGCGCCCGTGGAGATGGACTACTTCAACCCCGACGCGAAGTGCTGCACGTGGTACCCGACGCTGCCGAACTACCTCGTCGGCGCCATCCTCGCCGACACGAGCGAGGAGCTCGCGGAGGGTCGCCGGAGGCTTCGCGAGAAGATCGCCGCGCGCATCGGAGTGACGCCGCAGTTCATGGCGGCGCCTCGCAAGTACACGGTGCTCTACGCCGCCACGCGCGGTCAGGGCTTCTTCGGGCGAACCACCTCCATGCTGTGCCCGTACTTCGACAAGGAGAACGGAGGCCGCTGCACGGTGTGGAAGTATCGCGAGGCGGTGTGCTCGACGTACTTCTGCAAGTACACCGCGGGCAAGCCGGGCTTCGAGTTCTGGGACACGATCAAGCAGTACCTCTCGCACGTCGAGCGCACGCTCGCGCAGTTCGCCGCCACCGTCGTCGATCGCACGGTGCAGGAGCCGAAGATCGAGCGCGGCACCATGACCCGCGAGGACCTCGAGGATCGCGCGCCGAAGAACGAGGACTACTTCGCCTACTGGGGCGGCTGGGTCGGTCGCGAAGAGGAGTTCTACATCCGCTGCTACCAGGAGGTGCTCGCGCTGCCGAAGACGGACTTCGTCCGCTACGTCGACGACGCGCCGGACGGCCGCGGGATGCTCGCGCGCATGGAAGCGAAGTACGATCAGATCACGGATCCGAACCTCCCCAAGTACCTCATTCGGCCGAAGAACCTGAAGAAGCGGGTCGCCGGGGAGAGCGTCGTGGTGACGACGTACAACGTGTACGACTCGCTCTCGATCGAGAAGGACCTCTTCGACGTGCTCGGCATGTTCCGCTCCGAGGAGACGCTCGAGCAGAACCTGAAACGCCTCGACGAGAAGCACGACATCCAGCTCGCGCCGGAGCTCGTGAAGTACCTGTTCGTGCACGGCGTCCTCGCGGCGCCCGATCCGGCGGAGAAGAAGAAGCGCGAGGACGAAGCCAAGGCCGAGGCACGGCTCGCCGCATCTCCGGGCGCAAAGCTCGCCGAAGCGCACGAGCGCGCCAGGAACCCGGCGGCAGCAGCCGCCGCCGATGCCGCAGCAAGGCTGAAGGCGCTCACGTCCGGCCAGCAGCGCAAGATCAAGAAGAAGAAGAAGCGCCGGCTCGCGTAGCGCGCGGCAGGCTGGCCGTCGCAAGTAACGCAACTGTTGCGTGGCCTTCATGGTCTCGCCGCGTGAGCCCTCTACTGTCAGACTCGACCAAGCGGCCTGGCGCCGCTCGGTCGCTGCAGAGAGCCTCCACAGCGAGGTGCCGCGTGCAGATTGCACACATCTCCGATCTCCACATGCTCGAGGCACGCCCCGCGCAGGCGCGGTCCGTTCTCGAGCTCAGTATGCGCTTCGCCGCGTTCGGCCAGGCACCCACCCCCAACGCCCGCATCGCCAAGCTCGCAGACGCGCTCCGCGTCGTACGCAAGACGCGAGCGGGACACCTCATCATCTCCGGCGACCTCACCGAGATGGGGACGACCGAGCAGTTCGAGACGCTCGCGGACGTCCTGCACGACGCGGACATCGACCCGGACCGCGTGACGCTGATCCCGGGCAATCACGACGCGTATACGCACAAGGACGCCTGGAATCGCGCGCTGGGCGGGCCGCTCGCTCCGTTCCGTCGCGCCGCGGCCGACGGCGACGGATGCGTGATCGAGCGCGCCGGCGCGTTCATCTTGCCGGTGGACGTCGCGTGCCATCAGCACTTCACGCGCGCCTCGGGTGAGCTCACGGCTGCTGCTGCCGACGTGCTCGAGAAGGTGGTGCGCGATCTCTCGGGGCGCCGGCGACCCGTCGTGATCGTCGTTCATCACTCGCCGATCGCGCATCGACCGCGTGCGTGGCAGTGGCTGCACGGGCTGCGCGGCGGAGAGCGCGTGCTCGACCTGCTCGCGCGGTATCCCGATGTCCACGTCCTGCACGGTCACCTCCACCACGAGGTCGAGCTTTCGCTCGACGGTGGCCCGCCGCGCATCTTCGGAGCGCCGGCGGTGATCGACGCGCCGGACAGCTCGCCGCGCGTCAGGTTCTACGAGTCGTTCGATTCGGAGCTGCGGTCGGTGCCGACGCCGACGGCGGCGCCGAAAGCGCGCAGCCGACGCCCGCTCGCCGCGTAGGCGACGACTGGGTAGCGTTCGAGCAGCTCGTAGCCGCGACCACGGACGGTGCGGAGGTACGGTATGAGCTCGGGGAGCTTGGCGCGGAGGCGTTTCAGCGTCCCATCGACCACGCGATGCGACGGATCGGCGCCGTGCCACAGAGCAGCGACGATCTCCTCGCGGGTCCGCACGCGCCCGCGCGCGTCAGCGAGGTGAATCAGCAGGTCGAGCTCGCGTCTCGTGAGCGCGACGCGGATACCGCTCCTGGTCACACGTCTGGCGATTCGCTCGATCCGCACCGCGCCGATATCGATGATCTCGGTCGCGCGACCGACGGAAGTCGAACCGTGCAGCCTGCGCAGCAGCGCGCGGGCACGAAGACGGAGCTCGCGGGCGCTCACCGGAATCGTCACGTGGTCGTCTGCGCCCGCTTCGAAAGCGGCGAGCCGCTCCGGCTCGGAGGCGGTCGCAGGAGAGATGACCAGCACGAGCACGGAAGCGGTCGCTTGGTCATCGCGCAGCTGTGCGCAAATTGCGGCGCCGGTGCCGTCCGGCACGCCGGCATGGAAGATCACCAGGTCGGGGCGTGACGTTACGGCGATGTGCAGGCCGACGCGCGCGGTCGCGGCGATCTCGAGGTCGTAGCACTCGGTCCCGAGCTCGGCGGCGAGCGCGAGTCGGCGTTGCGGGTCGCCGTCGATGAGGAGGACGCGTCCTCGTCGCGGCATCTCGACGGGGCGAACACGACGCGCGTGGGTATTGCCTAGCATCTCCCCGCCCCCTCAGCGCACGTCCAGGCTGAAGGCTCGCCACGCGACGCCGCCGCGATCGTCACGGAGCACCACCCATCCGCGAACGGTGCCCGGCGCGGACGGCGCGTCCCAAGCGTTGTCGCTCGACGTCTCGCTCTCGTCCGACGAGCGACCGGTGCGATCGCGGTCGAACGTCCCCGCCGTCGCGAACCACGATACGCGCATCGACTCGCGGCGGGCGACGAGCTGGCGCGCGTCGGCGTCGAAGTAGAGATACTGCTCGGCGCCGGCACATCCACGCGGCTTGGCGCAGTCGGCCTGACAGTCGAGCGCGGACTCGGCAGGACCACACACCCCGTCGCCGCAAACGTCGTTCGCCGGGCACGAAGGCCACGCCGCGTGGAAGATCACGCGCGCGCCGCGCGCGACGGCTCGGGGCAGAGCCGCCTCGTCGGCCGAGAGCTCCGCGCCGTCTGCTTGGAGGACATCGATGTGCGGGTTCTGGTTCGGGTGATACCGCTGTCGAAACGCGATCACATCGTCGGACGAGGCGCCGGCGACGCCGCACGCAATGCGTGCAGTTTGCACCGAAACGTCGGGTTCAGCGGCAGACACGAAGAGCGTGACGGGCTGGTAGTAGCCGCCGGTCGGGTCGGGGTCGACGGGTCGGCCGTACGACTCACCGGGCTTGGCGGTGGGCACGTCGGGGCCGAAATCGCGGCACGCGGACGTCGGCATGATTGCATCGACCTGATTGCCGATGCCGAGCCCGACGAAAGCGTCTCCGCCATGCGCGAAGCACGCGGGGGCGACCGGGCCGAGCTCCGCGAGCGGCTTGCGCGCAGTGCAAAAGGCCCAAGCCGGCGGCGCCGTCGTGTCAGGTCGTCCATCGGCATCGACGACGAGCGCGGAGAAGGTCTGCCCATCGCGAGGTTCGACCTCCGCAGGATCGCCGCGTACGGCGAGCACACGCGTGCTCGTGATCGTCGACGCGCGCTGGTCGAGATCGGGCTTGCAGGCGGGCGACGCCGCGACGGCCCCGACCACCGCGAACGCGGTCACCGCCGCGCGGAGCTTCAGAACGTCCATTTGAACCCCAGGACGGGCAGCGTCGGAAGGCCCGTGATGTATGCCTTCTTGCGGTAGTCGAAGCTGTAGACGATCTCCTCGGCGTTCGCGTGATCGGTCACGTTTTGCACGTCGAGGTACACCTCCGCGTCCGTGCGCCCGAGCTTGAAGCGCTTCGCGGCGCGGAGATCGATCTGCCAGAACGCAGGAATGCGCGCAGTATTGCGGGGCCCGAAGATCGGCTCGAAGCGATCGGTGCGCGGCGAATAGAAGCTCCCGATCACCGGCGTTCGCGGAAAGCCGGTCGCGTAGCGGCCGCGCGCGCCGACCTCGAAGCCGTAACCGAGATCGAGCGACCCCACGGCGGTGAAGACATGCGATTGGTCGTAGTCGAAGACGCGCTCTTCGGCGCCCGGCGAGTCGGTACGCAGGCTGCGGATGATGCTGTAGCTGACCCAGCCGAAGAAGCGCCCCGCTTGCTCCTGCCGCAGCAAGAACTGCGCGCCGAAGGAGCGTCCCGTTCCTTGCTGAACGAGCGCCTCGGCAAGGAGCGGCGTCGGGGCGGTGCTGCGCGACACGAGATCGTCCGACACCGAGTAGAACGCGGTGACCTCGCTGGTCAGCGAGTCGGTGAGCTTCACCGCGGTGCCGACGAGCGAGTGTCGCGCCTTCTCGAGACCGAGCTTGGGATTTCCGAACACGGCCGACAGGTCCTCGCCGGCGGGAGGCTGGTGATAGAGGCCGAACGCGGCCTTCGCCAGCATGCGCGGCCCCACCTGATAACGAAGCGCGATGCGCGGCTCGAGCGCGGTGTCCTCGGACGTGAGCCCCACCGGCGGAATGTCACCGCTCACCGGTGTCGCCTTGTCGACCGACACGAGGTACGGCTCGATGCGGAGCCCCGGAATGATGTGGAGGCGGTCGTCGAAGAGACCGATGTCTGCTTCGGCGAATGGCGCGAGGCTAGACACCGTCGTGTGCCACGTGTCGACGTTGACCTGATCGGAGGGCGCTTGCCCGAACACGCGCACGTCACCCTCGCGAGGAGGCGTGCTGACCGATCCGGCGCGTCGCAGCGTGCTCGACGTGACGTCGACGTCGACGCCGAACGACACGCCGAGCCATTTCTCGGGCTGCGAGCGATACGTGCCGCGAAACCCGAACACGTCGGAGTCGGCCGTGAGCTCGGTGGGCGTCGAACCGAAACGGTCCGTGATGCGCGACGCGTTCTGACCGATCGAAGGGGTCAGCACGACCGTGTCGCCGTTCTTCAGCTTCTTCTCGTAGCGCGCGTAGATGCGCCCGAAGCGCAGGCTGCGCGAGTCCTTCTTGGTTTCGGCCGGGTCGGGCTCGACGAGCGTGCGATCGATCGCGTCGGCAGAGAAGAGACCGCCGAGCTCGAGGGTCTCGTTCGTATCGAACAGGTAGACGACGCGCGCCTGACCGTCGAGATAGCGAGGCAGCGGAACGACGTCGGCGACCCCGGCTTGCCCCACCTCCTTCACGAGCGCGTCGAGATGGCTTCGCCGGAACGCAACCGCCGCGTACAGCTTGTCGGTGATCGGCGTGCTCACGCTCGCCGACGCGTCGATCACGTCGGCCGACACGCTGCCTCGCACCCGGTCCTGCGCGATCGGACGGAGCTGAACCGTGACGAGGCCGCCGATGCCGCGACCGTACGCGGCTCCATACCCGCCGGGCACGAGCTCGACCGAGCGCACGAAGTCGGAGTGGATCACCGAGCGATAACCGCCGTCGTGATAAAGCCGCGGGATGCGGATGCCCTCGACGAACACCTGCGTGTCCTCGGGCGCGGCGCCCCACACGACGAGCTGGCCGGAGCCGACCGCTGCGCGCGCGACGCCGGGGAGGTTCTCGACCACCTTGAGCACGTCGCCCTGCGTGCCGGGAATGCGGCGGCCTTGCTCGGCGGGGATCTCGGTCGAAATCACCTGTTTTCCGATGCGCGGTGCGGTCACGACGATCTCGAAGTCGCTGTCGTCCTCGCCGGGGACGCTCGCCTTCAGCTCGACGTCGTAGGTCGCGTCGAGCTTCTTGCCGCCCTCGAACGTCTCCTTCGTGCCGACCTGCGTGAGGCCTTCGCCGGAGAGCGTGACGGTGTGATCGCCGGCTTCGACGGCGGGAACGAGGAAGTGACCTGCGTCGTCGGTGGTCGCCTCCTGTCCCGTCTCGAGCTTGATCTTGACGCCCGCGATCGGCTTCTTCGTGGCGCGATCGCGCACGGTTCCTTCGAAGTCCGAGTTGGTGCGCTTGATCACTTCCTGCTTGATGACGAAGTCGTAGCGGTACGTGATCTTGACCGGGATGCGCTTCCCGTTGACCTCGGCTGGCTCGAACAGGAACTGGCGCGCAGCCGCGACCGCCGCAGCATCGAACGCGGGACCGGCCGACTCTTGCACGACGACCGCGATCACCGTTCCGGTCTCGGAGATGCCGAGCGTGAGAACGACGTGAGCCTCGGTGCCTGCCTCTTTTTCGGCGGGCGGGTACTCCGCTTCGGCGAACTTCACGAGCCGCGGCGCCTTGATCGTCCGCGCGTTCACGTTCGGCGCCGGATCGCCGATGCGCTGCGCGCCGGGCTGCGTGTCGCCCGTTGCACCGGCGCTCTGTGCCCGTGCGGTCGCCGGCGACACGAACGCGAGCCCCCCTACCGCAACGAGGCTGATGCCCTTGACCCGGCGCGCGACGGTCATGATCCGAGCTGAAAACGAACGCCGGGCTTCACGACGTACGACACGGGCTTTCCGCACTTGGTCGCCGGCTTGAACGTCCATTGGCGAGCGGCGGCTGCCGCCGACTCGTCGAGCCCGAAGCCGAGGCCCTTGAGCACGCGCACCGCTGTCACGCGACCGTTCTCGTCGATGGTGACCTCGAGCTTCACGACGCCCTCGACGTTCGCTTGCCTGCCCTCGCTCGTGTACGACGGCGCGGTCTGGTGATCGAGCTGCGGCTTGACGACATCCTCCTTGCACTCGTCGAGCGCCGGCGCGAGCTCCTTCACCTTGCGCACCGTAGGCGCAGGCGCAGGCGCGGCCCCGGGCGCAGCACCTCCGCGTCCAGGTCCGCCGGGCAGCGCCGCGCCGTTGCCACCGGCGGCGAGACCGAGATCCGCGAAGCCATCCATCGCGCTCGGTGCGTCACCCGCGGCGGCGACGCGCGGCGGCGGCGCACTCACGGGCGGCGGCGGCTCGACGGCGGCGGGCTTCGGCGCAGGCGCGGCGATCTTGGCCTTCGCAGCGGGCGCGGGAGGCGGCGGAGGTGGCGGAGGCGCAGGCTTCGCCTCGTCCTTCTTCTTCTTCGACTCGGAGAGCGCGATCGCCACCGCGTCGGTCTTCTTCTCCTTGGGCAGGAACCCCATCCACACCCCGAGACCGAGGTGAAGGGCGAGGCTTCCGCCGACGAGGATTGCCTGGATGCGGGTCATGGAAGCCGGCTCACTCGCGATCGACGTTGATCGCGAACTTGGTGATGCCTTCGCGCTTGGCGAGATCGATGACGTGGACGACGTTGCCGTGCAGCGCGGCGGTGTCGGCGCTGATGACGAGGTTGAGGTCGCCGCCGCCGGCCTTGGCCTCGCGGAGCTTGTCGACGAGCTCGCTCTCCGTCACCGGCTGGCTCTTGAAGGAGTACTTGCCGTCCTTCGACACGCCGACCTGCGCGACCGAGGTCACGGCCTCGTCCGAGCTCGCGCTCTTCGGGAGCTCCACTTTCAGGCTCTGCGCGACGATGTACGTCGCGGAGACCATCATGATGACGAGGAGCACGAGCACGACGTCGACCATCGGCGTCACGTTGATGCCGACGATGCCCTGGCGGCCCTTACCGCTGCCGAGAGAGACGCCCATCGCTCACTCCGCCTCGGCGATGCGTGAATCGGAGGAGGCCGCGCTCGGGATGCTGACCGGGCCGCTGTCCTCGGCCCCCTCGCCTCCGTCCATCGTGCGCGCGCGCCGTTCGGGGTGGGCAGCCTTGAGCGACGCGGTGATCTGCTTCGTGAGCGTCGCGACGTTCGACTCGACCGACGCGATCCGCTTTTGCAGCATGTTGTAGGCAACGACCGCGGGGATGGCGACGAAGAGCCCGACGCCCGTAGCGACGAGCGCCTCGGCGATGCCGCTCATGACGTTGCCCATCGCGGCCTTGTTCTGACCTTCGCCGAGCTGGTGGAAGGCCTCGATGACTCCGATGACGGTTCCGAAGAGCCCGATGAAGGGCGCATTCGAGCCGAGCGTTCCGAGGAACCCCATACCGCGCTCGAGGTCCTTCTTCTTGCGACCGAGCTGGCTCTCCACGGCGTCGCTGAACGAGTCGGCGCCGCCCTCCATCCACTCGAGCGCCGGCGAGATGACCTGCGACTCCAGCGAGCGGCTCTCGGCGAAGACACGCCTCACACCGTCGTGATCGCCGCGACGGAGCTTCGGCGCCAGCGCGTCGACGAGAGCGTCGCCGTCGTCTCCGTTGCGACGAAAGAAGATGACCCGCTCGACCATGGCCGCGATCGAAAAGACCGACAGCACGAGCAGGAGGTACATGACCCAGGAGCTGCCCAGGAGGGCGATACGGAGAAGGCGTTCGACGAGCACTGCTTTGTCCCTTTCGGATGGAGGGCTACGGAAAGTCGTAAGAGGCAACGAACGTGGGCGGCTGCGCGCTCTCGTTGCCGGAGAGCGTGCTGTACACGCGACCGTTCTTGCGGAATCGCTCCACGAGGTGACGGTTCGGGACGTTGCCCTCCGCCTCGTAGACGACGAGCGTGAAGGAGGACGCCTGGCGTCCACACGGATCGAACAGCTGCACGTAGAGATCGACGACGCCGGTGGGACGCTTCTGCCAGACGAGGTCCTCCTGGCGGCGGCCGTCCTTGATGCACGACGCGAGCGAGTCGCGAGAGAACACGCCGACGTCCGGGGAAGAGGCTCCTCCGTCGACGCCGGGGTCCGTGAGCGGATGCTTGGGATCGACGGTGCGGCCGGTCGGGAGCGCCACGCGTAGATCGAGATCGAGATCGGCGTCCCAGAGCAGCGAGATCACCGCGTCGGGCGGCGCGATCGTCGGGTCGCACGAGTCGAGGTTGTCGGGGGTTCGCGACGCGAGGCACACGTCGATGTCGCCCTGCTCGCCGGCGGCGCCCGACGGGTCGATCGCGACGACGCGAAGCGGATGAAATCCCGGCGAGTCGCTGGTCGAGAGCGCGAAGTCGAGCTCCGCCGCCCATGACAATTCGCCCGGAAATTGCGGGTCCGGAGCGCCCAGCGGAAACACCCAGTATCCCGAGCCGAGGTCCGCGAAGCCGACGCCGATCGCCGAAGCGCGCGCCGATGCGCGACCGTCGATCTTCTTGCCGGCCTGTCCCGGGAGGACGACGCGGTTGGTCGACGTGATCGACGTGACGCGCAGGTCGGGAGGACCGCCGGCGCCCGGCGGTGAGCCAGGAAGTGGGCCCCCGATGAACTGCGCGGACTGGACGCGAACGGGCTCGTCGAGGCCGAGCGGCGCCGGCTGCCCATGACATGCGACGATGACGAGCGCGATCACGCTCCAGGCCACGCGTCTCACAGGCTCACCTGCAAGCGCACCGTGAGCTGATCGTTCTTCAGATCGGTGGGGAGGCCGCGCGCGTCGCGCGCGAGCTTGTCGCGGATGATGTCGTACTGCAGGAGCAGCCGCGCGCGGTCACGGCCGTTGGGATCCGGGAGCACCAGGCCTAGCAGCGGCGAGAACGTATCGATCGCCTGCGAGGTCGGTAACAGCTTGCCGCCGCGCTTGTCGAAGAAGTCGGCATTCGGGTCGTAGTGGTCCCAGCGAAAGCCGGCCATGCCCCAGCGCGTGACCTCCTGGAGGAGACCGACGTAGTAGCCGGCCTCCCGCGAGTCGGTGCCGGTGAGGACCGGATCGGCGAGGAAAAGCCCGCGATCCATGTTCTTCGCGATCGTGATCTCGCCGTAGAGCATCGACTGCCCGATCGGCGTCGCGAGCTTCACCTGGAGGTCGGCGCCCACCGCCCACCGGTCGAAGAGCTGCGACGGCGTGGCGGCGATCGCAGGCGAGCCCGAGAGCTCGACGGCCTGGATCGCGCCGTCCTCGTTTGCGTCCTTCCACTGGACGTTGCCCTTCGTCGCGTCGGTGCCAGGATGGAAGCCCTTGCCGCGCAGACCGGAGACGTGACCCGACACGCCGAGCGCCGTGGTCGGCTTCGTGTCGATGCCGATGCGAAAGATGACGTCCTTCGCCGACCGCGGCGTGAGCCCCGGATAGCCGTTGCGGTTCTCGAGAGGCTCGCCGTTCATCGCGGCAATGTCCCAGCGCACGAACGCGAGCGCGCCGTGGACGCGGACGCCGAGGTCGGGCTCGGACGGGAAGAACGCCTGCGAGGATGTCGTTCGTTCCAGGAACCAACGAAGGCGCGGCCACTCCCCGAGCTCGTAGCCGAACGGCGTGTCGAAGAGCCCGATCGTGGCGGCCGCGATCGGCAGCTTCGGGTCCGCGCCCGGGAGCTTCAGCGTGCCGAACGCGTGGAGGATGCGGAGCTGCGGTCCACGCACGGTGTTGCCGTCGGTCTCCATCTGGAGCGCGGCGTATTTGTATTCGCCGTCGATGCGGAGGCGCGCGCGACGGAGGATGAAGCGATCGCGATTGAGCGGGACACCGCCCTGCGCGAGCTGATCTTCGGAGGCTGCGTTCGTCTGGTACTCGCCCTGGACGTAGCCGGTGATCGTGTACGGCTCGAGCAGGGTCGCGAGCTTGAGCCACGCGGCGGCGTCGGCGGGTGCGGCCGCGGGTGCCGCCGCGGGCGCGGGCGCGGGCGCGGGTGCCGGCGCGGGTGCCGCCGCGGGCGCGGGCGTGGGCGCGGGCGCCGGCACGGTCGGCGCGGGATGCGGATCCGCGGGCACGACGATGTCGTCGTCATCTTGCGCGAGCGCGCTGCGCGGCGCAGCAGACGCGAACGCAAGAAGGAGCGCGCCAATCACGGAAGGGCGCAAAAACCGACGCTTCGTCGTAGTCGATGACAAGGAAGAATCCTCGGGTGGAGCGACCGCGCGGCGCGGCAGGAGAACGCGCCGCGCGGAGGCTGCACGAGCTCAGGGCTGCGGAACGGTCGGCCAGCCGGGGATGCGCGAGTTGTCGAAGCTCGGTCCGGTGCACATCGCGCCGGGCGTCGATCCGTCGGCGGCAGGCCCGCCGTCGGGCGTGGTGCTGGTCGGTCCGCCGGACCCGGAGTCGACGGACGGCGTCTGCGTGGGCGGCGCGTTCGTCGGACCCGCGTTCGACGTGGTGTCGTCGCTGCTGCAGGCAACGAACGCCAGCACGGACGTGAAGAGGCTGACTGCGATGAGGAGTGTGGTGCGCTTCATGGTCTTCACTTGGCCTCGCAGTAGCCGTAACGACACTTTCCAGCGCCGCACGTGGTGTCATCCGTGCACGTCTTGCAGGACGAAGCGGCCGCGCCGTTCGCCTTGAGCTCGAAGTAGCAACCGCAGGGCTCGTCCGGGCTGAACGGCGCCGTCGATGCGGTGCCGACCTCTCCCTCGCGCGTCACCTTCATCGCGCACCACGGGACCGTGTGAGCCGCGACCTCGTTGTCGATCATCGTCTGCTTCGTCGCAGCGTCGAGGCCGGCGCGCGTGAAGTAGCTGATGACCGTCGCAGCGCCGGCGCTGTTGGGCGTCGTGCCATTGTCCGACTTGGCGAGGAGATGGATCGGGCCCCAGATCGGGTAACCGCCCGTGCGCACGTTGACCTTGTCGAACGACATGCTCGACGAGTCGGGGAAGTACGAGCACGTCTGGCCCTTGGGCTGGAACGCGAGCACCTTGATGGCCGATGCGCCGGTTCGGTTCGTGTCCGCGAAGTCGGCAGCGAGGATGCCGAGGCCGCCGTTCGGAGCGGTGGCATCCGCGTTGTGGACGGCCGTGAGCACGTCGCCGCTGCCCTTCTTCTCGGTGCCGTTCCACTTGCCGATCTCGAGGCCGATCGCCTTTCCGATCATCCGGCGCGTTCCCGACGTGTCGGGACGCTGGAACAGGTACGTCTTGTCGTTCCACGGCGCGACGACCGTGCCGACGCCGCCGAAGCCGAAGACGACGAGCGCCGCCTCGGCGCTGATCACGGTCTCCTTCGAAGAAGGAGGAGCGACGAACGTCATCACCTGCACGGCGCCCCTGAAGTCCTTGAAATTGGCGGGGACCGCGACGCCGTCGCAGGTCGACGGGTACACGTCGGAGACGCCGACGTCCGGCACTTGCCCGGCTACCGCGTCGACGTCGCACGGCTGCTCGACGCCGCCGGCATCCCACCACGTACCGGTCGCGGTCTCACCATGCGCGGTCGTGACGTCGCTGAGGCCCGTGCACGACGAGACGCTCTGGTAGACGATCCGGATCGGGCTCGCGGGAAGAGCGGCGAGCGTCGCGCTGAGCTGCTTGAGCACGGGCTTCACGGCGCTCGAGCCCGCGACATAGACCGGCGTGCCGGGAACACCGAGCGCCGAGCAAGCCGGATTCGCCGCCTGCGCCAGGCTCGAAGTACACAACGTCGTCACGAGCGCAGCTCCGAAGAGACACGCGCCCGAATGCAACGGACGTTTCATGATCTGGTCACCTTTCCTACTCGCTCACGTCGCGAGCAGGCGGAACCTATAGAAGTGAGGTGACGTCGAGGTGCTCGCTTTGCGACGTCTCGGCGAGGGCGTGACGTCGCGCATGTGAGCGCCGCGTGTCAGTCGTGCGGCCGCATTCAGTCAAACGACACGACGCGGTCACAAGTCCGCGTCACCTCGATCGCTCTGCAACATCTGACGCAAGGATGTCACGTGGTGCGCGTTGATCGAGCCCGACGCCGGCGAGCGATGCTTCGAGCGCAGCGAACACCGAGAAGTCGACCGGAGCGTCGATCACCGCGCCCGCGTCGATCGGGCCCGGCGCTCGCACCAGCATCGAGACGGTGCGATCGTACAGGTGCGGCGAGCCGTGGCTCGCGCCCTTGCCGATCACGATCTGGCCGTCGAAGCTCGAGCCCGCGCGCGGCACGAGATAGTAGTCGCCGGCCCCCGGAAACGGGCCCCACGCGCGACACACGAGCGTGAGGAGGTCCTCTCCCGCGACGGCGCGCGCCGGAATGCCTCGCGCGCTCTGCAGCACGTCGGGGCAGCGCTTCGCGAGCATGCGCGTGTCGAGCACCGAATCGATCCCGCCGTTCGCCGCGCGAGGCAGCGTGGCTCGTATCACGGCGTCGAGAGCCTCGCGCCGCTTCGGATCCAGCGCGCGCGCGGCGGGAGTGAGAAAGACGTACGGATCGGCGATGCCGGCGATCCATCGACCCGGTCCGAGCGCCGCGGTGGTCGCGGTGACGAGCTCACCCTCCAGCACCGCCGGCTCGATGCGCACGCCGGTCACGCACGGGCGACCGTACGGATCGGGCGACGGGCAGTGCACGCCGGCGCGCGAAGGTGCGATCTCGGGCATCGAGAGATCACCGTGATCGGACGCGAGCAGCACCGAGACCGGAGCGCCGGCGCGGCGATCGAGCGCGTCGATGAGGGCGCCGAGACGCGCGTCGAGCTTGCGGAGCTGATCCCACGCCTCCCACGAGTCGGGACCGAACACGTGCCCGATCACATCCGACGCCGACATGCTGAGCAGCAGCAGCGTCGGCTTCGAGGGATCGTATTCGGCGTCGAGCGCCGCGAGCGCGAGGTCGACGATCATGGCGTCGCTCGCGGGAAGCGCGCGAAATGAAGCTGCCGTGCGCGCGACGTGCGGGAACGTGATGCCGAGCCCGTCGAGATCGCCTTCGCCCGGCTGGTCGTCAGGGCCTGCCGAGTGCTCGGCGACCCAGCTGCGATCGTCGAGCTGCCACGGAGCGCTACGCGCGGCCGCGACCGCATGTTGATCGCTGATCGCCGATGCCCAGCGCGGATACGCAGGCTCGAACGCCGTCGAGGTCACGAACGTGTCGAGATCCGGATCGAACCACAGCGCATGCGTCGGGTGCTTCCCCGCCGGTAGGATCGCGGCGCGATCCTTGAGCGAGACGCTCACGACGAGCGCCTCGGGATGCGCGGCACGCAGCCGATCCGCGACGGTATCGACGCGAAGCAGCGCCGCCGAGGAGCCCGGCGTCGCGAGCACGCCTCGAGGCGTCACGGTGCGCGCGTGGTCGTCGCGGAGCAGCGTGAAGCGACGGCCATCGGGCGCGACGAGCTCGTTGCCGACGACGCCCGACTCGGCAGGGACCTTGCCGGTGTGAAGCGCAGCATGTCCGGGCGCGGTATCCGTGACGGCATAGGGGTAACGCAGGTTCTTCACCCATGTGCCCTCGCGACGGAGACGCGCGAAGCCGCCGTCGCTCGGCAGCTCGGGCCAGCGCGACACGGCGACCCACGCGGGTTGCTGATCGACGACGATCGCCACGACGAACGGCGCGCGTGCCTTCGGTGCGGGCGCGGACGCGGGGACGTGCGCGCGCGTCGTCGTGAGCGGCGCGTGCGGGGTGTATCCCTCCGGCGATCCGCAACACATCACGGTCGCCGCGGCGCCCGCGGCGAGGAGGAAGAACGAGAGCTTCTCTCGCCATGCCATGCGGGAGAGGCTTCCACGCGCCGACGACGCCTCCAAGGCGAGCGTCGAGCGCGACTGCATCGTTCACACGTTCGCTACACGCGCCACGCGCGCGCGACTCACGCGACGAGCGAGCTACGGCTGCGCTGCGTGCGCGACGGTGCAGATGTCGAGCTCGCGTGTTCGGCGGCGAGCTCGGCGAGGATGCCGTCGCGAATGCCGACGCCCGGCGCTTCGATCGTCTTCGCGCCTGCCGCAAGCGCCACGCGCATGATGATCACGGCCGCGGGCACGATGGTATCGGCGCGATCCGCGCGGACGCCGAACTCGGCTGCGCGCTCGTCCTCGGTGAGCTTGCGGAGGCGTTCGAGCACGCTCACGAGCTTCGCGACGCCGACGCTGTGGCCGTCTCGCCCGCAGAGCTTCGCGAGCGCCGTCACCGTGCCGCCGGTCGCGACCACGCGCGAGACGCGCGCGAGGTCAGGCGTCAGGTGAGCGAGCGCACGATCGACGACCTCGGTCAGAATGCCGAGCTTGCGACGACCGACCGTGCCGCCCTCGGGATGCCACGCTTCCAGGAGCCGTACCGTGCCGAGCGGCAACGACGTGCTACGCACCCTCTTCACCCCGTCGAGGACGGTGATCTCGGTCGAGCCACCTCCGATGTCGGCGAGGGCGGTGCGTCCCGTGAGCCGGATCGCCCTGGCGACGGCGACGTTCACGAGGCGCGCTTCTTCGTGTCCGTCGATCGTCTCTAGCTCGATACCCGCCTCGCGCTCGGCGCGCATGACGAGGTCGAGGCCGTTCGAGGCCTCACGCGTCGCGCTGGTCGCGACCGCGCGGTAGGACGTGACGCCCTCGCGCTCGAATATGGAGCGGAAGCCGGCGAGCACCTGGGTGGCGTCATCGAGCGTGGCGCTCGAGAGGCGGCCCGAGCGAAAGACGTCGCGACCGAGCCGGACCGGCGCGCGTGCCGACGTCACCTCACGGACGACCTCGCCGCCCCAGGCGCTGGAGCTGCTCTCCACGATGCGAAGCCGGATCGCGTTGGAACCGACGTCGATGCTGCCGAAACGTCGCTCTCCCATCGGGAACCAGCATCGCAAGGCCGTTCGACGAACACGCCCCGCCCGTGTGACATCGCGGCGACGTAATCAGGTCACGACGTCACGCGGCGACCCGCACGATGAGCCCTTCGGAGGGCATCAGCGTGATCGATCGGCGCTCCGGGCGGACGGGCCGCGGCGACGCCAGGGAGAGCTGAACGCGCTCGAAGATGCGCGCCAGGACGATCCGCATCTCGTACAGCGCGAACGACATCCCGATGCAGCGCCGCATGCCGCCGCCGAACGGGAAGAACTCGCTCGGAGAGAGCTTTTTGCCGAGAAAACGCGTGGGATCGAAGCGCGTGGGGTCGGGATAGACCTCCGGCCTGCGCTGCGCGAGGTAGATGGAGCAGACGACGGGCGTGCCCTCGGGGAGGTCGTATCCGGCGACCCGCACCGGGCGCTCGAGGACTCGTCCCACCAGTGGGACCACCGGATTGAGCCGGAGCGCCTCGCGACAGATCGCGTCGACGAGGGGCAGCTCGGCCGCTCTTGCTGCGGTGAGCCGCTTCGTCCCGTCGGCAGCGACGGCGTCGGCGATCTCGGTGCGCAGGCGATATGCGAGGCCGGGCGTCCCGAGGATCCAGCGCACCGCCCACGCGAGCGCGGTCGCGCTCGTCTCGTGACCGGCGACGAGGAGCGTCGTGAGCTCGTCGCGGAGCTCGGCGTCCGTCATCGGCTTGCCTTCTTCGTCTCGCGCATCGAGCAGGAGCGAGAGCACGTCGATGCCGCGCTCGCCGGACTGCCGCTTCTCCGCGATCGACTCGAACAGGTACTCGTCACCGGCGGCGACGGCGCGACGGAACTTGCCCCACGGGCTGCGCGGTCCGAGGTCGACCTGCATCGCGCCGATGAGGAGCCCCGGCCACGCGCCGAGATCGAGGATGCGCTTCATGCGTCGCATCATCTCGTCGAAGCGCGGGCCCTCGGCGAAGCCGAAGATGGTGCGGATGATCACGCGCAACGTGATCTCCTGCATGTGCGGATGCAGCGCGAAGACGTCGCCCTGCGCCCACTGATCGATCTTCGCGTCTGCGGCGGCGAGCATGACCTCGCCGTAGGCCTTCATTCGCTCGCCATGGAACGGCGGAAGCAGCAGGCGACGATGGCGGAGGTGCTCCGCGCCGTCGAGCATGAGCACGGACTTGTCACCGAGGAGCGGCGCGAGCGATCGATTGAATTTGCCGGCCGCGAACGTGTCGCCGTCGTCGGCGAAGATCTGCTTCACGGTCTCCGGCGAGTACGTCACCACGATCGGCGGAAAGCCGAGGATGCCCATCGTGTAGGGCTCGCCGAAGCGCTTGGCGCACAGATCCATGAGGCCGAACGGATCGCGCAACCACCACAACGTCGATGCTGCTCTGGGGATACGTAGTCCGGGCGGGAGCATGGGGTTTTCCGATGGTAGACTGGGGAGATGGCTCGGGCACGCCTCGCGTCGCTGACGATCGCTTCCTTGATCGCGGGGCTTGCGGGCGCGAGCGCGTGCAGCGCCGACCCCGAAGCGCCCGCCGTCGAACCGTCGGACGGCGGCGACGCCGAGGCATCGATCGAGACGAACAAGACCGACGCCGGACCGGCGCCTCCGATCGGGCCCGCCGTCGAGTGCTCGATCGGCGCCGCGATCGAGCAAGAGCCGAATGACACACCCGCCACCGCCAACGCGTTCACGGAGCTGAGCTTCTGCGGCGTGCTCGATAGCGGGAGCGATGTCGACTACGCCACGTTCGATACCCCAACCGGAAAGAAGCTGACGGTGTTCCAGGGCATCGTCACCGGAAAGGTCGATTTCCAGCTCATGCTCGACGGCGCGACGTTTGGCCCCAGCGACACGGACAAATTCGGCTCCGGCACCTACGTGATCAAGGCCTTTACGACCGCAGGCAAGCCCGCAGCCTACCGATTCCGCGTGCAATTCGACTGAGAAAGCCAACACTAGGTACCGAGGTGTCTCGAATGAGTGACCCGCAGGACCGCAGCGCCACTCCGCCGGCAAATCGCATCGACTTCGGCGCCGGCAACGCTCGGAGCACCTCCCCCGATCCGGCGATCGTGAACATCACCGATTCGTTGCGTGCGGCGCTCGCGGGTGGAGAAGCGGCACGCCTCATTGCATCGTCGGCGGCGCTCTTCGAGGCCGGCGGCAAGCACGTGCTCTCGGAAGGCGCGAAGCATGCGGTGCGCGAGGTCGCGGAGCGTGGCGCAGCGCGCGCCATCGCGATGACCACGGGACCGATCCTCGAGTCGGCGGGATCGCTCGCGGCCAAGCCGCTCCTCAAGATGACGTCGAAGGCGGGCGCAGCGCTCGGCCTGGAGCAGACCGCCGGTGCGGCGGGCGGCGTGGTCGCGCGCGGCTTCGGGAAGCAAGCGATGCGCATGGCCGGCAAGCAGGTCCTCAAGGGCGTCGGCAAGGCCGCGGCCCTCGGGTTCGTGATCGACGGCGCCGTCGCGGGTGTCGAGGCAGTCATCGCGGTGCGGAACGGCTCGACCGATCGCAAGACGGCGGCGATTCACGTCGCGAAGGAGGCCACGACCGGCGCGCTCGCGACGGGCGCGGGCGTCCTGCTCGGTGCGAGCCTGGTCGCGCTCACCGGCGGCATCGGGGCGCCGGTCGTGTTCGCGGTGGGTGCGCTCGGATCGATCGGCGCGAAGCGGCTGCTCAATCGCGTCGTGAAGTGAACGTCGAATCGCGATGATCGAACGGCATGCGAGTCGGACTGCGTTGCTCGTTGCCGCATACCGCGCCCGCGCGAGCCGTCGCGACGGGGCGCTCATCTCCGATCCGTGGGCGGCAGGCCTCGCGGGAGAAGAAGGCGAGGCGCTCGCCGCCAAGGTCGACTCGTTCCTGAACGAGCGCGAGCTGTGGATCGCGGTGCGCACCGCATGGCTGGACGAGCATGTTTTACGGTGGCTCCGCGATCACGCGTCCACGCAGGTGGTCGTGCTCGGCGCGGGTCTCGACGCGCGCGCCGCGCGACTCGCGCACCAAGGCGTTCGCTTCTTCGAGGTCGATCAGCCCGCCACGCAGGCGGAGAAGCTCGCACGCCTCGCGCAGGTCTCCGGGTATCCGAAGGATGCCGCGACCTACGTCGCGTGCGACTTCGAGAAGGACGACTTCCTCGATCGCCTCACGAAGAGCGGCTTCGACGCATCGTCGCCCGCGCTCGTCTTGTGGGAGGGCGTGACGTACTACCTGCCCGAGCTCGCGGTGCGCGCCACGTTCCGGCGCATCGCGACTGGCTGTGATCCACGAAGCGTCGTCCTGTTCGATCACTTCACGCGCAGCTTCGTCGACGGCTCGACACGCGCAGCTGCCGACCAGCAAGCACGCGACCTCGTCGAGGAGCTCGGCGAGCGCTTCTTGTGGGGCTCGAACGATCCGCTGCCGCTCCTCTACGAGGAGGGATTCCGCCACGTGCGAAGCGTGTCGTTCGACGAGGCGTGCTTGTCGCTGACCGGCACGTATCGCCGCGAGCGTCAGTTCCGCTTCCAGCGCATGGTGCTGGCGAGCGTGACACCTCCGGCGCGCGAGAAGAGCGCCGGCGCCGTCAACGCATCGAGATGACCTTGCGCTGCAGGAGGTCGTCGAGGATCCGCAGCGCGTCGATGCGCGGCAGGCCGCTCGCGTCGAGCACGTCCTCGATCGTCGACATGCCGTCGAGGAAGCGCAGCACGAACGCCGCGCGGTGATCGAGGCTCGCCTTCGTCACGTCGCCGACGAGCACCGGCACGGCGGTGATCGGTCCGAGGCGCCGGAGCAGCTCGGCCTCGCTCGCGCCGCCAGCAGCAGGTGGCGGCGCGCTCGCGGCCGGCGGCGGCTTGTTCGTGATGAGCGGCGGATTGCTCGAGTACGTCGACGAGCTCGTCGCGCCCACCGGCGGCTTCGTCGTGATCTTCGGCGGCTGCGTCGACGTCGCCGGCGGAACCGAAGACACGAGCGGCGGCTTGGTCGACATCACCGGAGGCGGCGCTGACACCAGCGGCGGAAGCGTCGCCGCCTGGGGCCGCGTCGACACGGCCGGCGGCGGCGCGGTGATCGGCGGATACGACGGCGACGCCATCGGCGGACGGCTCGCGACGTTCGGCGGCGCCGCATACGACGGGATCGGCATCTGCCCCGACGGCGCCCGCGGATGCGCGCTCGGCGCCGGCGGCATCGCCGACACGAGCGCGTGCGTCGGCACGGTGAGCAGCGCGTCGAGCATGTCCGCCATGCCGCCGAGTTGCCCGCGTGCACGCTCGGCCGCCTTGGCCGCCGCGTCGTCCGGAATGGCCGGGCGCACCGGCTCGGGCACCGGCGCCAGCTCTTCGGCCAAAGGCTGCGGCGCCACCACCGGCGCTGCCACCACCGCGTCGCTCAGCACGAGCATCGGCGGCGCGATCGCGCGCACGATCGACGATCGATGCCGCATGGCGACCGAGTCCATCTCGCTCAGCTCGATGAACTTCCCGGCGTCCTCGCCGCGCAGCAGCTTCACCTGCGGTCGCCACGGATCGACGGCGTTCGTACGCGTGACGAGCGCGGGCTCGAGGTTCGACAGCTCCACGGTGGTCCCCGGCGGATAGACGCCGAACACCTTCAAAAACCGGCGGATCAGGCCCTTTCCGAAGTACTTGTCCTCGAGCGCCATGGCCGCGCGGAGCGCCGCCTCGGGCTCGTCGGCGACGCCCTGGAGGATGGTCCGCTTGCTGTCGTAGAAGTTCGCGAGCGCGATCATGCGCACGATCTCGTGCGGAGGCGTCGCGCCCTCGAGCGTGGGATAGCCGCCGGCGTCGACGCCGCGATGGTGCTCGAACGCCGCCGCGACCCAAAGCGGAGAGCATCCCGCAGCGAGCAACATCTGCGCGCCGGCGAACGCGTGATTGCGAAAGACCGGCTTCGAGCGATCGTTGAGGAGCGGCTCGGGGACGCCGCGGATCTCCTCGGGCAGGAAGAGGTGCCCGATGTCGTGCATGATCGCCGCGGCGGTCGCGTCGATGCAGATGCGCTGCGGGTACCCGGCGTCGTGCGTGAGCGCCGCGGTCATCATCGCGACGTTGGCGGCGTGCGTCGCCTCGTCGTCGAGGCTGCGCGTCCAGGCGCGCTGCAGGATCATGCCGGAGCGTGCCGACCACGCGAGCACCATCTGGTTCGCCACGGCGAGGATGCCGAGCTTGTCGATCGGCTCGTCGTTGCCGAGCGCGCGCGCTGCGCCGACGAGCAGATCGGCGACGGCGGGCACGAAGAACGAGGTCTGCGCTCCGGCGCCGGCGAGCGTGTCACCGGCGCGGACGACGAAGCGCAGGAGCACGTGATTCAGGCTCTGCTGCGCGAGC
>OUNM010094060.1_pt1 | contig 21125 bp, 20 predicted proteins | sample 1769961 | NCBI WGS metagenome assembly OUNM01 (sample SAMEA3914820, study PRJEB12502) | metagenome | biome: forest; material: soil | place: USA | collected 2012-03-12 | depth 0.3 m
GACCCTGTCTCCCGGACGAACCAGCGCCGGTGACTCCCGCTCGAGATCCCAAAGGACCGCCGTCGTGCGCCCGATCAGCTGCCAGCCGCCCGGGGACTGGCGGGGGTAGACGGCCGAGAACGTTCCGCCGAGCGCCACGGAACCGGCGGGAACCACGGTGCGAGGCGAGCTGCGGCGCGGAACGTCGAGGCTGTGGTTCTCGCCGAGCAAATACGTGAAGCCCGGTGCGAAGCCGCCGAACGCCGCCGTCCAGAGCTGTCCGGTGTGGGCGGCCACGACGCCGTCGCTGCCCAGACCGGTGAGCATGCCCACCTCGGCGAGGTCCTCGCCGTCGTACACCACTTCGATGGTGACGTCGCGGGAACTGTCGCGTGGCACCGCGTCCAGGTCAACATGCCCGACGGCGGTTCGCGCCGCGAGTGCCTCGGCGTGCGTGCCGAACTTAACTAGTACCGTGGCTGCCGCGGCGACCACGTCGAGCTGGCCGGGCAGGGGCTCGGCAAGCAGCCGGGAATGAAACGCCAGCACGGAAGCGAGATCGGAAAGTTCCACCAGCAGGGCGCGCGGGCCCGCCCAGCGCGTGCCCCTGAGGCTCATGCGAAGCTCCGTACGGTGACCCCAGCGGCTTCGAGTCCCGAGCGGACGGCGGCTGCCATGGCCACGGCGCCGGGAGTGTCTCCGTGCACGCAGATGCTTTCTGCGTGCACGTTCAGGACGGAACCGTCGCGGGCCACGATTTTGCCCTCCGTTGCCAGGCGGACCATGTTCTCGGTGATGGCGGCGTGGTCGTGCAGAACGGCGCCTTCTTCGCGCCGCGATACGAGGGTGCCGTCCGCGTTGTAGGCACGGTCGGCAAACGCCTCGGCCACTCCTCGAAGCCCCTTCGCTTCGGCTTTGGCGAGCGCGACGGAGCCCGGCAGGAGGAGGATCGGGAGTCCGGGACTGAAGGCGTGGACGGCGTCGGCCACTACCTGGGCATGGACCTCGTGGTGGACGATCGTGTTGTAGAGGGCGCCGTGCGGCTTGACGTATTTGATCCCGGAGCCGGCAGCATGGGCCAGGGCTTGGAGCGCACCGAGTTGATAGAGAACGTCGTCGGCCAGTTCGGTTGCGGAGCAATCGAGGAAGCGTCGGCCGAAACCCGCGAGGTCCCGGTAACCCACGTGGGCACCAATGGTCACTCCCGCGGCGACGGCCTCGCGGCAGGTCCTGGCGATGGTGGTGGGATCTCCGGCGTGGAATCCGCAGGCCACATTGGCACTCGACACGTGGCGGAAGACTGCAGCGTCGTCGCCCATGGTCCAGTTGCCGAAGGATTCTCCGACGTCGCTGTTGAGGTCGATATAAGGCATTGTGATCCCCGTCTCAGGTTGAATACCTCACCATCATGCCTGAAACGCCCAGATTGTTCAACAATCTTTCCTTCATGGGCCAGCTCCCCCGATTCCAAAAGTGAGGTCTCGGCCCTTTCGACGAACGAAAGAGCCGAGACCTCACGTGTGGATTAGTACCTTTCTAGACCACCGGTACCGCGGCGACTCGGTTGTTGGCCGTGACGATCCTGGCGGCCGTTGCCTGGCCCATCCGGACTGCTCCATCCACGTGCTGGTAGCCCTCCGCAGCCAGATCGGAGGAGGACCAGTAGATGGGTCCTACATTGGCGTGCTGGTCCTTGCCGTAGCGGTGCAGACCGCCCAGGTCGTAACTGGACGCGTAGGCTCCCCGGGTCCATTCCTCGGAACCCCAGTCGGATTCGTAGTAGACCTCGGCATCCAGGGCCTTTTCACCCAGGAAGCTCGCAATGGACTCAAGGACTTTCTTCTTGCGGTCCTCGGCGCTGAGCTCGAAGACGGCATCTGCCTTTTCGTCCGAGATGAAGCCCACCAGGGTCCCGCGCGTGTCTCCGTGGTTGGTGTTGTCGTAGACCTCCTGGACCAGGGCGTCGGCGCCGAAGCCCGTACCGGACAGTCCGTCTTCGCGCCAGAACGGCGTGCTGTAGACAGCGTGGACCTTGATGACCAGGCCAAGGGACTGGTGCTGGTGCATCTGGTGCTGGCGGCGCGGCAGCGGCGGATTGAAGGACACCCGGGAGTACAGGTTCGGCGGGACAGCCATGATCACGAATCGGGCATTGACGGTTGCACGCTCGGATTCAACAGTGACGCGATGGCCTTCGCCGGCCGGCTCCCAATTGATGGTGCGGACCGGGCTGTTAAGTACGACGTCGTCACCCAGTTCCGCGGCGATCAACAGGGAGACCTGCTGCATGCCGCCGATAACCCGCTTGTCGAGGATGAAGTCTTCGTCCGTCAGGTTGGAGAAGGAACCTGCCGAAGCTGCCATCAGCACCGCTTGCAGCGCGGAGAAAGCATGGGCCGGCTTGGTGAGCATGCCGCCGGCGATGAAAAGGCCGATGTTGTTGCAGGCCTCCTCGTCCGTGGAGTTCTGGCGCAGCCAGTGGTGGAAGGAGATGGTGTCCAGTTCACGGGCTTTAGGGTGCGCCCAAGGCTCCTCCGGGCCGATCTCCGCGGCGAGGCCGTCCAGGATGGCGGTGAGCTTGTCCATCTCGGCTGCGGTGGTTTCGCTCACCGGGAAGGAAGCCCCGGTGTAGCGGGTACGGTTGCCGTCCGGCGCGAGGTAGACAGATTCGCCGTCGCGGTAGCGGGAGTACATCTTCAGGCCGAGGTCGTCGAGGAGCCCCATGAGGGCGGTCTGGTCCGGGGACACCCATTGTCCGCCGATTTCCAGCATGGCCCCGTCAATGGTGTCGGTCCACGTGCGGCCACCGACGCGGTCGCGTGCCTCGAGTACGGCAACACTGAGTCCGGCCTTCTTCAATTCGCGGGCGGCCGTCAACCCCGACGGACCGGCACCGACAATTACGACGTCGCGATCAAGATTCAACATGATGTCCTTTCTGTGGCCGTCCCCGTTGGCTGACCAATAAATGAATGACGTTCATTTATCTCAACTGTAGCTGGCCTGGCCGCGGCTGTGAAGACCCAAATGGAATAATGCTTTGACACAGCCTCCAGAAAGGTCAGCAATGCCTGAACCCACCCCCGCTCCCGGCGAGACCAAAGCGCGTCGCAGGGCAGGCCGGCCGATGGCGGCGATCCTGGACCAGGACGGCATCACGGCGGCGGCGCTGGAACTGATCAGCAAGAAGGGCTACGACGGCCTCACCATGGCCGCACTCGCGCGCTCCCTGGGCGTGGCGCCGTCGGCCCTTTACAACCATGTCTCCTCCAAGGATGAAGTCCTCAAGCTCGTGGAAGAAGATCTGATGTCCAAGGTCGACTTCGGAGGTTTCAGCACACTCCCCTGGGAGGAGGCCGTCCGACAATGGGCCTATTCCTACCGCGGCATCTTCGCAAGGCACACCCCGCTGATCTCAGTGATCGCGGTCCTTCCCGTGACGGACGCCCCCCAGACGCTCGCCATGTACGAAGCCGTCACCGAGGGATTCCTCCGCGCGGGTTTCCCTGAGAAGCAGATCATCCCGAGCATCGTCGCCCTCGAGGCCTACATTTTCGGTGCCGCCTTCGACGCGAACGCGCCGGCGGACATTTTCGATTCCGGCCGCTTGGCCGATTCCACGCCGCACTTCACTTCGGCGGTCCGCAGCCTTGGACCCGAACGGAACAACTACCCGTCCGATCTCGCGTTCAGCATGGGCTTGGACGCACTGATCACCGGACTCGGGGCGCTCCGGACCCAGCCCAACTAGCTCGCATTTGTTGTCGTTATGAGCCGTCATAGCGACAACAACTGCGAGCTAGTTGGGCGTTAAACAAAGGAACCCCGGTCAGAGACCGGGGTTCCTTGAATTGCGTGCGCGAGGGGGGATTTGAACCCCCACACCCTTTCGGATACTGGCACCTGAAGCCAGCGCGTCTGCCGTTCCGCCACTCGCGCGCAACTTTCTTTCGCCCGGGCCGTACCAGGTTTCCCCGGCCTCACCCCTGCGAAAGCAGCGAGATCAAGCATAACGGACAACCTGTTGAAAACGCCAATCGACCAAGGACAGGGCCGTAAAACCCCGGAACGCCACGGATTGCCGGTCCCCCGCATGATGCGGAAATCACGCGAAAAGCATCCCGGAATGATGCGGGCCGGCGAACTTTTCCGGCATTCCAGCCGTTGTGGAATAAGGCCATTCACAGTATTGCCCAGTAGTATCGGGGTTGAAGACAGGCTTCTTGCATGCGCTCCGGCCACTGCGGGGATTCGTCCTGGCTACTGATACTGCAGGGTCAACGAAACGGAAGGAGAAGGACCATGGGCTTGCTTGACAGAGTCGAGCGTGGCATCGAAAAGGCCGTCCGGGGCGTCTTCTCTACCGGGTCGCGGGCACGGGTGGAGCCCGTGGAGATAGCCAGCAGGCTTCGCCGTGAACTGGACAACAAGTCCATCACTATTTCGGCCGGCCGTACCTTGGCTCCCAACGTCTTCGATGTCCTCTTGAGCGATGAAGACTTCGCACGCGCCCAGGAGTGGGGAACTCCCCTGGCCGAAGAATTGTGCGATGTCGTCATCCAGCACGTGCGCAGCCAGGGTTACATCCTGCAGGGTCCGGTGCGGATCTCCTTCCGGCACGACGACGCCCAGCGCGAAGGCCATTTCGAAATCACGTCCCGCACGGAGAAATCCGACGGGTCCGCGGCGCCTGTTGCTCCCCGGCCCGTCGTCCCCGCCGCGCCGAGCCGGGAGCCCACACGGCTCCAGCCTGTCCTGGATATCGGCGGGCAACGCTATTCCCTCAACGCGCCTTCCATCGTGCTAGGCAGGTCATCGGAGGCGGACATCCTGGTGGACGATACCGGCGTCTCGCGCAAGCACTTGGAAATCCAGACGGCGGACGGAGTCATCCGCGCCGTCGACCTCGGTTCCACCAACGGAAGCTACGTCAACGGCCACAGAGTGGACGGCAGTGTGGAACTTACTGACGGATCCACCATCACCATGGGACGGACCAAGATCATCTTCAGACTTCTCCCCCAGCCCTCTGGTGGGCGCCCGTGAGCGACATCAGCGAACTGACCATCACAGCGCTCCGCTTCGGCTTCCTGCTGTTGCTGTGGATACTGATCTTCAGCATCGTCTCGACCATGCGTCGCGATCTCGTCATCGGCCGCAAAGCAGCCATGGGAACTCCGACAGCTCGCGAAGTACGCAAGCACCCGGAGCTCGCCCCCGCACCACCCCAGCCGGTAAAGCAGCAGGCGCACCAGCTCGTCGTCGTCGAGGGACCGCTCAAGGGGACCACGGTTCCTTTAGCGGCGAGCCCCATTCTGCTGGGCCGCGCGCAAGAGGCCACGTTGGTCCTCGAGGATGACTACGCTTCGGGCAGGCACGCGCGCTTGTTCCCCCAGGGCAGCCGATGGTTCATCGAAGATCTTGGTTCCACCAACGGCACCTACCTCGCCGATCAGCAATTGACCCGCGCCCTGCCGGTGGAGCTTGGCGTCCCCGTGAGGATCGGCAAGACGGTCATCGAATTGAGGGCGTAGCCCATGGCTTCCCCCCAGGCTTCCGAAGGCAAGTCGCTGCCTCCGGAACTCCCCCTCATCATGCGTTACGCAGCGCGGTCCGACGTCGGGCGTGTCCGCTCGAAGAACGACGACTCCGCGTATGCCGGCCAGCACCTTGCCGTCGTCGCGGACGGCATGGGCGGGCACGCGGGCGGGGACGTCGCTTCAGCATCCACCGTGCTCGACATGATCCACCTCGATCACGATTCCTACCCGGACGGCGCGGAAACAGTCCTGGCAGACGAAATCCAGACCGCCAATTCCCTCCTCTCCGAGCTCGTCCACGTAGACCCGAAGCTCGCAGGCATGGGCACCACGGTCACCGCCCTGCTGCTCGAAGGCAGGCGGCTGCACTTCGCGCACATCGGCGATTCCCGGGCCTACCGCCTGCGGAACGGCAAATTCGAGCAAATCAGCGTGGACCATACTTTCGTCCAGAGACTGATCGATGAAGGCCGGCTCCGTCCGGAAGAAGCCGAAACCCACCCGCACAAGAACGTCCTTATGCGCGTTCTGGGCGACGTGGACGCCAGCCCCGAACTGGACCTGGACGAGCTCGACGTCGAACCGGGCGAACGCTGGCTCCTGTGCTCCGATGGCCTGAACTACGTCCAAGGCGCAGTCGTGGAGCAAGTAGTCCGCGAAACCAAGGACCTCGCCGAATGCGCCGAGCTCCTCGTTGAGCTCACCCTCGCCAACGGCGCTCCGGATAACGTCACCGTGGTCCTGTTGGAAATCGTGGAAGAAACCGGCGACAACCTCAGTACCGCCGCCGTCGACGTCGTCCCGCAAGCGCCGGCGCTACCGAAAGCGGATCCCGGAAAGTCCGCGCCGGGCAAGGACAGCGCACGCAACGCGGCAGCCCCGGGCAAAGGGACCGGAGCCAACAGCCCCGCGGCCGGCCAGGTCACGCCAGCGGTCACGCGGCCGGAAACAACGTCCGACGCCGGGCATTCCGCCGCGGCGGCGAAACCCGCCGCAGCCACCGAGCCCGCTGGGGCGGGCCCTGGAAAACCCGCCGGGACTACTGAGCCTCCGACGGCGACAGACCCCCACCTTGGCGAGCACCTGTCGGCGGAGATCCTCCGCGAAGAGCTCGCAAGCCGTCCGCACGAACTGGTCGGTGCTGCCGCGACCGCCGCTGACACGGGTTCGATCCCGACCATAGCCGGACGCAGCGTTGCACGCCGGGCTGCCACTGTGCTGACCCACAAGGCCGAACAGGACCGCCAGGATCCACAACCGCTTGTCGCGCGGAAGCGGCGCTGGTTGACGCCGGCCATTGCCGCGGTCCTGGCCATATTCGTGGTCGCCGGATTGTGGCTCGGCTATGCCTGGACCCAGACACGCTACTACGTCGGTGAATTCGACCAGCACGTAGCAATTTTCAACGGCATTTCCCAGAGCCTTGGCCCTTTCCAGCTCTCGAAAGTAGAGGCCACGACGAACATCCGCATGGACTCTTTGCCTGAATTCACGCAACAGGTTGTTCGCCAGACCGTTCCGGCGCGGGATCTCTCCGATGCCCAGCAGATTGTGAAGAACCTGCAGGAAAAGGGCACCACGGGGCTGCCCGTCAATTGCCCCACGGGCACAGCCAGGCCGACGGCAAGTCCCACCGCCACGGCAACCCCCACGCCGCCAAGCCCGAGTCCTTCGAACCGGCCAACATCGTCACCCACGTCCACGGCGATCCCTACGTGCGCGGTGTCCCCATGATTCTGGCCATCACCACACCCAAGCCGCGCCGCAACGTCGAGCTCGTCCTGCTGGTCCTTGCCCTTGCCGTGGGAATCGGCGCCAGCGCCATGGTCGGGCTCAATAGTCCGGCCGCTTTCGACAGCGATTTCTGGTTCCAGTCGAGTCTCTTGGTCGTGGCGGCATTCGCTTTTCACATGATCCTCAGGTTCCGCGCTAAATATGCCGATCCGATCATCCTTCCGATCGTCGTTGCCCTCAACGGCTTGGGACTGGCCCTCATCCATCGCATGGACCAGCCGGGCGAGGACACGGGCAACAACCAGTTGCGCTGGACCCTCCTGGCCATGGCCGTGTCAATCGTCGTGATCTGGTTCCTCAAGGACCACCGCCTCCTTCGCCGCTTCACCTTTATCTCGCTGGCGGCCAGCGCAATTCTCCTTGTACTGCCGCTCGTTCCCGGCATTTCCGCCGGCGAAGTGCTGGGCGCCAGCGTCTGGATCCGGATCGGCCCCATGACTTTCCAACCGGGCGAAATCGCCAAGATCACCCTGGCTATATTCTTCGCAGGTTATCTTTCCTCCAACCGGGACCTCATCCTGCTTGCCGGCCGCAAAATCGGCCCCATGCAATTGCCGCGTTTCAAGGATCTTGGCCCGATGATCACCGCTTGGCTCGTGAGCATAGGCATCCTCGTGTTCCAGCGGGACCTCGGCACCTCGATCCTTTTCTTCGGCCTGTTCATCGTGATCATTTACGTCGCAACAAGCCGAATCAGCTGGGTGGTCATCGGCGTCGCACTGATCCTTGGTGGCGGATTCCTGGCGTCGAGGTTCTTCTCGCACGTCGCCTTCCGCCTGGACAGCTGGTGGAACGCCTTCACCCCGGAAGTCTTCGACCGGTCTCCGGGCGGCAGCGGACAGATCGTCCAAGGGCTCTTCGGCATGGCCGACGGCGGTCTCGGAGGCACGGGGCTTGGACAAGGCAGACCGGATCTGGTGCCGTTCGCCAACAGCGACATGATCGTAGCCCTCATCGGTGAGGAACTGGGACTGATCGGTCTCTTTGCGGTCGTGATGCTCTACATGCTGCTCTTCACCCGAGGCTTCCGCGCGGCTCTCGGCGCGCGGGACGCGTTCGGCAAGCTCTTGGCCTGTGGCCTGTCCTTTGCCATAGCGCTGCAGTGCTTCGTCGTGATCGGCGGGGGGACGCGGCTGATCCCCCTGACGGGGCTCACCACTCCCTTCCTTGCGGCCGGCGGTTCTTCGTTGCTTGCCAACTGGATCATCGTGGGCTTGCTGCTCATGATCTCGAACACCGCGCGCGGCCCGGTGGACACTACGCCCATTACCCAGGCCCCCAAAGAGGCGGTGCAGACCTCATGAACCATTCCATACGCAATGCGTGGATGGCAGCAGTTGCCATGTTCGCCCTACTCTTTGGCGCGATCAGCTATGTCCAGGTCATCGGCGCCGGCGACCTCAACGACAATCCGTGGAACCAGCGCGCCGTCCTGGCGAACTACTGCAACGACCGCGGCGCCATCATCGTGGGCGGCAAGCCAATCGCCGAATCCGTTGCCGGAGATGAAACCTGCAAGTACCAGCGCAGTTATGCCCAGCCGGAGCTCTACGCGGGGATCACGGGCTACTTCTCCAGGACGTACGGGTCTACCGGGCTTGAGCAGCAGCTTCGGGATGAACTGGCCGGCAGTTCCGACCAGCTCTTCCTGGACCGCGTAAGCCAGATCTTCCTCGGCAGCCAGCCGAAGGGTGCCTCGGTGGAATTGACCCTCGATCCGGTGATCCAGAAGCTCGCCTACGACCTCATTCCTGACGGCCAGCGTGGCTCGATTGTCGTCACCAACCCGAAGACGGGCGCCATCATCGCGATGGTCTCCAAGCCGTCCTATGATCCCAACCTGATCGCCACGCATGATCCCGCTAAGGAGAAAGCCGGCTACGACCAAATCAACCAGGTCCCCGGCATCAACCTCAACCAGTCCGTGAGCGGACCCACCGGCGAGCTGTTGGCGCCCGGTTCCGTGTTCAAGCTCGTCGATACCGCGGCTGCCTTGAGCTCCGGGAAGTACAACAAGGATAGTGTCTTGCCGAACCCGGACAGCCTTCCCTTGCCCGGTTCGAGCGCCTCGCTGCCCAACTATGCCGGCGGCAACTGCTCGACCCGCAACACGGCCGATTTCCCCTTCGCGTTGGAACAGTCGTGCAACACACCCTTCGCCAGCATCGCCCTGGACCTGGGCCAGCAGGCTATCGCGGACCAAGCCAGCAAGTTTGGCTTCGGACAGGATTTCGGGGACCAGCTCAAGCTTCAGTCCGCGGTCAGTGTCTTCCCCAAGAATCTGGACCAGGCAGCGCTGGCCCAGTCCGCCGTCGGGCAGCGTGACGTCAGGGCCACTCCGCTGCAAATCGCCATGATGACCGCCGCTATTGCCAATAAGGGCGTCCAGATGAAGCCGAACCTCATCAAGACTGTGCGGGCACCGGACCTGCGCGTCATCAGCGAGCCCAAGGCCGAGGCGCTGCGTACTTCCACCACGCCTGATATCGCCAGCCAGATCACACAGTGGATGACCGATGTTGTGTCCCAGGGCATTGCGAGCGGCGCCGCGGTGCCGGGAGTCCAGGTGGCCGGCAAGACCGGTACGGCGCAACTCGGCGATTCAGGTTTGAACAACTCATGGTTTACCGGGTTCGCCCCGGCCAACGACCCGCAGGTAGCCGTCACCATTGTCATGGAAGGCGTTGATGTGTCTACCGGCGCAAAGCTAACCAGTCCGAACGCGAAGAAGATTTTTGAGGCGGTGTTGAACAAGTGAGGCCTACGTCAGGAATCACCCTCGGCGGCAGGTTCCAGCTGACCAGTCGCATTGCGATTGGCGGCATGGGAGAGGTCTGGAGGGCCAAGGACCAGATCCTTGGCCGGATCGTCGCCATCAAGGTACTCAAGGAGGAATACACGGGTGACCCCGGGTTCCTCCAGCGGTTCCGCGCCGAGGCCCGCCACACCGCGTTGCTTAATCACGTGGGGATCGCCAACGTCTTCGACTACGGAGAGGAAGACGGCTCCGCCTACCTGGTCATGGAATTGGTGCCAGGTCAGCCGCTGAGCAGCATCCTGGAACACGAGCAGGTCCTTTCCCCGGACCGTACGCTGTCCATCATTTCCCAGACCGCCCGGGCGCTGGCGCCTGCGCATGCCCAGGGCCTGGTGCACCGGGACATTAAACCGGGGAACCTCCTGATCACGCCGGACTTCCGTGTCAAGATCACCGACTTCGGCATCGCCCGCCTGGCAGACCAAGTTCCGCTCACGCAGACCGGCCAGGTCATGGGTACGGCCCAGTACCTGGCTCCGGAGCAGGCCACGGGGCAAACGGCCACGGGCGCCTCGGACATATATTCCCTCGGGATTATCGGCTACGAGTGCCTTACAGGGCATCGTCCGTTCTCCGGCGAATCCCAGATCGCCATTGCGCTGGCCCAGGTCAACGACGCTCCGCCGCCGCTGCCTGAAAGCCTGCCCACCCCGGTACGCGCCCTGCTGATGTCCATGCTCGCCAAGGATCCGAAGAACCGTCCTGCAGATGCCATCAAACTGGCTGAAGCAGCGGAAGCGATCCGCGCCGGCGATATCGCGACGGCACACGCGGCCGTGCCAGGGATGTTGCTGTTCGAATCCGCCACGGGCCCTATCACCGCCCCCACGGATATCGCCACCGCGCCTACAGGCATTGTCGCCTCGCCGTACGGCAGGGAAGCACGGTCGACGTCGACGTCGGCGCTCCCGGTGGTCGGCGCCGCCGCTGCGGGAGCCGCTGCGGTAGGGGCCGCAGCGGAAGGTGGAAATCCGCTGGCCCGTGCCAATGCCCTGGCCGCCGAACGCAGTTTGGACCAGGCCGACGAGGACAACCAGTACTTCCATGAGGAAGAGGAGTACCAGGAGCAGCCGCAGCGGAAGAAGCGCAGCCCGTGGACGTGGCCGCTCGTCGCCCTGATCGTGCTCGTGCTGCTCGCCGTGGTGGGGGCGATCCTGACCCAGTCCGGGCTGTTCTCGCCCAGCAGTCCGGCACCGGCGAGTACCACCCCTCCGGCCCAGGTCTCGAGCGCACCTCCAACTTCGGCAAGTCCAAGCCCCACGGAGACCTCGGCCACCCCGACGCCTACGACGTCCACCCCCGAGACCATCAACCTGATCCCGGAACAGTACAAGGGACAGCCGTACGACAAGGTGCGTTCGGACCTCAATGCACTCGGCCTGGTGGTCAGCGGTGTCCAGGTCTTCGATCCGTCCACGCCCGGCACTGTCATCGACATCAATCCTTCCGGCCCCGTCGCCAAGGGATCGACCATCACCGTCAGCTACTCCAAGGGACCGCAGATGGTTACGGTGCCGACCATCGGCAAGGGAGCCACCGAATCACAAGTGCAGGCTGCCATCGAAGGCGCCGGCCTGCGCTGGGTCACCGGAACCCCCGTTGACGGAGCAACGGGCCAGGCGCCGGGAACATTCGTCAGTTCCGATCCTGCCGCCGGGCAGAAAGTACCCGCCGAATCCGTCGTGACCTATCACCTGTCCAAGTCGGCCCCGTCTGCTTCTCCTAAGACCACCCCGTAGGGCACCATGCCAACCGGACGCTCCACCCCTGCCCACAGAGAGGACAGCACTCCAATGACATCCCAGCGCGTCCTCAACGGGCGGTACGAACTCGGTGAATTGCTCGGCCGTGGCGGCATGGCCGATGTCTACAAGGGCGTCGACACGGTGCTCGGACGAACCGTAGCGGTGAAGCTGCTCCGTGCCGATCTTGCCCGCGATCCGCAGTTCCATGCCCGCTTCAAACGCGAGGCACAAGCGGTGGCGGCCTTGAACCACTCCTCGATCGTCGCCATCTATGACACCGGCGAGTACACGGTGTCCGGTGGACCGGGCGAGGACGTCCGCGTCCCATACATCGTCATGGAATACGTGTCCGGCCGGACTGTCCGCGACCTGATCCGTGCCAAGGAACTGGACATCGATCAAGCCATCGAGTTCATCCTTGGCGTCCTTGCGGCGCTGGAGTACAGCCACAAGGCCGGAATCGTGCACCGCGACATCAAGCCGGCCAACGTCATGGTGACCGGGGAGTCCAACGATGTGAAGGTCATGGACTTCGGAATCGCCCGGGCGATGGCCGATTCCGCGGCAACCATGACCCAGACGCAAGCCGTGGTTGGTACTGCCCAGTACCTTTCGCCCGAGCAGGCCCTCGGCGAGACCGTGGATGCCCGTAGCGATCTGTACTCTGCGGCGTGCCTCCTGTTTGAAATGCTCACGTCCCGTCCTCCGTTCACGGGCGACAGCCCTGTCTCGGTGGCCTACCAGCACGTCCGCGAGATCCCGGAGCCTGCCAGCACCTTCAATCCAGCCGTTTCGGAGGCACTGGACAGCGTCTTGGCCAAGGGCCTGCAGAAGAATCGCGCCGATCGTTTCCAGGATGCGGCCGCATTCCGGCGTGCCTTGCGTGCCGCCAAGAACGGCGTGGCAGTCCCGGCCCTTGCCACAGGAACACCCACGGACGTCCAGGACGCGGTTCCGTCGACACAGCAGATTCCGGAAGGCGGCTTGGTGCGCGGCCTGACGGGCGCCGAATTCCTGGACAGCACCCTGATCGGAGGGTCAGGCAACGGCCAGGCCGCCGGGAACCAGGACATACTGGCGTTCCAGGCCGGCGAGCCGGAACCTGAAGCAGACCACGACGGCGCCATGCCGCTTGGTTTCGCCCCTGAACGCGAGCGGACCGCCCGGCAGAAGTCCCGCCGTCGTGCGTGGACCGCGGTGGTGGTTATCTTGGTGCTGCTGGTCTTGGCGGGGGGCGGATTCTGGGTGTACAGCACGGTGAACCAGAAGCCGGCTCCGCCCGCGTTGATCGCGGTACCGCAGGTCGCTGGAATGAGCGAGGCCACGGCATTGCAGACGCTGTACGGCGCCAATCTCAGCCCGGAGTCGCACCATGTTCCGGATGACAAGGTTCCCAAGGGGACTGTGATCAGCAGCGACCCGGGCGTGGGGTCCCAAGTGGCGCCGAAATCGCAAATCATGCTGAACGTTTCGGACGGGCCGGTCTCGGCGACTGTCCCGGCGGGCTTGAGCGGCCTCACCGAAGCCGCTGCCCGCGACCTCCTGCGTCAGGCCGGCCTCGTCGGCGGCTCAAGTACCTTGGCCAACAGTGCAACGGTTCCCGCGGGCTCCGTGATCAGCACCAAGCCGGCTTCAGGGGCTGTGGTTGGGGTGGGCAGCACCGTTGACTTGGTGGTGTCCACGGGCAAGGTATCCGTGCCTCAACTCGTTGGTTTGAGCGAGGCCGATGCCGAAGCGCTGCTCAAAGCGAACGGCCTGGCCATCGCGGTCACCGAACAGGAGAATTCGCAAGTAACCCCGGGAAAGGTGACGAGCCAGGGCGATGCCTTCAATTCCCTCGTGGAGCAGGGCAAGACCATCAGCGTGATTGTCGCCAAGGCTCCCGCTCCGCCCCCGAGTCCCACTCCGACGCCCACGCCGTCCCCCAGCGACACCAAGGGCGGCGGCGGAGGAGGCTTGGGCGGGCTAGGCGGCTAGCGCTGGATCAGGGGGCTCAGGGTGGCCGCACGGGCTGCCGCCCCGGACATCCCGAGTGATTCAAGCCAGTTGCCGAGCATGAGGTAGCCACCTTCGGTCAGCACCGATTCCGGGTGGAACTGCACACCGCACAGCGGCGCCGAACGGTGCTGCAGGCCCATGACAACCCCGCTGGCGGTTTCGGCCGTGATTTCCAGGACGTCGGGAATGCTTTCCCGGACGGCCGCCAGGGAGTGGTAGCGGGTGGCTGTCACCGGCGAGGGCAGACCGGCGAAAACGCTCTTGCCGTCATGCTGGACCGGTGATGTCTTGCCGTGCATCAGCTCTGGCGCGTGCGTGACTGTCCCGCCATAGGCTTCGGCCAGCGCCTGGTGCCCGAGGCAGACCCCGAACATCGGCTTGTTGTTGTCTCCGCACCACTTGATCAGCTCAATGCAGACGCCGGCTTCGGCAGGGGTGCCGGGGCCGGGGGAGATCAGCACGCCGTCGCGCGCGTCCGCCAGTTCAATCGCCTCGGCGAGGGTCACGTCGTCGTTCCGGACCACTGTGGTTTCCGCGCCGAGTTCCTGCAAGTAGCCGACCAGGGTGTAGACGAAGCTGTCGTAGTTGTCCACGACGAGGATTTTTGTTGTGCTCATGGCTGCTGTGCTGAACCAATCGTTGAGTCGGTGAAGGTAGTGAACTGTGACATCCAGGGGAAGAGGAACTGCACCATCAGGACAAGCGCGCATGCCACGAGGGCCGCTGATGTCAGGATACGCACCCACAGGGGTCCCGGAAGGTGGCGGAAGATCCATCCGTACATGGCTTAACCCTTTCCGCGGGTCTGGGCGACTTGCTTGGCGATCTCCTCCGGCGGCCCGGCGGAGGCGGGTTGCCAGCTTTCCAGCAAGGAGTACGCGATGATGCGTTCTTCCGCGCCGAAGCGCGGATTGCAGCTGGTCATGGTCAGGTAGCTTTCGGTAGGCGTCGCCCCGGGCTGTGTGGGGACCGGAAGAAGGACGTCCGTCCGGGAAGGCAGCACGATCTGGTTGTTGCGGAAAACGTACGTGTAGTAACCGTCTTTGGTCTGCACATAGATTTTGTCGCCCGGTACCAGGAGATGGATGTTGTCCAGCACTGCGCCATGGGTCTGGCGGTGTCCCGCGACGGCGAAGTTGCCCGGGGCTCCGGGCATGCTGGTGGTTCCGTAGTGGCCAAGGCCCAGCGTGTCCAGAATGTCGGAACCGGTTCCCTCGATGATGGGCCGAGAATAATCCGGGCCGAACCGCGGAATGTACATGATCCCGATCATGCCGCCGTGCTCGGGAGCCTCGGCAACCACGGGCTTCCCGTAGTCGGGCGGTGCAGCAGGGTTGGCTGGGGCGACAGGTGCCACAGGTCCCGCAAAACTCTTCGCAAAACCCTGGACGGCCTGGCTTTGCTTGGCGTCGGCTTCAACATTGGTCCACCACAGCTCCCAGGCCACAAAGAGCAACAGGATGAGTCCGGCGGTAAGGAGCAGCTCACCCACGAGCTGGACGATCCTGCGCACTATGTCGCCCGTGCTGGGCCGTCCCTTGCGCCTCGCCGGGCGCGGCTTGCGTCGCCCGCGGCGGGGGCCCTCCGCGCCGGTTCCTGTGCCGTCGTCCGGCACGGCAGCGGCTTGCTGCGTCTGCTGCTGCGCCACTGGATCTCCTCTTTACAGGCGCGGATGCCCGACGACGAGCAGTCTCCGGAATCCGGCTAGACTTGTCTGCTAGAACGAACCCCGGAATTGCTGCGTGCGCGTTGACCGCTGGAATTTTCCTTCCTGCAGGATATCAAGCTGGCGCGTGGCCTTTCATTCAGCCGGCCAAGGAGGATCCGTGCCCGAGTCCAAGCCCCGCAAGAGGGCCGCCCGCCCCACCGAAGCGGCCACCGCACAGCAGTACAAGCCGAACCCCATCTGGTACAAGCCAGTCATGTTCGGTCTCATGATCATCGGCCTGCTGTGGATCATCACGTTCTACATCACGAGCGGCCAGCTTCCCGTGCCGGCCTGGGCGTCCTGGAACATCGTGGCAGGCTTCGGCATCGCGATTGTCGGCTTCCTTATGACCACCCGCTGGCGCTCCTGAGCGGCGACCTCACATTTCGACCGCCTGCAGCGTCTACTAGACATGACCATCAGGCACACCACCATTGGTTCGCCGCTGGGCCGGCTCACGCTGACTGCCCGGGGCGAGCTGCTCACCGGCATTTTCTTCGAGGGCCATTGGCATATGCCACCTTCGGAATTCTTCGGTGAAGCCGTCCCCGCCGAGGATCCCTTGTTCCGGCAAACCGCCGCTGAACTCGGCGAATACCTGGCTGGCGAGCGAACCGTATTCGACGTCCCGTTCAAGGCTTCAGGGAATCCGTTCCAGCAGCGGGTCTGGGCCAGACTCGAAGAAATTCCGTACGGGGAAACCGTCAGCTACGGAGAACTCGCCACCGAACTGGGCGATCGCAACCTTTCCCAAGCCGTCGGCTCGGCAGTTGGCCGCAATCCAGTGAGCATCATCATTCCGTGCCATCGGGTTGTGGGGCGCGACGGGAGGCTCACCGGATACGCGGGCGGACTCGACAACAAACGGTTCCTCCTGGAACTCGAAGAACCAGCGGCGGCGAGGGAAAGCAAGCTCTTCTAATGGAGCCCGGGAAGCACAGAAGCCAGACGAACCTTGTTGGCCCCCGAGGCAGCATGAGCTCAGGATGGACGGAACCGCTGTTTCCGCTTGAGTTGCCGGACGCGCCCGACGCCGGACCACGGGAGATCGCGCCCGGCGCCGTACACGTTCCGGGCTGGCTGGGCCTTGAGCAGCAGCAATGGATCGCGGCCCGTTTCGAAGAGTGGACGCGGGGTCCCGTCCCCTTGCGCGCCGCCGTCCTTCCAGGCGGGCACCCGATGTCCGTCCGGACGGTCTGCCTCGGCTGGCACTGGCAACCCTATAGGTACACACGCGAGGCCTTTGACGTCAACGGGCGGCGGGTGCTCGACTTTCCTGACTGGATGGTTCGCCTGGGCCGCAAAGCGCTGTTCGAGGCCTACGGTGACGCCGCCGAAGCCGCCGGCTACGCGCCGGACACTGCGCTGGTGAATTTCTATGACGAGGCCGCCAAGATGGGGATGCACCAGGACAAGGACGAAAAGTCCCGGGCCCCCGTGGTGTCGCTCAGCATCGGAGACAGTTGCGTCTTCCGTTTCGGAAACACGGAGACGCGCACCAAGCCGTACACCGACGTCGAGCTGTCTTCAGGGGACCTGTTCGTCTTCGGAGGCACATCCCGTTTTGCGTACCACGGCATCACCAAAGTGCTCCCCGGAACGGCTCCTGAAGGCTGCGGGCAGCCGAGAGGGCGGATCAACATCACAATGCGCGTCACTGGAATGTCGTAGGACCGGGGGACAATGTCAACAACAGCTTCTGCCCGGCTCCCTGTGGAGGAACACCCATGAACCCGCCCGAGAACGGCACCATCATTGGCGACGACGGCCTTGCGCGTCCACCCTGGGCATCCGTCGACCCGCTCATGCGCGAGTACTACGACCACGAGTGGGGCATGCCTGTACGGGACGAACGGGGCCTGTATGAGCGCATCAGCCTCGAGGGATTCCAAGCCGGCTTGTCCTGGGCCACCATCTTGCGCAAGCGCGATGCGTTCCGGTCCGCTTTCCTGGACTTCCATCCTGAAAGCGTTGCGGCTTTCACGGAGGCGGACGTCGAACGGCTGATGCAGGATTCGGGAATTGTGCGCAACCGCCTCAAGATCCGTGCGGCCATCACCAACGCCAAAGCCACGATCGCATTGCGGAGCGAGGGCGGGTTGGTGGACTTCGTGTGGTCGTTCCAACCGGAGTCGACGCCGGAACCGCGTACTTTTGCCGACGTCGCTACCCAGTCGCAGGAGTCGATTGCGCTTTCCAAGGCCCTGCGTAAGAAGGGCTTCGCTTTCGTGGGCCCCACCACCATGTATGCGCTGATGGAGGCGATCGGCATGATCGATACGCATCTGCTCGACAGCCATCGTCGGGGCAGCTCCGGCGTTTGGCTCTGATATCCACCCTCTTTCCACAGAAGTGCGTAACTTTATCCACAGCTGTGGACAATTCATGTGGACATCCACGTACATGAAGCCAGGATCCCCGACTTTCAGGTGATAACCAGGCCCTCGCGCCTTGTGCACATGGTTTTACCCAATGTGCACAAGGCTGTGGATAGTGTCCGCGGGTTCACTGAGAGTTCACTCCCGAGGCATTGAGAACTTCATTCGGACCCCCACTGATCCTGGCGCCCCGGACTTCCGGTTCGCTATCCCGGGTCCTCGATGGGGGCTCGGCCCGCGATATGTGAAAGAATCTGCGTATGAATGCAGATAATAGGGCCTGCTCGCTGGGGGTCGACAGCCAATACGTTGAATTGGCTGTGGAAGTGTTCGCGATGCTGGCCGACGCCACGAGGGTACGGATCGTCCTCGCGCTCCGGAACGGCGAAATGGCCGTCGGAGCGTTGGCGGAACTCGTAGGGAAGTCCCCGGCGGCTGTATCGCAGCACCTTGCCAAAATGCGCCTGGCGAGAATGGTTTCCACGCGGCAGGACGGAACCAGGGTCATGTACCGGCTTGAGAACGAGCATGCCCGCCAGTTGGTCGCTGATGCGATATTCCAAGCAGAGCACGCCCTGGGCGGCACCCCTGCACACCACCGCGGGGAACAGGAACCGGCATGAGCGGTCACCAGCAAGTTGGTCATCACGAGCACCACGTGCACGACCACGACCACGACCACGACCACGACCACGACCACGACGGACACTCGCACGAGCATCACAAGGGCCTCAAGGGGTGGCTGTACGAGCTTTTCGTCCCGCACTCCCACGATGCCGCCGATTCAATCGACGACGCCCTTGAGTCCAGTACCCAGGGCGTCCGGGCACTTAAGATCAGTCTTTTCATACTCCTGGGCACCACCGTCCTGCAGTTCCTCGTGGTCCTCATCAGCGGCTCGGTCGCATTGCTGGCCGACACCATCCACAATTTTTCGGACGCACTCACCGCAGTGCCATTGTGGATTGCGTTCATCCTGGGACGTCGTGCGGCAACTCGACGCTACAACTATGGATACGGGCGGGCGGAGGACCTTGCGGGTCTGTTCATTGTCGGCGTGGTGGCGCTTTCGGCAGTGGTGGCCGCGTGGCAATCCATCGATCGCCTGTTCCATCCGCAACCCCTTCACAATCTGTGGTGGGTCCTTGCGGCCGGACTCATCGGCTTTGCGGGCAATGAAATTGTGGCCGTTTACAGGATCAGGGTCGGCCGGCAGATCGGGTCCGCTGCGCTCGTCGCCGACGGCGTGCATGCGCGCATTGACGGATTCACCTCGCTTGCTGTGGTGCTTGGCGCCGGCGGTGTGCTGCTCGGTTTCCCTTTGGCGGACCCGATTGTCGGCCTGCTGATTTCGGCGGCCATCATCGTCCTGCTCGGGGGGACGGTGCGCAGCATCGGACGGCGCTTGATGGACGGTATAGAACCTGAACTGCTGGACGGCGCCCAGGCTGCGTTGGAAATGGCTCCGGGCGTACTCTCCGTGCCGAAGCTGCAACTGCGTTGGGTCGGCCATCGCCTCCAGGGCGCAGCGACGATCGTCGTCGCCAACGCGCCGCTGTCAGCGGTGGAAGAAACTGTCGGCGAGGCCAGGCATCGGCTGGAGCATGCGCTCCCCAAGCTCGATGACATGGTGATACAGGCCGTTACGGAAGCCGGCCGCTGATCAACCGGATCCTGTTCCCAACCGCTGCCCAGCCGCTGCGGCTATGATGGCCCACTGAACCTTATGTTGAGCCACTGACCCGATCTTGAGCCACTGAAGAGGACCCGCGCGGCTGCCCGAGATCCACGAAAGAAGATGCCCATGAGCCAGCAAGCGATTCTGGCGAAGCCTCGCCGAAACGTGGAGATGGTGCTGTTGGTGCTGGCACTTGGCGTGGGCATTGGTGCCCTTGCAATGACCAGCGTGGACAAGAAGGAAGCCCTTGACGTGGGATTCTGGCTTCAGGCGGGTACCTTGACGGCGCTGGCAGGGATCTTCCACGTTGTCCTGCGGTTCAAGGCAAGGTATGCGGATCCGGTGATCCTCCCCATTGTGGTGGCTTTGAACGGCCTCGGCATCGCCATGATCCGACGCCTGGATGCATCAAACGGAACTACTGCCGGGACTAATCAGCTCACCTGGACAATTGTCTCGGTCCTGGTCGCCGCCGCCGTGCTGTGGCTTTTGAAGGACCACCGGCTTTTGCGCCGGTACACCTTCATCGCACTCGCGGTCAGCGCCGCCCTCCTCATCCTTCCGCTCGTTCCGGGTATTTCCGCCGGAGACATCAACGGCGCGAATGTCTGGATACGCCTCGGTTCCCTGCAGTTCCAGCCTGGCGAGATCGTGAAGATTACTCTCGCCGTCTTCTTCGCGGGCTACTTGTCCTCCAACCGGGACTTGATCCTGCTGGCTGGCAGGAAATTCGGGCGCCTGCAGTTCCCCAGGATCAAGGACACAGGACCGATGATCACCGCTTGGGCCGCGAGCGTGGGCGTACTGGTCTTCCAGCACGATCTCGGCATGTCCATACTGCTGTTCGGCCTTTTCATCGTGATGATCTATGTTGCCACGAGCCGGGCCAGCTGGCTCGTCCTCGGCGTCGTGCTGATGCTTCTGGGCGGATACGCGGCAGCAAAGATCTTTTCCCATGTCGGCTTGCGGATTGACGCGTGGGTCAATGCCTTCGACCCCCAGGTCTTCACCCGCTTCCCCGGAGGTAGCGCCCAGATCGTCCAAGGTCTCTTCGGAATGGCCGACGGCGGCCTGATCGGCAAGGGCCTCGGGCTCGGAAGCCCGGACCTTGTGCCTTTCGCGAACAGCGACATGATCATTGCTTCCCTGGGTGAAGAACTCGGCCTGATCGGGCTGTTCGCGATCGTTCTTCTCTACTTGCTGCTTTTCACGAGGGGATTCAGGGCCGCCCTGGGCATCCGGGATGCCTTCGGGAAGCTCCTTGCCTGCGGGCTGGCCTTCTCCATGGCCCTTCAGTGCTTCATCATTATCGGCGGCGTCACGCGCCTCATTCCCCTCACTGGACTGACGACGCCGTTCCTCTCAGCGGGCGGATCCTCCCTCCTTGCCAACTGGATCATCGTCGCCCTGCTGTTGCGGATCAGTGACGCGGCACGCAGGCCCCAGACGGTTGCTGTCCAGACCGAACACGTCCCCGTCTGACGAAC
>OUNM010489364.1_pt1 | contig 21119 bp, 22 predicted proteins | sample 1769961 | NCBI WGS metagenome assembly OUNM01 (sample SAMEA3914820, study PRJEB12502) | metagenome | biome: forest; material: soil | place: USA | collected 2012-03-12 | depth 0.3 m
GAAATTGGCAAATCCTTCTGCGAGGGCAGCTTTGGAGAGACGAAAGTCTTTCCAAAGCCGAACTCTATTTTCAAAGCGATAGCTTGCTCGACGATTTCGTGCGTGAACGCCTGCCGGACTGCCCGCTCTTGCATGCGGGAGCAGTGGCCGATCACTCCGGCTCCGCGGCCGTGATCTGCGGCAGATCCGGTTCGGGAAAGACGTCCATTGTCCTGGCGTGTGTTTTGCGCGGGCTGGGCTGGCTTTCCGATGAAATGTTATGTTTTCGCCAAAGCGATCTCCGGGATGTGGAAGGGGTGCGGCGAAATTTCAACCTCAAAGAGCGGTCGTTTGCCTTGTTTCCGGAGATTAGTTACTTGAGCGGTGCGCGTGAATTTCCCGTGCCGGATGGAAGGCGGCGCATTCGTTATATGAATCCGGATGCATTGCCTGGCGGTAAATTCTCGCCCTCGGGAAAAGTGCGCGTGTTCATCATTCCCGAATATGCCGAGGATGCGGACAGCCCGGTGCTTTCTCCCTTGAGCGGGCCGGAGTTTGTCAATTGCATGGTGCCGGAATTGCGCACGAATCGTGTGCAGACGATTGAATGGCTGGCGGAAATGGGACGTGAAGTGCCTGCTTTCCGGCTACGGTATCGTGAACCAAAAGAGGCCGCGGATCGTGTGATCCATCTGCTCGGCAAGCTATGAAGTCGGGAGCAATCTCGCATCCGGACGCGCCGGGATATGTTCCTACTCCCGCGCAGCGCTTGCTCCTGCAAGCGGCTGGGGCCGATGCAGAGACCGCCCGCGCCGCCTGGGCGCGATGGCGCGAGCGATGCGAACCGGGATCGACGGACGCGGCATCCACCCGATTGCTTCCCCGGGTCTATTCGCGCCGGGAACTGCTGGCGGTGGTCTCCGCGGATATTCCGGTACTGGAGGAAATCTATCGTTATACCTGGCTGCGGAATCAGCGTTTGGCGAACGCGGCGGCGCAGGTCGTACATGCCTTGCAGGCGGAAAAAATCGAGGTCCTCCTTCTCAAGGGGCTGTCGCTTCTGATCACCGGCTACGATGACATCGGTGAACGTTATATGGACGATTTCGATTTCATGATTCGTCCTGCCGATGTTGAGCGCGCGGTGGCGGTGCTGGAAACGCTAGGCTGGAAGCCGGTCGCGCCACAAAGCTTCTCGCCAGGTGCGCGGAGATGGCGTCACTCCGCGGAGCTGCATCAAGTCGATGGACTTGGCTGTGATATTCATTGGCGTTTATCTCGCCGCCCCAATGCTCCAGTCAGCGAAGAACTGCTATGGTCATCGCGCGTGCCGCTTTCACTTCGCGAGGAGCGCGCCTTTACGATTTGCGCCGAACACATGCTCGTCCACCTCTTCGTTCACGGCATCTCATGGCAAAGGGTCCCGGCGATCCGTTGGATTCTCGACGCCCAACTCCTTTGCCGCCGCCAGCCGCCTGACTGGCAAAAAGTGATTGCCGAATCCCGCCGCCGCGGCGTGATCCTGCCCGTGAAGGAAGCCATGGGTATTCTGGAAGACGTCTTTCCGGGAAGTGTTCCCAAGGCTAATCGCGAGCAAGTCGCGCAAATCCAACCCACGCGCCGCCAGCGGCTGGCTCATCAACAAGTAACGATTCCATATGAGCAAGCCACGTGGTGGGTGAAGTGGAGCATCTGTCGAGAGGGTTTATACCGCGCGATGAGCGACGGCACCATTCGTCCCGGCCTGCGCGGCGCTATTCAGTACCTCTGCATGCTCTGGCGGATCCAGTCTCCTTTCTCCATCCCGTGGGAATTGCTCAAACGGATTCGGCAGACATTTGTTAAAACTCGTTGAGTCTACAGGGCTTGACCCCGATTAATTCCGGGGATCTTGTGTGTTTATCTCGGGGATGGGGATTGGCTCCTGCTTAACAAACCGGGGACCTCCAGTCCTGGTCCGCGGAGACTGCCGCCATGTGGCGTTTCACCAAAAACAACGGCATCACCGAGGGCTTCCATTGCAAAATGAAGCTCACCCAATGCAGCGCTTACGGCTTCCGCAATTTCCAAAATTATCGCCTCCGCGTGCTTGCTCAGTGCGGATAATCCTCTTTTATCCTCAGACCCTTCACCCCTCCCCAATCTTTGTTCTAGACCCAGTTTTTGGTGGCGGAGTCTACGGGGCTCGAACCCGCAACCTCTGCCGTGACAGGGCAGCGCTCTGACCAATTGAGCTAAGACTCCTTTTTTGCGAAGGGGGCGAACGGTAGGCCGGGGAAAACGGCTTGGCAACCACTTTTTTGGGAGGAAAAAGGGATGAAATTCGAATGGCGAAAGCGGGTGAAGTTCGAAACCAGAGCGACGAATGACGAAGGAAGTCCCAAACCCGAAGTCTGAATAAAACCGGGGCGAGGATTGCGCGGTTTGGTCCTTCGAGCTTCTTGTTTCGGGCTTGTTTCGTCATTCGTCATTCGGATTTCGGGCTTACCCCCTTTTCCTCGCGTTGCGCTTTGAATCCCCCCCCGCTATACCCCTCTAATGACCTTCGATGTCGCCATCATCGGCGGCGCTTTCAGTGGCGCGGCGACCGGGCTCCTCCTTAAGCGGCGGAATCCGGACCTGCGCGTTTTGATCATTGAAAAGGCCGCGGAGTTTGATCGGAAGGTCGGTGAATCCACCACAGAAGTCAGCTCGTGTTTTCTGACTCGTGTGCTCGGGCTCGGCAATTTCCTGGGTCACCATCAACTGAACAAGCAGGGACTGCGCATGTGGTTTGCGCGGACGGCGGAAGAGCCGTTCGATCAGTGCGTGGAGATGGGGGCGCGCTACAATTCCCGGCTCTCCGGTTTTCAGGTGGATCGGGCAACGCTCGATGAGCATGTGCTTTCGCTGGCGGTTGCGGCGGGCTGCGAGCTGTGGCGTCCTGCTAAAGTAACCACGCTGGATCTCGGCGGAATCGGCAAGAATTCCCTGAAGGCGAAAATTGGCGAAGAGATGCGGGAAGCGACGGCCAAGTGGGTGATCGATGCGAGCGGGCGTGCTGCGGTCATTGCCCGAAAGCTCGACCTATGGCGGCCCATGCCGGAGCACCCCATTAACGCACTGTGGGGGCGATTCACTGGAGTGAAGGATTGGGATGGCTATGAGCTGCGCAAAAAATATCCGTGCTGGGCCAAGGCGACGCGGACGGCCCGAGGCTGGGCGACCAATCACATGATGGGGCTGGGCTGGTGGGTTTGGATCATTCCGCTGAAGGGCGGGGATACCAGTATCGGGCTAGTGTATGATACGCGGCTTTTCCAGCCGCCGGCCGGTGGAACGATCGCTGAGCGCCTGAAGGCTCACTTCAAGACGCATCCCGTCGGGCGAGAGTTACTTGATGAAGTGAAAATCGTCGAGGGGGATCAAAAGGCCTATTCTGCGCTGCCCTATTATTCAGAGCGCGTGGCGGGCGATGGGTGGGTGCTGGTCGGCGATGCTGCGGCGTTTCTTGATCCGCTTTATTCGCCGGGACTCGATTTTTGCGGATTTACGGCACATACGGCGCATTCGCTGGTCGCGCGATCCATGGAAGGAGAAGCGATGGATGCGGCGGTTGCTGGTTACAATGAGCGCTTCGCCTTTTGTTATCGTTCGTGGTTCGACGGCATCTATAAGGACAAATATTACTACATGGGAGACGCAGAATTGATGGCCGCGGCGTTTCTGCATGATATCGCCTCCTATCATCTCGGGCCGGTTCGGCAGGTTTTTAGCGATCCGTGCACGCAGTTTGATTTTCTGCCGTTTGATGGAATTCCTGGGAAGATCGTTTCGAAAATCCTGCGCTTCTACAATGCGCGGCTCGCTTATCTGGCGAAACGCAAGATCGCCGCTGGAGTCTATGGAAAGCAGAATGCCGGCTGGCGTTTGCTCGTCGGCGGTTTTTTGCCGGATGGGACTTCGGCGCGGCTGCTGTTGCGGGGTATCTACCGCTGGTTGATGGCAGAATGGAGGAACCTCTTTCTGCAACCTGTGCCAGGAAAACAACCCGCGATGCCGAAGGCTTCAGAGTCTGAAGCGGGCGATGTGACACACGAAACGGCGTCGATTTAACCAAGGGCGTGCCGAAACCGGCGGCACGTATACCCCTCTTTGCGTCTTTGCGTTCCAAATAACGCTTTGCGCGAACAGGATGGTCGCGTTAACGCAAAGATCGCAAAGGACGCAAAGAAGAAGAATTGCTTACAGAATATGCCCCATCTTCACCTTCTTCGTCTGCAAGTAACGCTCATTATGCGGGTTCGACGGTGCTTTGATCGGAACGACTTCCACAATCTTCAGTCCATATCCTTCGAGTCCGATGACTTTCTTCGGGTTATTGGTCAGAAAACGCATCTTCCGCACTCCGAGGTCCACGAGAATTTGTGCGCCGACCCCGTAATCGCGCAGCTCTGGAGGAAAACCTAGTTTGAGATTTGCTTCCACGGTGTCGAGGCCGGCTTCCTGAAGTTTGTAGGCATGAATTTTGGCCGAGAGGCCGATGCCGCGTCCTTCATGCTGGCGCATATAAAGTAACACGCCATTGCCATGCGCGCTGATCTGGGCCATGGCGGTGTGCAACTGGCTGCCGCAATCGCATCGGCGCGAACCGAAGACATCCCCGGTCAGGCATTCGCTATGCACGCGCACCAGCGTCGTTTTGGTTTTGGAAATTACGCCTTTGACCAGCGCGACGTGGTGAATGTTATCGACGAGCGACCGGTAAAGGTGCAGGTCGAAATCCCCGTAGTCCGTGGGCATTTTTACGACCTCTTCGCACTCGACGAGTTTTTCCCGGGTGCGCCGATACGCGATCAGGTCCGCAATGGAGCAAATTTTCAGGCCATGCTTGGTGCGAAACTTCATCAGGTCGGGCAGCCGCGCCATGGTGCCATCAGCATTGAGGATTTCGCAGAGCACCCCGGCAGGCTCGAGGCCGGCGAGCCGCGCGAGATCCACCGAAGCCTCCGTGTGCCCAGCCCGGCGAAGCACGCCGCCGTCTTTGGCGCGCAAAGGGTTGATATGTCCGGGTTGGACCAAATCCTTGGGAGTGGCATTGGGATCGACCAATACCTGGATAGTCCGCGCCCGATCATGCGCGCTGATGCCGGTAGTGACCCCGGCCGCGGCATCCACGGTCACAGTAAAATCCGTGCGGAAACTCTCGCGATTTTCCAGCACCATGCGTTGCAAACCGAGCCTGGCCGCTCGCTCCGTGGTGATCGGCGCGCAAATCATGCCCCGCCCGTGGGTGGCCATGAAATTGATGGCCTCGGCAGTGACCTTTTCCGCTGCGATTACTAAATCGCCCTCGTTCTCGCGATCGGCGTCGTCCGTGACGACGACGATTTTCCCGGCGCGGATGTCTTTGAGCACGGATTCTATCGAGTCGAATTTCGCAGCGGCTGGCATTGCCTTATTCTCTCTTTTCGCCGCGCCGTTTCAAGCGCCGCGAAGGGCAAACATACGGTTACTTTTCTGTCTTAAGCGGCTCGCTGGGAAGGAGTTTGCGCTCGCGCGGGGGTTGCCTGTCGCCCGATGCGGCATCGGTGGAGACGCCGGCAATTCCGACCGATTTTGGTCGAATGTCCTCCGGATTGCGAGGAAGCGCGCCTTCCGTGAGCACGGCTCGATGCAATCGCTGATCCTGCTCGCCCGGGTGGAATCGCTCCTGGCGCGGATCGGCAAATTCCGGAGCTGGTGTGCCGGGCGTGACTGTGGGTGTAAAGGGAACCGCTTTTGGGGCCACTGCGGCAGGGGATGGCTGCGGATTCTGACTGGAAATGTCGCCCGGTCCATTTTGAGGCCGCTGCTCGCTGTTGAGCGCGCCCGGGCCGAACGGGCGCCTTTGAAATCCAGGCCGATTCATCGGGCGGCCCGGCGGTGGTGTGGCAGGGGCAGGGGTGGAGAAAGATTGTCCCCAGGCAGATGCGCTGGTGAGGATGAGCAGGAAGGCGATCGTTAACCGATGCAAGTATCTTGAATCAAGTAACATATTCAATATTAGCGACTGTTGTCCAATGGCATTTCCGTGGAAGTATTGGAGGCGTGCATGGCCCTTTTGCGCCATTCTTCCGCTTTTTCTTTGGATACCCGCAGGCCGGCAAAACCTGATTCGTAAAAGGAGGCCAGCGATCTCATGGCCGGCGCATAGCCATTTTCCGCGGCCTGTACGTAGAATTTTGCGGCCATGCTTTCATTTTTCGCAACGCCAAGGCCGAGAGCATATTTTTTTCCGAGCGCGCACTGGGCGAGGGCCACTCCGGCATCCGCGGCCCGCGTATAGAGATCGAAAGCGGTGCGTTCGTCTCGTGGCACTCCAAATCCGCCATCGTATAGACAAGCGAGGTTATATTCCGCCAGCGTGTCGCCCGCTTCAGCAGCTTTCCCACACAGGCTGATCGCTTTCTCCGGATTGCGCTGAACGCCGCGGCCATCCGCGTACATCATGGCCAGGTTATTGAGGGCGCGGGCGTTTCCTTTGTCCGCGGCGATTTGGTAAAAATCGGCCGCGCTACGCGGATCGGGCGGGAGACCGTGCAGACCATCTTCAAAAGCGACCCCGAGATTGAAGGCGGCGGATGGATTTCCTTTTTCTGCCGCCGAACGAAGCAGTGATACGGCCTTCTCATCATCCTTCGTTGCGGTGCGACCGGCGAAATAGAGTGCGCCGAGATTGGCCTGCGAAGCGGCGTCATCCATTGCCGCGCCTTTCTCAAAGTAGGCCTGAGCTTTGCGATCACTCCTTTCCATGCCGAGGCCATCGCGGCACATCACTCCCAGGTTATTTGCGGCGCGCGCTTCGCCTTGCGCCAATGCTTTTTCAAAAAGTTCCGCGGCGGCCCTTTCATCCTTGGGTGCTCCCTCGCCATTCAGAAGCATCAGTCCGAGATTATTGCGAGCGGTTGGGTTTCCAATGGTGCTGGCCTTTTTGTAAAAAGCGACCGCTAGCATTTCGTTCTTCGGTACATTGATGCCATTGGCATGCCACCAGCCGAGAATCGTCTGGGCGACGGAATTATCGCGATCGGCGAGGCGTTGATAAATATCGAGTGCCTTTTGCGTGTTACGCGGAGTGCCCAGGCCTTCCGCATACAAGCGCGCAAGCAGAAGCTCTGCTTTGAAATCGCCCTCTTCCACCGCCGCTCGGCATTGGTTGAATGCCAACAAGTAATGGTTCTGGTTGAAGTTGATTTCTGCCCGGCGAAACAGTTCCGCGGCGTGATTCGGACCTGGTTTTTCCGCGGTGTGCTCCGCCACTGCGGGAGGAGGTGAAGCGGCGGTTGACGGCACTTGCCGGGAAGACCACAGATGGATTCCGAAAGCGGCGGCCAGCGCTGCGGCCAAGGTCGCCGCCAGGCGCCCGGCGAAGACCAGAAGGCCGCTTTTTTTCGGCGCAGTATCGCGCTGAGTCAGCGCGCTTTCGCTCCCGGAGTCCGCGGCGGTGGCCGGATTGCGTTCGGCCTGCATTGTTACTTGATCCGCGGTTCCCAGAGTCTGGCCATAAGTATCCTGGGGCTTTTCCCGGAAAGTAGCGACTTCTTCATGTGAGAAATGCGTCGCCGTGTCGGGCAGGTTGGGAAAAGGGACTGCGAGTGCATGGAAGACGTCACAGGCCGAAACGGGGCGATTCTCCGCCGCTTTGGAAAGGCAGGCCGCGATGGCCTCTTCCCATTCCTGGGGGATCAGCGGACGAGTGGTGATTCCAAATTCCTGGCGCCGGTCGGCCACGCTGGGAGGCGCTTCATTTTCCACCTGGGATAAAATGGCGGCGGCAGGCCCGCGAAAGAAGGGAGGTTTGCCGGCAAGTAGCTCGAAGATGGTTGCGCCGAGAGCATAGATATCGTCGGAAGGCCGCGGAGCTTTTCCTTCGATCTGCTGCGGGCTCATATAGCAAGGAGTGCCGCCCGTCGAACTGCGGGATTCCTGAGTGAGCCGCGAATGGCTTTCGCTGATCGCCGCAGCAATTCCAAAATCCGCCAGCTTCAGCCGTCCGCGCTGCGTGATCATGAGATTGCGCGGCTTGAGGTCACGATGCACGACGCCGGCTTCCTTGTGAAGGTAGTCGAGCACGTCGCAAAGCTGGCGCAACCACGAAAGGATTTCCGCCGGATCGAAACAGCGATCTGGTTGGGCCGCTTTCAATTCCGACAAGGTTTTGCCATCGACGAACTCCATGGCGATTGCCGCGAGCCGCTCCGGTTTATTTTCATGCAGATCGTACACGCGCACGATCCCGGGATGATTGATGTCGAGCCCGTGACGAATCTCGCGACGCAGATCGGAAAGCGCCTCAGTGTCGCCCGAAATGATCCCAGGCAGAAACTTCAACGCCACAGTCCGCCGGTCGAGCCATTCATCATGGGCCAGCCACACCACACCCATCCCTCCCGCACCCAGTTCGCGCTCAAGACAAAACCGATCGAAAACGCGGCTTCCCGGGCCCGTCTGGCGCAAGGTAAGCATCAGTTCCGGGTCCTCAGGACGGGGACCGGCGGAGCCGGTGGGCGGAACAGATGGATTCATGATCGAAGCCTGCGGGTAGTCGAATTTAGACGGAGCGCAATCTCAAGGATAGGAGCAAATGGCCGCCGAAGGCCATCGAAACCAGTGCAAGTAATCCTGCGGATTGCCTTAGGGCCTAGCGCGGAGCGAGCCGGCGCTTCCACGCTTCGTGTGCAGCGATGCGCTTCATGGCCTGCTCCAGCAGGCTCTTGCCCGGCTCCATGCGATGCCACGTGGAAGCACCCGACGGATGCGGCAGAGGGATGAGGTCGAATTCATGCCCGCTGTAATGCACGGGAAGGATTTGCCCGATCAATTCGGCGAGTTTTTCGCAAGCCACAAATTGCGCGATGGCTAGTTTACCGACGGGTATGACCAGATCAGGTTTCAGAATATCGAGCTCCGCCTTCAGCCAGCGTGAGCAATTGACGATTTCCTTGGGATCGGGAACACGGTCACCGGCCACCGGGTTTTTGCCCGGAAAACAACGGCAAACCGCCGCCATATAAACCGAGGCGCGAAATTCCGCTTCGGTCACGCCACAGGCATTTTCAAACCAGCGGAAAAGCGTTTTGCCGGCGGTCCAGGCAAATGGCCGCCCCAGCACTGGCTCTTTGTCCCCAGGCGCCTGGCCGACAAGTAACACCCTGCTCACGACTGCGCTGCCCACCACGGACGGCCGATGCATTTTCGGGCAGGTCGTGCATTCGCGAAGACTGGCGATGTGAGCCTCGATATTACGCTGGGCGGTCCGTTTTCCTGCCATGCTCAACAAGTAACGTTCGGTTGGCCTAGGACGGTTCCCGCAGGCAACGGATGACCGTGCAACAATTCCGCGGCAGCCATGCGGCGTTTGCCCTCCAGTTGCACCTCGCGCAGGAGAATCGCCCCCGTTCCTGCGCCCACGAGGATCCCGCGTTTATCCGAGCGCAAAACCTGGCCCTGCAGGCCGGTCACGCGGCGATATTGGATGCAGGAAAACACTTTGAGTTTTCGCCGGCCGTCTGAGGTCGGCAACCATGTATAGGCGGAGGGCCAGGGATTCATGGCGCGGATTTTTCGGTCGATTTCTTCGCGCGTAGCCGACCAACGAATTTCGCCGTGCTCCCGAGTGAGCTTGGATGCGTAAGTGGCTTCCGCCGAATTCTGCGGAATGCGCGGTGCTCTTCCTTCCTCGATTACAGCGAGCGCATCGGTAATTGCCTTCGGACCCAGCAGGGCTAAACGATCGTGCAGCGATCCACCGGTCTCGCGCCGGCGGATTGGAATGACCTTTTTGAGGATCATATCGCCGGTATCGAGCCCTTCCGCCATGTGCATGACCGTGATTCCGGTCTCGCGATCTCCCGCTTCAATGGCGGCTTGGATCGGTGCTGCGCCGCGATGGCGCGGAAGCAGTGACGCGTGAAGATTCAGGCAGGCAATGGGTGGCAAATCCAGCACGGCCTTGGGAAGGATTTGGCCGTAGGCCATGACAACGATTACCTGCGGAGCCCATTCCTGCAGTTGCCCGATGGCCGCCGCATCGCGAATCTTCGCCGGCTGAAAAACAGGCAAGCCCCGTTTCAATGCTTCCACCTTGATGGCCGATGGCAGCAATTCCTGACGCCGGCCAGCCGGCTTGTCCGGTTGCGTCACGACGGCCACGATTTCGTGTTTTTCGATCAGAGCGCAGAGCGAGGGAAGACCGATGTCACCAGTTCCCAGGAAAACGATGCGCATGAAAAAAGCGAAAAACCGAAGCGATGCCGCGAGACCGACGATAGGTCGATTACAAAATGCGCACCTGTGGTCCCGAGGATTGCGCGGCTTCCCGGCGCATTACTTGTTCCGCCGCCGAGACCTCGCGTGTCCCAACCGCGTCACCGCAACCCGTGCAGAGATATTCGTAAAGTTCCTTATCTGGCAGCACCAGCAGAAGCCGCTCTTTCACCGGCATCGCCTGATTGCATCGCTTGCAGAACAGGGAAGAGGCACTGAGCCGGCCAAAGTGGGAACGCGCGCTCATGAGAGGATTACGATTCCTCGGTGATCGTCCTCAAAATGTCCAGCGCCACTTTTACCGGCGGCTGAGTGGCATCGATGTCTTTCGTTCGCTGCGGTCCGTAAAAATTGATGAGCGGTTTGGATTCCTCGTCGTAGGTCACGAGGCGGCGGCGGATTGTTTCTTCGTTGGCGTCATCGAAGCGATTCTCTTTGAGGGCGCGTTTCTTGAGGCGGCCGACGAGAGCATCGCGATCCGGACAGGAAAGATGGAAGACCTTCCGCACTTCGATCATCTCCTCCATGATCTGGGCCTGGTGGACGTTGCGCGGGATGCCGTCCAGCACGAGCGAATCGATATCCGGTTTAAAGGTGTGAGCTCCAACCATATCGGCGATGCGGGCCATCCAGAGCTTCACGGTGATTTCATCCGGCACGAGCTGACCACGGCTCGAATGTTCCAGAAAGGCCTGCCCGATGGGAGTTCGCGTGTCGAGGGAACGGAAAACGTCACCGCACGCCAAGTGGAAAAAGCGAGGGATCGATCCCAGGATCTTGCCTTGGGTTCCCTTGCCGGCGCCAGGAGCGCCAAAAATCAAATAAGTGCGGTATTTCATGCAAAAAAGCAGGGGGGCGCACACTAAACGAGCCATTTCCCTCGCGCGCAAGCGCTTTTGGGGCTTCCGCGTGTCACAAGTCAAAGCAACGACAAAGCAGGCCAAGGCATTCTCGGCACGCAGGTTGTGTATCACGTAAGCTATTGAAATCGAACGACCTTGGACATCCTCTCTTCGCTCGCGCGGTAATTTGAGTCGAATTGCTTGAGCCCGCTGCTCCGAGCGGCGAGTCTTCGCGCTTCCCATGTCTGGCCCCGCTGATTCCGCTCCCCCCGCGCCTCGCGATGCCTACCTGGCTTTCCGGAACCCTGGCTATCGGCTGTATTCCGTCGGCAACTTTATCTCCGTGATCGGCCGGCAAATGCTGGGGGTTGCCATCAGCCTGGAGGTGTTCCACCGTACGAAGTCCGCGACGGCGCTGGGGCTCATCGGCTTGGCCAGCGCTCTCCCGGTCATTTTTCTGGCCTTGCCTGCGGGCCAGCTTGCCGACCGGTTCAATCGCCGGCGGATCATCATCATCACGCAAATCCTGGGAGCGCTGACGTCGGTGGGTTTGACGATCGTTTCCGTGCGAGTGGATATCGTTCCTCAGCTGCCGATTCTTCAATACTTTGCGAACGGACTGCTTTGGGTGGCGGAGTTTTTCCATGAAAAGGCGGGAAACGTGGCTTTCGGACCCGAAACACCGTTGATTTTTTTTCTGCTCCTGCTCAATGGGATCGCTCGCACTTTTGGCTGGGCGGCTCGGTCCCCATTCATGGCGAACCTCGTACCGCGGGCCGCGCTGGCCAATGCCGTTACTTGGGGGAGCAGCCTTTTCGAGATTGGCAGCATCACTGGCCCTGCTCTTGGCGGTTACATGGTGAAACTCTGCGGCTATCCCACCGTCTATGCCCTGGATGCGGTTTGCAGCATTGCTTTTGTGGGTTTCCTGCTGCCGATCCATGTGCGGCAGGAATCTTTCACGGCTGGCAGTCATCCGCTGCGTGATCTCTTCTCGGGACTGCGTTTCGTCGCGCAAACCAAAGTGATCCTCGCGACCATTACGCTGGACCTTTTCGCCGTGCTGCTGGGAGGCGCCACGGCCCTCTTGCCGATGTTTGCCGATCAGATCCTGGGAATCGACGCCATGGGGCTGGGAATTCTGCGTTCAGCGCAATCGATTGGCGCAGTGGCCATGGCGATCACCATTGCGCACCTTCCTCCGATGAAGCGCGCGGGATGGACAATGCTTTTTGCCGTGGCTGGCTTTGGCGCGGCGACCATCATCTTCGGGTTGTCCCATTGGTTCTGGTTTTCCTTCCTGGCTTTGGCGCTGGCGGGAGCTTTCGACAATATCAGCGTTGTCGTCCGCCACACCCTCGTCCAGGTGCTGACGCCAGATGCAATGCGGGGCCGGGTCGCTGCCGTGAACAATATCTTCATCGGCTCCTCGAATGAGCTCGGAGCTTTCGAGTCGGGGGTGACGGCGGCCCTGTTTGGACCCGTGATTTCTGTCGTCGCAGGCGGCATCGGGACGATTCTTGTGGTCATTGCCACGGCCCTTCGCTGGCCGGAAGTGCGGCAAATCGGCCCCTTGATCCTCGCCGAAGATGAGAGCAGCCCGCCTCTGGAGACTTTGCCGGAAGCTAAGCCAGGAGATCCGCTGCCGCCGCCTTGACGGTCTCGACCGTCAGTTGCTCTAAATCTCCCTCGGGCGCTTCGAGAATGCGCGCGTTTGAGTGCGAAGGCCCCCAGATTGCGGCATCGGTCGGCCCAAAAAGGAGTAATGACGGCGTGCCCACTGCCGCCGCCAGATGTGAAATACCGCTATCATGGCCAAGAAAAAGCCGGCATTGTTCCAGTACCGCCGCGAGGTGTGGAAGGGGTAGCTCACGTGCCAGCAAGAGCCGAATTCCTCCCCAAGCTTCGCTCAGGTAGTCGCACTGCGGCAGATCAGCCTCCCCGGAAATGAGCAAAAGGCGATATGAGGGAAATGCCTCTGCCAGACCCCGGCCAAGCTGCGCCCATCGATCCAAGGGCCAATTCTTTTTTGGGCTGCCACTCCCGGGGTGAACGGCAATCATGGGTGATTCGTCGTTTTCCTTTATGAGAAGATTTGCCTGCAACCTGTCGTCCTCGGACGGGAAAACGCGAGATTGATGGTCGTCAAGATAGAGGGCGAGCTGTTGCAGAGGCGCTGCGAGCTGCCGGGCGGCGTGCTCGGTATCATCCACCGTGCGATAGGCCTGGATGATGTTTTTCACGCCCGCGCGCCGGAGATTGGCGACGAAAAAGCCATCCGGATCGTAGAGGTAACTGACGATCTGCTGAAAGCTCGTGAAATACTCGATGAGCTCGGGGGAGAGCTCGGAGCGCGGAGTGAAAAAGCCGGCCAATGGGCCGTACTCGATGGATCGCGTGGCATCTGCGTAGAAACGGCCCTCTGCCAAAGCGACGATGTGCTTATAACCAAGAATCTCTAGATGCGCCTTGGGAAACGCCTCCCTCAACAGGTGTATCGCCGGCAGGGTGAGGATGAAATCGCCAATCGCGCCGCCCCGGATCACCAAAATGCGCGGCTTCACTGGCTGGCGAAAAGGAACGCTAGTGGGATTGAGGTGCAAATGCACCCATCGGTCCTTGTCCCTCCCAACTTTCCGGTCGATTCCAAGGGAGAGTGGTCACGCGGTTGGGGTCTTCAGCTTTGTCCGTCTGACAACCTGCCGTCAGCAGCACTGCGGCAATCAGTAGGATCAGAGCAACAATGCTTTTCATACCGCGGAGTCGCGGAAAAAAGGGCTTACTGACGTTGCGCGGTCGCGGCCGGAGCCGTGCCGGAATCACTGGAACTCGGGAGCGCCGGCGAAGGCGCGCCGCTCGAACCACTGTTTGATCCACGTGTACCGATGAAAACAACTTCGTCGCCCGGTTGCACGCGCTGACCGCGTGCCATGCTGCCCGGAATGACGTCGGCGATGGAAGTGGTCGGCTCGACCGCCGTAATACGCACTTTGCCGATATTCTGGCCATTGCGGACAATCACCAACTGGGCGTTCACGGTCGCTCCCTGGCGGTCTCCCACATTGATCACCACGAAATTCCAGCCTGGATTGACTGCTTCCACGCGCCCGGAGAATCCATGCTGCGCGATGCCGAATTTGTACCGCTTGAGCTCACCCTGAGCCGTATCGAGCTGGCCCTGGTTAGCCTTCATCTTGTTCGTCATGTCGTCGAGGAGCTGCTGCTTTTCCGCCGCAGCGGTCTCAGCGCTCTTCAGTTGAGCCTGCATCGCAGTAAGCTTCTCGGCCACATTTCCGTCGGATGGACCTCCACCGATTTTAGAATTAAGGTCGGCAATTTGGCCTTTGAGATCGCTGATTTGCTTCTCACGGTCCGCCATCTGCCCCGTCGCATCATCCGCCTTCTTCTTCGCATCATCACGCTCAGCGGTCAGCGATCCGATGGCCTCCTTCTGTCCGTCGATGGTCTTATTGGCGGCGGTCAGATCTTCGGTCGTCTTCTTAAGATCGGCAGTCTTCTTGTCTAATGAGGACTTCGTCGTGCCTAGCTCGGTGCGAGTTTTGCCGAGAGTTCCTTGAAGACCGTCCACACGGGACTTCGTCATAAACCCGATGACCGCGGTCAACAGACTGAAGACGATGGCGAAGACGAGGGAGAATTTGGCCATAAAAAGATTTTATACTGGGGTCAAAACAAATGGGGGCGGTCGGCAGCTCTTTGGTTAGCCGTCCGGTTTTTGCGCGTGGTCTTTAAAGCTACGAACGGATGGCTTTGCAAGGGATATTCCGCATTTTTCTCACAGAAAATTTGATTTGTCATCCGCCCGGGACCCTCCATAGTCACTTTTCCGCCAGGGACTATGGATTGAAGGCGAGCGAACCCCGCCAGGGCAGGAATGCAGCAACGGTAGCCCGACCTTCTCTGTCGTAGCTCTCTGGCGGCTTCTTTTTTTGCGGGGAGATGCATGGGGGGACGCACGTGGGGATAGACCGGGATTGCGAGCGGTTCATTCACGTTTTCTTCACATTTGGGTGCACTTTTCCCTTTGGTGTGAGGCCAAAATGCCTTTTTAATCCCCCGGCATGTTTAAAACAGGCGCCCAGATGCTCTTCCTCGTCGTCGTGGTGGGCCTTTTCCTGCTTAGTGAATCCCGGCAGCGGCCCTGCGCGACCGTCGATGATGCTTTCGGTGACTGGCTTTCGATGAATGCGCCCCGGCCCGCGCATCGGGAATTCACCCCGCTGACACTCTTTGCCATCAACGACAACAGCGTGGCCAACGGCCACCCCATGCCGTGGGATCCCGTGCAGTATGCGCTCTTCCCGCGCGCCATTTTGCCGTTTTCACCGGAGGTGGTAGCTATCGATGAAGTTTTGGATTGGAAGGGCCTGCCGATGGACCCGGCAGAGCGCCAGAAGCTGCCGCAATACGAGACGATGTTGAGCAATTGGCTGCTGAAATGCCCGAAGCTGCTTTTGGCCGCGCGGCTCGGATGGCCGGAAGACCCGGAGAATATCCCGCCGATCGAAGAAGCGCCGTTGATCCGAAAAGTGAAGGGCGACATTCGTCCCATCCCCGAATGGACTGTTATAGAGCAACAGCCCAAGGATGAATTTCGGCTGACCGCGACGACGGGGTTCACTAATATTCCCGCCGTGAATGGTCCGGTGAACTCGGTGCCGCTGCTGCTTAGATATCGCGGGGAAGTGGCGCCATCATTTGTTTTGCAAGCGATCTTGCTATGGCAAAAGCTTTCCACGGAAGACGTCACCGTGGAGATGGGTTCTCACATTTCGCTGGCCGGCAAGATGGAGATTCCGATCGGCCCCGCTGGTGAAATGCGCGTGAATTTCGGCGCGCTTCGCACGCGTATCGCCTTTGATGATTTGCTGCTGGCGAATGAGCAGATCGAAGCAAAACAAAAGCCCGTCGCGCCGGTCGATCGAATCAAAGGCGGCATTGCCTTGCTGGCGCGGACCGATGCGCCCTCGCGAACGATTCCGCTAGCCATGGGAAAAATGGGCTCGGAAGGCGAGCTGTTTTCGGCAGCGATCGCGACCATTCAGGAGCAGGTCTTTATTAAGCGCGCGCCGTACTGGTTTGACTTTGCATTGATTGGTGTCGCCGCCCTTTTCGCACTGCGAATCCCCCGATGGAGAAAGGGCTTGGTGGCTGCAGGTGCTTTGCTAGCCATCATTGTCTATACGGTAGGGGCGCTTGCCTGGTTTTCTTATCAACGCGTGTGGGTGCCCGGCGTCCTGCCTGCAGGATTGGCTATCTTCGTGACGTTATATCGAATGGCGACGCCGAATTTTCAGCCTCAGCTTGTTCTGCCCCCGGTGGAATCGGTTTCTGAACTGTGACTATCTAGCAAGTGACGCAGGCTCGCTCGCTGCGGCCGGAATGGAAGCGGGCGTTAAGGAAGGTGCGGGATGAGCGAACGCCTCCTCTGCCGACGAACCCGCATTTACGACCGTTTCAAACACTTTTCCGCTGACCATCACTAACGCTGAGGATTCCACGGCCAAAGCGCTGAACCGCCAGACTTTGCTCGTAACAAGAGTTTGCTTCCCGATTTGCATCCCGGGAGTCACCGTACGCAGAACTTTGCCATCATCGTCTCGCAGTTCCAGCCTCCCTGTCTTGACGATATAGAGAGAAAGCGCGGGATCGCCCGCGTGAAATACATGGTCCCCCGGCTCAAGGTGCATTTCTTTGAGGAGTTCCGTCGGGCGCGCCTGAAAGAGCGTGATGTCGCGCGGGAAGAAAAGGTCGAGAGTCCAATCGATCATCACGCGGAGCTTGCGCTCCAGTCCCGGCAGCTTGGCGAGATAGATGGAGCGCCACAGCCACCACGCGATGAAACCGTGGAATTTGCAGCCCATGATTTCCGCGACTGCGGAATGATGCCCGATGGCGGCGAGTTCACCCAAACCGGTGAAAGTAAAGGGCCGGTCGCATCTTCCATTTTGCAAGGCGCCCGCCACATTTTTACCAAGTAACGTACCTTGCCTTACGGCAAACTGAGCCGTCGGTGGACAGTAGGATTGTGGCTTGAAAGGGGACGGCATCATCGGTGATTTGCCGCCGGCTGAAGCCTGGCTGGTTTTCGCCGAATGCATCGGCACCGCCGCGCAATCTCCCGCCGCCCAAAGTCGCGGATGACCTGGCACCCGCATGCTGGTGTCTGTAATGATGCGGCTTTTTTCCGAAGTGATGCTGCCTTTTTTGCAGAGATCCGCGATCAGTGGATGCGGGGCGTTTCCCACCGTGGAGACCACGGTGTGACTATCGATGGTGCGCCCATCATTGAGCTTTACCCGGCTCGCCGTCATGGCTGTAACGCGCGCGTTTAAAATTAACTCCACACCGCGATTGCGCAGGTTTTCTTCCGTATAGCGACCGAGCGATTCGCTGATTTCCGGCAAAAGATGCGAGCCGCTGTGCACTAGCACCACCTGCGGTTCATCGGCGGAAATTCGGGAATAGAAGTGAACGATCTCCAGCGCGAGATCGAGGATTTGCCCGGCCGTTTCCACGCCTGAATAACCGCCGCCGACGATGACAAATGTGAGCAGCCTTTTGCGCTCGGCGGCATCGACGAGCGTATTGGCTTCTTCAAATCGGTCGAGAATGGCGCCGCGCAGTTTCAGGGCATCACCTACGTTTTTCATGAGCAGCGCATGCTCGGGCATCCCAGGGACGCGGCTAAGATCGACGATGCCACCCAAAGTAAGGACGAGGTGCTGAAAGCCGACTGAGACGGGGCCGGTAAAATCGCCCGCTTCGAGATGCAGCCGGCAGTTTTCGAGATCGATGCCTCTGATATTGGCGCGCAAAACGGTGATATCCCGGCAGAGAAGTCGCAGGGGATTCACCACATGGCGGGGCGAGATCGCGGAGCCCACCACTTCCGCAAGCATGGGCTGAAAGACCATGAAGTTCTCGTTTGAAATGAGAGCGACGCGCTTGGCGGCGTCTGGACCCAACTGTCGCGCGAGAGAACGGGCGCAATACACACCCGCGAAGCCACCGCCGAGAATGACGGCATCGTATTGCAGTTCAGAATTTGCTGCTGGATCGGACACAGGACATTTACCTCCGCCACCACAAATGACCAAATCCGCCTGGCGAAGAAAGCTCGAATTCCAATGCGCGCCGTTTAGCGCGCCAGGCTTGTCGTGGAACTAGTCGCCATAGCCGTGGGGATGGTGCACATGCCATTCCCAAGCGCTGCGCACAATTTCATCGATGGATTGAAATTGAGGCTTCCAGCCGAGTTCGCGTTGGATTTTATCCGAAGCCGCGATGAGCCGGGCGGGATCACCCGGACGGCGCGGCTTTTCGACGACCGTGATCTTTTTGCCGCTCACGCGTTCGCAACTGGCGATGACTTCGCGCACGCTCGTGCCTCCGCCCGTGCCGAGATTGTAGCGGGCGCTTTTTTCCACCCCGAGAGCCAGCATGTGAGCCTGCGCCAGATCGAGAATGTGAATGTAATCGCGAATGCATGTGCCATCGGGAGTCTCGTAATCCGTGCCGTACACCTCGACGTGTGGCTTTTGGCCGAGGGCCACTTTGAGCACATTCGGAATGAGGTGGGTCTCGATGCGATGATCCTCGCCGTATTTTCCGGAAGCGCCGGCGGCATTAAAGTAACGCAGCGCGACGTGGCGGATGCCGTGAATCTCGTCGTACCAGCGCAGGATTTTTTCGAAGAGGAGCTTGGATTCGCCGTAAGGATTGATGGGCTGCTGTGGCAGGGATTCATCAATGGGAACGCGATCGGGAATGCCGAACGTGGCGCACGTCGAGGAAAAGACGAATTTCTTCACGCCCGCCGCCACGGCGGCATCGAGGAGGTTGATGCCCGCGGTGACATTGTTGCGGAAGTACTTCGACGGATTTTGCATCGATTCGCCGACGAGAGCGTTAGCGGCGAAATGCATGATCGCTTCCGGGGCCAACCGACCAGCGGCCTCGGCGATGACCTCGCGGTCCTGTAGATCGCCGACGATGAGCTCCGCGCGGGGATCAACAGCGGCGCGATGGCCTTCCGTAAGGTTGTCGAAAACGGAAACCTGGTGGCCGGCTTCAAGGAGCCGCTCTACGCAGATGCTGCCGATGTAGCCGGCGCCGCCGGTGACGAGAATTTTCATGTGGCGCACGATGTAGCGAGAAATCGGGCGAGGGAAACTGGAAAGTTACGCGCCCTCGCGCTCGGCACGGCGAAAACGTTTGGAGTACACTTCGATCCGCTCGAATTCCAACTTCCCAAGGACCCAGTTTGATTCTTCACCAATCGCTTGGTTTTGCATCTTGCGCGACCATTTTGGCAGTTTTGGCCAACTTAAACAGAGCGGCCTCCAGCTCCTTGCTAATTGAGAATCCAATCGGCCATCCCGAAACGGGTCCTTTGTCCAAAATATTCTGCTCTCCCTCTTGTTTGAGCAGAAAAATTTCGAGGCTTTGCCGTGGGGTGACAGAGCTGTCAAATTCCGCACAAGCTAAGCCGTGTCCATCCTGAGAAAAGAATACGATCCAAAATCGCCATCTTCCTTCATAAGGGCCCCTCTGGCGCACGAATTCACCTTTCTGTATTTCCGAAAAGATCGCCTTTACTGAAGCATCACCCAATTTAACGCGACTAATTCGTTGATGCTCAATATCATCATGCGTTTTGGCAAAACCAATGTAGCTGACGTCTAGTGCAGACGCATCTTGAAGCGGATTTCGAACAGGATTTTCAGCCTGCGCAGCGGTAGTCAGATTGGAAAGCAACGCGGCTATGACTACGATGTAAGAACTTCGGATACTAATCATGCGCAGATCGTTGAAGCGTTATAGTTTGGAGCACACTCTGGTGGAAGTGACGGCCGTAAAAATGGTTCGTCTTTCCCCTGACACCATTAACATTGATGCGAATGGTCTTCGGTTCCGGGTGAGTGACAGCGTCCGCGCACCAGTAAGACAAAATCAATGTCTTTGCTAAACTGAGCCGCGCCATAGAACACGCTAGCCTGGCCGCCCATAAGCAGCGCCTGTACTTGATGTTTGCGGATCGTAGAAAGGACTTGTCGGATCGGGGTCGGGATCAAGGCTGCCTCCCATGGCTAGATATTGCGCGAAGATTTTCTCACTCTCCCGAAATCGCTCGACGGGAGTCAAGTCCCACCAGTCCTGCCGTTCTCCGGGCAATTGCTCGTAGGTCATGTGTTTACAGGTTAAGCACGGCGTGAGGTACCGGCAAGTGATCAGGCTTGGGCTGCAAAAACGCCATAAGAGGCGCAGAGCCGTGAAGCGGTTTCGAAACTGACGGCATCCAGGGAGGAGACCGGCACGTTCATGCGCATTAATGTGCCGACGACTTGAAAAGGGGCGAGGGTCAGCGTGGCGGCGAGATCGCGGACGATCACCGGATCGGGAATGCTGATTTGCTCGGGAAGAAGCTTTGCCTTTTGCGCTGCCGGAACGCCCAGAAAAGTAGCACCGGTCTTCTCATTGGGAGCAATTCCATCGAGCACGGGCTGTGCGCAGGTTTGGCAGAGCTGGCGCTTCGTGCGCTGGCCGCTGGCGAGCGAAGTAATATAGACCGTCGAAGTGTTTTGATTGCACTGCTCGCAGAGCATAGGCCGCTTTACCGCGTCGCTTCCTTGATGGAAACGCCAAGCGGGCTGACGTGGATCGTGTCGTGCGGTTCGCGGAAATTAATATTCTCGTGCTGGAGCACGGTGCCGGTGACGAGCCAGAGCTGTGTGATGGATTTGTTCAATTCTCCGATCGAAGCGATCTCGCGAGCCTTGGCATCATATAGCTTTCGCTGTTGCTCGATCACATCGAATGCAGAGATAAGCCCTTCGTCGAGCCGGCGGTAGGCGATGCGTACCGCTTGCTCGCCGAGTTCGCGCGTTTGGCGCGAGGTTTGGACGCGCTGGCGATTGGTCTCGATGCGGGAGATCACGGTGTCCACATCAACGTTTACCTGAAGCTCACTTTCGCGAACCTTGATGA
>OUNM010187834.1_pt1 | contig 21115 bp, 12 predicted proteins | sample 1769961 | NCBI WGS metagenome assembly OUNM01 (sample SAMEA3914820, study PRJEB12502) | metagenome | biome: forest; material: soil | place: USA | collected 2012-03-12 | depth 0.3 m
CTGGCGTGAAGCGATCTTCATGCTGATGAGCCAGAATGCGCAGAATGCCGCGGAGTTCTTCCGTCTGCCGAGTAATCGGACGATCGAGATCGGGCGTCAGGTGGAGATTTGAGGCAGCTCGGCATTTTGTAGTGGCGGCAGATCGTCCAGCAGTGCTTGGCGACGTTCCGCTGATGTCGTGATGTCGTAAGAATCTGGCACCGCTCCGGGGTGCATGCCTTGCTTTTATGATACCGGGGGTGGCACCGCGCATGCGGTGAGCCGCCCCCGTATAGCAATTCCGAAGTTCTTCATAGCCTGCGTGTGGAGCGCTTCATTGCAGCCCAAGCACAGCAGGCTGGCTACTTTCTGGCAGCCCATCCGGGCTGCATCAGGACTGTCCATCCGGGCTGCTGGTAGTGGCGATTTAGCAGAGGCGGTCCATCACCCGGGGCGCTGGCCGCCGAAGATGGCCAGTTCGAGCACTTTCAGGTAGCAGGCCACGTTGATGTAGCCCGCTTCGCGGAGCCAGTCGCACTGGACTTCCAGGGGCGCGCAGCTTGGTGAGTTCCGGCTGGAGCGCCGGTAGTAGGCGCGTGCGATCTCGGCGGCGGATCGATGCCGCGGGTCGCTGCGTTCATCGCCGAAGATGGCATTGATGAGGTAGTCGCCGATGATCGATTCCGTCCAGCGCGTGGCGGAGGCGACGACTTCGATATTCAGGAACACGCCGTCCGGTTTCAGCAGGGCAAAGGCTTCCTCGTAGATCGCGCGTTTGCGGGCATCGAGCAGGTTGCCGGTTGCGAAGCTGCAGATGATCGCGTCGAATGGCGCGAACGCCGCGGTCTGGCGGCACCAGGCGGTCTGCGGGACGAGGTCCGCAGATTGGCAGTCGATGCGGTGCAGTTGCTTGCGCAGCCGCTGGCGTGCGAGGTCGACCAGCGGTGCTGAAGCGTCGAGCAACAAGCCGCGCGCGGCGGGAAATTCATCCAACAGGGCGGCCGCCAGCAGGCCATCGCCGCAGCCGATATTCAGGAACGCGCCCACCTCGTCGCGCGCAGCGGCGATGAGCCGCAGAATGACGTCGATCTGCTCGATGCCGAGCGGCGTCGAACTGCGGACGTGTTCGATGAACTTCGCAACAGTGTCCGGCTGCTTCCAAATCGCGACGGGAGATTCGGGCATGAGGTGACGGCTGCAGATTGAGTGGTGCGCGGCGATGGCGGATCGCACCAGACGTACTGTCCGCCACATGGTGAAAAATGAAAAGAGGGACAGGGTGTTATCCCTGTCCCTCCTTTAGACGGATTCGATTATATGGGGAAGGCTAAGCTTCCATCGGCCCTTTGATTCCACCCGTGAGCTGTTCGGCTTCGAGTGTGATCGGCTTGTAGCCGCCGATCGCCTTGAAGTAACCGAGAAGCCCGAGGTAAATCACGGCCATGATCGCCGGGATGGACGAGTCGAAACGCAGCGTCTGGCGGTTGCCTTCGATATATGCGTTGTTGACTTCCTTCTCAGCAGGCGTGCGGGTTTCTTCCGCCTTGGCAGTCACCGCAGCGAGCTTCTGACCGTCGATGCCGGTCGATTCGCTGAAGATCGCCCACTTACTGGCGGTCGGAGCCTTGTACTCGGCGTAAACCGCCGGATTGGCCTTCTCGAGGGCGTCACCCGAGAAGCGGTCCTTGGCGTAGCCGAGGCCCGGGGAACCAATGAGACCGGCGGACATCATGCCGAGGCCGCCCATGATCGAGATGGCCACAGCGCCGCAGCGCGGGAAGCGATCGGAAGCAACTGCCAGCATGGTTGGCCAGAAGAACGTCTTGCCGAGGGCGTAAACCGTGAGGGCGACCATCGCCATGCCGAAGCCATTGACGTGGCTGACGAGGTTCAGGCCGATGCAGGCGAGGATGGAGCAGACGAACAGGATGCCGATCGGCTTGAGGCCGATCTTGTGTTCGATGAAGTGGCCGCAGAAGCGGAGACCGAACATGAGGGCCGAAGTCCACATGAACAGCCAGGTGCCCTGGCCGGGCTTGAGGATGGCGTCTTCGATGTTCTGGATCCAGCCGTCGGTTCCGAGTTCAACCGCACCGACGAGGGTGTGGGTGACGAACAGGATGAAAAGCAGCGGTACGCCGAGGCTCCAGCTGCTCTTGCCTGCGAAGGCGAGCATCACAACAAGGCCGACGGCGCGGGAGATCCACATCCATTGGTCGCCCTGGAAGAAGGCGTCCTTACCGGTGAAGCCGGCAAGTAACGGACCAAGGCCATCCTTGGCGAACAGGTAGATCATGAAACCAATGATGAGCGAACCAAGGATACCAACGTCCTTGAGCATTTCGCCGAGGCTGAGCCCCTGCGCGGCGGCTTCCGATTTCGGGAACTTCTGCCCGAGGAACATGAGGCCGTAGATGGCGGACGGAATCAGGAAGCAGCCGAGCTGGAACTTCCAGCTGAAGCTGCCGAAGCCGGTGTGGATCAGCGCGCCGAGCACCATGCCTGCCGGCCAGGAGGCGTGCAGGATGTTCAGGTAATGAGTACGATTCTTCGGGAACAGCGTCGCGACGAGCGGATTGGCCACGCCTTCCAGCGTGCCGTTGGCGATCGCGAAGAAAAACGTTCCCAGCCACAGGTACACGAAGGCGGTCTTCGTGGACATGCCATCGGCGGCACCGAAGGTGACCAGCGCGGACAGGATGTGGAAGATGAACGCCGCAGCGACGAGCTTTCCGTAGCCGATCTTATCGACGATGATACCAGCGATGATGATGCCGAAGCAGAATCCGGTGAAACCGGCTCCGCCAATCAGGCCCGTCTCGAGACCGGTGAAGTTAAAGGCCTTCACCCAGTCCGCGAAGATCGCGCCACGAACGGCAAAGCCGATGCCCGCGGCAAGGATGGCCATAAAGCCAGCCGCCAGGAGCCGCTTCGCGTTCGGGGATGCGCCCTGATCGCTAGTGGTAATAGTTGGTTCTATAGTTGTAGTCATTAGGGTTTGGTTTGATGCTCCGCATCACGCCTTCGCATAACCGATGCAGGGGGCAGGGCCGCACGCTGGCGTGAAGTAGAATTCGCTGAAAGGGGGGAATGCCTGAATTGCCTGAGAATCCGCACGATACCCGTAAAGCCGACAAACCCTTGCGCGACGTGCAATCGTCGCTGCGTTCAGGTACTTCTGATCGGGCATGGAAGGGGGGACAGGCTGAAAAAAACGGGGAACTCGATACCGATATCGAGCGGGGCGTATGTCACCCACGTATCCCACTACTGTCAACGCCGAATTCGCCGAAACCTTGGCCGGGAAACGTTGTAAGCGGTCGCGATCCGCGCCTTTTTTTCGGTTCGGCGAGAAGTTAGCCGCTCAACAAGGACACTAGTCGCTCAAAGCAATCAGGGCGACGTCGTGGCCGGTCATGGAATGCGGATTGTTGGCGGCGTGATCGGCCGTATAGGTAAGGCGGAAGCGATGCCCGGCGGTTTCGATTTCGTCGCCGATGACGTTGCCGAAATGGCCGACCGCTTGTACCGGACCGCTCGTGACCAGGACGTAAAAGGCGTCGCCGCGCTTGGGACGGAAGCCGTTGATCAGGCTGACCTGCAGGTTTCCCGAAAGGCTGAACTGCCCGGTCGCGCTGATCTGGTCGTAACCATTCGAGCCGTCGCCAGCCTGCCCGGCGCCGGGCGTCGTCCCGCCGAGGCGGACGAGCAGGTTTGACCCGGGGATCATGGAGAAATTCCGCGCCTTGAGTGTGCCGGTATGGATGGCATCCGGGCCAGGCTGGACGGCCGCGCCCGGGGTTTGCAGCAACAGGTCGTTCACGGAGCCGGTGCCGCGAAGCGTGGCGACGCTGAGCGGAATCTTCGGGTCGCCGACCTTGATCTCGGCGGTGACGCTGCCCGTGATGACTAGCGTTCCATTATAAACACCCATGCGCCCGGTGTAGTCGTGCGCGCCGGTGAGCGTCATGGTTCCGCTTCCGACCTTGGCAAATTCGCCGTCGCCCGTGGAGTCCGTCAGGTTTCCGGAATACAGCGATTCGGTGGCGAGCACGCCCGCGTAGACTTTGCAGCCTTGGAGGTCGATGCCGCCGGTTCCGATGAGGGCGCCGATGGTGTAGGGCTTCTTCTGCGGCTTGAATGCCACGCCGCGCATTCCGGCGGCGGTGACTAGCGTCGCCTGATTGAGGGCCTCGGGATCTTCGATCGAGATCCGGCCGCCGCTAAAGCCGGGCGACGGTGGACGAATTGTCAGCGCGCCCATGTACGACAGATCATTCGTGATGCGGATGGTGCCGCCCGCGCCAGTGTCGTCACTATCTATACTGATCGGGCCGGTGCCTGTGACATCGCCGTCGAAGCTGATATCGCCGGAATGCGTCACGAAGAATGCGCCGCCACCGCCGCCGATCGTGACCCGGCCGGTGAACCGCTGGGTTCCGGCGTAGCCGACGAGGCTGCCGTGATCGATCTGAACGTTATTGGGAATGGTCTCCTCGTCCTCGTCTGCGCGGCCGTTTTTGCCGCCCAGTCGAAGGGATGCGCCATTCTTGAGCGTGACCGTGCCCGTGCCGAGTGCCGTCGGATTTTCCGAGCCATCGCCATCGAGGCCTAGGGCGACGGTGCCTTCATCGATGGTGAGGCCGCCGGAGTATTTACCCGGGCCGATGAGCGTGACGGTCCCGGTGCCGATCTTCCGCAGGCTCAGCGGAGACTTGCCGTCCTGGAAGCTGCCGCGGAAAACGCCCGACTCGCCGTTGGATCCAAGCGTCAGCACAGCGGGGCCAGCGCCGTCTGGCGCGATGACGACGCCCGGTTCGCCCACGGGCGCTTTGGCCGCAGGCTTCGCCGCTGCTTTGGGCGCATCGTCATCGTCGTCTGCTTTCGCCGACACCGCCGCGAATGCGAGGCCGATGGAAATGGCAGCGTGGACTGCGAGACGCGTATGGGAGCGGAAAGGCCGGGGCGTGCGCCAATGAAACATAGGGCGTGGCATCAATGGGTGACCTTTACACGCAGGAAGCGGCTCGCGCTTCCGCCGATCGGCGTGGGGTCGGTCACCGTGACCGGGACATACTGGAATGGAATGATTCCGAGCGTCGCGCCTTCGGATACCTTCGTGCCTAGTTCATTTGCGACCCAGCCGCCGCCGGGCGTGTAAGTCGCCAGCGGCGCCCACGTGCCGCCCAGCGTGTTGGTGCCTTCGACGACGTAAGTGACGTCGCCGACGGCGATGCTGCGCTGGAAGACGATCTGCGCATAGCCATTCACGACGGATATCACCGGCAGCTCGCCCGCGGCGGAGACCGCTGGATTGATCGCCATGGCGTACTTGGTCAGGTTCGAAATGCCATCGCCATCCGGCGTGGCCAGCGGGCCGGCGACTGACGCGTTATTCGCATTGGCGCCGTAGTTATTGTAAAGCCAGGTATCCCACGAATCCTCGAGGATCGTCAGCGTGGCAGTGGATAGCGTGCCGAGCGTTGCGCCGCCGCCGGGTGTATTCAAGGCGAGGTTGATCGACAGATTCGGTCCCGCGACGTGGGAATCCAAAATCGGAACGCTGAAGCTCTTCGATGAGCCGTCGCCGTCGGACCAGGTCAGTGTGCCGGAAGTCGTTGTGTAATTCGTTCCCGCAACCGCCGAGCCGCCGGTGCCGGTGCCGTATTTCACGCTGACGGCATCCATCGTGCCGCCCGTGCGACTTACTGTCACCGTGGCGGTGCCGCCCTGTTCGGAGACCGTGTACAGGGCATTGCTGAATGCCAGGTTGCCTTCGGTATTTACTGACACGTTATCGATCGTGCCCGTGCAGATGGTGGGATCGCTGTGAGAGGTGTCGCAGAGGCCGATATAAACATTCGTGCCCATGGTATAAGTCTCCGAGCCGATCTGCGCCCAGGTCGTGCCATTGCCCGATTGATAGGCGGTGATGACATTGCCGGTCCTGACGAGCCGGACCCAGTACGGGGCGGTGGTGGTCGCGCCGGTGATGCTGCCGCAGGTTCCGCCGGTGGTCTGGCGATACTGGAATCCAGCGCCATTGCCGGGTGTAACGAAGGCGTCGGCATAGGTCGACCCCGCTGCCAGCGATTCGCGGATCATGACGCCGACCTTCGCCCAGGCATTGGTATTCTGGACGCTCGCGACGCGGGCGGTGATCTGGCAATCGCCACTCACTTGCTGGTACACGAAATGGAAGGCGTCAGCGTTGCCCCAGATATCGGCGCCTGCGCCATTGATCGTGAAAAGGCCGTTGTAAATCGTCGCACTGCCGGCGGCGCCGACTGCGCCAATGTCGGAGTCGCTCCAGGTTGTTTGCGCCAGCGTCTGGACTTCCGGCGCGGACAACGCGCGATTGTAAATGCGCACATCGTCAATGATGCCCGAGAAGCGTTCATTTACGGAATCCGCTTCGGCAAAAACCAGTTCGCCGGTTCCATTCGCGGCCTGAGCCACGCCGGTCGCGGTCGCGATGCCATCGACATACAGCGTGCGCGTTCCCGCTGCGGCGTTCTGCACGGCGGCGATGTGATGCCAGCCAGTCGTGACGGGCGTGCCGGTCACATCGGAAGTCGGGCCGCGGAAGATCCAGTTGCTATTTGGATCGATCCCGATCTCGTATCCGGGCGAAGTGCCCCAGGATTTCGAAATGACCTCCGAGTATTTCCCCGCGGTATTCGCGGGATTCACCCAGGTTGTGACCGTGAAGCTCTGGCTTGCGGTGAAGTCGATCGCCGCCTCGTCGGGAATCGAGACGCGCGCCGTAGCCATTCCGCCGCCGTGGAAATTCAAGGCGCCGCCAATGACTCCGCCGACCCACGTCGTTTCGCCCGAGACGACGCCATTGTCGCCGCCGATCGAATCAGCCGCGACCGTGCCGCTGCCATCGTCCAGATTCCAGCGCGCGACGAGGCCCGCATTGGCCTGGTTATTCAGCGTGGTCGCGCCGGCGACATTGGTATAAGCCGAGTTGCCCGCCGTGTTGATGGCGCGCACTTTGTAATAGTAAGTGGTATTTACCGCCAGCGAGGCATCGGAGTAACTGGTGCTGCCAGCGGGCGAGGTATTGATATTGGTATAAGTCGTCCCGTCGGTGGAGCGCCAGATTTCGAAGCCGAGCTCGTTGGTCGAATTATCGGTCCACGTGAGATTGATCTGAATGGCCGAAGCTGGTAGGGCTGTCAGCGCCGTCGGCGCGGCGGGCGGCGACGACGCGACCGGCAGCAGGCCGAAGATGGCCAGCGCGGTCTGCGTGCCGACATACACCTTGCCATTGGCGACGGTCGGTAGGGTGAATTTCACGCCGGCAGGCAGTTGATCGCGCGTGCCTGCCGCGTCGCTGGCGTAGATTTCAGTCGCGACTGTGTTGGCATCGTAAGCGCAAAGGACGGCCGGAGTGCCCATTGCCGTGACCCACACGATTCCGTTGGTCGTGCCATTGGCCGAAATGCTGGGAGTTGCGCCCGGATGGCTGAAGGAACGCGTTCCCTTGGTCGTGGGGCCCGCCATGACACCATTGGAAATCGTGAAGGCCTTCATCACGTCGCCCTGCGCGCCGTAATAAAACTTCCCGTTGAAGTAAGCGGGTGTCGAAAAAGCCGCACCGATCGCACTGAGCACTTGCACGACTTTGTCGGGGCTTCCGGCCGAGTTGTAATGCAGGCCGTCGGAAGTCATGGTGTCGCGGTCGATCAGGTAAATGGAGCCCTGCTTGCCTGCGGCCAGCATGAGATGCGGGTGCGCAGTCGAGCCGACGCCATTGGGAAACAGCAGCGCGCCGCCGGATCCAAGATCGGTATCGCCGTTCTGCAGGTTGAGCTGATTGTACGGCGTGAACCAGTCCGACACCGCAAGCCCGCTGGTAGTGGACAGACGCATGACCGAGTCGCCGAATTCGGTCGGACTCGTCGTGCCGCCCGTCGCATTGCCGTAAGTGCCGTTCCCGGTTTCGAAGAATAGCATGCTGGTATTATTGGGATCGACGCACAGGCCGTCGCCGCCCATCCAGATGCCGCCTTCGCCGGCATTGGCTCCGTATTGCGCCGTCGTGCTATTGGGCGTGGTCATCCACACGTTGCCGGTTGCCAGCGACAGCGTCGGGCTCGTGTTGAAGCCCAGCACCCAGCCGTGATACGGGTTCGTATCCGCATAGCCGGAATAGGCGATATACAGCTTGCCGTTTACAAAGGTCAGGGCCGGGCGCTGTAGGCAGACATTGGTAATGAAATTGTGGACGTTTGCCGTGCTGCCGACGCCAGTGCCGGGGTAAGTCGCGGAAACGAGCAGCGGGCCGCCGAGTTTCTCGGTGCCGTCGTAGATGCTCAGCGCATGGATGCGGTGGTAATACGACGTGCCCTCGTGGGTGAAGGCATCGATGTAAATGACGCCATTGGTCAGGTCGATCGCAGGAGTGCCGGTGATGCCGACCTCGGGATTGATGTCGTGATAAGCGCCGTAGCGGTTGCCGAAGTCATTGTTCGGCGTGGCCGCGGACGGCCCGAGATTGACCTGCCACAGCACGCCGGCATTGGTGCCGGTATTCGAATCGGCGTCGAAGGCATAGACGCTGTTGTGTTCCGTGCAGGCGATGACGACGTTATGCACGCCCTGGCCGGGGATGGTGATGCCCGAAAGGTACAGCGGCTGGGCGTAGATGTAGCCATCGACCGGGTACTGGAACAGTTGGCCGAATTTGGACGGGATGACATTGGCCGGGGTCAGGATCGTCTCGTTGAGATTCTGACCGGTGCGGCTCAGGTCATTGTGGTAAGTCAGCACATTGACCTGTGCCGACGCGATGACGGACAGGCACAGGAACAGTGCGAAATGCAGGAAACAGCGCTGGGCTGCGGGCGGAGGGTTCATTCTGAGGGGGCGTCTCCAGGAGACTTCCAGGCTGGACCCATGAACACGTGAAAACACCGAATAAACGGGAAGGGGAGCCTGAACGGCTTTGAAGACTAGCGGCCTTGTATCACTATGAAGGCGCTTCGCCAACGGTTTTTAAGACACAAACTGTCGGGTCGTTGAATTATGAGGCTAAGAAATGCCGGGTGGCGGGATTGTGGCGATTTCGGCGGCGGAGCGACGCGGGTTTGGGGAGTCGTTTCGAGGTTGCGTACGCAATTGGACATTCGTGAAAAGTGTAGCCGTGTAAGTCGATAGAAGCGATTCCAAAATCACAGCGGTGTAAGCCGCGTTTGGTAGGGACCGCTGTCCTCAGCGGTCCGGCCGGGGTAAGCTGCCGGGTGGGCTTGGATGAACGCAAAAACGTTCGCGGCACGGGGATGCAGACAGCGCGTGCCGTTGATTTGTTGTTCCTCTACGCTGTTCGTGGTTTTCAATCCTGGTTGGACGGCTGAGACAGCCGTCCCTACCAAAACGCGGCTTGCACCGGCGTGTTTGTCGCTGTGCTTGTGGAAATAAAAGGGGCTATGTAATTAATGAAAAGCCAGTGGATCCAGGTCCGTGTGACCAAGTCGGAGGAGCGTGCTTGCTGGCGAAAGCCGCCACTTACTTCCAGACGACGTGCGTGCCGCCGGCGTCTTTCTTGATTTCCGTGCCGAGGATCTTCGCCACGGGCGTGCCGAATTTGTCCGTCGTCATCCGAGCGTAGGCGGTGATGGCTGGGCCACCTCCGTACGTGGTCGGGATGCCCATGAACCAGTCGACGCCCGCCTTCGGGACTTCGACGTCCATCTTCTGGCGGGTGGTGGTCGAATCCAGCACTTCGCCGGCTTTTCCGCCATCGGGCAGATCGGTCACGACGGCGCCGCGACACAGAAACGTCAGCTTAATCAGCTTGTCCTTGAATGAGGCGGAGGACGATTGCACGGCGCCGACCTGGAAGGGCGTGAGGCCGGTCGCTTCTTCCTCGGTCACGGTGGTTTGGGCAAAGGCCGGTAATGCGAGAAGCAGGAGGGGAATCAGTCGTGAGGGGGACATGCCCCCATGCTGGAACGCTTCGCCCTTGCGGGCAAGCTTTGTCATACGTGATGGACGTTACGTTTCTGAACGCCCGATCCGGTCCCGCCGAAGCCGGCCATTGCCATTTGCGCCGGGGCCGAAATGTTCTTAAGAATGGGTTCTCGGGAGATTTACTTTCCCGAACCCGTCTCCAACCCAATGTCGCACCACACTCCGCGTCTCGCCGACCGCTTTCTGACCCGCCGCGATTTCCTGCATCGCTGCGGCATGGGCATGAGCGCCCTTGCGCTGGGTGGTCTGCTCGGGGAACGCGGCATTTTCGGGCCATCCGGAGCGCTGGCCGCCGAGTCGCTGAATCCGCTCGCGCCGCGTCCGCCGCAGTTTCCGGCGAAGGCCAAGCGGGTGATCCATCTTTTCATGAATGGCGGGCCGTCGCACGTCGATACCTTCGACCCGAAGCCGTCGCTGACGCAGTATCACGGCAAGGAATTGCCGGGCGAACATCTGAAGACGGAACGCAAGACCGGCGCGGCGTTTGGCTCACCCTTTGCATTCAAGAAATACGGCAAAAGCGGCATTGAAGTAAGTGACCTCTTCGCGAAGACCGCGGAAAGCATCGATGATATCTGTGTCATTCGCTCGATGCATGCGGATGTCCCGAATCACGAGCCTTCGCTGCTGCTGATGAATTGCGGCGAGGCGCGCCAGATCCGCCCGAGCATGGGTTCGTGGGTGACTTACGGCCTGGGAACGGAAAACCAGAACATGCCGGGCTTTATCTCGATGTGCCCCGGCGGTTATCCGATTCAGGAATCGCAGAACTGGCAGGCCGGCTTTCTGCCGGGCGTGTACCAAGGGACTTACATCGACACGAAACACACGGAAATCGATAAGCTCATCGAGAATATCCGGAATAAGTACGTGTCCTCACGCGAGCAGCGCGATCAGCTCGATCTCCTGCAGAAGCTCAATGCCGAGCATCTGCGCAAGCGCCAGCAGGATTCGCAGCTCGAGGCGCGTGTGCAGTCTTTCGAACTTGCCTACCGGATGCAGATGGATGCCGCGGATGCCTTCGATATCACGAAGGAGCCGCAGTACATCCGCGACATGTACGGCTCGGGCGTGCAGGGCCGGCAGATGCTGATCACTCGGCGGCTCATTGAGCGGGGCGTCCGCTTCGTGCAGGTCTGGCATGGCGAAGGTCAGCCGTGGGATAGCCACGACGATATCGAGGCGAATCACCGCCGGCTCGCGGGTGAATGCGATCAGGCGATCGGCGCGCTCCTGAAGGATCTCAAGCAGCGCGGGCTGCTGGACGAAACGCTCGTCATTTGGGGCGGCGAATTTGGACGCACGCCGACGGTCGAGCTTCCGACTCCGGGTTCAAACGCCGGGAAGATCAATGGGCGCGATCACAATCACTATGGCTTCTCGATGTGGATGGCTGGCGGCGGCGTGAAGGGCGGGTACGTCCACGGCGCGACGGATGAATTTGGCTTCGCCGCGGTCGAAAAGCCAGTCCACGTGCATGACCTGCATGCGACGATCCTGAAGCTGCTGGGCTTTGATCATGAGAAATTCACGTACCGTTATGCGGGCCGCGATTTCCGGCTGACTGACGTGTACGGGAAGGTCGTGGATGAGCTGATCGCGTGAGGTCGGACGCTCGGAAGGACGGGCGAGTTTGGATAGGGCAGCAATGCGCGGCTGATTTTCCGCAATTTGGTAATTTGGAAAAATTTGGCAATTTGGTCTTCCTCTGCATCCGCGACGTTTGAAGATGGATGCGGATCGCCGGATGGGTGCGCTCGGTCGGCGTGGCGCGGTTAGGATTTGGACCAAATTTCCAAATTTTTCCAAATTACCAAATGATTTGGGGGGCGTGCCGGACTTGGAGTTCGCGGTGCTTGGGTTTGTCGGATCGATCCTGGGATTGAATCCCTGTCGACTGATGCCGCCGGTCGCGCGGCTTGCGTCGATCTTTCCGAACATTCGGCCTTGCCGGGTCGGATTGCCTGCAACATGTGAAGCCAATGCGCACGATCATCCTGCTCACGATTTCGAACATTTTCATGAATCTCGCCTGGTATGGGCACCTGAAAGTCAAAAACCAGCCGCTGTGGATCGCGATCCTCGCGAGCTGGGGGATCGCGCTCTTCGAGTACATGTTCCAGGTGCCGGCCAATCGCGCGGGCTCGAATGAGTGGACGGTGCCGCAGCTCAAGGTGCTGCAGGAATGCATCACGCTGGTCGTCTTTTCGATCGTCGCCTATTTCATGTTCCACTCGGAGCTGAAGTGGAATATCGCCGTGGCTTACGGCCTGATCATCGGGGCGGTATATTTCACGTTCCGGTTCTGATCGGGCGGGGCTGGAACGATTTTTCAAAAAAATCGGGCCGGTTGTCCAAATCGCGCGGGCTCGTTCGTTGTGATGATGAAAGTGCAATTCATCAACCCAAACCAAACCACGTTTATGAAAAACAGAATCGCTCGTATGTCGCTCTGCGCCACGCTCATCTTCGCCTCCGTTGCGCCGGGGCTTTTCGCCGGTGAACCCGGAAAACCGGCCGCTTCCGCTGAATTCGAAAAAATGAAGTCGCTCGTCGGCACCTGGCAGGGGAAGACGGACATGGGCCAGGGACCGGTCGATATGACGGTGCAATACCGCCTCATCGCTGCCGGTTCGGTGCTCGAGGAACGCATCTTCCCCAATTCGCCGAATGAAATGGTGACGATGTATTACGACAAGGACGGCAAGCTGGCCCTCACGCATTACTGCATGCTGGGAAATCGGCCGGCCCTCGCGCTGAAGGCATCGGAGTCCAACAAGCTGACCTTCGATTTCGATGGCTCGTGCTGCACGATCAATCCGGCGAAGGAATCGCACATGCACGCGATGACGATCCGCTTCGACGATGCCGACACGGTGACGACGGGTTGCTCGGCGATCATCGACGGCAAGGAGGCCCCCGCGCATGAGACGACGCTCAAGCGCGTGAAGACGGATACGGCTTCTAACTAGTGTGCTGATTGGTTGGTAAGGACACTGGGGCGGTGGGGCGTTGAGCGTCTCGATGTAAGTCATCGCCGTTGGTGGCGGGAGCCATGCCTTAACGTTTTCAAAGTTGGAGGCTTTATTGAGCTTATCCGTGGGTAACACTAAGTGTTACCCACGGATATTTTCTGGGAACCTAATCGGGTTGCTCGTGGCTGAGTTGTCAATCCCAACGGGATTGAATCTTCTAGCCCTGCCTCAATCCCGTTGGGATTGGGACCGCGCTCGCGTAAATGTGCGCGCATCGACGTCTTTGTTCGGCAAACGAACGTACAGCCGCGCGCTAACTTACTTCGCTATCTTCCAGAGGTGGCTTTCCGTCCGGATGAATAGGGCGCCGTCGGTGACGGCGTAGGAGGCCAGGCTGCGTTCGCCTAAGTCGTTCTTTGATAGAAGCTGGTAAGTCTTTCCGGCCTGGATCACGTAGCCGACGCCGCTTTCGTTCTGGAAATAAATCCGGCCTTCCGCGGCGATGGGCGATGACGAGAAGCTTCCGCCGAGGCGTTCGCTCCAATAGGCTTTGCCCGTCTTGGGATCGGCGCACGTGGCGATGCCGCCATCGGAGACGTAATACAGCGCGTCATCGAGCACGAGGGTCGAGGGCGTGCATGGCGCGCCTTTGCGCTGGGTCCACGCGATGTTCGTCGCGGTCACGTCGCCATCCGCGCCCTTGGGATCGATCGCGTACAGCACCGGTTGATCGAAGCCGGAACTCAGGAATAGCAGCCCCTGCGCGAAGACTGGGCGCGGCACGACGGAATAGCCTTCGCCATAGGCCACACGCCACAATTCATGCCCATCGCGCGGATCGTAGCCGCCGACGAAGCCGCTGAAGGGGCTGATCAATTCCTTCTTTCCATCGGCATCGATGATGAGCGGTGTGCAAAAGGAAAAGGTCTTCTTCGCGCCGGTATTGCGCGGCGTCTTCCAGCTGACCTGACCGGTCGCGGCGTCCAGGGCGATCAGCGCCGGATCCTTCGCGCCATCGCAGCCGAAGATCAGCAGGTGATGGTCGAACAGCACGGGCGAGCCGCCATTGCCGTGAACGGGCGGATATTTGATGTCCTTCTGCGTCCACAGGATCGCGCCATCGAGCGACAGCTCTGCCGTTCCCATGTGGCCGAAATGCACGTAAAGGCGATCGCCATCGATGATCGGCGTCGGGCTTGCGGGCGAATTCTTCGAGTGGATCGCCGCCACGCTCGCCGGGTCGGGATGAATCACTTCCTTGTCCCAAACCAGCGCGCCCGTGGAGGCCTCCATGCACAGGACATGCAGTGTGACTTCGGAGTTTTCCGGCGCAGTCACAGCGCTCGTGAGGTAAAGGCGGCCCTTCGAAAGCACGGGCGACGACCAGCCTTTGCCGGGAATCTCCTGCTTCCAGGCGACATTCTTCGTGTCGGTCCACTCAATCGGCACGTCCTTCGCGCATGATATGCCTTCGCCGGTCGGGCCGCGGAATTGAGGCCACTCCGTCTCGGTGGCCGCGGCGGTTGCGGAAATGCCTGCGAGCAGGATGGCTGGAAACACGGAACGAAGCGGTGAGGGGATCGTCATGGCGCCTGTGTGATTGGAATGATCGGTTGTACCACCTCTGGCAACTCCCCAGGAGGCTGCGGCTTAGTGCCCGCGAGTTGAAATGACGCCGCGGCTGAAAGCATTCGGGGAAACTCTGGAACCATTTGCACGATCCAGTCGTACACGGCGGAACTGGCAACACTCCGGTACTGCATCCGGCTCAGCAGTTTCTTGCCTCCGCGGCTCGGGATCGCTACGCTCTCCGCCTTTTCTGTTGAAATATGAGTAAGAGCCCCAAGAAATCCGCGGCCAAGCCGGCCCAAAAGTCCCTTCACCGTAAATGGTCCGCCGAAGTGGTCGACGGCGCGGAGCGGGCAGCAAGCCGCGCCATGCTGCATGCGGTCGGATTCACGCGTGATGACTTCAAGAAATCGCAGGTCGGCGTCGCGTCCACCTGGAGCATGGTCACGCCGTGCAATATGCACATCGACCAGCTGGCGCGTCAGGCCGAGGCCGGCGTCAACACGGCTGGTGCGAAGGGCGTCATTTTCAATACCATCACGATCTCGGACGGCATTTCCATGGGCACCGAGGGCATGAAATACTCGCTCGTGTCGCGCGAAGTCATCGCCGATTCGATCGAGACAGTCGCGGGCTGCGAAGGCTTCGACGGCATCGTCGCCATCGGTGGCTGCGACAAAAACATGCCCGGCTGTATCATGGCGCTCGCCCGCCTGAATCGCCCCAGTATTTTCGTCTACGGCGGCACGATCCTGCCGGGGTGCATCACGGGCATCCTTGCCCGGAAGCGTCTCCGTAAGGAGCAGGCTGAGCGGATTGCCGGTCGCAAGCTCGACGTCGTGTCGTGCTTTGAAGCCGTGGGTTCGCACGCCAATGGCCAGATCGACGACAAGGAACTCGCGCTGATCGAGGAAAACGCCATCCCGGGCTCCGGCTCCTGCGGCGGCATGTACACGGCGAATACCATGGCCTCGGCGATCGAAGCCCTCGGCATGTCGCTTCCGAATTCCTCGGCGCAAAACGCCGTCTCGCCCGCGAAGGCCGCCGACGCTCGCCAGGCCGGCATGGCCGTGGTCGAGCTCATCAAGCGCGGCATCCGCCCGCTGGACATCCTCACGCGCGAAGCCTTTGAAAACGCCATCACGGTCGTGATCGCCCTCGGCGGTTCGACCAATGCCGTGTTGCATCTCCTGGCCATGGCGCACTCGGCGAATGTGAAGCTCGAGCTCGATGACTTCACGCGCATCGGCAAGAAGGTGCCCGTGCTGGCCGATCTCAAGCCGAGCGGCCGCTTCCTGATGAGTGAACTCGTGGACATCGGCGGCCAGACGCCGCTCATGAAAATGCTCCTCGAGGAGAAGCTCCTGCACGGCGATTGCCTCACGGTGACTGGCAAGACGATGGCCGAGAACCTGAAGAAGGTGAAAGCCTATCCGAAGGGCCAGGAAATCGTCCGCTCCTTCTCGAATCCCATCAAGCCCGACAGCCATCTCGTGGTCCTCTACGGCAACCTCGCTCCCAAGGGCGCGGTGGCGAAGATCAGCGGCAAGGAAGGCCTGTCTTTCTCTGGCAAGGCGCTCGTCTTCGAAAACGAGCAGACGGCCCTGGCGGCCATTCTCGACGGCACCGTGAAGAAGGGTCACGTCATCGTGATCCGTCACGAAGGACCGGTGGGCGGACCGGGCATGCGCGAAATGCTCTCGCCGACCAGCGCCGTGATGGGCAAGGGCCTGGGCAAGGATGTCGCGCTGATCACCGACGGACGTTTCTCGGGCGGTTCGCACGGCTTTGTCGTTGGCCACATCACGCCGGAAGCCGCGCTGGGCGGTCCGCTGGCGGTCGTGAAAAACGGCGATCCGATCACGATCGACGCCACGAAGCGCGCGCTGAGCCTCGATATCCCGCAGGCGGAAATCGACAAGCGTCTCGCCAAGTGGAAGAAGCCCGCTCCGCATTACACCCGCGGCGTGCTTGCGAAGTACGCCCGCTCGGTCATGTCCGCCTCGCAAGGGGCTGTGACGGATCTGGAGTAGGGCGCGAAGACGCGCGCCACGCGAACGGGCGGTGTTTTGCTGAACGCTGAACGTCGCGGGTCCGGTTCGCGGATGAGCTGCGAGTAACACCGCGGCGGTAGGATTTGCTCAGGGCTGCTGAAGATACTCTTCGGCAGCCCTGATGCTTTTTGGCGGGCGGATGTTAGACTGGCGGTCTTGTGGGGGCCGCTGTCCTCGGCGGTCCAACAGGGGCGGAAATCCACGGATGGCGCGGACGAACGACAATGCGGGTCACGCAATCTCCAGATGCGCTTGCTGCGAGCAGCAGCGTAGATTCGTCCAATTCGCCGCGAGGGTGGGTCCGCGCTGGCTGGATTGGTTCGGGCAGCCGTCGGAAAATCAGCGCGATTTCAGGCAGGCACGGCGTGTTTTTCAGCGGCGCGCAGCCATTTCGAGGAGGCTCCAGCGATGATTTCGCGGGCAATTCCGATGGATTTGCCCTGTGAAATCCGGCCTTTCACGAGGGGCCGGAAAATATTTCAGATTTTCTGCAAAAACATCTTGCGAGAAGTGCGACTCTTGATACTGTTTCGCCTCCCAAAGCAAAGCTCGGGTGGTGAAATGGCAGACACGTGCGTTTGAGGGGCGCATGCCGCAAGGCGTGGGGGTTCAAGTCCCCCCCCGAGCATTTGGGTAAGTGAAGTCTCACTTACAACATTGGAAACTCCGCCGAAAATGGCAGTTCAAGTTACTTTCGGCCAGTCCGGATCATTTCGATTTGCCGATGCGGTGCATGTGTGTAGCGAATTTGACCGTGAATTCGATTCCTCAGCCTATTGGAGTGATCCGGAATGATAACTGGTTTGCTCCAAGATGGCAGCATGGAACCCATCGCGTTTGGAAGGCATTTGTATTCCAACGGGCGTCGGTGTCGTAGTTGAGAATCGCCATTTTTATTGATTGGCGGAATTGCATGCGGATGGTTTTCCTTGATACAGTGCTGGTCGTCTTCAACACCCTGATTCACGATGCCAGCTCAAGTAAGGATTCGCCTTGGCAATTTGTTTGATGGTCCCACCGATCTGGTAGTTTTGCCATGCTCGACAGGTGGTACCATAACGGAGTTCGTTACGCATAGCTTGCGCAGCTACAGCCTCCCGCCACCACCCCGTCATTTGCCCTTCGGCAAGATCGACGTGCGACCATTTTCTGGCGGGCAAAATATTGCCCAATTTGTGGCTTATGCGGCGTCCGTTGAGCACATGGTCTCCACTCCGAAAGCAATTTGTAGTATCGGCGAGGCTCTTGGGGCATTTACCATAACTGAACCTATGGTGAGGGCTGTTTCTGCGCCGCTTCTCGGGGCGGGAGCCGGTGGGTTGCGTTCCGAGATCGTCGTGGAATCACTCCGAAAGGGGTTTCTGCAAAATGCCTCTCCTAACGCAACTTTGACAATTAGTGTGCTCGATTGGTCTGAATACGACAAGTTTTCGCGTCTGCAACAGAGATCACCTGAACAGCGTCAACCTCGGCAGCAGCTCAGGCCATTGCGGGTATTTATTAGTTATACTGCTACGGATGATATCCATATGAAATGGGTCGAAGAGTTGGGTGCATATCTGCGTGCGAATGGTGTCGAAGCACGACTTGACCGGTGGCACCTTAAAAGAGGGATGGATCTTCCACAATGGATGACGAATGAGCTTCAGCTCGCCGACAGGGTGGTTATTGTCTCGAATGAGCAATACGCAGCGAAGGCCGATGGCAGACTTGGCGGCGTGGGATGGGAGACATCGCAACACAATCCCTCGAATCGCAAAAGTACCTCTTAGTAGTACGTTCCGAGAATCTTGCATCTGGAACGCCATCTTACCTCAAAACAAAGTTTTCTTTTCACTGGAACTCGAAGCGCAGCGAAGCAGAGATGCGTGCTGAATTGATCAAGGAATTGTTCCAGATTTCATCAGAGCCGCCGTTAGGGATGCCTCCCATTATTCTGAATTGAATTTTTGAAGGTGATTTCGACTCGAGCCTTGTGCGTAAAGATGTGGTGACACAATGTCTCGTTGCTGGAGGAGAGGTGTTTGTGTCGATTTGCTCCCGGGGTTGCGGCTGCAAAATTCTGAAGCCGCTTCTGCGCGCGCATTTGCAAGGACGCGCACCTTCTTTGCGCAGAGGTGCCTGTGGATTGGGGTAGGTCCCATGGGACTTATAGGACCTATGGCGCCTGGCCCGAAGCATCCTGCCCTGTCACGGCTGGCCCTGTGACATCCTCGTGGGCGGCGCGGCGCTTCGGGCTACGACGGCTCAGGAACCACGGAATCCGGGGTGAAAACCGCTGCTCAACCAACTTCCACCGAAATAACCAACATTTTCCTTATGTTACCCACACTATACTGTGTGACCTTTTTATTTTTAGTAACATACAGGGAAAAGTTGGTTGAGCTGGTTTTTCCTGGTTGAGCGGGGCGGGGACTGGGCCTCGTTGGAGTGGAAAATGAGGGCGGATAAATGGAGTGGGACTCATGGGACCTATGGCGCCTGGACAGAAGCGTTCGGCCCTGTGATGGCCTCGCGGCCGGCGCGGCGCTTCAGGCTACGACGACTCAGGAACCACGGAATCCGTGGGCAAAAACCGGCTGCTCAACCAACTTCAACCAGGATAACCAACTTTTTCCTTATGTTACTCACACAATACTGTGTGACCTTTTTATTTTTTCAAACATACAGGAAAAAGTTGGTTAAGTTGGTTGTGCCTGGTTGAGCGGGGTGGGGATTGCGCCTCGAGAGGATGGAAAACGAGGGCGAATTGGTGGAATCGGACGCATGGGGCGCAAGAGACGCATGGGAACCAAGCGCCAGACTACTCGGTGGCACGGAAGGCACCCTCGCGCACTTTCAGATTGTCACGCAAGGAAGCCTTGCGCTGCAGGAAAAGGCACCTATACGTAGCGCCCCTGTGAAACCAATTGCCTTCATCACCATGGCGATTGCCTGTGTGGTCATGAACGCGGCAATCGGAGCTCCTGCACCTCACCTTCCTTCGGAACGTCTGTCGGCCTTTTTGAGAGCGAACCTGGATACAATCGTCGCGCCCTTTGGCGGGCCCGGATATGGAAACCCGCAGGCGCTTATCGATCTGCGGGAATCATTTGCCGACGGCATGGCCACCGCGCCGGATGCCGGACAGCCGGCGTATCGCGCAGCCATGGACGTGTGTGAAGTGCTCGCCCGGGCGATCAGCGAGCGGGAGGATGCTGTGGCGAGATTGTCCGGTGGCTCCACCGTCCATACAGGGTCGGACCTCGGCGGGATTCGCCGCTCGAATCTGAAGGGTTGGGACGGCTGGGTCGAAGACCAACGCGAAAAGCGCGAAAAGAAAGAACGTGAGCAGGTGGCGGCGCGTACGGATTCATTTTTCACGGCTGCGGCACAAGTGCAGTGGAAGCAGCGGACGGTGCAACTGCGACAGATGGTTCTGGAAAGCTATCAGCGGGAGCGGCAGGCGGAGCGCGACGTAAATCTTCCGGGGCTTCTGGCTGCGGCTGCTGCAGTGGCAAACCCGCCGACGGCTGCGGCTTCTGCGTCGGCCGCCTCGCCAGCTCCCGCTGTTCCGCCCGCTCCGGGTGCCTGGGATGCAAAAGAGTTTTACGCGCGGATCTGCTCCAGCGTCTGGTCCTGGGAGCCATTCCGTAAGAAGCGCTCCACGCTGTACTTCGATGCCAGCGGTTGGGCGTTTGATGACGATTGGGTGGCATCATGGGAAGTCACGGACGTGAATACGATCGTGATTCACGCTGGTCGGATGAATGCGACGATGTATATCAAGCCAAATGATACCTATAACGGAACAGATTTTGACGGGCACAGAGGTATAAGTGGCAAAAGATTAAAGTAAGGCGGAACGCGGCTCAGTGAGCGATGCAAGTCCGCGCGCCAGGCCGATGGGATGCGCGATTCTGCGGCCGGAGGTAACTCCCAACTCCCGACGCTGAGGCTGTTCAATATATTGCATAGCTGCAATGGGCCTTGCGCTGATCCTTCGAGCGACATGAGCGCGGGCGATGTGGTAGGGACGGCTGTCCTCAGCCGTCCAACCGCGATGGATAACCACGAGCGGCTTGGAGGAACGACAAAAGGATAGAAAGCCCTCTGATAACAGGGCCTGCCGGAAGAATTGTTCCGTTCAGCAGAGTGCGGGCGGCAGTTCACCCTGGCTGGACCGCTGAGGGCAGCGGTCCCTACCCGCACGGCTCACACCGGCGTGATTTCGCATCGTGGGCATCCGATATAACGGCGATGCTATATCTAGTGTCCCTATTAATCAATCAGGACACCAAAGAGTCTCTGCGATAATGGCGTTCCTCAACGGAGCGAGGGGGAACGAAGGCAGAGTGGGTGACGAGCTTGTCGCGTGACCGCGAGCGCCTGCCTCCTTGAGGCAATCCGCGATCCGCGATCCGGGGGCTGGCCTCCTCAGGATGACAAATTCTTCAAGATTTGTATTGCGACTGAGTCTCAAGAGCAATAAAACCCGCCCCGCATCATGAAAGTTCGCCATTCCATCCGCTCCCTCATTCAGTCGTTTCGTTCCCGCGCCTGGGCGCCTGTCCTGCC
>OUNM011282235.1_pt1 | contig 21104 bp, 16 predicted proteins | sample 1769961 | NCBI WGS metagenome assembly OUNM01 (sample SAMEA3914820, study PRJEB12502) | metagenome | biome: forest; material: soil | place: USA | collected 2012-03-12 | depth 0.3 m
CCAACTGAGACCTGTTCTCAGGCGCTTGATGTCAAGGATTCCCTCATATGCTTTGCAACAAACGCGTTTGATTTTGCGTTGGTAGAAGCATGAAGAGCATTCTTGCTTCCGCCCTTTTCCTAACCACCAGCTTCAGCTTCGCCGCTTCGGCACAGCCCGATGCAGCCTCCGCCGCCAGGGAGATTGACGCGATCCTGGCGAAGGACTGGGCCGCCAGCAAGCTGGCCCCCAACGCTCCGTCTGATGACAGCGTGTTCGTGCGCCGCATCTATCTTGATGTGGTGGGCCGCATCCCCACCACCCGCGAGGTGGACGAGTTCATTGGGGCCAAGGAAAAGGACAAGCGCGCGAAGCTCATCGACAAGCTGCTCGCCTCCGAAGGCTACGTGCAGCACTTCTTCAATTACTGGGCCGACGTCCTGCGCGCCCAGACTTCCGGTCCGCAAGCCGGCCAGATCACCGGTGCCGCCTACACCACCTTCCTCAAGCAAAGCCTGCGCGACAACAAGCCCTACGACAAGTTTGTGCAGGACATGGTCGCCGCCCAGGGCAAGGCCTGGGGCAACGGCGCGATTGGCTATTACATGCGCGACCGCGGCATGCCGCTGGACAATATGGCCAACACCGTGCGTGTCTTCCTCGGCACCCGCATCGAGTGCGCCCAATGCCACAACCACCCCTTCGACAAGTGGACGCAGATGCAGTTCTACAAGATGGCGTCCTTCACCTTTGGCGTGCAGACCCAGGACTACGAAAGCGGCACCCTCGGCGGCATGCGCGAGCTGATGCGCACCAAGGAAAAGGCGCGGATGGATGAGATCAAGATGCCCGACGCTCCCAAGCGCACCAAGCAGATGACGTCGGAGGAGTTTTCCGCCCTGGAGAAGAAGTACAAGGAAGAGGTGGCCGAAGCCAAGCACAAGCGCGCCGAAATCGGCGAGCAGATGCGTGCGAAGCAGCGCGGCATGCAGGACGCCACCCAGCAGATCCGTGATGCCAACCGCTACACCTCCGTCAGCTTCAACGACAACCGCAAGGCTTCCCTGCCTCACGATTACAAGTACGACGACGGCAAGCCCAATGCGAAAGTGGATGCCGGCACCATGATGGGCCACGAGTGCATCACCCAGCCAGGTGAAACACCCTTGGAAGCCTATGCCCGCTGGATGACTGGCAAGGACAACCCGCGCTTCACCACCGTCATCGCCAACCGCTTGTGGAAGCGTGCCTTCGGCCTCGCCCTCATCGAGCCGCTCGACGAGCTCATGGACAACACCGTGGCCGCCAACCCCGAATTGGAGAAGCGTTTGGAGAAGCTCATGCGCGACCTCAATTACGACATGAAGGCCTATCTGCGAGTTCTCTACAATACCTCCACGTATCAGCGTCAGGTCACTCGTGAAGAGGTGCCCGCCGGCGTCACCTACCATTTCACCGGCCCCGTTTTGCGCCGCATGTCTCCCGAACAGATGTGGGATTCCTTCGTCACCCTCATCAATCCCAATCCCGACATGCCCAATGTCGAATCCCGCGAATCCATGGCCCAGCGAGTGACCCAGGCCAAGAAAGTCGCCGATTCCGTGGACTCCCTTACTCCAGAGGAAATGCTCGCCGGCCTGGAGACCGCTTCCAAGAAGTTTGAAAAGACCATGGACCGGACCCGCGAGCTGCAGAAGGAATTCGCCTCCGCCCGCAAAGAGGCCAAGGAGCTGGAGAAGGAAGCCGACAAGATGACTGGCGCTGAGCGTGATGCCGCCTTGGCCAAGGCCCAGGAAGCGCGCGACAAATCCAAGGCCCTGAGCAAGGAACTCAACGGCTACCAGGCCGATGCGCGCAAGGCCGTGGTGGAAAACGTCATGATTCCCGGCCAGAAGCGCCTTTATCAGAAGGTCACCGGCAAGGCCTTCGAGCAGGCCATGCTCAAGACCGTGGACGGCGAAACCCCGAACTACGGTGGCGGTGGCGACATGATGATGATGGCCTCCACCAACGGCAAGGCGCAGAAGATCATGATCCCCGGCTACGACAAGGAGCAGAAGACCAAGGAGCAGCTTCAGGCCGACCGCGAAGAGCACCGCAAAGTGTGGACTGAGGAAGCTGCATACTATGGCATTCCCGCCAAACAGGTGAAGGACTACGTCAACTCCCGCGAGCAGCTCGCCCACCGCTGGCTGCGCTCCGCCGAACTGGAAAGCCCCGCCCCGCGTGGCCACCACCTGCGCGAGTTCGGCCAGAGCGACCGCGAAACCATCGAGAACTCCAACAGCGAAGCCAGCGTGCCCCAGGCCCTGGCCATGATGAACGGCGAGCTCATGCCCCAGATCACCGGCGCCTACAGCCAGCTCATGCTCACCATCCGCAAGGCCCAGTATCCCGATGACAAGATCGAGGCCGCCTACATGGCCATCCTCGCCCGCAAGCCCACCGCCAAGGAGAAAGAAGTCTGGCTCCAGGCCCAGGACAAGGGGCTCAGCGACATGGACGACCTCGTGTACGCCCTGCTCAACACCCAGCAGTTCATTTTCATCCAGTAGGCGCAAAGAGCAGGGCGCAGAGCGTCCGTGCCCACGGCCCGCCAAGGTTTTCAAAGCATTCAAACTAGTCAGCAACCCAACTCACCAGCCCTCTGCATCCCATGAGCCACGAACTCGCCTCCAACCTCCTTCGTCGCGGCGAAATCAGCCGCCGTGAATTCGCCGCCAAGACGGCTTCGTCCCTCCTCGGTGTGGGGCTTTTCGGCAGTTACATGTCCGGCACCGCTCGTGCGGCTTTCGAGGGCTCCTCGAAGCTCAAGCAGGTCGCCACCGCCAAGAACGTCATCTATCTGTACATGAGCGGCGGCCAGAGCCACCTGGACACCTGGGATCCGAAGGAAGGCGTGGAAACCGCCGGCCCCACCAAGCCGGTGAAGACCAGCGCCGACGGCGTGCGCATCTCCGAGTACCTGCCCATGATGGCCAAGCAGATGCATCATGCAGCGGTGATCAATTCGGTCACTTCCACCCAGGGCGCGCACGAGCAGGGCAACTACATCATGCACACCAGTTACGCCATGCGCGGCACCATCCGCCATCCCGCGATGGGCGCCTGGCTGAGCGTCATGCAGGGCGGCGGCAACAGCACCCTGCCTAACTATGTGTTTGTCGGCAACGACAGCCGCCACCCGGGCGCCGGCTTCTTCCCTGCCGTGCACAGCCCGCTGTACGTCAACAACCCGGACAACGGCCTCAAAAACATCAAGCGCCAGCCCGGCCTTACCGAAGAGAAGTTCCAGGCCCGCATGCATCTGGCCGATGAGCTGGATTCCGACTTCCGCTCCACCTTCCAGCACCGCAACGTCAAGGCGTACGCCGACATGTACGACCACGCCATGACCATGATGAAGTCCGAAGACCTCAAGGCCTTCGACCTCACCGAGGAGACCCCTCAGCTCCGCGCCGCCTACGGCAAGGAGCCCTTCGGTCAGGGCTGCCTCCTCGCCCGCCGTCTCGTCGAACGCGGCGTGCGCTTTGTGGAAGTCGCCCTCGGCGGCTGGGATACCCACCAGGCCAATTTCGTGCGCGTGCCCGAGCTTTGCGACACGCTCGACAAGGCCATGGCCACCCTCCTCCAGGACCTGAGCTCCCGCGGCCTGCTGGAAGACACCATGGTTGTGCTCACCTCCGAATTCGGCCGCACGCCCACCATCAACCAGAACGTGGGCCGTGACCATTATCCCAAGGCCTTCTCCGCAGTCCTGGCCGGCGGCGGCATCCGCGGCGGCCAGACCTATGGCAAGACCGACGCCGAAGGCCGCGAAGTGGCGGAAAACAAGGTGGAAGTGCCCGACATCAACGCCACCATGGCCTACGCCCTTGGCCTGCCGCTGGACCAGATCGTGTTCTCCCCCAGCAAGCGCCCCTTCACCATTGCCGACAAGGGCCAGCCCCTGACCAGCCTCTTTGCCTAACAGGATGTTGCAGTGTGAGTGACGAAAGGCGGGCAGCAATGCCCGCCTTTCTTTTTGCCCCATTCCAAGCATGCCCCGGCTTCAGACCACGGGCAGTTCGAAACTTCCCGGATGCGGTGCGGGCAGTCACGCACAAGGCTTTATCCCGGATCCCGCGTTTCAACGGGGAATAGCTTCGTCAAAGCCCGAGTCTCAGGCGGTCTGGCGGCGGTGGGCCTGTATTGAAAAATACCGAGCCCACCGCCGCCAGACCGCATCAGGCCGGGATTTAGCGAAGATAGCCCCGTTCAAACGCGAGATTCGGGTTTATACCAACTTCAGTTGAAATGGGGTAAATCGGCCTTGCCGGACCGTCGTAGAACGACCGTCCCGGTCGTACACTGGTCGTACGAGCTTCCAGCTCGTTTCCGGGACTGCAGATTCAAAAATATCGTAAAGCTCTCCATGAGCGCAGGCTGTTTCGCAGCACGCTCGGCGGGCTGGAAGCCCCGCCGCACCAGTGTACGACCGGGACGGTCGTTCTACGCTTGGACGCTTCGCGAGGCTTTCTACCCATCCTCAACTGCGGTTGGTATTATTTCACCACTTCCACCACCACCTCGGCGGTGCTGTTCATCTCGCCAATGACCTTGGCATTCTTGCCGCACTTTAATGCGGCATCGGCCTGGTCGGGACGAACGATGGCGACCCAGCCGAGGCCCATGTTGAAGGTGTCGATGGCATCGCGCTGGTCGGCGTGCTGGAGCACCTTTTGCACGACATCGTTCTGCCAGTACGGGATCTGCAAGGAGCAGCCGAGACCGCGCTTCAGGAACATCCGGCCGAGGTTTTCCGGCAGGCCGCCGCCGGTGATGTGGGCCATGGCCTTGGGCTTGATGCCTGCAGCTTTGAGGGCGGCGGTTTCCTCGTGATACAGCAGCGTGGGCAGCAGCAGGGTGCGCATTTCGTCCTCGCTGAACTTCAGATTTTCCTTCTCGATGATGCGGCGCACGAGGCTGAAGCCGTTGGCGTGGAAACCGGCGCTGGGCCAGGCGACCAGGACGTCGCCAGCGGCGATGGTGCCGGGATCAAGGAGGTCTTCCTTTTCACAGGCACCAATGGCGAAGCCGCTAAGCTCCACCATGCCCTCAGGCACCATGCCGGGCATTTCGGCCGTTTCACCGCCTGCGAGGATGCAGTTGCAGGCCTCCAGGTACTCGGTCATGCCGGCGATGATGCGGGTGATCTGCTGCTTTTGGATCTTGGGGATGCCCACGTAATCCAGGAACATGATGGGATCGGCGCCGGTGGTGAGCACGTCATTGACGTTCATGGCCACGAGGTCCTTGCCGGCGGCTTCCAACTGGTCGTGCTTGAGCAGCAGCTCGATCTTGGTGCCGACGCCGTCGCAGCCCGTAAGGATGATGGGATGCTTGTAGCCGCTGAGGTCATAGGCGGCGGCGAACAGGCCGAAGGGGTTCGCAAGCTTGCGGCGCTGCTGGGTGCGCTTCACGAGCACGCCAATGTCATCGACGAGGGAGGCGGCTTCGTGGATATCGACGCCAGCTTGTTTGTAGGTGTGGGCAGCCATGGGGGGAACGCGCAGAATGGCGCGGGGAAAGCCGAGTGCAAGCGTAGGCTTGCACCAGAGCGCCCAGCGGAGAAGATCACGGCATGTTTGAATCCAAGCACCGCAGGCTCGCCAGCAAATCCACCTTTGCCAGCCGGCTGCTCTTCTGCTTCACGTTTGCCCTGGGGGTGATGGTGGTGGCGCTGGGCATCGGCGTGCTGGGCTATCACCAGCTCGGCGGCCTGCCGTGGGTGGATTCGCTGCTGAATGCCTCGATGATCCTGGGCGGCATGGGGCCGGTGGACCCGATGAAAACGGACGGGGCAAAGGTTTTTGCCTCGCTGTACGCCCTTTTCAGCGGCGTGGTGTTTATCGGCGCGATGGCCATCCTGCTGGCACCGGTGGTGCACCGGGCGCTGCACATCTTCAACCTGGACGAAAAGGACCTCGACGACGAAGGCGACAAGAAGTAACGGGGGCAACCATGAGCACTCCGCAACGCGTCGTCATCCTTGGAGCCAGCAACAAGCCGGAGCGCTACTCAAACCGGGCGATGAAGGACCTGCTCAAGGCGGGTCATGAGGTGGTGCTGGTGAACCGCGGCATCCAGGAGATCGACGGCATGCCCGTGCACCAGAGCCTCGCAGACATCACCGGCGAAGTGGACACGCTAACAATGTACGTGAACCGCGACATCTCGACACTGGAGGCCGACAAGATTGTGGCCTTGAAGCCGAAACGCGCGATCTTTTCCCCCGGCACGGAGAACGCACCGTTGCAGGAACGGTTGAAGGCGGCAGGCGTGGAAACGCTGGAAGCCTGCCCGTTGGTGATGCTGAGGACGGGGGAGTTTTAGGCTCGTTGCACGTAATCCACAATGAGGGCCATCGCGGTTTTCGCGTTCTCCGCTAAATCAAAAATGGCACGCAGCGGCATCGCAAAACCTTTCAGCACGCGACAGTGTATCACACCTTCGTGGCGCTTTTCATGGAGAACAAACTTGCCGGCAGATCCTAGCAGGTACTGCTCCACACTGCATTCGATAGGGTCCACCAGCCAGTATTCTTCCACGCCATGCTCAGCGTAGTCGCGCATCTTGATCCCACGATCAATTTCCTCGGTGCACGGTGAGAGGACTTCGATCACGAAGTCGGCTGCCGGCAGCAGTCGCTGGTCTTTTTTGAAGGTCCGGGCCTTTTCCTCGCGGAAGAACATCAGGTCGGGATCATAGTCATTGCAGGCGAGCGACATCTTCACTTTGCCCAGTGCCTGCCAGCCCTTCACATAGTTTGGAACATAGGCGGCAACAAGACAACCCAGCGCGCCCATCGTGGCCATGTGGGGGCCGGCCGGAGGAGATTTCAGCACGACCTTTCCATTGATGAACTCGGATTTAAGGACGGGCTTGTCTTCCTCATGGAACCGCTGACGGCGCTGTGTTTCCTCTGCCATGGCGCGCACAAGCCGGTCCGCGATCAACGGCATCGCCGGTGATTCCAGGATGACATTTGATCGCATCTTCCTCGGTGACGGTCATGATCGTAAACGTGCTTGGACAGACTGCCGTTGTCAAAGTCCCCTCAGGGCCGCAGCCATCACCTCCGCCGTGCGCGCGATGTCATCGGGGCTGTGGGCGAGGGAGATGAAGCCGGTCTCGTACTGCGAAGGGGCGATGTACACACCATTGTCGAGGCAGGAATGGAAGAACTTGCGGAAGGCGGGGATGTCGCTGGTCTTCGCATCGGTGAGGCTGTGCACCGGCTTGTCGGTGAAGAAGAGGCAGAACATGCTGCCCTTGCGGTACCACTGGTAATTGCGGCCGGTGGCTTTGAGCGCGTCGAGCACGGCGTCTTCCATGAGCTGGCCGAGCTTTTCCAGCACGGCGTAGCCGTTCTGCTTGTCCATCTCGCGGAGCTGGGCAAGGCCGGCGGCCATGGCGAGAGGATTGCCGCTGAGGGTGCCGGCCTGGTACACGGGGCCATCAGGGGCGAGCATGTCCATGATGTCCGCACGACCGCCGAAGGCGCCCACGGGCAGGCCGCCGCCGATGACCTTGCCCATGGCGGTGAGGTCGGGCGTAAGGCCTTCGATCTCCTGCACGCCGCCCTTGGCAAGTCGGAAGCCGGTCATCACTTCGTCGAAAATGAGCAGCGCGCCGTGCTTCTTGGAGATGTCGCGCAGGGTTTGCAAGTAGCCCGGCTTCGGCAGGATGAGGCCGGCATTGGCAGGGTAGCTTTCGACGATGATGGCGGCAATTTCATGGCCGCGCTGCTCGAACAGTTCCTCCAGAGCGGCCACATCGTTGTACGGCAGCACGCTGGTGAGCCCGGCATAGCTGCCGGGAATACCCGCGCTGTCGGGCTTGCCATTGGTGAGTGCGCCGCTGCCTGCAGCCACGAGCAAGGCGTCCACATGACCGTGGTAGCAGCCATCGAACTTGACAATGCGGTCGCGCCCAGTGAAGCCACGGGCCAGGCGAATGCAGCTCATCGTGGCCTCGGTGCCGCTGTTGCACAGGCGCACCTTTTCCACGCTTGGCACCCATTCACACACCAGCTTGGCCATCTCCACCTCATATGGGTTCGGGATGCCGAAGCTGACACCGTCCTTGGCCGCATTGTGGATGGCTTCGATCACTGCCACGGGGGCATGCCCCAGGATGGCCGGCCCCCAGGTGCCCACGTAGTCGATGAGGTCCTTGCCATCGACATCCCAGATGCGCGCGCCCTTGGCCCGGCGGACAAAGAACGGATCGCCGCCCACGCTGCGAAACGCGCGAACAGGCGAGTTCACGCCCCCGGGGATGTATTGCTTGGCGGCGGCGAAGAGCTTGGCGGAAAGAGGGCCTTGGGGCATGGGGAAGAAGGGTGGAAACGGAATAATGACGTGAATTCAACTGTACGCATCTATAATGCGTGCCGATTCGATTAAGCGTTCCGCCTTCCTGCCATGCCTTTCACTTACAATGAGCTGACGCTCCGCACCTTCCTCATGGTGGCCCTGGCGCTGGTCAATGGCTGCGCGATGAGGCCCAGCAAAGAACATGTCGTTGCAGGGATTTCACCCGACGGCCGGATTGGGATCACCATCCCAGTACTCGATCTGGAGCATCCACGGAACCTTTCATCTTGGAATCAACTGGTAGAGGTAAACGGCGGCAGGGTCATCGCCGACCTCGATACAGGTCCATGGGAGGCAATGACCCATTCCAATCACGGCGGTTGGGGGGCCACCTGGAGCCCAGACGGCTCGCTATTGCTCTTATGCATCTCAGGCAAGTGGACATCCAATGCCAACACCCTGGTCAAACTAAAAAATGGCAAAGTGCTGTGGCAAAAGAACATCAGCCCAGACTGTCAAAAAGAGATTCTGACAAGGACACAATCGGCTGATCCCGTGGGATATGCCAAAAAAAGAAAAGCACCCGACGGTAGTCTCACGGCCTACCCCGAGGGATTTGCTATTGATGTTGGAATCGCCGATGGGGACACACCCCTCAATCTTCCTCTCAAGATCCGTGTGGATCTTATATCAGACCCAAAAGCAGCAACATATGGCCCCGAATACAAGGCTATAGAATCCTGGCTGAATGCCGAACTGGACGAAAATGGAAAACTCGCCTTTGGTGAATTTCACCTCGGTCGCCGCCCCGACCTTCGAGCGGGATGGGCCAGTTGACCAGTGAGCCTCAGAGGATCGTTGCGGCGTGCGAAGTGCGCAGCTAAAATGCCTTCACCCCTTCCCCACATGAACTTCCGCCTGCTCACGACCCTCGCGCTTGCAAGCACGCTTCTGGCAGCCGCCTCCCGCGCTGCGGAACCCATCAAGTACCATCTCTGCGACTGCCATCTGCATCTCGCCGATTTCCTGCAGCATACCGACGGAGCCAAAGCGGCGCTGGCAGCGATGGATGCGGCAGGCATTGACGACACGATGGTATGCGGCATGCCGCTGGTGAAGGAGTGGTCGCCCTCGGCGCAGATCCAGCCTCAGTATTATCTGGACGATGACTCGCGCTGCTACTGGTACTCCGCCACCGACGTGCTGGTGGAACGTGAGGTAAGCGGCCTGCCGGCGGACCAGCGCAAGCGGTTTCACCCGTTCATCTGCGGCATCAATGCGGCGGACAAGAACGCGGTGGAGCATGTGCGGCGCATGCTGGAATGGTACCCGGGCTTCTGGCAGGGCATCGGCGAAATCATGACGCGGCACGATGACCTCACCGCACTGACCTATGGCGATGTGGCGCATGCGGACTCCCCTTCCCTGGACCCAATCTACAAGCTGGCGGCGGAGCATGACCTGCCGGTGTCAGTACACTGTGATATCAGCTCGGTGTGGCGGCGCGAGCCGATCTACCTGCCGGAGATCGAAAACGCGGTGCACGCGCATCCGGAGACACGGTTCATCTGGTGCCACGCCGGCATCAGTCGGCGCATCGAAGTGCCGACGCTGACCAAGGAGCTGCGCCGGATGTTGAAGACCTACCCCAACCTGTGGATCGACATCGCCTGGGTGGTATTCGAAGACTACATCGACAAGGGCGGCAAGGTGGATGCGGACTGGACGGCGATGCTGGAGGAATTCCCGGACCGTTTCATCATCGGCTCGGACAAGGTGGGCCACTTCGCCACCTACCCGCAGGAGATGCAGAAGTACTATGCGCTGCTCGACACGCTGAAGCCAGAGACAGCGCGAAAGGTGGGGCATGACAACTTCCTCTCCGTGCTGCCGAAGCCGCAGAAGTGAGCAAATCACTCTCCTGCCCTACCGGCTTCCTTCATCACCAGCTCGCGAAAGGCCTTCACATGAGGCAACTCGTAGCGGCCCTTGCGTTGCAGAAGAAAGACTTCTTCATGGCCGAAAAGAGAAGTCACATCGCGCAGGCTTAGCTCCGGCTCACCAGGAGCTGGCCTGGGCAGCTTCACGGAGGCTGCACTCGTGCCGATGGAGATGCCGAAGCCGATGCTGACATAGCTGAGCAGCAGGGCGCGGTTCGTGGCGGTCATGGTCACCTTCATTCGGTCCGCAAGGCCGGCTTCGGTGAACACATGGCGGATCTGCCGATAGGAGCTGGAGTCTTCATCGCTGAGCACCAATGGATGACGGACCAGGTCGATGAGCTTGAGCCTGCGGGCAGTGGCGAGAGGATGATCACTGGGCGTGAAAAGATGAAACGGGTATTTCGCCAGCGGCCAGCTCTGGAACTGCGGCAGTGGATCATCGCCCTTGGCGATGCCGATCACGGCCAGGTCCGCCGCCTCGCTTTCCAACACCTGGCGGGCGGCGAATGAGGGACGGTCCAGCAAGGTGAGCTTCACTTCTGGATGCTGCCGGCGGTAGGTGATGACAGGCCGTCGCAACGCACCCGAAAGCATGGGCGCGGGGGCGACCACGGTGAGCGTGCGCGGGGTGCTGCGATAGCGCTCGCGAAAGATCTCACGCAAAGAATCAAAGCTCTCGACTAACGGGGCCGCGAGATCGACGAGCATGCGCCCGTCCACGGTAAGCGAGACCTGGGCGCCCTTCACGGCGACAAGCTGCACACCATATTCATCCTCCAAAGCGCGCACCTGCTGCCACACGGAAGGCACGGCCAGGCCCAGGGCGGCGGCAGTCGAAGCAAAGCCGCCATGACGCGCCAGTTCCACCAGGGCGCGGATCTGGCGGAAGCGCACTTCCTTGAAGTAGCGTCGTGGTGCAGGAGCAGCGGACTTGGCCTTCATTAGTCCTAGACGAATGCTTGTTAGGAAGATTGTCAAACGACAGACACAAGAAAACGGCGGCTGGAAAGTATGTGGTCAGCGCATGAACACCGAAAACCTCACCTTCAACCGCCGTCATTTCCTCCGAACCGGAGGGCAGTCCTTGCTGGCGCCGTTTGTCATCACCGCCGCCGGCTCGCTGCGGGCCCAGCAAAAAGCGGATTCGGCCGAGACCATCAAAATCGGCCTCATCGGCTGCGGCGGCCGGGGCTCAGGCGCTGCCAACCAGGCGCTGAGCGCCTATGACAAGAACTCCAAGCTCGTGGCGATTGCGGATGTGCAGGACACGCAGATCGACAAGGCACTGGCGAACCTTTCCACCATTCATGGAGACCGGGTGGCCGTGACGCCCGAGAAGCGCTTCACCGGGCTCGATGGCTTCAAGAAGCTGCTGGCCACGGATGTGGATGTGGTGATCCTGGCCACGCCACCCGGCTTCCGCCCCATGCATCTGACGGCGGCGGTGGAGGCGGGCAAGCACATCTTCTGCGAGAAGCCCATGGCCGTGGACCCCGCGGGCTATCACGTGGCGATGGCCGCCGTGGCCAAGGCCAAGGACAAGAAGCTGAACTTGGTGGCAGGCTACTGCTGGCGCTATGACATCGCACGGCAGGAGGCCTTCAAGCGGCTGCTGGAGGGCGACATTGGAGAGGTGGTGGCCAGTTCACACACCTATCACACCGGGCCGGTGAAGCCGATGCCGAAGGCGGACACACGGCCTGCGGGAACGGCGGATGTCGAGTGGCAGGTGCGCAACTGGTACAACTTCTCCTGGCTGGGCGGCGACGGCCTGGTGGAGCAGGCTGTGCATAGCATCGACAAGCTGTGCTGGGGCCAGAAGGACCTGCCGCCGCTGGCAGCCGTGGGCGTAGGCGGCCGCCAAATTGCCGCGGAGGGCGGCAACATCTTTGACCACTTCCATGTGGCCTATGAATTCGCCAACGGCACCATGTGCCACATCGCCAGCCGGCAGATCCCGAACTGCTTTGGCGACAATTCCGATGTCTTCACCGGTACGCAGGGCAAGTTGCTCATCGGCAAGGTGGGAGGCGGTGACCCGCTCATCGACGGAGCGAAGCGCTGGCGCTGGAAAGGCCGCAAAAAGGACATGTACCAAGTGGAGCACGATGTCCTCTTCGAAGCCATCCGCCACGGCACTGTGGTGAACGACGGCGACCGCATGATGAACAGCACGATGGTGGCCATCCTGGGCCGCACCGCCGCCTATACGGGACGACGCATCACCTGGGATGAAATCACGAAGAGCACGCTGGATCTCGCGCCGGAGGAAACGCTGGGCTGGGGCGACAAATTCGAGCCCACACCGATGCCGATGCCGGGCGTGACGAAGTTCGTCTAGCGCTTACTCCCACTCGATGCTCGCCGGCGGCTTGGTGCTGATGTCGTACAGCACGCGGTTGATGCCCTTGACGCCGTTGAGGATCTTGTTGGAGGCGGCGCGAAGCACTTCATAAGGGAGCTCCACCCAGTCGGCGGTCATCGCGTCCTCACTAACAACCGCGCGCAGGGAAACGGCGGATTCGTAGCTGCGCTCGTCGCCCTTCACACCCACGGTTTTAACAGGCAGCAGGGCGGCATAGGCCTGCCACACACGGTCGTACTGGCCGCTGCGGCGCAGTTCCTTGATCCAGATGTCGTCGGCCTGGCGAACGATGGTGAGCCGCTCTTCCGTAATCTCGCCGGGCACGCGCACGGCCAGGCCTGGGCCTGGGAAAGGATGGCGCCATAGCGCATGATGAGGGATGCCCAGGCTGGCACCCAGGGCGCGCACTTCGTCTTTGAACAGCTCGGCGAGCGGCTCCAGCACCTTGCCTTCGGCCTTCAGCTCCATGATGCGGTCCACGCGGTTGTGATGCGTCTTGATCACGCTGGTGATCTTGCTGCCGCTGGTGGCGCTCTCAATCACGTCGGGATAGAGCGTGCCCTGAGCGAGCAGCTCGACATTGTCGGCCACGCCCCAGAAGACATCGACAAACAGGGTGCCGATGATGCGGCGCTTCTGCTCCGGATCAGTAACCCCCTTGAGCGCGGTGAGGAAGCGCTCGCTGGCATCGACGACTTCAATCGGCACGCCGACTTCTTCGAACTGCGTCTTCACCTGCTCGGTTTCGTTCAGGCGCATGAGGCCGTTGTCGATGTAGATGGCGCGCACCTTCACGCCGGCACGTTGCAGGAGCACGGCCAGCACGGTGCTGTCCACACCGCCGGAGACACCGCAGATGACTTCGCGGCTGCCAACATCGGCTTTGATCTGTTCGAGCATTTGAGCCTTGAAGGCCTGGATGTCGAATTTCGCGAGCTTCGCGCCGGTATGGGTGAGGAAGTTGCGCAGGATGGAGGTGCCCTCGTGCGAATGGGTCACCTCAGGATGGAACTGGATGCCGAAGCAGCGGTCGCTCCACTGCAGGGCCACCGGCACGGCATCTTCATTGGTGGCAATGACGCGGGTGCTGTCGGAAAGATTGGCGCAAGTATCGCTGTGGCTCATCCACACCTGGGATTCGTGCGAGACGCCCTTGAAGAGCGCGCAGTCGGCGGCGACGACGAGCTTGGCCGGGCCGTATTCGCGGGTCACACCCGGCTTCACCGTGCCACCGTGCTTGATGTTGAGAAGCTGCATGCCGTAGCACACGCCGAGCACCGGCACGCCAAAGGCCATGAGCCGTTGATAGTCCACATCCGGCGCATCAACGTCGGAGGTGCTGCGCGGGCCGCCGGAGAGAATGATGGCCCCTGGGGCGTTCAGTTCGCCCAGCCGCTCCGGCGGATAGAGATGCGCCATGAAACCGATCTCGCGCACGCGGCGGACGATGAGCTGGCTGTACTGGGAGCCATAATCAAGAACGGCAACTTCTCCGGGCGTGGGCTGGATCATGACGACGAAAAGGGGGTAAAAGGGGAAGGGAGCAGTGGAGCCCAGGAAGGCCTGGATGACAAACGACAAAATCCCGATTGTCGAAAAGCTGGAAGCGGGTTCCAGGCCGTTCGGGAGCCGATTCGTCGCAGCTGTCTGCGCCTGCTTTACTCCTTCATCCCATCGGCCGCGCCCCAAGGCTCAATGTTTTTGAGGCCCTTGATGGCCAGGGCCGAGTACACGCTGGGCATGTCGAAATGCTCCAGCACGTGTGGCAGCAGGGCCGCGTAGGGCCACTTTTGATCCTCATCAGCGATCAGATCGGCGTAGCTGGTGAGGGCGTTTTTGAGGGTGACCTGGCGGACTTGGGGACTGAGCAGCGCGGCGAAGGCGGCAGGGAGCGCGCCCCAGCCGCGAGCGGCGAGATGCACCTCCTCATGACCGGTGGACAGCAGCCAGTGGATCACGCGCAGCACATCGAAAGTGCGCTTGCCGACCAGCGGCCTGCCCAGCATGAGGCCGTGGGCGGCGTAAAAGTAATGGCTGCCGTAAGGTTGCAGGAAGGTGTTAGCCCCGCAGTTGTCGGGCTGGGAATCACCGATGCCGCGCACGTCGCAGGCGAAGAAGGCGGAATCGGGCTCAGCCTTGATGAGTTCGGCCACCAGCGGCTCATCGCGCAGCTCGGCGTCGGCGGAACGGTGGGAGACATAGAGCACGGCCCGTTTGCGGTTGCGGGGCGGGCGTGAGGTGAAAGACTCGGAATAAAGGCCGGTGACGATGACCTCGATATGCGGCTCAACCCGCACCGCGTAGTCGCAGTAGCTTTTGGCCGGGTAGCGGCGTGCGCCGACGCTGCGCAGGATGCGGTACTCCGGTGCCACCTTGACGGCGGCCGGGATGGCGAGCAGGTCCTGCGCGACGCGAGCGACATCCCTCGGTGCCCTGGTCTGAATCCGCTTGGACAGAGCCTCGGCTTTCTCGCGGGTAAAGCTCATCAGGGTGCGCGACTTCAGTTCGCTGACTTGCCCTTGTGGCGAGACCAGCAGATCAGCATCTTTTTCCAGGTTGAGAGCTGGCTCCTTTTCTTCCTTGGACACGCCGGTGACCTTGTTGAAGAACCGATACATGGCCTCGCGGTTGGGCTGGCTGTAGCCATGGGGATCGGGGCCGGTCTGGAGCTGAATGTTCTCTGGCTTGCCCAGCAGGGTGTAGAGATGCTTCAGGCGCTTGAAGGCCTCCTCACCGCCGCGCACATCGAAGAAGTCCTTCTCCTGGGTGAGCAGGATGACAGGGCGCGGGGCCATGGCGGCGATGAAGTCGGAATGATCGAGCCCAAGCTCAAGCACGCGCGGCGGGCACTGCTCGGTATCAGCGGGGAGCTCGTTCTCGGCATTGCGGCGGAAGGTGGTGACGAAGCAGGCGGGGGCCGCCATGGTCCAGCGGTCATCGAGCGCGGCGAGCCAGGTGGTCTGGGTGCCGCCGCCGCTGTTGCCGGTGACGCCGACATGCTTGGGATCAACTTCCGGCCGGGTGAGCAGATAGTCGAGGGCACGGATGCCGTCCCAGGCGAACCAGGAGCCGAGGAAATCGCCCACCAAGCACATGGAATTGCCCATCTGGATATGCTCGGAAACACTGCCGCCGTAGCGGGACTTCAGCCCGTCCGTCATGAACTGGAATCGCTCGCCCTGGCCCACCGGATCAATGATGAGGACGACATACCCTTGGCGCGCCAGGCCCTGGGCAAAGCTTTGGTAGGATTCCATCGCCTTGCCGTTAAGCGAGTGGCCGCACACGCCCACCACACCAGGCATGGGCTGCTTGCGGCCCTTGGGCACGTACAAGTTGCCGGTGACCATGTAGCCGGGGCGGCTTTCAAAGATGACCTTTTCAATGTGATACACATCGCGGTCGAGCGTGCCGGTGATGCGGGCGTTGAGCGGCGTCTTCTCCGGCATGGGGCCAAAGCATTCGCGGATCTCCTGGCGCACCGTGCTCACGTAGGCCTCGGCATCGGCGCGGGTTTTCATGGCGGAGCGCCACTCGTTACCCCGGCGCTCGGCATCAATCACCTGGGCAAGCAGCCATTCCTGCATCATCTGCGGGTAGCGGTTCAGGGGCGTTAGGGGGGCGGCAGGCTTCGCGGGGGTGGCCGCGAAGGAGAGGTCGGCAACGGACCAGGCGAGTGTTTGCAAACCGGTGGCACGCAAGAGAGAGCGGCGGTCGAGCGGACGGGCGAGAGGATTCATGATGGTTGTGCCTTGGGCTACTGTGGCGCGAGAGGTGATCTTGCAGGCCGGTGCGGAACGGATTGCGGAGGCAGCGTCGTTTGCAGAGGCCAAAAGTATTGCGTCCTCGGCTTCTTTAATACACAAAAGTGAGGCAACCCGGCTCCCCCTGCCCTCGCATGTACCCGCTGCCGCTCCAAGAACTGATCCAGCACTTCGAATCGCTTTCCGAAGGGGAGCGGCGCGATGGGTTGATTGACCTGGCGGAGGCAGCGGCACACCACGCGCCAAAGGCCGGTGAGACCTTTGACTTTGAGCAGGTGCGCAAGGATGCGGAATGCAGCGATGCGGTGGGCATTCACCTGCGCCGCGGCACCGGCGAAAAGCTGCACCTGGCCATATCCATGGGGCCGGAGGTGCAGACGCTGACACGGGCGATGGCCGCGCTTTTGTGCCGGGGGCTGGAGGGGAGCACGAAGGAGCAGGTGCTGCAGGTGCCGGAGGACTTTGTGCCCCGCGTCGTGGGGGCCGAACTGGTCCGCACCAGAAGTAGGACAGTGTATTACATTTTGAGACGCATCAAGGAGGCGGCCGCCCGGCTCTAGGCATCACTTGGCGGCAGCCGGCTCCACCACATCGCCACCGGTGGGGATCACCAGGCCCTTGCGCACCTGCTCGAACGAGGCGCCGTGGATGGAGGGCTGGATGAACAGACGCTGGCGGCGGCGCTTGAGGTTTTCCAGCACGATCTTGATCTCCTTCTCATCGACATCATCCATGAAGTCGGAGAACCAGTAGAGCGCATCGGCATTGCGGACGAGGTCGTTGACCAGCGCAGTCCAGGAATAGACGATGCCGTTGTAATCGACGAAGTAGGTGCCGGGGCGGCGGGCGAGCACCTGGTACACTTCATTGAAAGGGATGCGGTCCTTGGGATCGAATTTGATCTTCTTGATCTCCTCGGGCGTGGCATTGAAGGGGGCGGGGCCGTACCAGAGGCGCCAGAAACGCTCGAAGCTGGGGTTCTTGCACAGGTCCACCTTGTCATCCACGTGCTTGCCGCCCTGGGGCGGCATGAGGCCGCAGCCAAAGTAGCAGATGACGGGGCTGCCCTTGGCCACGCGGTCCACTTCTTTGACCACATCGGTGAGGTAGTCGGCCATGGAGCTGGAAACATCGAGGATGACGGCCAGGCGCTTGGCCTTGAGATCCTTGCCGAACATCATGATCGGCTGAAAGGTGACGCCCGACTTGCCACCCAGGCCGATGCCGCTGCCAAAGCCGCCGCCGGCCCCGGCGCTGCCAAAGCCGGTCATGGCCATCTTGCGGCTCACATCCGGCAGCGCGATGGAATTGAGGTCGGGCTCCGGCAGGACGATCTGGGAGGCCGTGCTGCTGCTGGCCACGCGCTGCATGGGGTTCTTGCGCACCCAGGGGGTGCGGCGCATGCGCACGGTTTCAGAAAGGGACTTTTCCGCTTCGGCCGCCTGCTGGGTGCCGCCACCAGGCAGGAAGTCGATGTGCTTCTCGCTGACGTTGCTAAACACAACAAGCGCGGCAACGATGATGATGACAAGGTGCACGCCGACGCTGAGAGCCAAAGAACGGCCACCAATGGCAATCCAGTATGCGAGGAGCTTTTCCTTGGGAGTGAGCACGGGCTCATCTTCCTTGTGGTGCTCCTCGGCTCCTGGCGGGCGGAGGATGTGGTGCTCTTCGGGCTTTTCCAGTTTGGCGGGCTTGTCCTCGATCTTGGTAGTCTTTGCCGCATCGGCGGCTGGGGCCTTGGGCTTTTCCGGCGTGGGTTCGCTCTTCGCAATGAAGGTGGCCTCAGATTCGGCGGGAGGGCTGGGCTTGGAAACCACCGGCGGTTCGGGCGCAGGCTCAGCCAACGGGACCTGGGCAACAACAACAGGCCCGGGTTCAGGCTCCGCTGGCGCCACGGGCCCGGGCTCGGGAGATGCGACGGGACGGGGTGTGGGCTTGACCTTGAGACGGAAGCGGGTGGCCTTGGGCGGCGGCTCAGAAGCGGCGGCCTGAGCCTCGACGACGGGCGGCTCGTCTGCGGCAGAAGGCTCATCCACAGGCACCGCAGGCTGCTGCCTTGCCTGGAGCCGGGCCTGCAGTTCACCCCGGTCCAGCACATCGGCATCATCCACCGTGGGGAGGAAGCTGAAGTCGTCTTCGGGCGGAGGGGCGGAGCTCATGAAAGGGCGGTTGGCTGTAGCAGAGACGGTCCAAACCGCCAAAACTTGGAGAGGAACGCCCGAAAGCAGCCCTACTTTCTCGGTGGTGGAATATCAGAGGCGGTACGGAAACCACGGGCAAGGGCGGGCTCCTCTGGCATGTAAGCAAAGTGCCGGCTGGTGAGGATTTCAGGACTGCTCTTGAGGGCGAAGTGGCCGCCGCGCAGCACGGGCACTTTCACGTCCGGCAGCTCGGGATGGGGGGCCCAGGTGGCCGTCCATTCCTGCACATTGCCCGCCATGTCCACCACGCCATAGGGGCTCACATCGGCGGGCAATGCATTGACCGGGGACCAGAGGTTGTAGCCATCCTGCTGGCCGCCCTTGCCATCCGGCACATAGTCATCGCCCAGATTGGCGGCGCCGGGCTTCGGTTCATTGCCCCAGGGGTAAAGGTTGCCATTGGCGCCCCGGGCTGCCTTTTCCCACTCCACCTCGGTGGGCAGGCGCTGGTGCCGCCACTTCGCAAAGGCGACGGCATCCCAGTAATCGACACGGCAGACGGGCGAATTGAGGGTGATGCGCTCGTTGTTAAAGAGCCCGTTGGTGGAGGCCGCGGCATAGTAGGCATCCCAGTTCTGCGGCACGTGGGTGGTCTTGGTTTCCGGTTGCACGGGATCATCGAAGACCTTGGGCGGAGTGGTCTTCAGGGCGGTGAGGAAATCGGCGTACTGGGCGATGGTGACCTCGTACTTGCTGATCCAGAAGGTCTTCAAAACAGTGGCCCCGGGGGCTTCCTTTTGATAGACGAAGGGGCCGGCGGGGATCTCCACCATCTCCAGGGGCAGCACCCTGTGGCTGCCCTGCAACCCCTTGCCTGTAAGGCCGCCCAGCCAGGCGACGAGAAGCAGCACCATGGCGGCAACGGCCCAGCCCAGCCACTGCAGGGAGGAGACCGGCGGATGGACCTCGGGGAGGTGCTCATCCTCCGCCCGGCGGATGAGGCTGCGCTCGCTCATGTCATTGCGGATGTCATCGAGCCGGGCATGCAGCCCCGCCCAGTCCAGCGGCTTTTCATCCAAGTCCTGCAGCAGGCCGCGCGCCTTGCCCTGGGTGGCAAAGGGGGCGACGAGGGCGAGCAGGGAGCGCACGTCCGCCATCTGGTCGGAAGGCGGATCGCCAAGCGGGCGGAAGACATTGACGATGCTGGCCTGGTTTTCCGCATCCACATAGACGTCGCGGGCGCTCAGGCGGCGATAGCCATAGCCCCGCTCGACAGCATAGCTCATGGCATCGGCAATGCGGAAGAGCACATCCACGAGCACACGTTCACCAAAGTGCTCGCCTGCCGCGGCGATCTGCTCAAAGGAGCGGCCAAGGGGCATCTCGCGGGTGTAGTACAGCAGGCCGCCCACTTCGCCGGCCTCGTAGAGCGGGGCGATGCGAGGATGGGAGATGGAGGCCTTCACCCGCTCACGCTCCTTGAAGGCCTTGACGACGGCCTCATTGCCCTGGAGGTGCGGCTTGAGCAGCACCAGCGCCACCGGGCGCTGCACGGTGTACTGGATGGCGTGATAGGTTTCCGCCTCGGCCTCGGTGTAGAGGCAGCTCATCACCTGGTAGTGGCCCAGCATGGTGCCGGGGGCCAGCACCGGCTGATCCTGACCCTGAGCGGGGTAATGCGGCGAAACAGCCGCCGCCGGCGGTGATGGGGGCGGCTCCACGGGAGCAGGCAGCGGCGCGCCCATGGTTTCATCCACCTTCACCAGAAAAGCCTCGCCGGTGGCGGTCACAGGCACCGGCACGGCGCCGGCAAGCTCCTGCTCGTAGCCGGTGAGATCGTAGCGCGTGGTATAAAGCACCCGCATCTGCGGCAGGCGCTGCCGGATCGCATCGCCGAGGTCGAAACCAAAGGTGCTGTTGTCCAGGATCACCTCAGTGACCAGCAGATCGATGGCGGGAGCTGCCTGGGCAAGGTCCACGGCCTCCTGGGCGGTGGTGGCTTCCATCACCTCATGCTCGCGGGCCTGCAACAGCACGGCCCGCGCGGCCCGCACCTGCGCGTCTCCATCCACCAGCAGAATCACCATTGTCGTAGGAGGAGGAAGAAGCTCAGTTGCGCAATCCCAGGGTGCCGGCGGCCAGGGCGGCGTGCAGAGGGCTGCCCGGCTCGTTGATGTGAGCCAGCGCGGCAGGGCTGGCGGTGGAACCCACCAGATGGTTGTTGTAGTACAGCTTTACGATGTAGCCGTAGTACACATGACGCCCGAGCTGGGCGATCTGGGTCTGGGTGAACTCCGGCATGTTGAAAGTGACGCTGAGGACCTCCGTGCCGCCACGAAAATCACCGGCGGTGTCGTAGGCGTAGCCGGGCTTGTCGGCCATGGTGAGGGCAAGGCCGTCATCATTGACCTTGTCATAAAAGAACACATCCGACGACACCTTGGCCGCATCGATATGCGCGCCCGGGGCAATGATGAGCGGGATTTTCAAGTCAAAACGCTCGCCACGCACAATGGCATTGTCGCGCACGATTTTGCAGGTCCCCAGGG
>OUNM010270656.1_pt1 | contig 21097 bp, 20 predicted proteins | sample 1769961 | NCBI WGS metagenome assembly OUNM01 (sample SAMEA3914820, study PRJEB12502) | metagenome | biome: forest; material: soil | place: USA | collected 2012-03-12 | depth 0.3 m
CCCTCGCCGACCGCCTTCATCACCTTGAGGTTGATGCCGAGCAGGTCGTCGCGGCTCATGCCCGGCTTGCGGGCGACACCGGCGGTGACGATGATGACGTCGGCGCCGGCGATGTCCTTGTAATCATTGGACCCGGTGATCTTCGCGTCGAAGCCTTCGATCGGACCGCACTGGCTGAGATCGAGCGCCTTGCCCTGCGACACGCCTTCGACCACGTCGAACAGGACGATGTCGCCAAGCTCCTTCTGGGCGGCGAGGTGGGCGAGCGTGCCGCCGATATTGCCGGCGCCGATCAGCGCGATCTTCTTGCGGGCCATGAGCACTCCTAAGCGCGAATGAGCGCGCGCAGGGGCGCGCGGGAACGCAGGCCGCTTAGGCGTTTGGTCGTCCCGTGGCAACCGCTAAACGGGATCGATTGACATCTCTTATCGCAATTCATTCGCAGGTGCAATAGTAAGGGTTCGCAGGCGTTGCACCTTATCTTAAGCGCATCGCGATATCGCGCCCGGATGGATCAACGGGGCGGCCAGACGATCATCGCCATCGACCTCACGCGCTTCGCCTGCGCGCTGCTGGTCGTCGCCTATCATTTCGGGGCCGCTTTCTGGCTGTCGCCCAGCCCGCATGGCCGGGTGCTGCTCGCCGGAGTCGATGGCGGGTTCGGCGGATCGCCACTGGCGCGGGTCGGCTGGATCGGGGTCGAACTGTTCTTCGTGATCTCGGGGATCGTCATCGCGCGCTCGGCGGCGGGGAGCAGCCGCCCGGCGTTCCTGCGCAAGCGCGTGCTGCGGTTGGCGCCGGCGGCCTGGATCTGCGCGTCGATCACCGCGCTGGCGCTGGTCGCTGGCGGTGTCGGCGGCGTGCTCGGCGACTGGTGGCGGTCGATGACCTTCTGGCCGCTCCCACCGCAGATCGACGGCTCCTATTGGACGCTGGGGATCGAGATCGCCTTTTACGGCCTGGTCGCCGCCACCATGGGCGCGACCGGCAATACCCGGCGGATCGAGCGGGCCGCGATTGTGCTCGGGTTGGCAAGCACCGCCTTCTGGGCCTGGTGCCTGGTCGCGGGGCCGGCTGTCGCCGCGGTGCCGGTGATGCGCTGGGCGCAGCTCGCCTTGCTCCCGCATGGCTGCCTGTTCGCGATCGGCGTGCTGATCGCCGCGGAGCGGATGACGCCGGCGCGGCTGGCGTTTGGTGCCCTGTTCACGCTGACCGCCTGTGTCGAGATCGTCCAGCATGTCATGGAGCGGAGCGCGGGCGGGGTGCCGGGCTCGATGCCGCTCGCGCTCGGCCTGTTCCTCGGCGGGCTGGGCGTGCTGCTCGTGGCAGGGCGATTGCAGCCGATGCTCGTGCGCGCGATCGATCCGGGTGCCGCGCGGACGATCGGCCTGATGACCTATCCGCTCTATCTGCTTCACCAGGATGCCGGGGCTGCCTTGCTCGGCGCGCTGATCCGCGCCGGCATGCCGATCCGGCTCGCGGTCGGCCTGTCGGTCGCGGCGATATTGATATTGGCCTGGCTGGTCGCGACGGCGCTGGAGCCGCTCGTCAGGCGCGCCTTGTCGAGCGCCCTGTCGAGCGTCTTGTCCCGCCGCGCCGCCACGCCCGAATCCGGTCCGAGCGGTCATATCGCGGTGATCGACCTGATCCGCTTCGCCTGCGCTGGCGGCGTGATGGCGTTCCATTTCACCACCGCTTTCCCGCTCTCACCCGGCGCGCCGGTGCGGCAGATCGACCCGGGCATATTGCTGCCAACGAGCCTGGCGAGCTGGACCTGGTTCGGCTGGGTCGGGGTCGAGATCTTCTTCGTCATCTCGGGCTATGTCATCGCGATGTCTGGCGCGCGCGACAGCCAGGCAGGCTTCGTCCGCCGCCGCGTGCTGCGGCTGGTGCCGGCTGCCTGGCTGTGCGCGAGCCTGACGGCGCTGGTGATGCTGGCGATCGGCGGCACGCCGGTCGCGGCGCTGGCCGGGCGCTGGCTCTCGGCGATCCTGTTCCTGCCCGCCGCGACGCCGATCGATGCCTCCTATTGGACGCTGCCGATCGAGGTTTGCTTCTACCTGCTGGTCGCCTGGTTCCTGCGCGCCGGCCGGGACGATTCGCGGCGGATCGAGCGGATCGGTATCGCGCTGGGCGCGGCGAGCATCGCTTATTGGCTGATCGCCTGGCGGATCGGCCTGAGCCCGCACGCCGCGCTCGAGAATCTGCTGCTCAACCTGTCGCTGCTGCCCTACGGCATCTTCTTCGCGCTCGGCATCCTGCTTTCCGCGATCCGCACGGCGGGTGCGACGCGCGCCAGGGTGGGAGCGGCATTGCTGCTGACGGCGCTGGGCTGCGGCGAGGTAGCCTTCCATGCCAGCTCGATGGCCGGGATCGGCGGGCTGCCGATCGATGCGGCCTGGCCGGTCGGGGCTTTCGCGATCGCCGTCGCGGCGATCGTGCTCGCCGACCGGCTGCAGGCGCCCTTGGTGCGCCATCTCGGTACCGCGCGGCTGATGACGATCGGCGCGATGACCTATCCGCTTTATCTCGTGCACCAGAATGTCGGCGCGGTGCTGATCGTCGGTGCGGTGCGCGCGGGCGTGCCGGCGTGGTGGGCGATCGCGGCGGCGGCGGCGGTGATGCTGGTGCTGGCCTGGGCGATCGCGGCGCGGGCCGAACCTCGGGTCCGCCGCTGGCTCGCCGCCAGGCTGCCGGCCGATCCCGGGCTGGCCTCCGGCGGCAAGAATGATAAGGCCGCCTACGGATTTTGACGGATGCGCGCGATGCAGGACCGGGTCGACCAGGGCATCTCACCTCCTGATGCGGGAACGCTGGTCGTCGGCGACGGCTATATCGATCTGCGCGGCTGGATCGGAGAGAATGCCCCGCACGGGCATCTGGCGTTCCAGCTGACCATCGGCCTCGACGGGCCGGTCGAATTGATCGGCGACGAGACAAGGCTGGTCGCCGACGCGGTGCTGATCGCGCCCAATACGCGGCACTGGATCGGCCCGATCGGGCGGCGCGTGCATTCCATCTATGCCGAACCGCAATTGCCCTGGGCCCGGCTGTTCGCCGCGCGGCTCGGCGACCGGCGCCTGATGGGCGGTGGCGCCGAGCTGCTCGCGCTGGCCGATCGGCCGGTCATCGCCGCCGGTGACGGCATGGCGTCACGCCTCCGCGCGCTGATCGAGAATGCCGCGCCGGATCAGGGACCGCGCGACTGGGCCAAGGCGTGGAACCTGTCGCCCAGCCGGTTCCGTGCCTTGTGCGTCGATCTGCTCGGCGCGCCGCCGGTGCGCTTGCGGCAATGGGCGCGGCTCAAGGAAGCGGCGCGGGCGCTGATGGCGGGGGCGGCGCCGGCGGAAGCGGCTGCGGTCGCGGGCTATGCTGACCAGGCGCATTTCACCCGCCAGTTACGGCGCTGGTTCGGTGTGTCTCCGGCGCGCGGCCTTGCCTCGCTCAGGCTCAGCGTCGAGCGATAACAGGCGTTTCGTTCAAGCCCGCGCTTCCGGCCCGCACTAGAATGACGGGCAAGGAGAGTGTCGATGACCCAGCAAATCCTGTCCTCACCCGGCGGCTTCACGCCGGCCGCCGGCTGCCCCTGGCTGACGCCGTTGTACGACGGGCTGGTCAGGACGCTGACGCGCGAAAAGGCATGGCGCGACGCCCTGGTCGCGCAGATCGCACCGGCGGCTGACGACGTGATCGTCGACTTGGGCTGCGGGACGGCATCGATGCTGATCCGGCTGGCGGAGACGGGATCGGGTGCGTGCCTGATGGGCATGGATCCCGACCCGGCAATCCTGCGTCTCGCGTCGCGCAAGGCGGTCGCCGCCGGGGTTTCGCTACGGCTGCTCAACGGCTTCGGCCGCGATGCCGCCGGACTGTTCGGCGGCTGGGCCGTGACCAAGGTGCTGACCAGCCTGGTGCTGCACCAGGTGCCGCTGGCCGAGAAACGGGCGATGCTCGCCGCCGCATTCGACCTGCTCCTGCCGGGCGGGGAATTGCACATCGCCGATTATGGCCGCCAGGCCAGCCCGGCGATGCGGCTCGCCTTCCGCCTGACGGTGCAGATGGTCGACGGGATCGCCGATACCGGGCCGCAGGCGGACGGCATCCTGCCCGAACTGATCGCCGAAGCCGGCTTCGGGCAGGTCATCGAGACGCGCGCATTCGATACGCCGACCGGCACCATTCGCCTGTATCGGGCCGTGCGACCCTAGGGCTGGCTATTTCGCGGAGTAGATGCCCGCGCCCGATTGCGCCTCGGACGCGCCATGCCCTTGCGAGAGATATTCGTCCGATCGCATTTCCTCGAGCCGGCTGACCGTGCGCTCGAACTCGAACCGGCCGTCGCCTTTCTCGTAGAGCTCGGCGGGCTCGGCATCGGCGGCGGCGAGCAATTTGACCTTGTGCTCGTACAGCGCGTCGATCAGCGACACGAAGCGCGCCGCCTCGTTGCGATTCTCAGGCCCGAGCCTGGGAATGCCGACCAGGATCACGGTGTGATAGCGCCGCGCGATCGCCAGATAATCGGCCGATCCGCGCGCCTCGCCGCACAATTTCTTGAAGCTGAACACCGCGACGCCTTTCAACGCCTTGGGCACATGCAGCGAGCGCCCGCCCTGGACCGGGATATCCTCGCTCGGCACGTGCGCGGCATCCTCGGGGGGATAATCGGTCAGCCGGAAGAAAGCGGCGGACAGGTCCTGCGTCGCCTCGGGGCCGTTGGGGACCAGCCAGGTCTCCTGCTGGCCGAGCCGGTCGCGGCGATAATCGACCGGGCCGTTCAGGGACAATATGTCGAGCCGCTCGCCGATCAGCGCGATGAACGGCAGGAAATGCTCGCGGTTGAGGCCGTTCTTGTAGAGGTCCTGCGGCGGGCGGTTGGACGTGGTGACGACGGTCACGCCCGCCTCGATCAACGCGGTAAACAGCCGCGACAGGATCATCGCGTCGGGCGAGTTGGTCACCATCATCTCGTCGAACGCGAGCAGCCGCGCTTCCTCGGCGAGCGCGGTGGCGACGGGGACGATCGGGTCGCCCTGTTCCTTGCGGCGCTCGACGGCGATGCGCGCATGCACTTCGAGCATGAACTCGGCGAAATGGACGCGGCGTTTGCGGTTGATCGCGAGACAGCCGAAGAACAGGTCCATCAGCATCGATTTGCCGCGCCCGACATCGCCCCACATATAGATGCCGCGCGGGCTCTCGGGCTTGCGGCCGAGCGCGCGCCACAGCACCGAGCCCTTCCTGGGCTGGGCTTCCAGCTCGTGCTGCAACCGGTCGAGCCGCTCTGCGGCGGCGCGCTGGTCGGGATCGGCGCGCAATTCGCCGGCGGCGATCAGCGCTTCGTATTGTTGGAGGACGCTCGTTACCGTCACCCTCACCCTACCCACGTCGCTACGCGACGCGGGCCCCTTCCTTCTCCCATCGGGAGAGGGAAGGGGCGGCGCAGCCGCGGAAGGGTGAGGGTGACCAGCGCTGGATCGTCGATCACTGCGCGCCCGTCCAACCTGGCGGCGGGCTCGATTTACGCAGCGTGCCCGTGAAGCTCGCGATCGTCGGCAGCCCTTCCTGCACGATCAGCCCGCGCAGGAACAGCATCCGGCTGGTCTCGCGCAGCAATTCGATATGCGCCTCGAGCGGCTCGCCGATCATCCCGCCGCCGATGAACTGCGCCGACAGATCGAGCGTCACCGCGCCGCCCGCCGACAGGCAGCCGAACGCGCGGCTCGCGGCGAACAGGGACACGTCCATGAAGCCGAGCAAGGCGCCGCCATGGACATTGTCGCGCATGTTCGAATGGTCGTGGCGCGGCATCATCCGCACCCGCGCCTTGCCATGCTCGAGCTTCACCTGGAGCGGTTCGAGGAAGGCGTTGAACCGCGTCGGATCGCGGAACTGCCAGCGTTTCCACCCCGGTGCGTCGGGGTCGTCGTCGTAATTGAACAGGGGCTGCGGCGTCTCGGTCACGTGGGCGTCAGACGATCCGCTCGGCTTCCATCTTCTTGATCTCGGCGATCGCCTTGGCCGGGTTGAGGCCCTTGGGACAGGCATTCGCGCAATTCATGATCGTGTGGCAGCGATAGAGGCGGAACGGATCCTCGAGCTGGTCGAGCCGCTCGCCGGTCATCTCGTCGCGGCTGTCGGCGAGCCAGCGATAGGCCTGGAGCAGGATCGCCGGGCCGAGGAACTTGTCGCTGTTCCACCAATAGCTCGGGCACGAGGTCGAGCAGCAGGCGCACAGGATGCATTCATAGAGGCCGTCGAGCTTCTCGCGATCCTCAGGGCTCTGCAGCCGCTCCTTGCCCGGATTGGGCGTGACGGTCTGGAGCCACGGCTTGATCGAGGCATATTGCGCATAGAAATGCGTGAAATCGGGGACGAGGTCCTTGATGACTTCCATGTGCGGCAAGGGCGTGATCGTGATCTCGCCGCTGAGGTCCTCGATCGCGGTGGTGCAGGCGAGGCCGTTCTTGCCATTGAGGTTCATCGAGCACGACCCGCAAATCCCTTCACGGCACGAGCGGCGGAAGGTCAGCGAGGCGTCCTGCTCGGACTTTGCCTTGATCAGCGCGTCGAGCACCATCGGCCCGCATTTGTCGAGGTCGATCTCGAACGTGTCGTAGCGGGGGTTCTCGCCGCTATCGGGATCGTAGCGATAGATCTTGAACTTGCGCACCTTGGTCGCGTCGTCGGCCGCCTTGTGGACCGTGCCGTTCTTCCTGATCTTGCTGTTCTTGGGCAGGCGGAATTCGGCCATCGCTCGTGCGTCCCCGTGGATTGCTGCGGGTGCGGCTATGCCTTTCGCCGGAGGAGCGCAACCCCCAAGGAGCCCACATCAGCCGGCGCCGCACCACTTTGCCTGCACCTTGGCGTCACGCAGCCCGTTGTCGAAATAATAGTCGAGCAGCAGGTCGGCATTGGCCGCGTCCGTGGGGCCAATCAGCAATGGCGCGGCGTCGCGGCGCCAGCCGGCGATGCACGCCGCCTTGGGCGCCTTGCCTTGCGCGCAATCGATCAGATGATCGAAGGCGAGGCGATAGGTCAGGAATTGCGCGCGGCTGAGGCTGGGGCCGTGGCCGGGGATCAAGGTGACGAACGGTATTGTTGCCAACTGGTCGAGCGCCTTGCGCCAACCCTGCGCGCAGGCGGTGTCGAAGAAGGGCGCGGGGATGACGACGAGGTCGCCGGCAACCAGGGTGCGGCTGGTCGGATCGTAGAGATAGGTGTCGCCGGCGGTCGCCGCGTTCTTCGCCAGGCCGAGTCGAAGCGGGCGCGGCGCGAACGGAATCGCCATCGGCCCGGTCACCGGATGGTCGGGGATCATGTCGGCGCGGTCCGAGATCGCGTCGACCCCGAGCCGCGTCTCGGCCTTGTCGGCATCGGACACTTTCGGATCGTCGAGCCGCGCCTTGCCGCGGACCAGCGACTTGGCGAGGAAATCGCCGAGCGCACCGACCACGGCGTTGCTGGTATAGAGCGCCGCCTCGGGGAAGACCGCGCGGAGCTCCTGGTTGCCGCCCGAATGATCGAGGTGCCAATGCGTGTTGACGATCGCGACGATCGGCTTGTCGCGTGCCCGGGCATAATCGAGGATCGCCGCCTGCTGCTGCTTGTGCCGCCCGGTATCGACCACGACCAGTCCGCGCGCATCCTCGAAGATCACGGTGTTGCCGTCGGGATTGCGCTCGGGGTCAAACTGGCCGGGGATCAGCTTGACCGGAAAGGGCGCGCTCGCGGCGGTCAGCAGCAAGGCGGCGAGGCAAAGCAGGCGCATAAGGGGACCCTCCTGCGGTGTACGATCCCGCTAAGTCACCTCAAGGTCAATCCCGATTGGCGAGCACCGCGTCGAGCAGGCCGGGGAAGCGCCGGTCGAACTCGACACGGCGCAAGGTGTTGATCATCTCGCGCCCGGCCTGCTCGCTGTGAATCAGCCCGGCGGCGCGCAGCATCTTGAGGTGGTTGGACAGCGTGCTCTTGGGGATGCCGTCGCACGGCGCGGCGTTGGAGCAGCTCAGCCCTTCCATCTCGGAGAGCCGCGCGACCATGCCGATCCGCGTGCTGTCGGCCAGCGCATGCAGCGCGAGGTCGAGCGGCACGTCGTCGAGCCGGGGGTGGGTAAAGCGGGCCATGGGCGGAATATAGGAAAGGTTCGTGAGTTTAATAGTTCGGGAATATTGAACTATAGTACCGACCCTCCCAGATAGCGCCAGCCGGCAGCGCACGACGTCGTGATCGCGGGCAGGATTTTTCGGAGAAAGCACATGTCCCTTCAGGGCAAAAAGGCATTGGTCACCGGCGGTTCGCGCGGCATCGGCTCGGCGATCGCGAAGCGGCTGGCGGCCGAGGGCGCCGACGTCGCGATCACTTATGCCGGCAACAAGGAAGCCGCCGACGCCACCGTCGCGATCATCGAACAGGCCGGCGGCAAGGCGCTGGCGATCCAGGCCAATGCCGCCGACGACGCCTCGCAGCGTGCCGGCGTCGAGGCCGCGGCCCAGGCGCTGGGCGGGATCGACATCCTGGTCCACAATGCCGGCATCGCCGAGTTCGGCGGGGTCGAGCAGGACGAGGGCGATTCGTTCGAACGCCAGTTCGCGACCAATGTTCGCGGGCTCGACACCGGCACCCGCGCGGCGCTGCCGCATCTGCCCGACGGCGCGCGGATCATCCTGATCGGCTCGATCGCCGGAGAGCGGGCGCCGTTCCCCGGCATCGCCACTTATGGCGCGACCAAGGCGGCGGTCGCCGCGCTCGGCCGTGGCTGGGCCAAGGATCTCGCCGGGCGCAACATCCTGGTCAACGTGATCCAGCCGGGTCCGATCGACACCGACATGGCGCCCAAGGGCGAGGCGGCCGATGGCCTCCGCCAACTGGTGCCGCTCGGCCGCTTCGGCACTGCCGAGGAGATTGCCGGCGCCGCGGCGTTCCTGGCGGGACCGGATGCGACCTACATCACCGGTACCACGCTGACGATCGACGGCGGTACGACGATCTAGGCTGCTGATAGGGAAAGCCCCTCCCCTTCAGGGGAGGGGCTTTTTTCTTGCCTAGGCTCCAGCCGGAACCGGCGGCGTCACCCGCCCCCAGTCGATATTCCGCGTCATGTACATCACCATGGCGAGCGCGGCGAAGAGCAGCAGCGAGCCGATCAGCAGCGAATATGCCTCGAGGCTGAGCAGAATGTAGAGCACGCCGTACAGGGCCGCGAGCAGGCCGAAGATGAACCCGGCGCGCCGGCGGCTGCCGAGCACCGCCGCCGAATAAGCGGTCAGCAGCCCGACGATCGCGCCCGCCGCGATCAGGTAAGCGAGCATGAACCCGACCACTTCGGCGAATGCCAGCAGCATCACGAAGAACAGGATCAGCCCCGCGCCGACGAGCAGATACTCGACCGTCGCAACGCGCACTCCGCCGACCACGTCGAACAGCAGGAACGCCATGAAGGTGAAGCCGATGAACAGGAAACCGTATTTCACCGAGCGGTTGACCTGATCGTACAGGTCGACCGGCGTGACGAGGTCGACCTGCGCATTGCCGAGCCGCGGCGGCTGGCCATCGCGGCTGGTGGGATCGGCGCTGACCTCCGGCGTCGGCGGCGTCGCGGTCGTGCCGCCGGCATCGGCCCCGGTGTCGACCAATGTCCGGCCGAGCGCGAGGTTGCCGACGCGCCACACCGCGGTGAAGCCGTTGCCGCCGACCTGTCTCTTGTCGGGCAGATAGCCGCCGGTGAAGCTGGGATTGGGCCAGGGCGAGGTGACGGCCCAGCGCGTGTCGCCGGCGCGCGGGATCAGCGCCAGCGACTGGTTGCCGCGCAGGTCGAACGCGAAGTCGGCGAGCATCGGCTTGGTCCTGAGCGCGCTGGCATCGACCCAGGCATAGAAACCGGCGCCGCCGGTCTCGCCCGGGCCCTTGCCCGGCTGGAGCGGCTTCGCCGCGCCGTCGATCTTCACCGCCGGCGGGGTGCCGTACAGCCCGCGCGGATCGGACACGCCGAAGCGCAATTCGGCGCGGTCGAGCTGGAGCGTGTCGGGCTTCACCCCATAGCGCTCGAGATCGGCCGGCAAGGCGAACCGCGCCCGCCCGGCGGTATGCGCGCCATAGACCACGGCTTCGTAGATCGAGCGCTTGCGTATCTCGGGCGCGATATTGGTGGTCAGGTCGGCGGCCTCGGGCGACAGGATCAATTGCCGCGTCTCGGTGCCGGTCTTGGTCACTTGCTTGCCGTCGACCGTCTCGGTCGTGCTGGTCTGCACCTGATAGGGAATGACGAGCAACGGGCCGATCAAGGTCTGGGGACCGCCCCAGCCTTCGGAAATCGAACTGCGCGCGGTGTCCGACTGGTGCTGGCGGTCATAGACCAGCAGGTAGACCGCGAAGAGCGGAACGGTCAGCATCATGGCGACGATGATCGCCAATATCATCTTGAGTCCGGGGGATCGCTGAGTCTCGGTATCGGGCTGCATGGGGGCACTCCGTCGATGAACCGTGCTTTTTCATAGACGAGTTGAGTAGGTCGTCAAGTCCCGATGGCCGGGGCGCACACCGAACGGCTTGTCCGGGCCGATACCGACCCGGCCCGGCCGCAGGTTCAGCCGGTGAAATTTCGCCTCGCAAAAACCACAGCTTGTCCGTCCCCGAGTTTTCGTATCTTCAATTCCTATCAAATTGATAGAGTATTGACCGATCAGGAGGTCAGCCAATGTCCTTGAAGCTCGGCGATACGGTTCCGGATTTCACCCAGTCCTCGACGGAAGGGCTCCTCGGTCTGTACGACTGGGCAGGAGACAGCTGGGTCGTACTGTTCTCGCATCCCAGGGACTTCACGCCGGTCTGCACCACCGAATTGGGCGCGGTCGCCGCGCTCAAGCCCGAATTCGATCGGCGCGGGGTGAAGGTGGTCGGCCTGTCGGTCGATCCGATCGACAGCCACGAACGCTGGGCGAGCGACATTGCCGAGACGCAGGGGCACGCGCTCAACTTTCCGCTGATCGCCGACCATGACCGGTCGGTGTCGGAACGGCTCGACCTGATCCATCCGGGCGCGTCGGACACGACCACCGTGCGCACCGTGCTGGTGATCGACCCGGCGAAGAAGCTGCGCCTGACGCTGACCTATCCCGCTTCGACCGGGCGCAATTTCGCCGAGATCCTGCGCACGATCGACAGCCTGCAGCTGACCGACAGGCACAAGGTCGCGACCCCGGCGAACTGGCAGCAGGGCGAGGATGTGATCATCGTCCCCTCGGTCGACGACGAGACCGCGCGCCGGCTGTTCCCCGATGGCTGGCAGGCGGTGAAGCCCTATCTGCGCACCGTGAAACAGCCCGCCTGATGCGGTCGGCGCCCATCTGGCTCGATGCCCGACGCCGCAGGGGCCGCAGGGGGAAGAATATCGCCGCGCGGCGCTGGCATGTCGAATGGCCGACGGTCATCGTGGCGATCGCGATCCATGGCGGCTGGCTGGCGCTGACCTGGTGGCATGCCGCATTGCCCTTGCCATTGATCGTCGCGGCAGGCGCCGCGCTGATCGCGTGGCACGGATCGCTGCAGCATGAGACGATCCACGGCCATCCGACCGGGCTCGGCTGGCTCGACGCGGCGATCGGCGCGGTGCCGCTGTCACTCTATTTGCCATACGTCCTCTACCGTCGCAGCCATATCGCCCATCATCGCAGCGCGGCGATCACGCATCCCGATCATGATCCCGAATCGCGCTATGTCGCGGGCGGCGGGCGGTGGTGGCAACATGCCCTGGCCCGCGCGCAAAGGACGCTGATCCTGCGATTGCTGGTCGGGCCGGCCGTCGCGATTGTCTCGCTCGCCGGGGAAGAAGCGGTTCGCCTCGGTCGCGATCCCCGCGGGGTGGCGCGCGACTGGCTGCCGCATCTCGCCGCGGTCGCCTTGATCGTCGCGTGGCTGGAATGGACCGGCTTCGGCATCGGGCGCTACGCGCTGCTGGTCGTCTATCCCGGCCTGTCACTGACCCTGCTGCGCTCGTTCGCCGAGCATCGCGCCGATCTGCCGCAGGCCAATCGCGCCGCGACGGTCGAGCGCGGCGGGCTGCTCGGCCTGCTCTACCTCAACAACCATCTCCACGCCGCGCATCACGAGCGCCCCGATCTCGCCTGGTACCGCCTGCCCGGCTATCAGCGGCGCCATCGCCGCCGCCTGACCGGGCCTGCGCTGAGCTATCGCTCCTATGGCGAAATCCTCCGCCGCTTCGCTTTCCGCCCGCACGACGCGATCGTCCATCCCCAGGAGACTGCCGCATGACTCGCCTGATTGCCTCGCTCGGCATGTACGATCATCCGCGCCAATATTGGGCGAATGACGCGATCTGGAACGCGCTCGGCCGGGCGCTGCGCCGCCGCGGCATCGACGCGCCGGTCGCGCTCGACCGCACGCGCGGCGTGTACGAGATCTGGCGCGATCCTAACCTGCTGTTCGGCCAGGCCTGCGGCTATCCCCTGGTCAGCGATCCCGACCTCGACCTGCGCGTGATCGGCATCCCGGTCTATGACGCGCCCGATTGCGAGCCGGGCCGGCACCTGAGCTACATCGTCACCCGGCGGGACGACAGCGGGGCGGCGTTGATCAATTATCTCGGCCGCCGCGCCGCGATCAATTCGACGCGATCGAATACCGGGTTCAACCTGTTCCGCGCCGCGGTCGCGGGGCTCGCCCATGACGGTCGTTTCTTCGGCGAGGTGATCGAGACCGGGTCGCACCGCGCCAGCGTCAGCGCCTTGGTCTGGGGCGATGCCGATATCGCCGCGATCGACGCGGTGACCTATGCCGCGCTCAAGCGCTACGAACCGGAGGCAATGGTCGGCTTGCGCGTGCTGGCGACGACGCCGTCCTCGCCGGCGCTGCCGTTCGTTACCGCGCGCGCGACCGACGAGGCGACGGTCGCGGCCTTGCGCGCGGCGTTGAAGGAGATCGTCGCCGACCCAGCGCTCGCCGACGCCCGCGATGCCCTGTTTCTCAACGACATCTGGCCGGGCAGCGTGCATCGCTTCGCGGCGTTGCGCGGGCTCGAGCGCGATGCCGTCGCCGCCGGCTATCCGGTGCTGCAATGACCGGCCGCCGTGCCTTGCTGGCCGCGGCATTGCTGCTCGGCGCGGCCCCGCTCGCCGCGCAGACGCTGACCTTCGATCCGCATCTCGACCTGCCCAAATCGGCGACGGCACCGGGCTGGACCGGGCGGTCGGACGCGAGTTCGCAGTTCGATCTCGACCGCGCCAGGGCCGGCGGGCTCAATGCCGCCGCGATTGCCCTGTTCGTGCCGCAGGGGCCGCGCGACCCGGCATCGCTGGCCAAGGCCAAGGCCGATCTCATCGCGCGCGACGCCGCGATCCATGCGATCGTCGACCGCAATCCGGACCGCGCGGCGCTGGCCTTGTCTCCGGCCGATGTCCGCCGCATCGCCGCTGGTGGCCGCTTTGCCCTGGTCGAAAGCCTGCTCAATGCCTGGCCGCTGGGCGACGACCTCGACCAGTTCGATCATTGGTACCGACGCGGCGTGCGCATCCTCGGCTTCGTCCATGCCGGGCACAACCAGTTCGCCGATTCCTCGCGCCCCGCGCTGCAATTCGGCGACCGTCCGAGCGAGAATGGAGGCCTGTCGCCACTTGGCAAGGCGGCGGTCAAAAGGCTCAACGACCTCGGCGTGCTGATCGACGTGTCGCAGCTGTCGGATGCCGCCTTTGCCGATGTGCTGGCCCTGTCGCGCGCGCCGGTGATCGCGACGCATTCGGACATCCGCGCCCTGGTCGACACCAGTCGCAACCTCGGCGACGCGCAGCTCGATGCGCTGAAGGCGAAGGACGGGGTCGTCGCGATCAACGCGTTCAGCGCCTATCTGCGCGCGCGGTCGCCGGCGACGCTGCAGGCCGTGGTCGACCTGCAGCGCGATTTCGGCCTGCCCACCGCCGACGGCAAGCCGCTCCCGCCCGACCGGCAGGCCGATTACGACCGCCGCTATCACGACATCGTCGGCAGGGAGCCCAAGGCGAGCGTCAAGGACCTGGTCGACGCGGTCGATTATGCGGTGAAACGGATCGGCATCGACCATGTCGCTCTGTCGTCGGACTTCAACCATGGCGGCGGCGTGATCGGCTGGGACGATGTCGGCCAGGCCGCCAACGTTACCGCCGAGCTGAAGAAGCGCGGCTATTCACCCGCCGACATCGCCAAATTGTGGAGCGGCAACGTCCTGCGCGTTTGGCAGGCGGCGATCGACGCCCGCGACAAGACCTACCGCCCGGCTGCCTGACGTGGTCGCCTCGAGACCAACGCTGTCCGACTACCTCACGTCTCTCCCTGGAGCGTGGAAAAACTGGGCCCGGTTTCGGCCGGGCCCTTTCTTCCCGAACCGCGGATCCCGCAGGCGATCCGGCACCCCGAACCAGGGTCGGAGAAAATCTTGAGCGGCTGATCCGAAAGCTTGCTGGCGTGCGCGCCGGCGCGGGCGGAAGGCTCCCGACCCGACAAAAAGCCATAATATCAACGCAAAGGGACTGACATGATTTCTCCTCGTACCGCGTTCGCGCTCGCCGCTTCCTCGATCGCATTGATCCATGGCCAGGCCGCTTTCGCCCAGGCTGCACCGCCGGCGCCCGCTGCAGCGGAAGACGCCGGCACGGCATCGAGCGATGAGCCCAAGATCGACATCGTCGTGACCGGGACGCGCACTGCCGGCCGCAGCCGGCTCGACAGCGCGTCGCCGGTCGACGTCCTGAGCGCCAGTGCGCTGCAGCGCCAGGGATCGACCGAGCTGGCGACGTCGCTCGCCGCCGTCGTTCCCTCGATCGACTTCCCGCGCTCCTCGGCGGTGGACGGCACCGATTCGATCCGCCCGGCGACGCTGCGTGGCCTGTCGCCCGATCAGACCCTGGTATTGATCAACGGGGTGCGTGGCCATGCCTCGGCGCTCGTCAACACCAACGGGTCGGTCGGCCGTGGCTCGGCCGCGGTCGATCTCAACACCATTCCCTCGGTCGCGCTCGACCGGGTCGAGGTGCTGCGCGATGGCGCCGCCGCGCAATATGGCTCGGACGCGATTGCCGGGGTGGTCAATCTGCGGCTGCGCGAGGCGCGCAGCGGCGGCGCGGTCAACGTGACCTATGGCCAATATTCGACCAACGTGACGACCGCGCGCGGCTCGCGCGACGAGAATGACGGCAAGACCGTGACGACCTCGGGCTGGGTGGGCCTGCCGATCGGCAAGGACGGCTTCCTTACCTTGTCCGGCGAATATCTCAGCCGCAACCCGACCAGCCGTGGCGACTTCGATCCGCGCAAGACCCCGATCCGCGTGCGGTCGCGCTTCGGCGATCCCGATGTCGATCAGTTCAGTTTCTACGCCAATGCCGGGGTGCCGCTGGGCACCAATGGCTGGCAGGCCTATGCCTTTGGCGGGTATCAGATCCGCGACAGCGAGAGCGCGGCGACGCCGCGTATCGTCGGCGGAACCGGGTCCAATGCGAATGCGAGCGCGGACGCGCTGGCCAGCTTCTACCCCGATGGCTTCACCCCGCTGATCGCCGTCCAGTCGAGCGACCTGACCGCCACCGGCGGCGTGCGCGGCGAGGTGTCGGGCTGGAAAGTCGACCTCAACCTTTCATACGGGCGCAACAAGCTCACTTTCTACACACGCAATTCGGGCAACGCGACCTATGGCGCCGGCTCGCCGACCAGCTTCTACGATGGTACGCTGACCTATGATCAGCTCGTCGGCGGCGTCGACGTCGCGAAGGAGCTGCCGCTCGGCGGCGGGACGATCAACGTCGCGTTCGGCGGGGAATATCGCCGCGAGGGATTCAAGATCGGCGCCGGCACCCCGACCTCCTATAATCGCGCGCCGGGCGCTGCCAGCACGCTCGGATCGGGCGCGCAGGGCTTCCCCGGCTTCCAGCCCTCGAACGTCGTCAACGCCAACCGCGACAATGTGTCCGGCTATATCGACCTCGAGGCCAAGCCGGTCGACGGGCTCACGCTCGGCATCGCCGCTCGTGGCGAGCATTATTCGGACTTCGGCGATACAGCGACGGGCAAGGTGAGCGCGCGTTATGCGATCACGCCGTGGTTCGCGATCCGCGGCACCGCCTCGACCGGATTCCGCGCGCCGTCGCTGCAGCAGCAATATTTCACCTCGACCGCCTCGGTGCTGAGCAACGGCGCGATCGTGGAAACCGGCCTGTTCCCGTCGATCAGCCCGGTCGGCACCGCGCTCGGCGGCAAGCCGCTGAAACCGGAGAAGTCGCGCAACCTCTCGGCGGGCTTCGTCGTGAAGTCGGGCGGCTTCGACCTGTCGGTCGACGCCTATCAGATCAAGATCCGCGACCAGATCGCACTGTCGGAGAATTTGAGCGGGACCGTGGTCGCGGCGCTGCTGGCGCCCTACAATGTCACTGCGGGCCGTTTCTTCCTCAACGGCATCCGGTCCACCACCAAGGGCATCGACGTGGTGGCGCATTATCGCGTCGCGAGCAGCGGCTTCGGCACCTTCGACTTTACCGCCGCCGCCAATTTCAACGACATCAAGGTGACCCGGGCGCCGGCACCCGCGACCATCACCGCACCGGTGAACGGCGTGCCGACCAGCGTGACGCTGCCGATCTTCAGCCGCCAGCGCATCATCTCGTTCGAACAGGGCACGCCGCGCGAGAAGGTCGTCGGCACGATCGACTGGTCGCTCGGCGGCTGGGGCCTTACGGCGCGCGGTTCCTATTATGGCGACGTCACCCAGCCGAGCAGCAACGGCTTCGTGGAAGACGACATCCACACCGGGCGGCACACGATCTTCGACCTCGAGGCGCGGTTCCAGGTCCAGAAGAACCTCAACCTGGCGCTGGGCGCGAACAATGTGTTCGACGTCTATCCGGACTATGTGCGGGTCAATTCATCGCTCGGGCCGACGCACCCGCTGAACAGCACCGGCCTGGTCGGCTTTCCCTATTACTCGCCATTCGGCTTCAACGGCCGCTATCTGTACGGTCGCATCGGCCTCAAATGGTGAGGTGCCGGGGGCGGGCGCCCGACGCCCGCCCCCGATAGTGCAGTGCGCTCACCCGATCACTGCCTTCAGGTTCATGAATTCGTGCAATCCCCATTGGCCGAGCTCGCGGCCATGGCCCGAGCGCTTGACCCCGCCGAACGGTGCTTCGGGCGTCGAGGCGAGCATGCGATTGACCGCGACCATCCCCGCCGCAAGGTCGCGCGCGACCCTTTCCTTCTCGCCGTCGTCCGCGGTCCACACCGATGCGCCGAGCCCGAACGGCGAATCGTTGGCGATGGCGATCGCCTCGTCCATGTCGCGTGCCCTGAACACCGTCGCGACCGGGCCGAACACTTCTTCCTTCGCGATCGCCCAGTCGGGATCGACATCGACCAGCACGCCGGGGGTCAGATAGGCGCCGGGCAGGTCGGGCTTCTCCGCGCCGAACAGCAAGGTCGCGCCCGCCTCGCGGAACCGCGCGACCTGGTCGATCACGGTATCGCGCTGCTCGACCGAGGAGAGCGGCCCCATGTCGGTCGCGGGATCGAGCGGATCACCGGTCTTCACGGCTTTCATCCCCGCCGTGAAGCGCTCCATGAACGCGTCATAGACCTCGGCATGGACGATCATCCGCTTGGCGCAGATGCACGATTGCCCGGTGTTCTGCGTCCGCGCGATGACTGCGGTCTTGGCGGCGAGGTCGATATCGGCCGAGGGCATGACGATGAACGGGTCCGACCCGCCCAGCTCGAGCACGACCTTCTTGAGCGCCGCGCCCGCCGCCGCGGCGACCTTGGCTCCCGCGCCTTCGCTGCCGGTCAGGGTTACCGCGACGACACGCTCGTCGGCGATGATGTCGGCCACCCGGGACGAGGAAATCGCCAGGTTCTGGAACAGTCCCTCGGGCGCGCCGCCCGCGCGGATCGTCTCCTCGATCGCCGCCGCGCAGCCCTGCACCGACGAGGCATGTTTCAACAGCCCGGCATTGCCCGCCATGATCGCCGGCGCGGCGAAGCGCACGACCTGCCAATAAGGAAAGTTCCACGGCATCACCGCCAGCACCGGCCCCAGGGATTGCCAGCGCGCGACCGCATGGCCGACCGGCGTGTCGACCTCGACCGGGCGCAGCAATTGCGCCCCGTGCCGCGCATAATATCGGAAAGCGGAGGCGCATTTCTCGACCTCGGCGATCGCCGATTTGAGCGTCTTGCCCATTTCGTCGGTGGCGATCCGCGCCAGCCGCTGCTTGTCGTCCTCGAACCGCTCCGCGATGTGGCGGAGCAACGTCATCCGCTCCGGCAGCTCGCTCGTCCGCCATGCCAGGAACGCCGCTTGCGCCGCCGCCAGCCGCGCCTCGACCTGGGCGTCGGTCAGCTCGGCATGGCGTTGTCCCGTCTCGCCGGTTGCCGGGTTGATGCTCGTGAACATGGATCCTCCGCTGTCTCGTCACCGAACGTTTCGTCGCCAAACCGGGTCCGTCCCCCAACGACTCATTGTGCCCGCGCAATGGAAGTGCGATCAAGCGCCCGCCACCAGAGTGGGGAGAGCATTAAAATGATGGGCATTATTCGCATGATCATCGTTGGTCTGATCGTTGGCGCGATCGGCCGGTGGATCATTCCAGGCGCGCAGTCGATGGGTTGGATCGCAACCTGCCTGCTCGGCATTGCCGGCTCGTTCGTCGCCGGCTTCGTGCTGCAGGTGTTCAATCGCAAGATGGGCGAGCCGTTCCATCCCGCGGGCTTCCTTGCCTCGGTGGTCGGCGCCGCGGTGCTGCTGTTCGCCGCGATCAAGATGGGCTGGTTCCACTGATTTGACGAGGCACCGGATCGGCGGTTGCTCCCCCCGGTCCGCCGCCGCATAGCGGCGCCATGGACACGCCGATCGATGACCTGTCGTTCGAGGACGCGCTCAAGCGCCTCGAGGAAATCGTCCGCCAGCTCGAGACCGGAGAGGCCAAGCTGGACGACGCCATCAAGCTTTACGAGGAAGGCACGCGCCTTCGCCAGAAATGCACCGAGCGGCTCGACGCGGCACAGGCGCGGATCGAGGCGATCCGGCTCGATTCGGACGGCCGCCCGGCCGGGGTCGCGCCGTTCAACGCAGGATGAGCAGCGGGGTGGTGGCCGCCTCGCTGTCGCTCCAGGCCGCGCTGACGCAGATCGGCGCAGAGGTCGACCGCCGCTTCGATACCCTGCTTGCCATTCCCGGCGACCCGCGCCGTGATCTCTATGCCGCGATGCGCCACGCCGCGATCGGCGGCGGCAAGCGCTTGCGCCCCTTGCTGGTCTTCGCCACTGCCGGCCTGTTCGGGGTCGATCGCGACTGCACCGCGCGCACCGCCTGCGCGATCGAGGCGATCCACGTCTATTCGCTGATCCATGACGATCTGCCGGCGATGGACAATGACGATCTGCGCCGCGGCAAGCCGACCGTCCACCGCGCCTTTACCGAAGCCGCCGCGGTGCTGGCCGGCGACGCGCTCCACGCGCTCGCCTTCGAATGGCTGGCCGACCCGGCGACCCATCCCGATCCGTTCGTCCGCGCCGAATTGGTGTTCGAACTTGCCCGTGCCTCGGGCCCCAACGGCATGGCCGGCGGGCAGATGATGGATATCGAGGCCGAGAAAGCACGCTTCGACCTCGCCACCGTCACCCGGCTCCAGGCGATGAAGACCGGCGCCTTGATCGCCTGTTCGGTCGAATCGGGCGCGATCCTCGGCCGCATCCCGCCCGAGGGGCGCACCGGCCTGCGCGGCTATGCCCGCGACATCGGCCTCGCTTTCCAGATCGCCGACGATCTGCTCGATGTCGAGGGCGACGAGGCCAAGGCGGGCAAGAAGCTGCGCAAGGACGACGAGGCGGGCAAGGAGACCTTCGTCTCGCTGCTCGGGGTGGCGCGCGCCCGCGAACAGGCCAATCTGCTGGTCGACCAGGCGATCGATCATCTGCGCGGCTATGGCCAGGAAGCCGAATTGCTCCGCGAAGTCGCGCGCTTCGTGCTCGAACGCGACCGGTAAGGCGGCGCCAGGACAAGAGGGGGACGCACATGACCATCCGCACCGGGGTCTATCCCGGCACTTTCGACCCGATCACGCTCGGGCATATGGATATCATCCGCCGCGGCGCGAAGCTGGTCGACCGGCTGGTGATCGGGGTCACCACCAATATCGCCAAGTCGCCTCTGTTCGACGATGACGAGCGAATCGCCATCGTCCGGCGCGAGGTCGCGGCGATCGGCAATCCCAATATCGAGGTCGTCGGGTTCAGCTCGCTGCTGATGGATTTCGCCGAGAGCCAGGGCGCCTCGATCGTGGTCCGCGGCATCCGCGGCGTCACCGACTTCGAATATGAATATCAGCTCACCGGCATGAACCGCCAGCTCAACCACCGCGTCGAGACCGTGTTCCTGATGGCCGACGTCGCGCTGCAGCCGATCGCCAGCCGGCTGGTCAAGGAAATCGCGGTGTTCGGCGGCGACATCGCCAAGTTCGTCACTCCCAGCGTCCGCGACGAAGTGCTCGCCCGGATCGAGCGCGACGGTCTGCGGCGGGGTTGAAATGCGGGTTTGACGCGCTCACGCGCGTTTGCGGTGCCGGCCTGCTCCCCTCCCCGCCTCCCGGTCATGATACCGATGGGAGGCGGGGAGGGGGCGCGGACCGGCACCGCTCCAGGCAGGCGCCGGCCTGCCTCAAAAAAGCCGCACGCACTGCGCATTGGCGCTTCTCGCAATTTGCTCTAAGCCCCGACACCGAATGACCGTCTTTTCCGGAGTGCCCATGCGTTTTTTCCTCGGCCTGATTGCGATGATGAGTGTCGCGATCGCCGGTGCCCCGTCGATGGCTGCGAAGAAGGACAAGACGCCGCCGACGCCGTCCGCGCCGCAACGTCTCGCGCCGCCGCCGATCACCGACAAGGAAAACCTCCTGTATCTCGACCTGTCGACCGGCGGGCGGGTGGTGATCTGGCTGCGTCCCGATGCCGCGCCCAAGATGGTCGAACGGGTCAAGACGCTCACCCGCCAGCATTTCTATGACGGGCTGACCTTCCACCGCGTGATCGACGGCTTCATGGCGCAGACCGGCGACCCCAAGGGCGACGGTAC